>Ga0114938_1002441_pt1 | contig 11733 bp, 12 predicted proteins | sample AshMeaBigSpring_FD_88675 | JGI IMG/M metagenome (GOLD analysis project Ga0114938, IMG submission 88675) | Groundwater microbial communities from Big Spring, Nevada to study Microbial Dark Matter (Phase II) - Ash Meadows Big Spring | ecosystem: Environmental > Aquatic > Deep subsurface >...
GGCGGCGCGCACGCTCGAGACCAAGATCTTCGCCGACGCGATGCAGGGCTGGTACGACCAGCTCGTCGCCAACATCAAGTCGGGCGATACGCGGACCTTCAACGACGAGCGCTGGGATCCAGGCACGTGGCCGGCGCAGGCGCGCGGTGCCGGGTTCATGGAAGCGCCGCGCGGCGCGCTCGGCCACTGGATCGTGATCGAGGACGGCAAGATCGCCAACTACCAGGCCGTGGTGCCGAGCACGTGGAATGCCGGTCCGCGCGACGCCCAGGGCCAACCCGGAGCGTACGAAGCGGCGTTGGCCGGGCACCGGCTGCACGACCCCCAGCAGCCCATCGAGATCCTGCGGACCATCCACAGCTTCGACCCCTGCATCGCCTGCGCGGTGCACGTCGCCGGGCCGGGCGGGCAGCGGGTCATCGCCCGTGTCCGCTGACCGATCGGACCGATGCGGTAACGCCTGCAGAGAATCCCGCGGCGGATTCGACTAACATTGCGCCCCGATGACTGCCAGGAGCGGGACAAAAGCAAAGACCAGGGCGGGCGGCCGCAGGAGGCGCGCGGGTGCCGCGCCCTCTTTGGCACCGTTGGTCGCCGTCACGCCGCAGGGCCTCAAGCAACTCGAGCGGAACGCTCACAAGGCGAGCGACCTGCTCGGCGCGATGGCGAACACGTCGCGTCTCATGATCATGTGCCAGTTGGCCGACGGCGAGAAATCGGTGAGCGACCTGCAGCCGATGATCGGGCTGAGCCAGTCTGCCCTGTCGCAGCACCTGGCCGTGCTGCGCCGCAAGCACCTCGTGCGCACGCGCCGTGACGGCCAGTTGATCTTCTACTCGCTGTCGAGCGGCGAGGCAGCGTCGATCATGCACACGCTGCACGACCAGTTCTGCCGCCGCCGCTAGGGCAGTCCGAGCGTCCCGAGCCTGGCGATGTCTTTCGGCCCGATGTCCATCGCGCGCCCGAACCCGGCGACCAGCACGCCCTGCCGGAACTCCAGCCGGTGGAGCGTGAAATCACGCAGCCGGAACGTGATGCGACTGTCGGGGAAACGCGCGAGGTAGCGCTCGCGTCCGGCTGCCCACGGCTCGCTTTCGCGCACCAGTGGATGCACGTCGCACTCGAAGGACGCGCGCTTGAGTTGCAGCGGGTCCTTGTCCGGGCCGTCCTGCTCGTGCAGGAGCACGGCGGCGCGCGCGCCGTCGACCAGGCCGGCCGAGTGCCGCGACAGGCGCGAGGCGTGGATCATCACGCCCGCGTAGTCGGGCAAAGGCACGAATGGGAGCAGCCCGGCGAACGGTGCCCCATCGACGAGGACGGCGAGCGAGAGGACTCGCTCGCCGTCCAGCAGGCTGCGGATGAGTCTGGCGGTTGACTTCAGCATGGCCTCATGAGCTCTCGTGGCTGATGTTTGGCGGGCGAGCGACAGGTCGCGATGCAGGCCTGGAGCGAACCCACTCGAGGAACCGCGTGACCGCGTGGACCGATTCCATGGCCCGCACCGAACGGAACACGTCCCAGGCGTGCTGCGCGCCAGGGAGCTCCGCGTAGACTACCGCGTTGCGCGAAACGGCACGCAGCTGTTGCGCGAACTGCCGGGCTTCCTCGACGCTCGCCAGCGAGTCATGCGTCCCGTGCAGGATGAAGAACGGCGGCGCGTCGGGCCGCACCTGCGCGATCGGCGAGGCGAGGTCCCACAGGCCCGGATCGGTGGACGGCGAGCAGGGCATGACCGTCTGCTCGAGCCAGCGGACCATGGCGTCGCCGCTGGCCTTGAGCCCGTAACGGTCCGTGAAGTCGTACACCCCGTAGAACGGGACCGCCGCAGCAACGGAAGTGTCGACTTCCGCGAACCCCGGTTGCAGCCGCGCGTCGTTCGCAGTCAGGGCCACGAGCGCGGTGAGGTGACCGCCGGCCGAGCCGCCGGTGACGGCGACAAATGCAGGGTCGCCGCCGTGGGCGGTGATGTTCCGCCTCACCCAGGCGAGCGCGCGCTTGCAATCGACGAGGTGATCCGGGAAGCGTGCCCTGGGGCTCAGCCGGTAGTTGGGCGTGACCACCACCCATCCGCGCCTCGCCAGGTGATAAATGAGCGGCAGTGCCTGCTCGTGCTTGTTGCCGAGCATCCATCCGCCACCGTGGATCTGCAGGAGTACCGGTGCGTGGGTGCAGCCGCCTGCCGGTCGGTACACGTCGAGCACGTGTCGTTCGTGACCGTCGGCGTAAGGCAGGTTCCGGATCCATTCGACGCCCGGGCTGCGCAACGCGAATGGCGCGGCCAACTCGCGCAGCGGCACCCGGTCGCGCAACACGGTTCGGCGCGCGGGCGCCACGCACTCGCGATAGTCACGTCCGAGGGCGGATTGCAGTGCCTCTTCGAGCACCCTGCGAGTCGGCCGCGCCCGCCACTGCGCCACGAGCAGCCCGACCCACGAAACCAGCACCAGCGCGAGTGCGAGCCGACCCGGCCAGGCCTGCAGTGCGTCGGACGCCAGCGCGAAAGCGGTCGTCACGATCGCAGACAACAGCATGTGAAAGAGCGCCAGCTCGCTGGTCAACCAACCCGACAGGAACCAGAGCGTGTTGACGAGCCCCAGCCGGTCGGCGCGCACGAGCGCGGTGACCGTCATGCCGACGCCGGCGAGTGCGAGGCAGAGCAAGATCCAGGCGGAGGCGGGGTGGGCCACTACGAGAGTCTCTACCCGTGTGCGCCGAGTGCAAAGCCGGGAAGGTACCGTGCGGATGGGGGCTGCACGTCCGTCCTTCGGTAACTGCGGAATCGTCACCACGCCGGGCGCCAGTACGCTAGCGGACAGCGGTCGCCGTTCGCCGGCCGGCAGCGAGGACTCCCGATGACATCCCCAGCCCAGCGGTTTTCCGGCCTCGTCGCGGCCGGCCTGTTGTCAGTCGCGTTGGCGCTCCCGGCGCACGCCGCCGACCTCGAGGCCGGCAAGAAGATCTTCGAGGAGGTCTGCGCGGTTTGCCACGGCACGACGGGCCGCCCGGACCCGAATAATCCCGCGGTGCAGGCCCTCGATCCGCAGCCGGCGGACCTGTCCGACCCGTTGTTCAACAGCCGCGAGCCCGAGGCGGACTGGAACATCGTCGTTACGCATGGCGGGCCGGCGCTGGGACTCTCCGCGGCGATGCCGGCGCAAGGCGCGGCGTTGCAGGAGGACGACATCCGCAACGTCGTGGCGTATGCCAAGACGCTGGCCCCGGGCGGCGAGCTGTATCCGCCTGGCGAGCTCAACTTCTTCCTGCCGGTGCGCACCAAGAAGGCTTTCCCGGAGGACGAGATCGTGCTCAAGGGGCGCATCACCGACGCCGAGGAAGGCGACAACCCCTGGCGCACGGTCCTCGAGATCGAGAAGCGCTTCGGCAAGCGCTCGATGGGCGTGCTCGAGGTGGTCTACGAGGACGATGGCGAGGACGCCGAGGTCACGATGGTCGAGGCCGGTGCCAAGACCGTCGTGCACTGGAACAAGGAGAAGGGCTCGATCCTGTCGGCAGCTCTGGTTTATGGGGCGGCGACGCAGTCCGGTGAGTCGGACGAGGTCATCCCGTACCTGGCCTACGGCAAGCGGCTGTCGGAGAAGTCCACCCTGCAATCGAGCGCGCGCGTGATCGTGCCGGTGGATGATGCCGACGAGGGTGAAGTGGAGCTCGCGAGCGTCGTGCACTACGAGTGGACGGCCCAGCGCCGCGCGATGTTCCCGGCGCTCGAGGTGACGGCGACCGTCCCGTTCGACTCCGGTGACGGCGACTCGGTGCAGTGGACGGCGCTGCCGCAGGTGCGCGTGGGACTGACGCGCGGCGGCCACGTCGCGCTCAATGCCGGCATCGAGTTTCCGCTCAGCGACCAGTCCTACGAGACGCGCTACCACCTCGTCCTGCTGTGGGACTTCGCCGACGGCAGCTTCTTCAAGGGCTGGTGAGCGCGCCTCACGGGCGCAGGTGACGCCGCAGGAACGCGAGCTGATCCGTCACGCTGCGCTCGAAATGCGCGCCGAAGTACGGCTCGAAATGGCCGATCGGGTAGCGCCGCGCATCACCGAGCGAGCCGAGCAGGCGGATCACCTGCTCGGAGGATTCCACGGGTGCCACGCTGTCGTGCTCGCACACCTGCACCAGCACCGGGCAGCGCACGTCGCGCGCGTGCCGCACGGGCCGGTACAGCCCCACCGTGAGCCCGATGCGTGCGGCCACCTCGAAGCGGAAGCCCGGCGGCGCGAGCTTGCGATAGCCCTCGTCCGCATCGTCGCTCGTCATGACGGCGAGGGTGCCCGGCTTGCCCACCGTCGGCACGTAATGGGCGCGCCCGAACGGCGCCAGCGCGACGTCCAACAGCCCATGGCCGGTGAGGCGCAGCAATTGGCCGGTGCCGGCGTACTTCAGGATGTTCGCGACGGCTGCAAGGCCGTCCATCATCGGGCACTGGCACACGGCGGCCGCGACGCCCGGCACGGTGGCCGCCGTGACGAGGGCGTGCCCGCCCGAGAAGGACGTTCCCCAGACCGCGACGCGCTCAGGATCGATGCCGGACAGCGCCCGGGCGAAGTGCACCGCCGCCGAGTAGTCCTGCAGCTGCCGGCGCACCGACACCAGCTGTCGCGGCTTGCCGTCGCTCGCACCGAAGTGTCGATAGTCGAACAGCAGGACGTGCATGCCGGCCGCAGCGAAGCGTTCGGCATACGGCCCGAGTGACGCCTCGCGCGTCGCCCCGAAGCCGTGCGCCATCACGACGCACGGGCGCAGCTTGCTGCCACCGCCGCCGTCCGGCGCGTAACGCCACGCGCGGCAGGTCACGCCGCGGCTGCCGAAGGCGACTTCCGTGCGCGTCATGCCGGGATCAGGGCATCACCGGCACGCCGATCCAGCGCGGGTGCGCCCAGAGGGCGAACGCACCGTACAGCACCAGGCCGAGCACCACCGCGAGCACGTCGTAGGCGATCGACGGCGGCGTGGCGGGTGCAGCGGGCTGCGGCCGCTTGCCGGCGGAAATGCGGTCGATCACGGCCCAGGCGAGGAAGCCGCCGAACAGCAGCACGTCGGCCAGCATCCCGTTCACGAGCAGGTGCGACAGCGCCCAGGCCTTCGTGGCCGTCAGCATCGGGTGCTTCACGGCCGCCTTGATGCGGCCCGGCAGGTAAGTCGCGAACAGCAGCGGGAACACGGGCAGCATGAGCAGCATCATCACGTGCCGCAGCCAGAACGGCGGGTTGTAGAGCACCATCGGCTCGAGGCGCGCCGCCGCGTAACCGCCGACGATCAGCACGAACCCGGCGATCGAGGCGATCGAGTACAGGCCTTTCCAGCCGCCGGCGCCGAGGCGCGCGATCATCCGGTCGCGCCAGCCCGGCGCGACGATGCGGATCGAGTGGACGCCGAGGAAGATCACCAGGCCCGCGACGAGCTTCAACATGTGCGACTCTCCATTGACGAGGCGGCCGATTCTACAGAACGCGGCCGCGCGCGCTGCTCACGCATCACCGCGCTCCGGTGACCCGACCGGCCCGATCCAGCCACGCACGATGTCGTGATAGCGGCGCATCAGGTCCGCGGCGAAGTCAGAGAACACGCGCACCTTGGGTGCCTGGTGGCCGGCCGATGGGTACACGAGCGACATGGGCGGCCCCGGCACCACGTAGTCGTTCAGAATCAGCTTCAATTCGCCACGACCCACGTAGTCGGCCACCAGCAGGTCAACCGTCCGCGTGATGCCGAGCCCGGCGGTAGCCGCGATCACCGGCGCCTCGGCGGCATTGAACTGCATCGCGAAGTGCAGCTTGAGCCGTCGCGACGTGTGCGGCGCCGGGAACGACCACTCGGGCGAGCCGCCGCCGGCGGGCGTCGTCGCGAGCAGGCGGTGCTGCCGGAGGTCGTCCGGGGTCTTCGGCTCGCCGTGGTCGGCGAGGTAGGTGGGCGAGGCGCACGTGACGACGTTGATCTGCGCCACGCGGCGTGCGACGAGCCCCGACTGCTGCAGGTTGCCGAGGCGCAAGGCCACGTCCACGCGTTCGGCCACGAGGTCCACGATGCGGTCGTTCAGGCGGATGTCGAGGTCGATGGCGGGGTAGCGGCGCGTGAACTCGGGCAGGGCAGGCAGCAGCAGGTAGCGGCCGAAGGCCACGGGTACGTCCACTCGCAGCAGGCCCTGCGGACGGGAGCGGGAACCGCGCAGGGTTTCCTCCGCATCCTCGACCTCGTCCAGGATCCGGCGGCAGCGGCGCAGGTACTCGGCTCCCTCGCCGGTGAGGCTGACCCGCCGGGTCGTGCGGTTCAGCAGCCGGACCCCGAGGTGCTTTTCCAGCGCCGCGACGTGGCCGCTGGCCGCCGCGCGCGAAATGTCGAGTTCGTCGGCGGCCTTGCCGAACGAACCTCGCTCCGCCACCCGCGCGAAGACCCGCATGGCCAGCAGTTGGTCCATCGAGTCATTGTTTCGTCCACGCAAACGAAACGCAAAAATTAATGGACGATGGCAAACAATCGCCCCTCGAGACCGGGTCTGAGTCTCAATCGTGTGCCGTAATCGATTGATTTTAAATGGATAATAAAATCACTGGAATCTGTGAGTGATCGCACAGTCCGTCGCTGCAACGCAGCAAAACTGGCGTATGATTCGCCTCGTGGATCAATGACGAAGGCGGGCCCGGTGGGGCCGCCGATGGGTGCCCCCCCGGACCAGGCTTCCGACGAGCCTTGGAGGAGGCGCCATGTTCAACCACGAAAACGGCTACACCGTCGCCATGCTCGCCGCGCTGACCGCGGCCGTGGTCGCGACACTTGTCGCGCTAGGGCACGCTTTGGGCGGGTTCCAGACCTTCTGGTGACCGGGGCGGCGCCAGCCCCGCGGCCGTGGCGTCGGTGACCCCGAACGCCCCGGCGTGCAGGCTGTGCACGTAGAGCCGCCCGTCATGCTCGGTGACGCCGCTCGTCTCGGCGATGCGGCCAGCGGGGTCCTGGAGGTCGGCCACGACTTGGCCCTCCTCGTCGAAGGCGATGACGTGTCCGTAAGCGGGCGGCACGGGCCAGAGTGACTTCGGCAACCGCAATGTCAGTGCCCGCAAGGCCGGGCGTCCCGCCATCCCGTCCACCGTCGAACTCCGCGGCTTGGTGAGGCCGGTCCACAGGCGTCCGTCGGCGCTGCGCGTGAGGTTGTCCGGGAATCCCGGCAGGTTGGCAGCGATGATCCGGGCACGCGGGTCTGCCGCCATGGCGAGCCCTTTCGCCTCCAGGCCGCGGGCCGACGCATCGACCTTCCAGAGGCGGTATTCGCCGGTCTCGGCGATGAACACGTGCCGCTCATCCCCGGACAGCGCGACCCCGTTCGGGAAGCAGAGGCCGTCGATCAGGACCGCGGTGTGGCCGGTCGCCGGTTCGTGCACGAGCACGCGTCCCGTGCACGAGTGCTCGAGCACGTCGAGCAGGGCGGCGTCGAACGTGCCGAGTTGGGCGGGCGAGAAGCGCCGCGTGGCGTCGGTGAAATACATGCGCCCGTCGGTGGCGATCACGACCGCGTCCGCATAACGGATGCGATCGCCGTCGATCGCGTCCGCCAGCACGCGCAGCGTGCCGTCGGGTTGCAGCGCGAGCAGTCCCTTGATCGCGTCGGCGATGACGAGTTGGCCGTCGGCGGTGAAATCGAATCCGAGCGGACGCCCGCCGGTGTTCACCACGGTCTCGAGCGCCGACCCGTCCTTATTCATGCGCAGCACGGCACCGGAGAGCACGCCGGTGTAGAGCTTGCCGTCCGGCCCGAAGTCGATGTGCGCGGGACCGATCTCCGGCGCGACCGGGATGACCGGCACGGCGCTCAACCGCTCGTTGGCGGCGTGCGGGCCCGTGTAGCCGGGCGACGGCGAGGCCTGCCACGCCACGGGCTCGATCGGCACGGGCCAGAACGCCAGGTAGGCCGTGACCACGGCCAGCGACAGCACGGCAACCGGCAACGCGCGCTTCAAGTCGCTCCCCCCGGTCCCCGCGAGACCGCTATGACTGGAGGTGCAGGATGCTACGCGCTTCGGCGGGGCTGGCAATCTCGCGGCCGGCGTCACGCGCGATGCGCACGATGGCGTCGATCAGCTGTCCGTTGCTGGTCGCCTTGCTGCCGTCCGGCAGGTAGAACGTGTCCTCGAGGCCCGTGCGCAGGTTGCCGCCGAGGTCGGCCGTGCGACGGTGCAGCGGCCAGATGTTGGCGCGGCCGATGGCCGTCACCTGCCACGTCGCGCCCGGCGCGATGAGACGCGTGAGGATCGGCAGCAACTCCGGGTCGGCCGGCATGCCCGATTCCACGCCCATCACGAAGTTGTAGTCGAGGTGGCCCTTGTACAGCCCGGTGCGCGCGTACATCTCGACGGTGCGCACGATGCCGGTGTCGAAGCACTCGAACTCGGGCAGCGCGCCCGTCTCGATCATCGCGTCGAGGAAGCCCTTCACCTTCTCGACCGGGTTGTCGAACAGCATCGGGCGCCATGCCCAGGAGCCGTCGCTCTTGACCTTGAGGTAGTTGAGCGAGCCGGCGTTGCAGGCGGCGATCTCCGGACGGATCGCGCGCATGCACGCAACCGGGCCGGAGATGTCGGGGCCCACGACGCCGGTGGACTGGTTGAAGATCACGCCCGGGCAGGCCTCGCGGATCGCCTGCGCGATCTCGCTCGCGACCGCGGGCTCCCACGACGGCAGGTGGCCCATGCCGGGCTTCTGCTGGCGGAAGTGCACGTGCATGACCGAAGCGCCGGCATCGTAGGCCGCGCGCGCTTCACGCGCCATCTGCTCCGGCGTCACGGGCACGTGGTGCTGGGCGGGATCGGTGAGCACGCCGGTGAGCGCGCAAGTGACCACGGTCTTCGACATCATTGACCTCGCTCGTAACGCATCAGCACCTGGCCCGGCGCGACCTGCTGCCCGGCGTCGATCTCGACCGTGGCGAGCCGCCCGTCGCGTGGCGCGCGCAACTCGTGCTCCATCTTCATCGCTTCGAGCGTGCACAGTCGCTGTCCGGCGACCACCTTGGCGCCCGCGGCCACGGCCACCTCGAGCACGCGGCCGTTGATCGCGGCGCGCACCTCGTCGGCCTGTGCTGCCAGGTCGGCCGCCGAGCGGCGCGGCGACCGGCGCAGGCACTCGAACGCGAAATCGCCACGGCGAGTGTGCAGCCAGAGCGTGGCCCCGTCCCAGGCGTAGCGGTAGGCCATGGCGATGCCCTCGACCTCGGCTTCGCCGTCGGTGCACGGCGCGGCCGGCGTGCCGCGCACCGTCGCAGCGGTACTGCTTGTCCCCAGCACTGCGCCCACGGGCGAGAGGCGAGCATCGCCGACCCGCTCGGTCTCGTTGACCGCGGCCAGCGACTGCGGCGCGCGCCAACGCAGTCGCCATGGCAGGGGCGCCGGTCGGCCGTTGCTCCAGTGGCTCCAGCCGGTGGCCGTGAATGCCGCGCCTTCCGCCCGTGCCGCCACGGAGAGCCAGGCGGCCAGCCACCACGTCGCCGCATCGGGAGGATCGGCCCGTTCGGCACCGCCCGGGAAAAACCGCCCGATGAAGGCCGTCGAGACGGCAGCGCCGTCCGCGAACGCCGGGTGACGCAGCACGCGCGCCAGGAACGCGCGGTTCGAGGGGACCCCGAGCAGTGCGGTCCGGTCGAGGGCCAGCGCCAGCCGGTCGAGGGCTTCGGCGCGCGTCGCTCCGTGCGCGACCAGCTTCGCGAGCATCGAATCGTAGTGCGGGCTCACCGTCATGCCGGCGGCGAGCGCGTGGTCGCAGCGCGCCAGGGGTTCGGGCCGCCAGTCGAGCACCGGGCCGCTGCGCGGCAGGAACTCGTCGGCGGGCTCCTCGGCGCACAGCCGCACCTCGACGGCGTGGCCGGCGATGCGCACGTCGTCCTGGGTGAGCGGCAGCGGTTCGCCGCGCGCCACGCGCAGCTGCAGCTCCACGAGATCGAGGCCGGTGACCAGCTCGGTGACGGGATGCTCGACCTGCAGCCGCGTGTTCATTTCCATGAAGTAGAAGCGGCCGTCGGGATCGAGCAGGAACTCGACGGTCCCGGCGCCCACGTAGCCGATCGCGCGGGCGACCGCCGTGGCGGCGGCGCCCATCCGCTCGCGCAGCACGGGATCGACGGCGGGCGAGGGCGCCTCCTCGACGATCTTCTGGTGGCGGCGTTGCACCGAGCAGTCGCGCTCGCCCAGGTGCAGCACGCGTCCGTGACTGTCGGCGAACACCTGGATCTCGACGTGCCGCGGCTCGACAACTGCGCGCTCGAGGATCAGTCGTCCGTCGCCGAACGCCTTGGCCGCTTCGGACGCCGCGCTGCGCAACGCCGCCGGCAAGTCTTCGGCGCGCTCGACGCGGCGCATGCCGCGCCCGCCGCCGCCCGCCGCGGCCTTGACCATGACGGGGAAGCCGACGCGCGCGGCTTCGGCGAGCAGCCGCGCCTCGTCCTGGTCGTCCCCGTCGTAACCCGGGACGACGGGAATCCCCGCCGCCGCCATGCGCTGGCGTGCGCGCGCCTTGTCGCCCATCGCCTCGATGGCTGACGCCGGCGGACCGACGAACACGAGCTCGGCCGCCTCGACCGCGGCGGCAAATGCCGCGTTTTCCGACAGGAAGCCATAGCCGGGGTGGATCGCCTGCGCGCCCGTGGCGCGGGCGGCGGCGAGGATCTTCTCGATCACGAGATACGACTCGGATGGCACCAGGCCTCCGACCGGCACATATTCGTCGCAGGCGGCCACATGCGGACTGCCGCGATCGGCGTCCGAGCACACGGCGATCGTCGCGATGCCGAGCCGCCGCGCGCTGCGCGCGATGCGCACGGCGATCTCGCCGCGGTTGGCGATCAGCAGGCGGTTGAGCGTCTTCACGTGAAGTCCGGCAGGTCGGGCTGCGGCGTGGACCACGCCGGGGCACGCTTCGCCATGGTCGCGGCGATGCCCTCGCGGGCGGCGCCGTGCCGCAGCAGCCCGGCAAACTCCTGCGCGGCGGCGTCGAGCGCGGCGCCGAGCGGCGCCTCGAGCGTGCGGTTGACGATGCGCTTGGTCGCGCGCAGCGCCGCGGGTTCCGCCGCCGCAAGCAACGCCAGGTCGGCCGCCAGGGCATCGCGCAGGTGTGCCTCCGGTGCCACCGCGTCGGCCAGTCCGGCCTCGAGTGCCGCGGCAGCCTTCAGGCGCGCGCCGCTCAACATCAGCCAGCGTGCCCGGCGCGCGCCGGCACGGCGCACGACGAACGGCGCGATCTGCGCGGGGGCCACGCCGAGCGTCACTTCCGGCATGGCGAACGTCGCGTCGTCGGCCGCCATCACTCGGTCGCACGCTGCAGCGAGGCCGCAGCCTCCACCCATCGCGACGCCGGTGACGACGGCGATCGTCGGCACGGGCAGCGCGGCCAATCGTTCGAGCATCGCGCCGAACTCGCGGTTGTAGCGCGCGATGGGGTCCTGCGCGTGGCCGGGCTCCGTCTGCATCAGCGCGAGGAAGCCGGAGAAATCGGCGCCCGCGCAGAAGTGCCCGCCGGCGCCGTGGAGCACCAGCGCGCGAGCCTCGAGGTCGGCCGTGACGCGCTCGCAGGCTGCGCCAAGCGCCGCGACCAGCGCGTCGGACAACGCGTTGCGCTTATCCGGCCGGTTGAGGCGTGCAAACCAGACGCCGGCGTCGCACCGGACCTGCAGCAACTCGGGGGATTCGGCGACGGTTCCGGTCATGGCGTCGGCTCAGGCCTTGGGCAGGATGCCCATCA
>Ga0114938_1002443_pt1 | contig 11729 bp, 7 predicted proteins | sample AshMeaBigSpring_FD_88675 | JGI IMG/M metagenome (GOLD analysis project Ga0114938, IMG submission 88675) | Groundwater microbial communities from Big Spring, Nevada to study Microbial Dark Matter (Phase II) - Ash Meadows Big Spring | ecosystem: Environmental > Aquatic > Deep subsurface >...
AGATCTGACCGCTACAGGGCTCCGGCGATGGCCAGCACGTCACTGAACGGGAGCTCGGCGAACAACCCGAAGGCGTGATGTCTCGTCAGGCGGGCGCGGGTGGTGGCGGGGCTGCTCATGCCGCAGAGGAAACGCGCGAGTTGGCGCGGCGTGCCGAGTTCCGCATGTGTTTCCCGCACGAGATCCCGCGCGATGGACCACTCGTCGTCGGTGGTTGCGCGGGACCGGGGGCGTTTGATGACGGTTGCGGGCAGCCCGCGGCAGCGGTCGCAGTGGCCGCAGGGTGCCGTTAGAGTTTCACCGAAGTGTTTCGTGAGGTAGCCCGTGAGGCATCCGCGATGGGACGCGATGCCGAGCACCTGGCCAAGGCGGTCCAAGTCCGCCCGCTCGCGTTGTTGGAAAATCTCCGCGTATCGTTCCGCAAGAGCGCGCAGGTCACCGGGGTCCTTCTTCATCCGGTATCCCTGGCGCACGCCGGAGACGCTGAGGGCCGCGTCGCCCGCCGCCTCCAAGCTTCCAAGCGCGGCGACGATCTTTTCCCGCGACACTCCGAGTTCAACGGCAAGCGCCGAAGGCTCGAAGGCCAGCCACGAGCGACCTTCGCGTCCGTGATCGAGCACGCGGCTGACGAATTTCCTCTCCGCCGCTGAAAACCCGGCAAGCGCCTGCTCCCTCGGGCGAAGCAGCTTGAGACGGTACTGGCCGTAGAAACTCCCGGTGGCTTCGAGAATGCCGTCGGTCTCCAGATACGCGAGCAGCGTGGAGATCACCGAGGTCCGGATGTCGCAGGTGACGGACAGGTCGTAAACCGAGACATCGAATTCCGCGCCGAGGCGGAGGATGCGGTCGATGAGATTGCCCAGCGCCCCGCGCGAGGGCGTGTCCGAATGGATGAAATTCTCCAACACGGTGAGGTCGTCCCCGCAGGCGAGAAGCTCGCAGATGGCGGCTTGGCCGTCGCGCCCCGCACGCCCGATCTCCTGGGTGTGGTTTTCCAGGCTCTTCGGCAGGTTGTAGTGGATCACCCCGCGGATGTCCGCCTTGTCGATGCCCATGCCGAAGGCGATGGTGGCCACGATCACCCGGGTCTCGCCAGCCATGAAGGCGCGCTGGGCGTCCGCCCGGAAATCGTCCGGCAGCCCGGCGTGGTAGGCGCGGGCCGAGACGCCGGCTTTCGCGAGAATCGTAGCCACCTCCTCGGCGGTCTCCTGCCGGGTGACGTAAACGACCGCCGCGCCATTGATTGCGGCCAGCCGGTCTAGCAGAAGTGCCTTCCTGGCATCGGCGGCGCAAGCCGTCACGCGGAGGTCGAGGTTCGGCCGGTGGAAACTGAGCTGGATGTGATCGGCCGCGGCGATGCGGAAATGCCGCCGGATCTCCCGCGCCACCTTGGGCGTGGCGGTGGCGGTGAGGGCGAGCACGCGCCGGACTTTGAGCGAGCGGCAGAAACCCGCCAGTTTCAGATAGTCCGGCCGGAAATTGTGGCCCCACTCGGAAATGCAGTGCGCTTCGTCGACGGCGACCATGGCGATGCCAAGCTTGCGAACGCGCTTGCGGAACGCCTCGTTGGCCAAGCGCTCGGGAGCGATGTAGAGCAGCTTCACAGTTCCCTGATCCAGCTTTTCATAAAGCCCACGCAGCTCGTCCGGGCCGAGCGTGGAGTCCAGCCGCGCCGCGGAAATCCCGCGGGCGGTGAGCGAGTCCACCTGGTCCTTCATCAGCGCGATGAGCGGGGAAATGACGAGCGTGAGGCCATCCAGCATCAGCGCCGGAAGCTGGTAACAGAGGGACTTCCCGCCACCGGTGGGAAACACGGCAAGGGCCGGCCGCCCCTCCAGCAAGGCGCGGATCACGGGTTCCTGGCCCTCGCGGAAGGCGTTGAATCCGAAATGATCGCGGAGGATTCGCAGCATCATCGTTGGAAGCCCTATCAGAGTCCGGCCTCGGCGAGGCGCTCCGCCATCTCGGCTTTCTGGAGACCCGCGGTGAACTCGGTGAAATCGCCCGCCATCACACCCGCGAGATTGTGTGAGGTGAGGCCGATCCGGTGGTCGGTCACACGGCTTTGGGGGAAGTTGTAGGTGCGGATTTTCTCCGAGCGGTCGCCGGAGCCGATCAGCGAACGGCGATGGGAACTGTAGGCTTCCTGCTGATCGCGGAGTTTCTGTTCGTAGAGCTTGGAACGGAGGATCTGCAGCGCGAGTTCCTTGTTCTTGATCTGCGAGCGGCCTTCCTCGCAGCGCACGTAGATGCCGGTGGGCAGGTGGAAAATCTGCACCGCGGACTCCGTGCGGTTGACGTGCTGGCCGCCGGCTCCGCCCGCGCGGCAGACTTCGATGCGGAGGTCGTCGGGCTTGATTTCCACGTCCACTTCCTCCGCTTCCGGAAGCACCGCGACGGTGACGGTGGACGTGTGGACGCGGCCCTGGGTTTCCGTGGCCGGCACCCGCTGGACCCGGTGGACTCCCGATTCATACTTGAGGAAACGGAACACCTCGTCGCCGGTGATCTTGAGGATGACCTCCTTGAAGCCGCCGACTTCCGAGGGACTGCTCTCAAGATGCTCGCATTTCCAGCCGCGGAGGTCCGAGTATCGCTGGTAGGCGCGCATCAACTCGGCGGCGAAGAGCGAGGCCTCGTCGCCGCCGGCCCCGGCGCGGATTTCGATCAGCGCGTCCCGGTCCTCGTTCGGATCGGCGGGGAGAAGGGCGTATTGCAGATCCTCGGAGAGCGTGGCGATGGCCCTTTCCAATCCGGGAATCTCCTCGGCCGCCATCGCGGCGAACTCGGGATCATCGGATTTCGCCAGTTCCTGATTATCGGCGAGCTGGCGCTTGGCGGACTGGAGCTTGTCCCAGAGTTCGAGTGTCTGTTTCAGCTTCCGGTGCTCGCGCAGGATGTCCGTGGCGCGCTTGGGATCGGAGAAAAGATCGGGATCTCCCACCGCGTCCTCCAGTTCGGAGAAGCGTTCACGGCGTTTGGCGATGAGCGACGAGTAGTCCACGCGCGGGAGTAGAAATGCGGATGCCGCCCTACGGAAACGCTAAATTGCAAACCAAGGCGCAAATTGCGGCAAATTCACAGGCATCCGCGAAGCACAGCGGCACCACTCATCACCCGGAGCCCCCGCATCGACGAGAAACCAGCCCGCCATCTCCCTCCGCAGAATATGCGCATTGACTCATGGGAATGCCCTTCACGCCGCCCATTTATCGCCCACTTCAAACCATGCCGTGCCGCGCGATTCTCGATTCCGATCCCGGCCTCACGCATTCTCCTCTCGAACATGGAACTCACGATCTCGGGGCAATCTTTGGTGCATGATGTTTTTTGTTTGAAACCAATCGGGAGCTGGCTTTGAAAGATTCGCTTCATTTATGTCCCTGCATCATCGATTTCTCACCACACGCTGGTCCATTCTGAAAAAGGCGGTTGCAGAGAGCCAGCCCGAGTCCGCGCAGGCGCTCGCGGAATTTTGTATCAACTACCGCGGGCCGCTCCTGGCCTATGCGTCCGCGTTCTATCCGCAGGATGCGGAGGACCTTGTGCAGGGTTTTTTCGAACGCCTGATCGAGAAGGGATTCCTTGCCAGCGCCGATCCCGCGAAAGGAAAACTCCGAACTTTTCTCCTGACCTGCCTCAAGCGCCACATCGCCAACCAACTCCGACACAATTCGGCAGGCAAACGCGGAGGAGATGCCGAGCACATGTCCATCGACGACGCAGGGCACCTTGGCGACCCCACCGCAGGCCCGGAGGCTCTCTATCACCGGCGCTGGGCGCAGGAAGTGCTCGAACGTGCGATCACCCGCCTGCGCGACGACTGGACCCGAGACGGCAAGGCCGCCCAATTCGAGGAACTTCATCCTTTCCTCGGCTACTCGCGCAACGAGGATGAAGAGCGCGCAGCCATCGCCGGACGCCTCGGTTTGTCGACCGGAGCGCTCAAAACCGCGATCTATCGAATCCGCCGTGAATACCGGGATGTGCTCCTTCAGGAAATCGCCGACACCCTCGAAGTCAAAACCCAGGATGAGGTTCTCGCCGAAATGAAGGACCTCATGGCCTGGGTCTGATTCTTGTGACCATTCCGCGATTTTCGTGAATTGAATCCAGATCATCTCACACCCCGCTCATGAAATTTTCCTGCCCCCACTGCCATCAATCCCTCGAAGCGCTCGATGAACATCAGGGCCGGAAGGCCGACTGCGGCCTCTGTGGCGGTGCCTTCACCGTTCCCATGCCCGGCGCCGCCGCCACCAAGGTCGCCGGCATCGATCCCGGAGAACTGCTCGCCCGCGGCCTGAACACGGTCAGTCCACCGGACGCGAGCTTGTGGGAGCCGCCCACGCCGGAAGAATTGTCACGCCTGCTGCCGCAATACCGGATCGAGTCCATCATCGGCCGCGGCGGCATGGGCGCGGTTTACAAGGGCGATCAACAACGGCTGGGACGCCACGTCGCCATCAAGCTGTTGCCGTCCGAACTGGCCGAAGACCCCGACTTCGTCGCCCGCTTCGAGCGCGAGGCGCGCACCCTCGCCAAACTCGACCACCCGGGCATCATCCACGTCCATGACTTCGGCCAGACCTCGGAGGGCCACCTCTACTTCGTCATGGAGTTCGTCGATGGCACCGACCTCCACCACTTGATTCACGGCGCGGGCATCAATCCGGCGCAGGCGCTCGAAATCATCGGCCAGGTGTGCGACGCGCTGCAGTTCGCCCATTCCAAAGGCGTCGTCCACCGCGACATCAAGCCCGCCAACATCCTCGTCACCACGGATGGACGGGTGAAGCTCGCCGATTTCGGGCTCGCGCGCCCGCTCCAGGCCGGCATCTCCGGCCAACTCACCCTTACCCGCGTGATCATGGGCACCCCGGACTACATGGCTCCGGAACAGAAGCGCGGCGAGGGCGACCACCGCGTCGATCTCTACGCGCTCGGCGTGATGCTCTACGAAATGCTCTGCGGCCGCACTCCGCAGGGAGCCTGGCAACCGCCCAGCCAGCGGGTCCAGGTGGATGTCCGCCTCGACCAGGTGGTCATCAAGGCGATGCAGGAGGAGCCCGAGCGCCGCTATCAGCAGGCCAGCCAGGTGAAAACCGACGTCGATGCCATCCGCACGTCCATAGAGAAAAACGCGAAGCCCGCACCCGCGAAATCCCCCGGTCCAGCGGCCAAACCGAAAGCTCCCGGCGCGGCACCCGCCGCCCCGAAATCCTCCCCCAGGAAACCACTCGTCATCGGCACCGCCTGTTTGCTGCCCGTGCTTGGAATCGGAGGGTGGTGGGCCTTGCGTGAAACGAACGGCACATCGATCCCGGGCAGTGGTACGGAATCAAGCTCCGCAGTGGTTTCCACTTCGGAAGAGCCAACACTCCCATGGATCGACAGCAAGCTTCCTCCGGCGGATGCGGACGGATGGATCACCATCTTCGATGGCAGGAAACTGTATGGCGTGAGATTCAGCGACCCGAAATTGGCGGGCAATGCCGTCCGTCTGGAAAATGACACGCTCGTGGTGGATGATTGCGGCCTCGACGTACCGTTGCCTCACACCGATGTGGTCGTGCGATTCACCGCACGTGTTCCAGTTGGGAAAAACATCCATGCCAAGGTTCGCAGCAGCAAGGATCAGGCCCGACGCTACACTGGCTATCTTGATGATTACAATAATGGTAGAGCTGGGATTTGTATCTCCAATCCTAGATACAAAGATTTGAAAATCTTCGACAACCCTTTCAATTATAGAAACTTTTTCGATGCGGAAATCGGTGTCGTTGGAAACACGCTGAACATTCGGATCGGAAGTCAAATCATCGGCAGCACGACCGATGATCGAATCCAGAGTGGTGAGGAGATTGGATTCGGATCGGTTGAAGGGATCGCACACTTCAAGCGCATTCAGATCAAGGTGCTCAAGCCAGCCTCAGGCAGCGCTACGGCAAGCAAAACCACCGCGCCGGCCCCGACCACCAACGACCCCAACATCGCCCGCATCGAAGAAGCTCTCGCGGAGTGGCTGAAACTGCCGGAGTGGAACAGCTATCAGAATGGCCGGCGAATCACCAAGGGGCAGAACGGGCGTTACAATCTGGTTCTCGGCAAACTGCCGGTCCATGATGTGTCTCCGCTCCGCACCTTGGCCGGCATCCCATTTCAATCGATCAGTTGGAAAGGGAGTCGGTCATCTCCGTCAGCCCTCCTGGACCTTAATCCGCTGGCTGGCCTCGATTTCTGGAAGCTGGAATTGGGCTATGGTGAAATTCGTGTTGCCAGTCTGAATGCCATCAAAGGATCCAAGATCGTCGATGTGACGGGCTCCTTCGAGTCAATACAGGGTGCCGAAGGAATGAGACTGGGCTCACTGAAGCTTTATCGAAGCAACCTCGCTGACCTCGAACCCTTGCGCGGAGGCAGGACGCTTACCGACTTGTATCTGGTACTGCTGCCGAAACTGCAGGAGCTCTCGCCGCTCTCGACTCACCCTCTCAAGGAATTGTACATCGAAAGCATCCCGATCAGCACGCTCGATGATCTGAGGACATGTCCTCTCCAAAGGGTGGATTTCTACAAACTCAAACAGCTCCAGAACATCAATGCCTTGCGTGGAAAGTCGCTCATCACATTCAGCCTGCGGGACTGCCCGCTGGTCACGGACCTCACCCCGCTGCTCGAGTGCCCGAAGCTCGAGTGGCTCAGGGTCGATGGCTATCCCGCACACCTGGAGCCGCTTCGCGGGATGAAGATCAAGACCATCAACGATAAACCGGCCGCCGAATACTGGGCCGCGTGGGAGAAGGCGAAGAAGTAAGAGCCCACGGCTTCTTTGGCGGCCCGATCACAATTTACCGGCATCGCAATGAAATCGAGGCCCATCCCTCTGGCGGTTTTCATCCGGATGGCGGTCGCAACGCGGTGTGCCAGAGATCTCGAGAAAATCGTAAAGCCTTTCATCTCCGAAGACTGTGCCGTCACCAGAAAGTTCTTGTGACGCTGTGCCGCTTTTTACGAATTGAAGAATAGCCATCGCAATCCCCGTCATGAAAACCATCCCCTCCCTCCTTCTCATACTCGCCTTGGTCCAAGTGACTGCGGCGGCAAACGACCGCTCCACGTATTCCACCGACCGGACACCCGAAGGCCTGCAATCCTCCGACTGGAAGAGCATCCGATCCGCGCATGAGGCGTGGAAACACGAGTTCCGCCAAATCGATGGCGTCTGGCAGGCGCACAATCCCGGCCAGCAGTGGACTGCGACTTTCGATGGACGCGGTTTCCTTGCGAGTCCCAAATCGGCCGATTGGAATTGGGGACTGGAGCTCAGGAGCTTCGGCCATGGCTCGGCACAAACCGACGTGAAGGGCGAGGCCGAAGCCAGCGCTTCCGGCAAGCGCCTCAGCTACCGCTGGCAGGGCGGGCTGGAGGAATGGTTCGTCAACGATTCGCGAGGTCTCGAACAAGGATGGACGATTGCCTCAAGAAGCGTGGGGGCGCCGGGCCCATCCGAACCGCTCACCCTTACCCTCGATGTCCGTGGCAATCTCACTCCCCGGATTTCGTCGGATGCAACGGGCGTTTCCTTCCACACCACGTCCGGTGCCAGCGCCCTCACCTACGACGGCCTCAAGGCGTGGGACGCCGATGGCAAAATCCTCCCCGCCCGCTTCGAAGCCACCGGGAAGCGTACCATCCGCATCGCCGTCGATGAAACCGGAGCGCGTTATCCCATCACCATCGATCCCATCGCGCAGCAGGCGTATCTGAAGGCGAGCAATACCGGCGCAGGCGATGCTTTCGGATTTTCGGTGGCGGTCTCGGGCGACACGGTGATCGTCGGGGCATATGGTGAGGATAGCGGTGCCACCGGTGTAAATGGCAATCAGACGAGCAGCAGTGCGGTCGATTCCGGAGCCGCCTACGTCTTTACACGCAGCGGTGCCACATGGACCCAGCAGGCATACATGAAAGCCAGCAATACCGGGGCGGAAGACTACTTCGGCATTTCGGTGGCGATCTCGGACGACACGGCAATCGTCGGGGCCTATGCTGAAGCCAGTGGGGCCATTGGCATCAATGGCAATCAGGCGGACAACAGCGCCAACTATGCTGGCGCGGTCTATGTCTTCACACGCAGCGGCTCGGTTTGGAGCCAGCAGGCTTACCTGAAAGCCAGCAACGCCGGGGCGGTAGACAATTTCGGCTATTCGGTGGCGATTTCGGGCGACACGGTGGTCGTCGGGGCCGAAGGCGAAGCCAGCGCGGCCACTGGAATCAATGGCAATCAGGCGGACAACAGTGCTTACCAGGCAGGCGCCGCCTATATCTTCATTCGCAGCGGTGCCACTTGGAGCCAGCAGGCTTATCTGAAAGCCAGCAATTCCGAATACAATGACCGTTTCGGTTGGTCAGTAGGAATTTCGAACAACACGGTGGTTGTCGGAGCTTTTGATGAAAGCAGCAATGCTACCGGAGTGAATGGCAATCAGACCAATAACAATGCCGCCCGGTCCGGCGCTGCCTATGTGTTCACGCGCAGTGGTTCTACCTGGAGCCAACAGGCCTATCTGAAAGCCAGCAACACTGGGGCAGGTGATTGGTTCGGAACTTCGGTGGCGGTCGAGGGCGATACGATCGTCGTTGGTGCATCGGATGAGGCTAGCAATGCCACCGGGGTCAATGGCAATCAGGCGGACAATAGCAATGTCGCCACCGGTGCGGCTTATGTATTCACCCGCAGTGGCACCACCTGGAGCCAGCAGGCCTATCTGAAAGCGGGGTACAACGGGTTTTCCATGAGATTCGGCACTTCGGTGGCGGTCGAGGGCGACACGGTGGTTGTCGGGGCTTGGGGAGAGGATAGCAATGCCACCGGGGTGAATGGCAACCAAGCCAACGTCAATGCCTTGGATTCCGGAGCAGCCTATGTTTTCTCGCGCAGCGGCACCACATGGAGCCAACAGGCATCACTGAAAGCCAGCAACACCGGGGCCGGTGACAGATTCGGCACTTCGGTGGCGATCTCGGGCTACGCCGTGATCGTCGGCGCTTACAATGAAGACAGCAATGCCACCGGAGGCAATGGTGTCGAGACGGACAATAGTGCCGGCAATTCCGGCGCGAGCTATGTGTTTGATTTGAACGCGGCGTTACCGGCCCCCGAGATTGCCATCCAGCAGGCTGGCGCAGACATCGCCAATGGCGCGACCCGGGATTTCGGACCTGCGGTTGTCGGATCCACATCGGATTTCAACTTCAGCATCTTCAACACCGGCTCCATCGATCTCAACCTCATCGGTGCGCCCAAGGTTGCCGTGGGCGGAAGCCCGGACTTCACCGTCATCGCCCAACCCGCCAGCCCCATTGCCGGGCCGGGTGGCAGCTCGGATTTCACCGTGCGGTTCACTCCCACCGGCAGTGGCACAAAAGCGGCATCGCTTACCATTTCCAACAACGATGGTGATGAGAATTTGTTTGTCATCCAGATCAACGGAACCGCCCTCTCTTTCACCACCGACACCGACAACGACGGCTTGAACGACGGATCGGAGTTCAACATGTCCGCGTTGGGTTTCGACTGGCAGGTCAGCCAACCCGCCTTGGTCGCCACGCTGAACAACGGCGCGAATGACGCCGGATTCTACACCGCCGCTCAGGTGCAGGCGCTTCATGTGGGTACTCCGCTTCTCCAGCGCGACCCCTTGAGCGGCGAATTCACCCTGACCATCGGGGTCAAGAAGTCCTTGGACCTGTTGGAATTCGATCCCTTCCCCGTCACCGCGCCGCAAATCAGCATCAACAGCGCGGGCGAGATGGAAGTTCGGTTCACCTCCCCGGACAACGCGGCTTTCTTCAGGGTGGGAGCGGAGTAGATTCGGCATCTCCTGGTTATCGGCGAGCTGGCGCTTGGTGGACTGGAGGTTTCCCCAAAGTTACAGCGTCTGTTTCAGCTTCCGGTGCTCGAGAAGAATCCCGGTGGCGCGCTCGGGATCGGAGAAGAGATCGGGATCGCCCACCGCGTCCTCCAGTTCGGAAAAGCGTTCACGGCGTTTGGCCGACTACGAGAACCAACCGATCCCGAACTACATCACCCGGAACAACACCACCGCCGGAAATGCGATCACCAACCGAGGCACCCCCCTCAGGCGCGTGCTGTTCCAACCTGAAATACAACCTGCAATCCTCATCCGACCTCATCAAATGGACCTCCGATGCCACCGGCCACTGCGAGAAACTCGTCAATCTTTCCGGCAACGCCTTCTTCCGCTACACTTATGCGCCGCGCCCCGCGCCCTGATCACGCAGTGGACAGGACCGAGTCTGGGGGTTTTTGACAGAATCATGGACAGCAGAATCATCCCGGAAACCAGGTAGGGCTGGCTCGCCGAACCGGCCGACTTCCCGCCAACGGCGCGAAACGACGAAGAAACGAGATCCGGCCACGCCGGGCGGCTCCCGGCCGCGGAAGTCGCTCGCGTCTCGCGTCTCCCCGCTCTCTCCCCCTCTTTGCTCGTATCCTCCCCCTCTTCCTTCGACGTTCCATGTTGAACGTTCAATGTTCAACGTTCCATCCCTTTCTCCTTCCCATCCCCACCCCCTTTTTGCTTCCCTCTCCCGACGCAAGAAAGCCGCCACCCCTCGCGGGATGACGGCTTTCAGGTCGCACCAGGCCCGGCGCTGTTCGATCTTGCTCTTCAGACGATCGGATCAAACAGCGTCGGTGCTCGTGGTGGGGGTTGGGGTTGAGGTTTTGGAGTTCCGGCGCGTCAGGCCGCTCTTCCGTGCGTTCCTCGGCACATAGCCGAAGGCGCTGTAAAGCGGGCTGTTCGCCCCATAGTCCGTGTGACCCTTCACAGAGTCCACCAACTCCGAGATCTTCTCCCGAAGCTTGCGGTCCTCTTGAAGCCGTTCCTGGCGCAGGCCGATCATTGTCCGTTCGCTCTCGGCCATGCGTTGCCGCACGTCCAGGGGCTTCTGGGTCGCTTGATCAAACTGCTCCAGCGTCATTCCGTTCAAGCTCGCTTCCGGGGCAAGGGATTTCCATGCGTCCAGGATGCGCTTGCGACGTCGAATCAGTGCATTCTCTTGTTTCATAATGTTCATCCTTTCTACTCAATTGGGGGTTCCTGTGCCTACCCGGCCGATCCCATACACGGCCTTCCAACACCTGTCTTCTATGTTCCGGAGAACACAAAACGGATTCTTCCCATATTCGCGCGGATGGCAAGCAGAAATATACATATGGTGGCAGAAGCCATCACTTCACACCATTAGGGGAGTGTTCAGCTTCTTGTGAACGGCTGTGAACATTCTGTGAATGGCGCATTAAAACACCCACTTGAATCGGATTGAGACATCACATGGAAGGTCTCCGAGTTTTTGAAATTCAAGCCGCTGTTAGACATCCCGGACCCCGTTCCGACCCGATTTTTGACAGATCCAAATCGTTTTCACCCGGAAACGACGTGTTTCCACCTGAAACCAACTTGTTCACAGCCGGATTCGACCCGTTTCAGCCGCCGTTCGGCCTGATTTCGGCCGGATTCGATGCGTTTCACACCGGAAACGACCCGATTTCCGCTAGATCCGCATCGTTTCGAGCCGTGCATTTTCAAATTCGGACTGAAAACGTATCGGATTGATAAAAATTCAGATCGAATCCGCAGACCACCCATTCCACCCCGCATCCACATCATGCGGGCCGAACGCGGGAGGATTTGGACGGA
>Ga0114938_1002445_pt1 | contig 11724 bp, 11 predicted proteins | sample AshMeaBigSpring_FD_88675 | JGI IMG/M metagenome (GOLD analysis project Ga0114938, IMG submission 88675) | Groundwater microbial communities from Big Spring, Nevada to study Microbial Dark Matter (Phase II) - Ash Meadows Big Spring | ecosystem: Environmental > Aquatic > Deep subsurface >...
CGGCGCGCCGTCGGCGAGCCCGGCGACCGCCTCGGCCGTGATCCAGCCGTCGGCCGCCAGCTGCGGGCGCAGGAGCGCCACCGGGTGGCGCGCGAGCGAGAGGCCGAGCGCGCGGTAGTCGGCGACGATGCCCTCGCCCTCGGTGGGCGCGCGCAGGAGCGGCACGCCGGCGGGCCGCTCCGGCGCCGGCGCAAGCGGCAGCTCCGGCTCGATCCCCAGGACTTCCCAGCCGGCGCGGTGCCGGTGGCCCGCGATCCCGGCAAGCGCTCCGGCGCGCGCGAGCGCCGCGAGGTCGCGGCGCGGCAGTGCCGCGCGCCGCGCGAGTTCCGTGACTCCGCGGTAGCCCCCCGCCGGGCGCGAGGCGACCAGGCGCCGGGCGCCCTCCTGCGGCAGGCCGCGCACCAGGCGCAGGCCCAGCCGCAGCGCCGGCGCGCCGCCCTCGAGGTCCTCGAGTGTCGAGTCCGCGTCGCTCGCGTTGACGTCCACGCCGCGCACCTCCACGCCGTGCGCGCGCGCGTCGCGCACCAGCTGCGCGGGCGCATAGAAACCCATGGGCTGGCTGTTGAGCAGCGCGCAGCAGAACGCGGCCGGCTCGTGGCGCTTCAGCCAGGCCGAGGCGTAGACGAGCAGCGCGAAGCTGGCCGCGTGGCTCTCGGGGAAGCCGTACTCGCCGAAGCCGAGGATCTGCTGGAAGATGCGGTTGGCGAACTCCTCGCCGTAGCCCTTGGCGCAGAGCCGGCCCTTCAGCTTCGCCTCGAACGGCTCCAGCCCGCCGCGGCGCTTCCAGGCGGCCATCGCGCGCCTGAGCTGGTCCGCCTCGCCGGGGGAAAAATCGGCCGCGACCATCGCCAGCTGCATCACCTGTTCCTGGAAGATCGGTACGCCGAGCGTGCGTGACAGCACGCCCTCCACCTCCGGCCCCGGGTAGGAGACCTCCTCCTCGCCGCCGCGCCGGCGCAGGTAGGGATGCACCATCTGCCCCTGGATCGGCCCCGGCCGCACGATCGCGACCTCGATCACGAGGTCGTAGTAGCAGCGGGGCCTGAGCCGCGGCAGCATCGCCATCTGCGCGCGCGACTCGATCTGGAACACGCCCACCGTGTCGGCGCGGCAGATCATGTCGTAGACGGCCGGGTCCTCGGCCGGGATGTCGGTGAGCGTGAACCCGCGCCCGCGCCGCGCCGAGACCAGCGCGAGCGCACGGCGGATCGCCGTGAGCATGCCGAGCGCCAGCACGTCCACCTTGAGCAGCCCGAGCTCGTCGAGGTCGTCCTTGTCCCATTCGATCACGGTGCGCTCCGGCATCGCCGCGTTCTCGATCGGCACCAGCTCCTCCAGCGGACCGCGCGAGATGACGAAGCCGCCGGTGTGCTGCGACAGGTGGCGCGGGAAGCCGATCAGCTCGCGCGTGAGCGCGAGCACCTTCGCGATCAGCGGGTTCTCCGTGTCGAAACCGGCGTCGCGGATCCTCCCGTCCTCGACCTCGTGTCCGTCCCACCACTGCATCGCCCCGGCGAGCCGCTCGACCTGCGCCGGGTCGAGGCCGAGCGCGCGGCCGACGTCGCGTACCGCGCTCTTGGGGCGATAGCAGATGACGGTCGCGGTGAGCGCGGCGCGCGCGCGTCCGTACTTGGCGTAGAGGTACTGGATCACCTCCTCGCGCCGCTCGTGCTCGAAGTCGACGTCGATGTCCGGCGGCTCGTTGCGCTCGCGCGAGAGGAAGCGCTCGAACAGCACATTCATGCGCGCGGGGTCCACCTCGGTGATGCCGAGCGCGTAGCAGGCGGCGGAATTCGCCGCCGATCCGCGGCCCTGGCACAGGATGCCGCGGCCGCGCGCGAAGGCGACCAGGTCGTGCACGGTCAGGAAATAGCGCTCATAGCCGAGCCCGGCGATCAGCGCGAGCTCGCGGTCGATGAGCGCCCGCACCGCGGGCGGCGTGCCGCCCGGCCAGCGGCGCGCCTCGCCCTCCGCGACCAGCCGGCGCAGGTGTGCCGCCGGGGTGACGCCCTCCGGCACCACCTCCTCCGGGTACTCGTAACGCAGCTCGTCGAGCGAGAAGCGGCAGCGCGCGGCGATCTCGAGCGTCGCGGCCAGCAGCGCCGGCGGGTACAGCTCGGCGAGGCGCGGGAGCGGGCGCAGCACGCGCTCGCCGTTCGGGTGGAGCGCGAGCCCGGCGCGCGCCACGGTGGTCTTCCGCCGCACCGCGGTCAGCGTGTCCTGCAGCGCGCGCCGCCGGCGCTGGTGCATGTGCACGTCGCCCGCCGCGGCGGCGGGCAGCCCGAGTGCGCGCGCGAGCGCCAGGAGCTCCCCGAGCCGTGCGCGGTCGGCGCCCGAGGACAGCAACTCCACCGCGAGCCACAGCCGGTCTCGAAAGCGTTCGCGCAGCCACGCGCCCTCCTCCTCCCTCGGCGCCGCGCCCGGCAGCCACAGTGCGAGGCAGTCCGGCAGCCCGCCGTCGAGGTCGGTGGGCGTGAGCTCGTAGCGGCCCTTGGGCGCCCGTCGCCGGCCGCGCGTGATCAACCGGCAGAGTGCGCCGTAGCCCGCGCGGCTTTCGGCCAGCGCGACGAAGCGCAGTCCGTCCGCGAGCGTGAACTCGCTGCCGACGACGAGCGGCAGGCCGGCCCCGCGCGCGGCCGCGTGCGCGCGCACGACGCCTGCCAGCGAGCACTCATCGGTCAGCGCGAGCGCGGCATAGCCGAGCTTCCGGGCGCGCAGGACGAGCTCTTCCGGGTGCGAGGCGCCGCGCAGGAACGTGAAATTGCTGAGGCAGTGCAGTTCGGCATACGACATCGCGGGCCATCCGCGGCATCGCCCGCTACGCGGCAGCCGCGCCGGGACCCCCGCTCGTTCGCGCCGCCGGAACTTACGCGCTCACTCGCGGGGTCCCGGCGCTCGCCCGCGTGTCGGGCGGCGCGGCGGCCGGTCCGCGCCGTGCGCCGATGGAGCGATCGACTCGCCACGCGCGAGGTGGCGGGGTCCCCGCGAGCGAACTCGTAAGTTCGGGCGGAGTTCGCGAGCGGGCGACCCCGCCGGATCCCGCGCGTGGCGAGCTGGCCGGTCATCCGAACACGCCGTGGAGGAACCAGCCGCCGCCCGGCGGCCGCTCGCGGAAGATCCACAGCCGCACGCCCGCGCGAGTCCAGGCGACGTAGTAGTCTCGGCGCACGTCGTGCCCGTCCCACCAGCCGCTCTCGATGCGCTCGGGACCGCTGACCTGCACGCCCGCCCAGTCGTCGAACGGCTGCGGCTCGGCGAGCATCCACAGCGGGCGCGCTGCGGCCGCGGCAGGCCACGATGCGGACAGCGGCGCCTTTCCGCCGGGCTCCGCGACCTGCCAGGCGCGCTCCGGCCGGTGCTCCGGCACCGGGCAGACGCCGAACACCGCCTGCCGCCCGAGCCGCGCGCGCAACCGGTCGAGCAGGCGCGCGGTCGCTTCGGGATCGGCGCTGCGGCCGCGCTCGAGGAGGGCCGCGTCGCGCGGCGCCTGCGGCAGCAGCATCCCCGTGCGCAGCCGCAGGGCGGTGACCGGCGCCGGCAACGGGCATCGCGCGAGCCGCTCGCGGAGCAGCCGCCGCAGCTCGACGGCATCCGACGACGGCCGGGCGAGGCCGAGCCGCAGCCGGGTCGGCGCGCGGGCGCGGTGCAGCAGGTCGAGGCGCATCCCGGGGACGCCGCAGGCGCGCGCGCGCAGGAAGGCCTCGAGATTCGCGAGCAGGCGCTCGAATGCCGGCACGAGCCCGGCGGCCGCGGTGGCCTCGCAGGGGAGCGGGAGCCGCTCGTCGAAGCGCTCCGGTATCACGTGGCGCCGGTGCGGCTCGCGCCGGCGACCGAGGCCCGCGTCGAGCTCGTCGAGCAGGGCCGGGCCGAAGCGCGCGGCGAACTCCGCCCGCGGCAGGCGCAGCACGTCGGCGACGCTCCGGATGCCGAGCGCGGACAGCGTCGCGACCGCCTCCGGCGGCCACTGCAGGCAGGCGAGCGGAAGGCGCGCCGCGAGCCCGGGCAGCGCGTCGCTTCGGGTCACCGTCATCCCGAGCCCGGCCCGCGCGAGCCAGAGCGCCGCGCGCGGCGTCGGGGCGATGGCGAGCGAGGCGCCGAGGCCGCTGCCCGAGAGGCCCGCGAGCGCGCGGCGGCAGAGCGACATCGCGCCGCCAAAGAGATCGAGGCTGCCGCGCACCTCGGCGAGCACCGCAGCGGGCGGCTCGAGGCTCACGACCGGCGTGAACTGCAGCGCCCAGCGCGCGAGGCGGTCGAGCAACGCCGCCTCCGCGGCCGGCTGGCGCTCCTCGGCGCGCAGTCCCGGCACGAGCGCGAGCGCACCCGCCAGGCTCATGCCAGGCAGGATGCCCTGGCGGGCGGCGCGCTCGTTGCAGCAGGCGATCGTGCGGCGCGGGTCACCCGCTTCGATGGCGACGGCAGCGCGCGTGGACGCCGCCGCCGGCAGCAGGGCCTCGAGCGGCAGGCGCGGAAAATGCGCAGCCAGCCACAGCTCGCGGGCACCGGCGGCGGAAGCGGCGCGCCGCGGCACGAGCATGAGCGGTGGCCGGCGCGCCGCCGGCGCCGGCGTCGGAGCGGCCGGGCGCGGATCGGACACGTGCCCCTTCAGTGGACCGGCAGCCGGTCCACGCGAGCGGGCATGCCGCCGCGGCATTTGAGGATCTCGACGTCGAGGCCGTCCGCATGCGCCGTGAGCAGGAGCCGCAGTGCCGCCGGCGAGGCCTCGTCGCGATGGCGCGGGGGCCGGAACAGGAAACCGGGGCTCCCACCTTCCTCGGCGGCGAGCGTGAGGCGGCGCAGCGCCGTGCCGTCCGCGGCCTCGACCCAGCCAAGCACGGCGGCGCAGGCGCCGGAACCGAGTGCCTGCTCCATTGCCCAGAGCACGTCGAGGCCGGCCTGCGGCCGGACCACCAGCATGCGCGAGGAATCGAGCCCGGCGGCGGTGAGCGCAGGCGCATAAGGCAGGTGCGGCGGAGCGAGCCAGGCGATCCAGCGCGGCGCCTCGGGGCGATCGGCGGCGAGTGCGCAAAGCGCCGGCAGCAACAGGCGGATCTCGCCGATGCCGGCGGTGGGCACGAGGAGTTCGGTCAGGGCGGCGAGCGGCCAGCCCCCGCCCGGCAGGCGCTCATCGAGGCGGCGAAAGCCGGTCGGCACCGTGGCCAGCCCCTGGGTGAGGCCGCCGCCGCGCCACAGGCGCGGGTGGCGCAGCAATGCCGCAAGCGCGTCGGTCACTGCATCGCGTCCGGGCGGCCGCGCCGCAGGACCCCGACCACGACGCCCTCGATCGTCAGCGACTGCTTGCGCAGGTCCACCCGGATCGGCTCGAACTCCGGGTTTTCCGGCATCAGCCAGACCACCGAGCCTTCCTGGCGGTAGCGCTTGACCGTCACCTCGTTGTCGAGCCGGGCGACGATGATCTGCCGGTTGCGGACATCCGGCGAGCGATGCACGGCGACCAGATCGCCGTCCAGGATGCCGACGTCGCGCATGCTCATGCCGCTGACCCGCAGCAGGTAATGCGGGCGCGGTTTGAAGAGCGCGGGGTCGATCTGGAAACGGCCCTCGATGTGCTCCTCGGCCAGGATCGGGCGGCCGGCGGCCACCCGGCCGATCAACGGCAGGCCGAACTGCTCGCGCAGGGCATCCTTGAGCACGATGCCGCGGGCGCTGCCGGCGATCAGCGCAAGCACGCCCTTGCGCTGCAGCGCGCGCAGGTGCTCTTCGGCCGCGTTGGCGGAACGGAAACCGAGTGCCTTTGCAATCTCCGCCCGGGTCGGCGGCAGGCCATTCGTGGCGATGGCGTCCTGGATGAAGTCGAGGATCTGGCGTTGGCGTGGCGTGAGGTCCGACATGGCGCACCTGTATGAATGACCAGTAACTGAGATTATATACAGTTACGATGGCCTGGCAAGCGGTTCCCTTCTCCTGCCCCACGCCGCCCTCGCCCGCATCGCCGCCAGCCAGCTTTCGCTCGACACCCCGGGCCCGCACATCTCGCGCCACTCGATCGCGCCGGCGCGCGACCCTGCATCGCATCGGTGCCGACAAGATGCATCGCAGGCTCGCGCGTCGTACCCGCTGCGCCACGCGCACGCATGCGCACACGACGTGCGCGCTGCGAGCACGCACACCGCGCGCATGTCGCCCAACGGCGACAAGGCGGATCGTGCTTTCACCCCCTGCCCCGATACGCTAGGATTCGTCAGTCAGCCGCGCGAACAGGAAGGAACACGCGGCACCGTGCATCCGCGAAAGCGGGTTGTTACGTTCCATGCAACCTTGTGGAGAAAAAACTCATGACCAACATCCTGAAGGTGGGCGTTGCCGCCGCCGTCCTCGCATTGGGCGCCGGCTGCCAGGACCTCAAGCCCATGCAGGCGGACATCGACTCGCTGAAGTCGCAGGTTTCGCGCTTGTCCGGTGACCTCGACGGCGTGAAGGCCGCTGCTGACGGCGCGAGCCGCGCCGCGGCTGCCGCGCAGCAGGCCGCCACCTCGGCGCAGAACTCGGCCAACCAGGCCCTGTCTGCGGCGCAGGCGGCACAGCAGTGCTGCGATGCGAACAGCGAGAAGCTGAACCGCATGTTCGAAAAGTCCATGTCGAAGTAATCGACCTCGGACGCCGACATGGGACCCCGCGATGGCGACACCGCGGGGTTCTTGCTTTCTAGGGGGAGGCTTCGGCGAGCGCCTGCGCAGGCAGCGAGACGACGGCCGGGATGCCGCGCGCCTCGCGCCAGGCCGATTCGGCGGCCACCCAGTCGATCGGGCGCGGCAGTGCGGCCGTCGCCTCGACGATCAGCCGCGTGAGGTCCGTCAGCGTCGGTGGCTCGACGGCGTCCTCCTGCAGCGACGGGTGCACCTCGATCAGCAGCTCGCCGTCGTGCCATCCCCACTTGTAGGGCTGATTCACGATCGTCACCGGCGTGTTGACGGACACCATGCCGAACAGCAGTTCGATGTCCTCCGGGTAGAGCCGCATGCAGCCGTGCGTCACCTGCATGCCGACGCCGGCCGGGCGGTTGGTGCCGTGGATCAGGTACGCGCCGCCCGGGATTCCGAGCCGCATCGCAAAACGGCCGAGCGGATTGTCGGGACCCGCCGGCACCACGGCCGGGAGGATGTCGCCGCGCTTCGCGTGCTCGTCGCGCACCGACTGTGGCGGGGTCCACGTCGGGTTCCGGACCTTGGCGACGATGCGGGTCGCCCCGAGCGGCGTCTTCCAGTCCATCTTCCCGATGCTGACGGGGAAGGTCCACACGACCGGCGTCTCGCCCGCTGCTGGAGCCGGAAACCAGTACAACCGGTGTTCGGGGAGGTTGATGACGATGCCCTCGCGCGGAGCCCGCGGCAGCAGCTTGCGCTTGGGGATCACGACCGGGGTGCCGGCGCCCGGCAGCCAGGGATCGACGCCTGGATTCGCGTGCGTGATCTCCTCGTAGCCGAGGCCGTGGCGGCGTGCGATGTCGAGCAGCGTGTCACGTTCGCGCGCGACGTCCGCGCGGACCTCGCCGATCACGTCGCTGCCGTTCGCGGGCAGGACGAACTGCTCCGCCGCCGCGGGAACGCCGGCGGCCAGCAGCGGGAGCGCGAACGTCATGCGGGCCATGGCCCGGGACGTGAAGGCCATGCCGGAATGGACCGCGGCGCGCGCCCGAGGTTTCCGCATCAGTAGCGGATCAGCGCCGAGCCCCAGGTGAATCCGCCGCCAAAGGTCTCGAGCAGCAGGGTCTGGCCGCGATGGATGCGGCCGTCGCGGATCGCGGTGTCGAGGGCGAGCGGAATGGACGCCGCGGACGTGTTGCCGTGGTCCTGGACCGTGACGACCACCTTTTCCATCGGCAGGCCGAGCTTCTCGGCGGCTGCCTGGATGATGCGCAGGTTGGCCTGATGCGGCACCAGCCAGTCGATGTTGCCGCGCTCGATGCCGTCCTTCGCGAGCGTCTCGTCGACCAGCCGGGAAAGCGTCCGTACCGCGACCTTGAACACCTCGTTGCCCAGCATCTTGAGGCCGTCGGTGGAGTTGCTGCGGAGCTTGTCGAATCCGCGCGAAACGCCATAGGGGAAGTACAGCAGGTCCTTGTACTTGCCGTCGGAATGCAGGTGCGTGCCGATGATGCCGGGCTCGTCGGCCGGCGTCAGCACCACGGCGCCGGCGCCGTCGCCGAACAGCACGCAGGTCGCGCGGTCGGTCCAGTCCACGAAGCGCGACAGGCATTCGACGCCGACCACCAGCGCGCACTTCGATTCGCCACAGCGCACGTACTTGTCGGCGACCGACAGCGCGTAGACGAAGCCACTGCACGCCGTCTCCAGCGAGAATGCCGGGCAGCCATGGATGCCGAGGCGATCCTGCAGCAGGGTGCCGGTGTTCGGGAAGATGAGGTCGGGCGTGGTCGTGCCGACCACGATGAAATCGACGTCGGCCGGGGTCAGTCCTGCCGACTTGAGCGCGCGCCGCGCGGCGTGCTCGGCGAGCGACGAGCTCGACTCATCCGGCGCCGCGATGTGGCGGCGCTCGATGCCCGTGCGCGTGCGGATCCACTCGTCGGTGGTGTCCACCATCCGCTCGAGTTCGGCATTCGTCAGCACGCGCTCCGGCAGGTAGCTGCCGGTGCCGGCCACGCGCGAATATCGGTTCATGCGGCGCTCACCGCGGCAGCTGCCCTGCCGCGGCTCACTCCTGCCCGCCGTCCTCGACCGGCGCCTCGATCACGCGGCGCCCGCGGTAGAAGCCGTCGCGGCTGATGCGATGACGCAGGTGGGTTTCACCCGTGGTGGGATCCTTCGACAGCGCCGGCTTGCCGAGCCGGTCATGCGAGCGGTGCATACCGCGCTTGGAAGGCGTCTTGCGACTTTTCTGTACGGCCATGGAAATTCAACTCCGGTCAACGTTCAGTGCTTCAGCAATTCCTTGAGTCCCGCGAACGGCCGCCGCATCGCTTCCGGCGCCGCTGGCGCCCGCTCGTCCGCGGCCTGCGTGGTGCCGCCCGCCGGCCCGCAGGTCTCGCCTTCCGCGTGCCGCGCGATCAGCGGCAGCGACAGCAGCAATTCGTCCTCGACGAGCGCCGCGAGGTCCAGCCGTCCCGGGTCGCAGGCCATCGCCTCGCGATCCGCCGGCACCAGCGTGTCGTCCGACTCGACGAAAGCCAGGCGCGATTCCGACTCCACCGTGCGCGGCATCGGCGCCAGGCAGCGCTGGCAGGTCAACTGCGCGCTCGCCCGCACCCGCAGGTCGCCCGTCACGACACCCTCGCTCCTGCCGAGGGCGAGCCGCGCGGCCACTATCCCCTCGGGTCCGGCCAGGCGGTCGGCCAGACGCGCGAAATCGGCGATCTGGAACTCCCGCTCGACGACCGTCCCGGCCGCAGCCAGGCCCTCTGCATTCAGCAGCGTGTCCCGGGGTCGCGGCATGGGGGCGGTATCATAGTGAGCAGGGCCAGGGGTGTCAAAAAACTTGCCGCGCAAATCCTTGTTTTTCAAGCACTGATCGCCGATGGCCGCGACCCTGCTGCTGGCCTCCACTTCCCCCTACCGGCGCCGGCTCCTGGAACGCCTGGGACTGCCGTTCGCAGTCGAAGCGCCGCAGGTGGACGAAACCCCGGTCGCGCACGAACCACCCGCCGCGCGCGCCCTGCGCCTCGCGCGCCTGAAAGCGGCAGCAGTCTCGGCGCGTCATCCGGGCTCGCTCGTGCTCGGTTCCGACCAGGTGGCCGATTGTGAGGGTCTCGTGCTCGGCAAGCCCGGGGACGCCGCCGGCTGCCGCGCGTAGTTGCGGGCGAGCAGCGGCCGCGCCGTGCGGTTCCATACGGCCGTCGTCCTGCTGCGTGCCGAGCCGCCGCTGGTGCGGGATGACATCGACCGGACGACGGTCCGGTTCCGGCTGCTGACGGACGCCGAGATCGCCCGCTACGTGGAACGGGATGCGCCCTTCGACTGCGCGGGCGGGTTCCGCAGCGAGGGCCTCGGGGTCACCCTGTTCCAGTCGGTCGAGACCCGCGACCCGACCGCGCTCGTGGGCCTGCCGCTGATCTGGGTGGCGGATGCGCTCCGCGCCGCGGGGCTCGATCCGCTCAGCGGCTAGCCGCGCCGGACCGGCGCCGCAACGTGTCCAGCAGCGCCGCGAGATCCGCCGGCAGCGGCGCCGCCGCGCGAAACGGCCCGCCGCCGTCGGGCCAGGTGAATGCGACCGATGCCGCGTGCAGGAACATGCGGCGCAGGCCGAGCTCCCGGAGCGTCGTGTTGGCCCCGCGGTCTCCGTACTTCTCGTCGCCGGCGACGGGATGGCCCGCGAACGCCGCGTGCACGCGGATCTGGTGCGTGCGTCCGGTGTGGATCGCGACGTCCATCAGCGTCGCGACGTCGCCGAACGGCTCGCGCGGCGTGAATGCGGTGACGGCCAGCTTGCCGGCGGCATGCACGCGCACCATGCGCTCGCCACCCTGACGCTGGTGGGTCAGGACCGGCGCATCGATGGTCTTGCGCCCGAGTCGCCACCTCCCGGCCAGGAGCGCGGCGTAGTGCTTCTCCACTGCCCCTTCGCGCATCAGCGCGTGCAGCACCCGCAGTGCCGGCCGCGTGCGCGCGACGAGCAGGCAGCCGCTGGTGTCGCGGTCGAGCCGGTGCGCGAGCTCGAGCGGCTCCTCGGGACGCAAGGCACGCAGCGCCTCGATCACGCCGAAGGCGAGCCCGGACCCGCCATGCACGGCAAGGCCCGCCGGCTTGTCGAGCACCAGCAGGCGCGCATCCTCGTGGACGATGGACGCGCGCACGGTCGCCTGCAGCGCATCCGGGACGCGCCGGACCGCGGGCTCTTCCGTGGCTGCGAGCCGCACGGGCGGCAGCCGCACCTCGTCGTCCGCCGCCAGCCGGTAGTCGGGCCCCTTGCGCCTGCCGTTGACCCGTACCTCGCCGCGGCGCAGCAGGCGGTACACGCGGCTCTTCGGCACGCCGGCGAGCTGGCGCAGCAGGAAATTGTCGAGACGCTGGCCCTCGCCGGCGACCCCCGCCCGGACCTTTCGCACGCCGGGCCCGGAGCTTCGATCGGATGTCACCGGTGCTCCCTAACGTGTTGATTTTCCGGGCGCATGGCTGGTATGGTAGCCATCAATCAGGTCTTACGGCGCAGGCTTCGGACAGCGAAGCGTGGCCGCTGACCGGTACGCGGTCCCTCCCCATTCGACCCAGGTTCATTCCAGGCGTCGCTGCGGGCAGGCCGCATGTTAGTTGGTCCGGCATGCCCGGACCATCGCCGGCCGTTCGCACGGATTGTGATATCCGCGTGTTGATCTCGCCCGAGCGCGCAGGAACGCGATGGCCCGCAGCCACAGGCTGCGGCCCCGTGCCGCGCGCGCGGGATCCACGCGAGCACCGCTTCGAGTCTCCCCTCGCAAGGCGATTCGCCAGCCCGCGCGACACGGCCCCCACTACCTCGGAAGGGGCCCATGAAGAGAATGCTGATCAACGCAACCCAGCAGGAGGAGTTGCGCGTCGCTCTGGTTGACGGCCAGAAGCTGTACGACCTGTCGATCGATCTCCCGTCCCGCGAGCAGAAGAAGGGCAACGTCTACAAGGCGCGCGTCACGCGCGTCGAGCCCAGCCTGGAGGCGGCCTTCGTCGAGTACGGCTCCCAGCGCCAGGGATTCCTGCCGCTGAAGGAAGTCGCCCGCGAGTACTTCCGCTTCCAGCCGGCGCCCGGCGCCCGTTTCAACATTCGCGACGTGCTGCA
>Ga0114938_1002446_pt1 | contig 11723 bp, 11 predicted proteins | sample AshMeaBigSpring_FD_88675 | JGI IMG/M metagenome (GOLD analysis project Ga0114938, IMG submission 88675) | Groundwater microbial communities from Big Spring, Nevada to study Microbial Dark Matter (Phase II) - Ash Meadows Big Spring | ecosystem: Environmental > Aquatic > Deep subsurface >...
AGATGGACTTATATAGCGCAGTTTGTGCTGTGCAAAATCTATGGATTGCAGCTAGAGCAGAAAATTTAGGCGTCGGTTGGGTTAGTATTATTCACAACGAAGCACTACGGGAAATATTAGAAATACCAGACCATGTGGTTCCGGTGGCGTATCTATGTGTCGGCTATGTATCATCTTTTCATGAAAAACCTGAATTAGAAAAGGCCGGGTGGTTGCCTCGTATCAACGTAGAATCACTAATATATGATGAGATTTGGCCAACAAGCACGCTATCGGGTCCCCGTGACTGACTCTGAGAGGCAGCCACGGGTCCCACACCACCGTGCGTACGGGTCCGTGCACGGCGGTTCCGATTAGACGCGGGCAATTTGCCCGAGTGGAGCTTTATCAGCTCGGGAGTCCCCATGGTTGCCAGGTGCCCTCCAGTGCAGAATCTGTGCGGGCTGCATTCAGCAGGCCTGTCACCCGAGTTCTCCTACCCCAAAAATGTGCCGACTCTCAAGACTGCATGAAATGGCACTGCGGAGTTTCCCCTTCCCGACTATCGTTCTTCCCTGAACCCACAACAGTCGACAATCGCCACATAACACACTCTCACTCTTACCCAAAGAGGCCAGTTTTCGGTTTCCCCGAGACTGGCCTTTTTTGCGTTTTGGAGGGATTGGGGTTCTTGGCCTCACAGGGCTGGTGCGGGGCAGTGAATCCGCACCCATCCAGACCGGCCACAGCGCTACTTGACAGCTAAAGAAAAGTGGCCCGAGCCGTTACCGGAAAGGCCACTTTTCCTCCGGATCTTCTCCGGATTATTTCTCGTTGCGGATGATCTCCTGCAGGACACTGGCGGCGGCCAGCATGGCAAGAGCTACGATTTGCGTAGGATTCATGGCGATTTCACCTCCTTTGGGTGGTTGAGGGTTGCGGCGGCAGGACATGGAGCTGCACCCCGTTTGGGGATGAGCAAAACACCCGGCTCAATGGATTATACCAGCAATCTGCTCTCTCTGAGCCGACGGGACACCTCTCGACTGGACTTGACCAAAGTGACTCCCGTTTCCACACACGTCCGCCGGGTTCCGGTGCTCGCAGGCTCATCTACCCCCCCCGGGCGTATTACCCTCGATTTCGGGTATAATTTACTGATGGGAAGCGTCTAACCGACAAATTCCGTCAAAAACTCACGATTATGCCCAGATTAACACACTACTCGCCATCCATCAGCCGGAAACTCGTCAAAATCCTCTACCATGAGCGCGTTCGTCGGAAGATCCCGATGACCCGCCTTGTGGACAGCATCCTCACAGATGCTCTCAGGAATACGGTGTCCTGGCAGATGATGGAAGAACCCTCAGCCTACAACAACCAACCCGGAAAGGAACCCTCCTGACCGCTCAACGCAACCCAGCACGATCAGCCCGGCATCAATCGCCGGGCTTTTTCGTTTTCAAGACCAACCAACCAACGAAAGAAAGAAACCCATGATAAAATTGAATTATTCCTACAGAAAGACCTGTGGCCTGCCCGGCTACAGCTCAGTCTCTGCCTCCGCAGAGGTCGAGGTCGAACTTGTGGATCTGAACGGCTTGGAACGCACCTGTTCCGATCTTTACAGCAAACTCCAAGAGGTCGTTGACCGCGAATTGGCGGATCGACCGGGCTTCGTCCCAGACCACGGCTATGGCATGGACGGAAAATCCACTGGACCCGGTAATGGGTCGCCCACCGCCAACGGCCAGAACGGAAGCAATGGCCACACGCAAGGCTATTCCGCCAATGGGAACGGCAGCAACGGTCATTCCAACGGAAATGGCAGTGGAAATGCGTGGACATGCAGCGATAAGCAGCGGGAACTCATCCTCAAACTCGTGACCGAGCACAACCTCGACCGCAATGCCGTGGACGATACCTCCCGGCAAATGTTCGGGGTATCGGTCCGCGAGCTCAACAAGCTGCAGGCCAGCGGACTCATCGCTCGCCTTCTGGAAGAAAACGGAGGCGGAAGCCGCAACGGTAGCCGCAGCCGGTCAACCCCGCCACGCAGGGCCTACCAGAATGGAGGCTCACGATGATCGCCCTCGCTCAACCTCAAAAAGCCACAGAGCATCAGCTTCCGACCGACGACCAGCTCACCCGGGTTGTATCGGCCAGCAGATTGAATTGCTTCCACGGCTGTCGGCTGAAGTTCTACTTCAGATATGTCGAAATACTGTCGAAGCCTGCCACAGCAGCGCTCTTCGTAGGCAGGGCGGTCCATGTCGCTCTCCAGCGATGGAGCACAGCCAGATGGCGCGGGCAGCCGCATGATGCGGAAACCCTCAAGCACGACTTCCTCCTCAACTGGATCTCCAGTCAAGAGGATGAACCGGTGGTTTGGGAGGACGACGAAGACACCCAGCAGGAAAAGGCATGGGCACTTGTGGAAATGTATCTGCGCGATACGCCGATACCGGTCGAAGAAAAACCAGAGGCCGTAGAGGTTCGTGTTGAAGCCGATCTGGCCAAGCACGGGCTTCCAACACTCCTCGGAATCATCGACCTCGTTCGACCCGGAGGAAAAATTATCGACTACAAGACCAGTTCGTCCACCCCACAGGCAGGGCAGGTCCTCCACCGGAACGAAACCCAACTGACCGCCTATGGCATCCTCTACAGAGAAGCCACGGGCAAAAAGGAATCCGGCTTCGAGCTCCACCACTTGGTGAAGACCAAGGTCCCAAAGCTCGTCGTCACAGAAGCACCGGCAACAACCGAAGCTCAGCGCACAAAACTCTTCCGGCTGATCGAGTCCTTCGTGGACGGAGTCGAGCGGGAGGACTACGTGCCATCACCCGGATTGCAGTGCGCGGCGTGCGAGTACTTCGGTGACTGCTCGCGCGGGAGAGGCTGACAATGCGCACAGGCAACGTCGCCGAGGACAGACGCAGATACGTCTTCCCACTACGAAAGCGAGTCAGATGGCTCGTTATCGACCAGAACAACTAAACCCAGAGAGGCCCGGAGGAGAGATCTTCCGGGCTCTTTCATTTCAACAGAAAGGACAAACACACCCATGAGCTCAACAACGCTCTATTTCAAAGAAGGCAGCTCGGACAAAATCTACCAAGCCGCCATCGAACAACAGACAACCGGATACGTGGTCCGCTTTGCGTATGGGCGGAGAGGTTCCACTCTCAGCACCGGAACGAAAACACCCAGCCCGATCAGCTTCGACAACGCCAAGCGGATCTTCGACAAGCTGGTAAAGTCAAAGATGGCAAAGGGCTATACCACAGGAGCCGACAGCATGGCCTACAGCGACGGCAGCAGGAGGATGACTGACATCCGACCTCAACTGCTCAATTCCACCGAAGATGTGGAGGCCCTGCTCGCGGATAAGTCCTTCCTCCTCCAACCCAAGCATGACGGCAAACGTCTGCTCATCCACAAGCGGGGGCAGGAGGTGACAGGGATCAATCGGCGCGGAATCGAGTGCGGGATTCCGGAAAGCATCAGCAGTGCAGCACTCTCACTGCCCGGCAACTTCCTGCTCGATGGCGAAGCCGTGGGGGAAACCCTCCATGCCTTCGACATCTTGGAGTTGGAAGGAACATGCATCAGGCAAACCCCCTACCGTGCCCGGCTCATCAGGCTGCTGCACCTGCTCGGCAAAACTCAGCAGATGCACATCCAGTGGGTTGCTACAGTCAGCGGGGAAACGTCCAAACGTCGCTTCTTCCATGGTCTCCAGCAGGAGCAAGCGGAAGGCGTCGTATTCAAAAAAATCGATGCACCGTATTTGTCAGGTCGTCCCGGCAGTGGTGGCGACCAGCTCAAATACAAGTTCGTCGAAACCGCCTCGGTCATCGTCACCTGCATCAATGCCAAGCGCAGTGTATCCATAGGCGTCTGGGACAACGGCAGGCTGGTCCCGGCAGGTAACGTTACGATCCCTCCCGATCACTCCATCCCGCAGGTTGGGGATACCGTGGAGATCAGGTATCTCTATGCCCACCTTGCCAGCGGATCGCTCTACCAGCCGGTATATCTGGGAGTCAGAGACGACATCGCTGCCGCCGAATGCACCCGCGACCAGCTCAAGTTTCGCAAGGAACCCGAGGAGGTCGCGGCATGAAAAAGAAAGTGAAGGGCTACTGACCATGGCCATCCTCTCCAAAGCCGGCGTCCGTCCGGAAATGACATTCCGCTGCTGCGAATGCGGCGACCTCATCACCGGACGCGCGGTCATCGAGGGCGAATTCCTCACCATCGTCGCAGCCAACTGGGAGTATCCCGAGGCATCGGTCTTCCGGTGCGAGTGCTGCCAAGACGAATGGGAGGAACACCTCTGCGAATGACTGCCACTCCCGGACCATCGGGATTTTTCAACACGCGCCGGGATGGATCCCCGGCACCAACGCAGTTCAAACCATGGCCGGGGCAACCACGCTCCCGGCCTTCTTCATTCAACAAGCGAAAGGAAAAATATGCTCAGTTTATCAGTTCATGAATTGAAGTCCGCACTCGTCGGACTCGCCAAGGTTGTCTCCAACAAAGCACCGATTCCCGTATTGCGCTGCATCCGGGTGGATGCCTCGCCAGAGCAAGTCACTCTCTCCGGAACCGATCTGGACGTCTATGCCAGATACGCGGTGCCAGAGTTTCGGTGTGACTCAACATCGAGTTTCCTGCTCCCACTGGATTGCCTTCAATCCATGGCTCGCAGGTTTCCACCGCACACGGTGGTAAATTTGGAACAAGGAAAAATCAGTTGCGATCTGGGCACGGGTCGGGTTGTAGAGGCCGTTGAGAGCCCATCAGTCGAAGAGTTCCCGCAGGAACCTGTGTTTGAAGCCAACACCGTTCCACTACCGGAAACATTCTCTCGCCGATTCACAGAAGCGATGGGGTGCAGTTCCACGGATTCCACGCGAGTCGTTCTCAACGGCGTTCATCTGGATGTCAGTGATCCAGTGAGCCACTATCTGGTCGGCACGGATGGTCGGCATTTATTCAGCGCGAACAGCTTCACTTTGCCGCTGTCAGAATCTGCCATCGTGCCAAATCACAAGATTGTCTCGTGGCGTGGGCTGGCAAATCTGCCTTGGGCGATAGCCGGACAACGGAAAAAGGAATCGGCGCTTGTTCGCATTGAAGCAGGAGATTGGACCCTGACGATGAAGGTCATCGACGGCACCTATCCCAACTGGCGACAGGTAATACCAAACAGTCAGCAAAATCGCACAATGGTCAGGCTGCCCGATGATCCTGAGTTCACGGCAATCGTCAATGGTCTGCCCGGTGGCGAAATCCAAGACAGGCCGGTGGATCTCGTGATTCAGAACGGAACAGTCGCGATGAAGGACATCAAGGGAGGATCCAATATCCAGCTCGTAGGAGCCACAGCCAGCGGACCGGATGTGACCACACGCCTCAACAGGGATTACCTGACCAAAGCGTGGCAATACGGACTGACCAACATCGGGCTCATCGACGGCATGTCCCCCCTGCACTTCACAAAAGAAGGCAGGCAGATGGTCGTGATGCCCCTGCGTGTTACAGAGGCCTATCCCACACCACCGGCAGTCCAACCGACAGCCAGTGTGCCAGCAGAAGAAACCAACCAACCGGCTCACATCGAGCCATCATCAGCAGCAGAAACCAAGGCTGCCAGTCAGCCACAACCAGAAAGAACCATGACAGAATCAACCATCGACCGGGCGGCAACGCCCCACCTCAACGGAGTCAACCGCTCCACAACAACGCATGTGCAGCAGGCAACCGACAAACCTGCCATCGAAGCCGCCATTGACAAGATCGACGGGTTCAAAGCAAGCGTCCGTGAAACTCTGGCCGGGCTCACTGAACTGACAACTTTGCTCCGGCAGGCTGTCAGGGATCAGAAGACCGGCGAGAAAGAAGTCCAAGCCGTCCGTCAGACCCTCCGCTCACTCCAGAGCGTGAGGATCTGACCAACCGAAAACCAACCCATGACAGGTGGCCGGTGGCTTCAACGCCATCGGCCTCTGTCGTTTCAACACCCAAACACCAAATGAACATCATCGAACAGCAGCAACCTCGTGCCCAAGCTCTCACACGAGGAATGCTTTTACACTGTGGAGCCCAGACCGTCAGCCGTCAGGAATTGTGCAACGTGCCAACGCCACGAGGAACCCAGACATGGTATCCCCTTGCTCACCGCAAGATTCTCGCCGAGGTCGAGGTTCAACTCGAAACCAGCGGGTTCACGATCACCGAGGAAACCCATGCTCTCAGCCATGAGGGCCATCGGTACTTCGGCGTCCTGAGCGTCTCGCTGCCCAACCGGGCCGAGTCGGACTTCGGCTTTGTCGTGGGTGTGCGCAACAGTCATGACATGAGTTACCCCGCAGGGATCGTCGCCGGAACGAGGGTCTTCGTATGCGACAATCTTGCCTTCACAGGAGAGGTTAAGATTAGCCGAAAACACACCCGGTTCGCAGAGCGTGATCTGAGGCATCTGACAACTCGCGCAGTCGGACAGCTCGGAGATAAGTTCCTGGGGCTCGATCAGCGGGTCCAGACCTACAAGCAGGAACCGGTCAACGATTCCCGGGCACACGACATCCTCATTCGCGCAGTTGATTGTGCTGCAATCACTCCAGCCCAGATCCCCAGCGTACTGGAACAATGGCGCAGGCCAGCGTATGAGGACTTCACCGCTCGATCAGCTTGGAGTCTATGGAATGCGTTCACCGAAGTATTCAAGACCGTCAATCCGCACACAGCCCTCCGTCGAGGCGAAGCCCTGCACGGACTCTTTGATGCGGAAACCGGACTGGCCTTGGCGTCATGAGCGCAGAGAAGCCCCCGAAGGGAAAAAGATACCCGCGCATACGCTCCATCCACCTGAACCGATGGGAGTGTCCACTGCGAGCCACAGTCTGGACACATTACGGCATCGTGACGGTCATATGGAAGGGGGTGGCGGGGAACCGGTCCTGGTTTGCCATCGGGACCGAAGATGCCAAGCGGGAGGCCGTTCCTGCCATTGAGCACATCGAACAGATGTGCCAGACCGTGCACTGAACCGTGCTTGGTCGAAAGAAACTCACTCGCCCGTTGGGGTGGGTTTCTTTTTTAGGTGTCGGCTTTTGTGGCAGCCGTGTTCCTAATTGGTTGTTTCTGTGCAGGTTAGTTCATGCCTGTAGATGAAAGCCTAGCAAGGGCCTGCACGAAAATGAGGCCGTTTGTCCTGCGCTTTCCGGCCTGTGCGGACGTGTGCTCGGAAGTGGAAAAATTCTCGGAAATCCCCTCGACCCGCAGTGCCCCAATGGCTAACTTGTCAGGGCATCAGCGGGCGCTCCGACGGGGAACCTCCACGACCGACGTGCCATCCGTGCAGACCTCATACAATGGATCAAGCCACTCACAACAAAATCGTTTCCTTCATTTGGGGCATTGCCGACGATGTGCTCCGCGACCTCTTCAAGCGGGGCAAATACCCGGACGTTATCCTCCCCATGTGCGTCCTTCGCCGGATGGATGCGGTTCTGGAATCAACGAAGGAGGCCGTTCTGGAAACCAAGGCCATGCTCGATGCCGCCGGGTTCACCGAGCAGCGTGTTGCTCTTGCGGCAGCGGCGGGCCAGTCGTTCTACAACACCTCCCAGTTCACCCTGCGTGACCTCAAATCCCGTGGCAGCCAACAACAACTCCTCGCCGATTTTGAGGATTACCTGAACGGATTCTCCCAAAATGTTCAGGACATCTTGGACAATTTCAAGTTCCGCAACCAACTTCCTACACTCTCGAAGTCCGATTCGCTCGGCACACTCATTGCCAAGTTTCTCGATCCCGAGATCGACCTGAGCCCGGCGGGTCTGGACAACCATTCGATGGGCACGGTCTTCGAGGAACTTGTCCGCAAATTCAATGAGGAAAACAACGAGGAGGCCGGTGAACACTGGACGCCCCGCGATGCCGTGCGCCTCATGGCCAACCTCATTTTCCTGCCCATTGCCGACAGCATCAAATCCGGCGGCTACCTCCTCTACGATTGCGCGTGCGGCACGGGAGGGATGCTGACCGTTGCCGAGGAAACCCTCCTGAAGCTGGCTGGCGAACGCGGCCAGCAGATTACCTCCCACCTTTACGGCCAAGAGATCAACCCCGAAACCTACGCGATTTGCAAGGCCGACATGCTTCTCAAGGGCGAGGGCGAGAATGCCGATCACATCGTGGGCGGGGCTGAACATTCCACGCTCTCGCACGACGCTTTCCCTGCGCAGGAATTCGACTTCATGCTGGCCAATCCGCCCTACGGGAAAAGTTGGAAGAAGGACCTTGAAAACATGGGCGGCAAGGATGGCATGCGCGACACCCGCTTCCGTGTCATGCACAATGGCGAGGAACTTTCGCTCGTCACGCGTTCAAGCGACGGACAGATGCTTTTCCTCGCCAACATGGCGGCAAAGATGAACCACAAGACGCCCCTAGGCAGCCGGATTGCCGAGGTGCACAATGGCTCGTCCCTCTTCACGGGCGACGCGGGTCAGGGCGAAAGCAACATCCGCCGCTGGCTCATCGAAAACGATTGGCTGGAGACCATTGTCGCCCTTCCGCTGAACCTCTTCTACAATACCGGCATCGCCACCTACATCTGGGTGCTCACCAATCGCAAGCCCGACCACCGCAAGGGCAAGGTCCAGCTCATCGATGCCTCGCAATGGTTCAAACCGCTCCGCAAAAACCTCGGCAAGAAAAATTGCGAACTCGCGCCCGATGACCTCGAACGCGTGACCCGCACGTTCCTCGATTTCCAGGAAACCCCGGAGTCGAAAATCTTTCCCAATGCCGCCTTCGGCTACTGGAAGGTCACCGTCGAACGCCCGCTCCGCCTCCACAGCCAGCTTTCGCTCAAAGCCATCGAATCTCTCCGCTTTACCTCAGGCGACGAGGATCTGCGCTCTGAAGTCTATGGCGAATTTGGAGAAGCTCTCTTCCAAGATTTCGACAGAGTCGCCGCTCCTCTGGAAAAGTTTTTGACTGACTGGTCAGATCTGTCCGATCCGTCAGACCTGTCAGACGAACCCAATGACGCTCCCACCACCAAAAAGGGTCTGCCGGAGAAAAAGAAGAAAAAGCTCCTCGATCCGAAGTCGTGGGAACGCGACGCCCGTCTTGTCGAGACCGCCTCTGCCCTCCGGCGGGAACTCGGCGGCGATCTCTTTCCCGACCACAACGACTTCCGCGAGCGAGTGGATGCCGCCCTCAAGAAGCTTTCGATCAAACTCCCCGCTCCCGACCTCAAGCAAATCCTCCGCGCCGTGAGTTGGCACGAGGAATCGGCCCCGCCGGTCATCGCCAAAGTTCACCGCCCCGGCAAGACCGTTGCGGACCCGTTGCACGGACTCTTCGAGGCGACCGTGAACGGCAAACCCGCCGTTGTCGAATTCGAGGCGGATTCCGACCTGCGCGACACCGAGCAAATCCCGCTTTTGGAGGAGGGCGGCATCGAAGCCTTCATCCGCCGCGAGGTTCTGCCCTACACGCCGGACGCATGGATCAAGGAGGACGCCACCAAGATCGGCTACGAAATCAGCTTCACTCGCCACTTCTACAAACCTCAACCGCTCCGAACCCTTGAGGAAATCCGCGCCGACATTCTCGCCGTCCAAAAGGAAGCCGAGGGCCTTCTCGACGAATTGCTGAAACCCTCCAACCCCTGACCTGTCCGATATGCCCAACCCGTCAGACACTTCTCCGCTCCTCCCTCACGGCGGCTATGAAAAACTCCGCAGCTACAAGGTCGCGGAGGCGGTCTATGACGCTACGGTGGTCTTCTGCGACCGCTTCATTGACAGGCATTCCCGCACCCGCGACCAAATGGTTCAGGCAGCACGCTCGGGCGTGCGCAACATCAGCGAGGGCAGCGGGGCCGCCGCCACTTCGCGCAAATCCGAAATGAAGCTCACCAACGTCGCCCGCGCCAGCCTCAACGACGAACTTCTCAAGGACTACAAGAGCTACCTCATGCAGAATGGACTGCGTGTCTGGCACAAGGATTCGCCGGAGGCCAAGGCGATGCGCGAGCGCCTCAAACACGACCTCGCCCCGCATCTCTCCCCCGCCAAACCCGGACGCCCGGTGCTCACCGGTCTCGCAGGCCTCTCTTCGTTCATTCGCGAGGCCAGTCCCGAACTCGCCGCCAACGCCATGCTCTGCGCCGTGAACCAAGCCGCCTATCTGCTCAAACGCCAGCTTGAGCAGCAGGCCCGCACCTTCACGGAACAAGGCGGCTTCACCGAAAGCCTCCACGCAACCCGCACCAAGGCCCGCGTCGCACAGGGCACCTCTCCCGACGGCCAACCCTGCCCGCTCTGCGGCCAACCCACCCGCCGCCGCACCGCCTCCAAAGGACCCCGCGCCGGAAAAGAATTCTGGGGCTGCTCCCAATATCCGAACTGCCGGGGCATCATCGACATTCCGTCAGACGAGCGCGCACCTTTCGACAAGGCAACCCCGTCCGAGAAGGGAGCCTCGGCAGACAAGTTGCACAAGTCAGACCAGTCAGACTTGTCCGACCCGTCCGACAAATCCTAACCCTCACCTCCCGATGCCCACCAAACCATTCTCTGTGATCGCAGAACTCGCCCCCCATCCCAACTCTCGGAATTCCGGAAAATCTCAAGGGGTTTCTTCTCTCCGAAAATCTGCGCAATCTGTGGATGAAAATGATCCGCAGATTACGCAGATGAACGCAGATTTACAGAAAGGAATGACTCTATGATTGAGGGACTCAAACCGTATGCGGAATATAAGGAGTCGGGTTTGCCTTGGCTTGGAGGAATCCCACGCCATTGGAATAGCGGGCCGGGATTTGCCGCATTCCGTGAGAAGCAGGTCAAGAACACCGGCATACAGGAAAAAACAGTGCTGTCGTTGAGTTACGGGCGAATAGTGGTGAAGCCGCCGGAAAAGCTGCACGGCCTTGTGCCGGATTCGTTCGAGACTTACCAGATAGTTGCCCCCGGTGACATCATCATTCGCTCGACGGACTTGCAAAACGATTGGAACAGTCTGCGCGTTGGGCTTGTCCGCAATCGCGGCATCATTACATCTGCCTACCTTTGCTTTCGCACCACGGATGTGCTCATTCCTGAATATGGCTATCAGCTTCTTCATGCCTTCGATTTGATGAAGGTGTTCTATGGCCTTGGCTCTGGCTTGCGCCAAAATCTTGATTGGGGCGATTTCAAGCGAATGCCCATCTTCATCCCCCCACCCGAGGAACAAGCGGCAATTGTGCGGTTTCTGGACTTCGCGAACGGGCGGCTTGAGCGGGCGATCCGGGCGAAGCGGAAGGTCATCGCTCTCCTCCACGAGCAGAAGCAGGCCATCATCCACCGCGCCGTCACCCGTGGCCTCGACCCCAATGTCAAGATCAAGGACTCCGGCATTCCTTGGCTCGGGGGCATCCCGGCGCATTGGGAGGTAAAACGGATCAAATACTTGCTCCGAGAAGTTGACCATCGTTCAACTACCGGAGCTGAACCGCTGCTATCGATGCGCATGCACCACGGGCTTGTCCTGTTCGCAGAACATTTTACGCGCCCGCCACAAGCGGCCACGCTTGTGGGGTTCAAGATCGTGCGCCCCGGCCAGTTTGTTGTGAACCGGATGCAAGCTGGAAACGGTGTGATTTTCGCTTCTACGTTGACCGGACATGTGAGCCCCGACTATGCGGTGTTTGCCCCCATCGGAGCCGC
>Ga0114938_1002447_pt1 | contig 11721 bp, 11 predicted proteins | sample AshMeaBigSpring_FD_88675 | JGI IMG/M metagenome (GOLD analysis project Ga0114938, IMG submission 88675) | Groundwater microbial communities from Big Spring, Nevada to study Microbial Dark Matter (Phase II) - Ash Meadows Big Spring | ecosystem: Environmental > Aquatic > Deep subsurface >...
GCTCGCCGCGCGCGCCGACTTCCGCTCGCCCGAAGCCTTCACCGCCACGTTTCGCTGGTTCCACTTCCCCGGCTGGCAGGCGGAGGTGGATGGGCAGCCGGCCGGCATCGTGGCAAGCGACCCGCACGGCTTCATCACGGTGCCGGTGCCGGCGGGCGAACATCGCGTGCGCGTGTTCTTCGGCACGACGCCCCTTCGCCAATTCGCCGTCGTCATCTCGATGGCCGGCGCAATCGGGCTGGCCGCATCGCTCGGCATCGCGCGGCGCACAGGGCAACCCGCCTCGCCCCCGCCGTTGATCCGCACCTCGTATGTCGCAGCGTTGATCATCGTTGGCCTGGCCGTCGGCGCATTGCGGCTTGCCATTGATGAACGTGACACCGTGTTCCGCCAATCGCGCTTCGATGGGCAGACCGTTCGCGGCGCGACGCGGGCGCTCGACGTGGATTTCGGCGCGGCGCTGCGGCTGGTGGCCTTCGACCCGCCCACAGCCACGCCCGCCGACCGGCCGTTGAGCTTCACGCTGTATTGGACTCAAGCTCAGCCGGTGACGGGAGACTATTCGGTTGCGGCCCAGTTGTGGGATGCGGAGGGGCACCTGGTCGGTCAGCAGGATGCGCAGCACCCGAACGGCGCGCCGACCTCACGCTGGCTGGCGGGCAGCTATGCCGCCGACGCGCACGCTCTCACGCCTTACCCCGGCACACTGCCGGGCGACTACCGTTTGATGATAGGGGTCTATCCCCCGGGCGGCTCGAACGTGGAAGTGAAGAACACCGACGGCCTGCCCCTCGGGCGTTTCTTCGAGGCCGCGCGCGTGGCCGTGTTGCCCCCGGCCCGCCCGCCGACCGAGGCCGAGCTGAATCCGGCCCAGCCCCTGCGCGCGTTGCTGGGCCCGATCCAACTCCTTGGGGTGGATGGGAAGCCAGCGGGCGTGGCCGCCGGTGACGACCTGCCGCTCGTGGTGTACTACCGTGTCGGTGATGAGCCGTTGCGGAATGTCCTCGTGCAGCTTGAACTGCTGAGCGAGGATGGCACGCGGACGAGTCTCGGCGCGCCGCCGCTCCTGGGTGAAGCCAACGCGATGGTGCGCGCGCCATACACCTTCCTCATCCCGCCCCAGACCCCGGCGCGTCGCGCAGAGGTGCAGGCCAGCGTCTATCGCTCAGGCGGCGGCCGCCTCGCCGGCCCGGTGACAATCGGTGTGGTTGCGGTCGCTACACCATCCCGCTCGTTCACGCCGCCGCCGATGGAGGTCACGGTCGAGGCGGCTTTCGGCGCGGCGATTGATTTGTTGGGTTTTGATATGGCGGCAGCGCGGCCCGGCGAGCCGCTGGCACTGACTCTCTATTGGCAGCCGCGCGAGATCGTCGCGACCCGCTTCAGCGCCTTCGTGCATGTGCTCAGTCCGCAGGGTGAGATTGTCGCCCAATCGGACGCAACCCCCGGCCAGGGCACGCGGCCCACCACCGGCTGGCTGCCGCCCGAGGTCATCGCCGACAGGCATACGCTCGCCCTCCCAGCGGGCCTGCCTTCGGGCGAGTACGCGGTGCGGGTGGGTTTGTACGACGCGCGCACCGGCCTCCGGCTCAACGCATTCAGTGAGGCCGGCGCAGAGTTGGGGGACAGTCTTCTGCTGCGAACGCTGACGATGCCGTAAGGGCACGGCGCCTTGTGGCCTCACGATCGCTGAGTCGGGAACAACGACAACAGCACCGGCGAGGGCCGCAGTCAGGATGCTATAATCCTGACCGCCTGCAACTTTGTTGAAACTCAAACAGGACGCGGATGAAGGCGGATTGGGCCGAGGCCTCACCACCCCACCGGCGCTGATCCGTGACCATCGGCGTCCTGCGCGTATTGAATGACCCAGACCATCGTCGCCCTCGACCTGGAAACGACCGGCCTCGACCCACAACGCGACACCATCATCGAGGTCGGCGCGGTGAAGTTCAAAGGCGACCGCATCGAGGCGGAGTACAGCAGCCTCGTCAACCCCGGCCGGCCCATCCCCTACAACATCACCAACCTCACCGGCATCAACGATGCGATGGTGGCCAACGCCCCGCGCCTCGGCCAGGTCCTGCCTGAGCTCGAAGACTTCGTCGGCGAAGCCACCGTCCTCGGCCACAACACCCGATTCGACCTGAGCTTTTTGCAGGCCAGGAAAATCCTGCGCTACAACGACGTGGCCGATACGTACAACCTGGCCGCCGCGCTGTTGCCGTCAGCCGGACGCTACAACCTGGGTGCGCTGGCGAAAGAGTTGAGCATCCTGCTGCCCGCGACCCACCGCGCCCTCGACGACGCGCGCGTCACCGTCGCCGTCTATCAGGCGCTGTACAGGAAAGCGCTCACCATCCCACTGGAGTTGCTGGCCGAGATCACCAACTACGGTCAGGAGGTGGAGTGGTACGTCGGGCACTTCTTCGAGGATGCGCTGCGGGCGCGGTCGAAGGAGACGGCCACCGGGCGGAAGGCGCGCAGCGGCGCGCTGGGGCCGCTGTTCGGCCAACCCGAGCGCGAGGCCCGCGCCCTGCAACCCGTGGATGACGTCAGGCCGCTCGACGCGGAGTTGCTGGCCGAGGCGTTGCAGCCCGGCGGCGCGTTTGCCCAGCACTTCGCCGAGTACGAATATCGCTCGGAGCAGGTGACGATGCTGAGGGCCGTGGCCCGCGCGTTCAGCGACGGGCGACACCTGATGGTTGAGGCCGGCACGGGCACGGGAAAGAGCTTCGCCTACCTCATCCCCGCCGCGCATTGGGCGCTACGGAACGGGCTGCGCGTCGTCGTCTCGACCAACACCATCAACCTGCAGGAGCAGTTGATCAGGAAGGACATCCCCGACCTGCGAGCCGCGCTCGGGCTGGACTTCAACGCTGCGCTGCTCAAGGGCCGCAGCAATTACCTCTGCCCGCGCCGCATGGAGAACATGCGCAAGCATCGCCCGCGCACCGCCGACGAGCTACGGGTGCTGGCCAAGGTGCTGATGTGGCTGAACGAAACGGAGGGCGGGGCAACCGGCGAACTCAGCCTCGGCCCCATTGACCGGGGCGCGTGGAAGCGCCTGTCGGCGGAGGACGAGCACTGCACAGTGGAGACGTGCCGCGAGCGGATGCAGGGCACGTGCCCGTTTTATCGCGCGCGCAAAGCGGCCGAGGCCGCGCACGTCGTCGTCGTCAATCACGCGCTGCTGCTGGCCGACATCGCCACCGAGAATCGCGTGCTGCCCGAGTATGGCTACCTCGTCCTCGATGAGGCCCATCACCTCGAAGCTGCCACGACCGACGGCCTGAGCTTCGAGTGGAGCCAGAGCGACTTCGAGCGCCGCGTCAAAGACCTCGGCGGGCCGAACAGCGGCCTGCTGGGTGAAGTGGTCGGCGCGGCGCGCGAGAAGCTATCGCCCGAGAAATTCATCGGCCTGGAAATGGAGATCGGTCAGCTTTACGAACGAGCCACCGACTCGCTGGCCATGGCGCGAGCCTTCTTCGACAGCGTCAACGTGTTCATGGAGGAACGGCGCGATGGCAAGCCCATCGGCGATTACGGGCAGACCCTGCGCATCATCCCGGCCACCCGCACCCATCCGTTGTGGAGCCAGATCGAAATCCAGTGGGATCAGCTCCGCCCGACGATGAACACCCTGGCCGAACTGTTGCTCAAGGTCGGCAGCCGGATGGACAAGTGGAGCCAGGAGAAGGAACTCGATTTCGAGGAGGCCGAGGATCTGGCCTCGTCCGTCAACCTGGCCTCGCGTTTCTTCGCGGCCCTGCTCCTCAACGGCGAAGGGCTGGTGGTGAAGCCGGAGCCGGCGGCCATCTACTGGATCGAGGCCGACGGTCGCGATGGTCGCCTCAGCCTGCACGCCGCCCCGCTGCACGTCGGGCCGCTGGTCGAGAAGCATCTGTGGAACACCAAGGAGTCGGTGGTGATGACGTCGGCGACGCTGACGACGGGCAACAGCTTCCGTTACCTCAAGGGCCGGCTGAACGCGCAGGTGGTGGATGAGCTGGCGGTCGGTTCGCCGTTCGATTACGAGGCCTCGACGTTGCTCTACCTCGCCACCGACATGCCCGAGCCGGTCGCGCGCTCTGAATATCAAAGGGCGCTCGAGAAGGCCGTCGTTGATTTGTGCCTGGCCACGCGGGGCCGCGCGCTGGTGTTGTTCACCTCGTACGCGCAGCTCAAGCAAACGGCCCAGGCTATTCGCGGGCCGCTGGGCCGCGCGGGCATCGACGTTTACGATCAATCGGATGGCACGGCGCGCTCGACGCTGCTCGACAATTTCAAATCTTCGGATGGCGGGGTGCTGCTGGGGACGAAGAGTTTTTGGGAGGGGGTGGATGTGCCCGGCGACGCGCTATCGGTGCTCGTCATCGCCCGCCTGCCCTTCGACGTGCCCGATGACCCGATTGTGGCGGCGCGCTCCGAGACTTTCGAGCGCCCCTTCGACGAGTACAGCGTGCCCGAGGCGGTGCTCAAATTCCGGCAGGGCTTTGGCCGCCTCATCCGCACCAGGAACGACCGGGGGGTGGTGGTGGTGCTCGACAAACGCGTGCTGACCAAAGCCTATGGCAAGGTCTTCCTCGACTCGCTGCCGCGGTGCACGGTGCGCCGCGCGCCGCTGGCCCAACTGCCGAAGGAGGCGGCGTCGTGGATTGCGGCAGCGGATAAGTAGCCCATCGCGCGGATGGCGGCGAGCTATTCCTCGAACAGCGCCGCCACCGGCACGCTGAAACCGGGCAAAACGTCCTCGCAGGCGAGGGTGCCCTCCGAAGAGAAACGCTCCACGTTCGTCGGCGAGCGGTAAGCGTAAATGGCCCTCTCCTTCGGGTTGACAACCAGGATCACCGTCACGCCGATTGAGAAGTAGTCATTAGACGTTTTCCGAAATAAGGAAACAATGCGTCAAATTCTTTGGAAAATGTGCATCTGTTTACATGAAATCGCTTATTCTGGAAAACGTCTATTCAGCTTCTCCGACACATCCACCCAGCGATCATCCGGCGACATGATCTCGACGATCAGTTCCTGGGCCACGTCGAGAAAACCCGATTGTTGTTTACGCTTCGCGTAGCGTTCCGCCGAAATATAAGCCAGGTCTGCGCCGCGCACCGTGTCGGGGTTGCGGCGGATGTAGAGGCCAACCCCGCCCACGCGCACATGCCCCACCTTCCGTTGCCGGACGAAATCCCTGAAATAGAGCGAATTCCAGTTTTGTTTACGGTCGTGATCGGGTAGACTGAGCGGTATGAATCCATACTCCCAAGACTTGCGCGAGCGCGTGATTGCGGCCTTAGACGCGGGTGAGCACAACCAGGCCGAGATTGCTGAGACGTTTGGTGTCAGCCTGTCCACGATTGAGAAGTGGTGGCGACGTTGGCGGGACATCGGCACCTGCGCTGCCTTCCCGCGGAACTCGGGGCCGGATCGAACCCTGGCGGGGTGTGAGGATTTTGTGCGGGCCGAAGTCAAGAAACAGCCCGATGCTACACTCGAGGAGCTGTGCGCCCGCGTGGCGGAGGCTAAAGGGGTGCAGGTCAGTCCGAGCATGATGTGTCGAACGTTGCAGATTTTGCGGTTGGCTCGAAAAAAAAGTCGCTTCACGATAGCCAACGCGACACACCGCGTGTGACCGGGCTGAGACAGACCTTTACGGAGGCCGTCATGCCGCCGTTGCAAGCGATTGCAAAGAAGTTGAAGTTTATCGACGAAACCGGGACGCATTTGGGTATGACGCGCCTGTTTGGTCGGGCCGGCCCGGGTGAACGCGTCGTGGAAGCCACGCCCGACTACTCGGGCCGGCACTACACCGTGGTCGCCGCCCTGGGCTGGAGCGGGGTGAGTGCCCCGTGGGTCTTCGAAGGGGCCATGAACTCGCTCACGTTCGAGACGTATGTCGAATATGTGTTGTGCCCCACGTTGCGCCGGGGTGAGATCGTCTTGATGGATAACTTGTCGGCTCATAAGCAAGCCAGCATCCGCTCGCTGATTGAAGCCCGGCATGCCCGTGTCGAGTTCTTGCCACCCTATTCGTCGGATTTCAACCCGATTGAGTTGTGCTGGTCGAAAGTCAAAAGCGCCTTGCGGGCGGCCAAAGCCCGCACCTTTGACGCCTTGATCGATGCCCTGGCGAAAGCCTTGCACGCCATCTCGCCGGCCGATGCCCAGGCCTGGTTCGCTCATTGTGGCTACGCCTTGCCGTAAATCAACATGGAATTTGCTCTAGTACGCGAAGTTACTTTCATACCCGCCATGAAGATCGCCGGTTGGGCTCATCGGCACAACCTTCCCCTCGATCAGTTCGCATGGGCCGATATCGCCCAGCGCCAGAAGCTCGGGACCGGTCAGCAGTTTGTCGGCAGATACGACGGCCATAAGGGGCAACCTTTCACTTTGGCGCGATTCTGCATCAGTCCGCGAATTGACGAATCGCCCACCGGCTGGCTATAATCTCGCCCAACAACGCGCGGGCATTGTCGCCTGCGCGGTTTGTTGACTCGGACTTCATTATTCCATGCAGGAAAGACAACGATGATTGATGTGAACAACCTCCGCAAGGGCACCACCTTCACGATGGATGGCCAACTCTATCGGGTGCTCGACTACAGCCACAACAAACCGGGCCGGGGCAACGCCACCATTCGCACCAAACTCTACAACCTCAAGACCGGCGTCAACCTCGAAAAGACCTTTGGCTCGGGTGAGCGCGTGCAGGACATCCGCCTCGAAACCCGCTCGGCGCAGTTCCTCTACAAGGATGGAGACCTGTATTACTTCATGGATAACACCACCTACGAGCAGACACCCATCAACGGCACGTCGCTCGGCGATCATGTGGACTATCTCAAAGAAAACCTCGATGTGAAGCTGACGTTCTACGAGGAGCAGCCGATCGACGTGGAGCTGCCGGCCAACGTGGATTTGAAAGTCGTCGAGAGCGAGGCCGGTGTGCGCGGCGACACGGCCACCGGCGCGAACAAACTGGCCACCACCGAGACCGGCCTCAAAGTCCAGGTGCCGCTGTTTGTCAACGTCGGCGACACCATTCGCGTCAGCACCGAGACCGGCGCGTATGTGACGCGGGTATAGTCTGCCCCTCTTTCCCTCTTTTCCCGGAAACAAAGGAAACGGGGGAAATGCCGGAAACCAGCCAATGCGAACCCCAGCCGGTTTTGAGTGCGAGTTCTTCCACGGCGACTACCATCGCGGTCGCAACGTAGAGGCGTGCCGGCTGATCGACCGCAACCCGCGCAGCGAGAAGTGGAATCGAGGGCTGTGCAAAGATTGCCGAGTGCCGCGCGTGCTGCGCGCCAACGCCTGCCCGCACCTGGTGCTGGAGGCCACCGTCGTGAAAACAATGTTGGGATTGGGCCGCAAGGTGCAACTCCGCGCGCATTGCACCAGGAGCCGGCAAGCGGTCGCCGAGCCGGAGGTCGGCTGTGGGCAATGTCACAGCCTGAGCGCGTTTGAGCAAGCCGCGCCCGACGGGTGACAGCCGCTGTGATCAAGACCCTGCTGTTCGACCTCGACGACACGTTGCTCAGCAACGATATGGGGACCTTCATCCCGGCGTACTTCCGGCAGCTCGTCTCTCACTTCCCCGAGGTCGCGCCGGAGACGTTGGTCGGCGAATTGATGGCGGGCACGCAGGCCATGCTGGCCAGCACCGACCCGGCGCGCAGCTTGCGGGCCGTCTTCACCGAGAACTTCACCGCGCCGGCCAATGGCGACCTTTGGGCGCGCTTCGAGACGTTCTATCGCGGTGATTTCAGCCAATTGCGCGCCCTCACCGCCCCCCGCCCCATCGCGCGCCAGGTCCTGCAGTGGGCCTTCGCCCGCGGCTATCGCGTCGTCGTCGCCACCAACGCGCTCTTTCCGCTCAGCGCCATCCGCGAGCGCTTGCGTTGGGCTCACGTGGATGATCTGCCCTTCGATCACATTACTCACATCGAGAACAGCCACTTCGCCAAACCGAATCCCGAATACTTCGCCGAGATCATCGCTCACCTCGGCGTGCGCCCGGCGGAAGTGCTGATGGTCGGCAACGATTGGAACGACGATATCGTGCCAGCGGCGAAGCTCGGCATCGGCGCGTGGTGGGTTGCGCCCGCCGATAGCGCGCCGCGCACACCCGAGGTGCAACCGGTGGGGATCGGAGACCTGGCGGATTTTCTGCGTTGGGCTGAAGGTCAATTGGCAGGCTTCACCCCGCCGCCCGCGCCCCCCGGGCGGATACCGTATCGGCTGGCCGGCAACCTGGCCGTGCTGTTGGCCAGCCTCGACGCGGTGAGGCCCGACCAGTGGATGCGCCGCCCCGCAGACGGCGAGTGGTCGCTGGCCGAAATCGTCTGCCACTTGCGCGATGTAGAACGCGAAGTGCACCAGCCTCGTCTGCAGACCGTGCTCACCACCGACAATCCCTTCATCCCCGGCATCGATGCCGACCCGTGGGCAGCGGAGCGCGACTACCAATCCGAGTCCGGGCCGGAAGCGCTGGCGCAGTTCGCGGCGGCCCGCCAGCAAACCCGAGCCATGTTGAGCGACCTGGCGGCCGAGGCCTGGCTGCGGCCTGCCCGGCACGCCTTCCTCGGCCCGACCACGCTGGGCGAGATCGGCGGCTGGTTGCTCGATCACGACCGCATCCACCTCGAACAGGCCCGCCGCACGCTGGCTGCCCTGCCCTAACGCTGCGGCGATCAATTTCACATACGCCTCCGCGCCAGTGTCCGTCGGATGGATGGCATCGCTGATGAACCACCCGTTGTGTTCGTTCGAGTAGTTGTGCCAATCCACCAGCTCGGCGCGCGGCCACCGGCTCACCCCCTCCGCCGCGCGTGATGGAAGAAATCAGCCAGCACGGCCAACGCCCGCAGGCCGTCGAGGGCGGGCAAATGGGATAGGCGGGGTCCGGGCGGTCGTTGTGGTCTGCATGTCGGTCTCCCTGGCCCGGTGCGGGCCGGCTATGCAGACACCATGCGCGCGCAAGTCCTCCGCCCGGTGACGGCTCGGTTACCGGGGGGTTACGGTCTTCCTTGACCGTGACGGAAGGCCTACCCGCGGCCACGGCTACTCCGACTATAATTTGCACACGCTCGACCGCTATTTCAACATGGCCCAACCCGGGTAACGGCAACGATCGCCGAGGCGAACCGGCGCGCATCCCGATTGGATGCGCCGGCCTCGGCTCACTGACATCCTCTTTTCTCACAGGAGACTCCGATGGTGACCGTTGGTTTATACTACGAAGTAGTGCCGGGGAAGGAAGCCGCGTTCGAAGAGAAGGTCGAACAGGTGATGGGAGTCCTGGGCGGCAACCCCGGCCACCTCAAGAGCTTCCTCTATCGGCGCGTGCACGAGCCGAACTCGTATGCCATCATCTCCGAGTGGAGCTCGCAGGTCGAGTTCACCAACTTTGTGCGCAGCGACATCTTCCGCCAGGTCACCGACTGGGGCAAAGCCGAAGTGTTGCAGGGTCGCCCCAACCACAAGGTCTACGGCCACGAACGCGATCTGCGCTGACCTATGACAACCCCCACCCTCTCGACCGCCGCACCGGTCCCCGCCACACACGCGAAGTTCCGGCTCGGCCAGCTCTTACGGCTGGCCACCTTTCAGATCGGTTCGGCGCTGGGCGACCTGCTCGTCACCAGCATCTGGAACCGGATCATGATCAGTGAATTGGGCATGCCGGCCGGGCCGGTGGGCCTCCTCATCGCGCTGCGCTACCTCATCGCCCCGCTCAGCCTGTGGGCCGGCCACCGTTCGGATACCAGGCCACTGTGGGGCTTGCGCCGCACACCATACATCTGGCTCGGTCGCGGGTTGATCGTGCTCTCGTATCCCCTGCTGCCACTCAGCCTCAGCCGCTTCGGCACCAGCCAGGGCGACGCGCTCGGTTGGGTCGAGGCTTTCATTTGCTTTGTGATGTATGGCACCGGCACCCTGCTCTCGGGCAGCCCGTTCCTCGCGCTGGTGCGCGACTCGGTGCCGCGCGAACGGCGCGGCCTCGCCATCAGCACCATCGAGACCGCCCTCATCGTCATGTTCCCCATCGCCGCCATCAGCCTGGGCCGCGCCATGGAGACGTATAGCCTCGAGCGTTTTTGGATGGTGACCCTCGGCGTGATGGGTATCAGCGCCTTCTTCTGGTTCTTCGCGGTGGTCGGGGTGGAGCCACGCGTGGCCGCGGCGCGCCGGGGCGCGGAGGCCGCCACCCTCAACGTCGTCGCCGCCTTCCGCAAAGTCTGGCAAGACACCGCCACCCGGCGCTTCTTCATCTTCCTCGCGGTGGCAACGCTGGCCGCATGGATGCAGGATGCCGTCCTCGAGCCGTTCGGCGCGCAGGTGCTGCAGCTCGACGTCGGGCAGACGACGCGCCTCTCGGCGTACTGGCAGACGGCCACGCTCGTCACCCTCATCGGCAGCGCCATCTGGCGCCGCCGGCAGGGGCCGGAGCAACAGACGCGGCTGACGCAGGTAGGCCTGGCCATCATGGCGGCGGGGATGGCGCTGATTGCGATCTCGGCCTTCGCCGCGCAACTGAATCTCCTGCGCGTCGGGCTGATCGTCTTCGGCGCGGGCTTCGGCTTCTACACCTTCGGCGGCTTCAGCCTCCTCGTCGCCATGACCTCGGACGCCGACGCCGGCATGTACCTCGGCCTGTGGACGATCTGCGTGCTGCTCTCGCGCGGCCTCGGCATCGCCCTCGGCGGTGTGCTGCGCGATCTCTTTCACGCCGGGACTGGCTCGTACGAAATCAGCTACGGCGTGATCTTCGGCATTTCGGCGCTGGCGTTGGCGGCGTCGGTGGTCTTGCTGAGCCGGGTGGATGTGCCGGGCTTCGCGCGCCGCATGGCCCGCAGCGGCGAGGTGGATACGACCATCACCGCCGGGATTTGACCGTCAGCCACATGCCGATCCTCCAGGCCAGCGCGCTCCGCAAGATCTTTCACCTCGGCCAGCACACCGTCAACGCGCTGGACGGGGTGGATTTTGTCGTCGAGAAGGGCGAGTTCGTCGCGCTGATGGGCCCCTCGGGCAGCGGCAAATCCACGCTGCTGCACCTGATCGGCGGGCTGGATAGACCCTCCGAGGGCGAAGTGACCCTCGGCGAGTTGCGGCTGTCGCTGCTTGACGACGACAAAGTCACCGTGGTGCGGCGGCGCAACATCGGCTTCGTCTTTCAGTTCTTCAATCTGCTGCCCACCCTCAACACCGAGGAAAACGTCGCCCTGCCGCTGACGATTGACGGCCAGGACCACCGCAAGCATCAGGCCGAGATTGACCGGTTGCTGCGCCATGTCGGCCTCGAGGGGCGGCGCAGCCACAAGCCCGATCAGCTCTCGGGCGGCGAGCAACAACGGGTGGCGATTGCGCGCGCGCTTGTCACCCGCCCCGCCATCGTGCTGGCCGACGAACCCACCGGCAACCTCGACACGCGCAACGGCGCCGCCATCATGGAACTGCTGCGCCAGTCGTGCGCGGATTTCGGGCAAACCATCATCGTCGTCACCCACGACCCGCGCGCCGCCGCCTTCGCCGACCGCGTCGTCTTTCTGCGCGACGGGCACCTCGTGCACGAACTGCGGCTCGAGGCCGGCAGCGCCATCGAGCGGCGCCTGCGCCTCATCGTCGAGACGAGGGAAGGCTTGACAACCCCGTGAGTCTGCGCGGTCACACAAAGGAGCACGACGAAACAGCGTGTGACTTCGTGGATCC
>Ga0114938_1002449_pt1 | contig 11713 bp, 9 predicted proteins | sample AshMeaBigSpring_FD_88675 | JGI IMG/M metagenome (GOLD analysis project Ga0114938, IMG submission 88675) | Groundwater microbial communities from Big Spring, Nevada to study Microbial Dark Matter (Phase II) - Ash Meadows Big Spring | ecosystem: Environmental > Aquatic > Deep subsurface >...
CACCACACTGACCCGCCATGATCACTTATTCCAAGACCGCCAAAGAAATCCTGCCGACCAGCTCGGTGAAAATCATCGGCCTCGGCGGTGCCGGCGCCAACATGCTGGAACGCATCGCTCTCGATGGCATGGAGGGCTGCGAGTTGCTCGCCCTGAATACGGATCTGCGCACGCTGGGCAGCTGCATCGCACAGGAGAAAATCCAGCTCGGGACAAATCTTACCAAAGGACTTGGAACAGGAGGCGACCCCGAGCTTGGCCACCAGGCCATGCTGGAGGCGGAGGAGGAACTGCGCGCCTCGATCGAGGGCAAGCGAATCGTATTCCTGTGCGCCGGCCTCGGGGGCGGCACCGGCTCGGGTGCCGCGCCGTTGATCACTCGCATCGCCCGGGAAGAAGGTGCCTTCGTGGTGGTTTTCGCGACGATGCCCTTCGCCTTCGAAGGCCGCCGCCGCCGCGAACAAGCGGAGAGCTCGCTCAACGAACTCGCGGTGCTGGCCAACGCGCTGGTCACCTTCGACAACAACCGCATGGGGGAACTCGTGCTCGCCAAGCAGGGTGTTCATGAGGCATTCACCGCCGCCGACCAGATGATCTGCGAGTCGATCAAGGCGGTGATCCGTCTGGTGGTGCGGCCGGGCTTGATCAACGTCGGCCTCGACGACCTGATGAGCGCGCTGCGGACCAACCGCTCGCGCTGCCTGTTCGGCTCGGGCATTGCCAGCGGCAAGGACCGCGCGATGCGGGCCCTGCGCAACGCGCTTTCCAGTCCATTGCTCGATCAAGGCAGTCTTCTGAAACAAGCGCGCACCGTGCTTGTGCATCTGAGCGGCGGCGAGGACCTCACCCTGTATGAGATCGAGCTCCTGATGCAGCGTTTGCAGAAATTCATTCCGGAAGACGCTCATGTGCTCTTCGGCGCGGCGGTGGATCCGGCCATGGCGGATTCCCTTTCTTTGACGCTGATCAGCGCGCTGCCGGAGGACGCCTTGATCCAGGCTCCGCGCGGCGAGCATATTCCGGACTTCGACAAGGAAGACGATTCTCCGTTTCACCCTGCATCCGGTTTCACGGCGGCGGCACCGGCGAGCAAGCCGAAACCCGAACCCGTCATCGCCAAGGAACCCCGCAAGGGTTTGTTCAAATCCAAGGACAAGGCGCCGAAGCCGGAACCTGAACCTGTCGCGGAGCCGCTTCCCGAATCAAAGACGGATATCTCGAACCTACCCGCCGCGACACTCAGCCTGTTCGATGAGGACGCGCCATTTGCCGAAGCTCGTCCGCGCAAGACGGTGCTACCGGAAAAACGCCCGACACTCAAAGCGGTGGCCGTCGCGGAATTCGTCGCTTCTCCCAGCATGGAGAAATCCGAGCCGGAAGAAGCAGACAGGCCGGATGTTCTTGAGGAAGTGTTCGAAGACCTTGGCCCTACGGAGGATTTCGTCCAGTCCGCGCCAGAGTCTGACGCCGAAGAAAGAGGCATGTTCACCACCGAGTGGAGAGCCGAGAAACCCATCCCGGAAGAAGCATTTTCGGAACACGAAATCCCAGAGCCCGAGGCAGCCACTCGTCTTGAGCCGGAGTTCAGATCCCACCCCGAACCCGAGGAAGTGGTCGAAGAACCGGAAGCCACGGAACACGAAGCAAGCGAGCCTAGTGCCAACGTGAAACTCTCTCTCGAAAACCAGGAACTCACACTCGGCTCCACGCCTCGCGGGCGTTTCGAAGGTGGATCTGCCGCAGACGACTTCGATGGCGAGGATCTCGACCTCCCGCCGTTCCTGCGGAAGAAGTAAGCCTCGAACGGTTCAATCGCTTCGATGGCATCCTCGTTTTCGTTTGATTCGCTCAACCTCGCCCAGCGCAGTGCCGTTGGTGCGCTGGATGGTCCGGTGTTGATCCTCGCCGGTGCCGGGACGGGGAAAACCCGCACGGTTACGTGCCGGATCGTCCACATGCTGGAAAAGCGGATCCCCCCCGAGCAGATCCTCGCGGTCACCTTCACCAACAAGTCCGCTGCCGAAATGCGCGAGCGCATCGCCGGCATGGTCAGCAGAAAGGCCGCCGGCGAGATGACGGTCTGCACGTTTCACTCGCTCTGCGTGCGCATCCTGCGGGGCGGGATCGACAAACTCGGCTACAAGAAGAATTTCTCGATCTGCTCCGGCTCGGATCAAAGCGGCCTTATGAAACAACTCATCGTCCGCAAGGGCGGCACCGAGGAAAAGGTGAAACCCGAGCAAGTGCTGTCCGCGATTTCCAAGGCCAAAAACAAAGGCCTCGATCCGGCGGAGATGCAGGACGACTTCTTTGCGAACCTGGCCGTCGCCTATCACAACGAACTGCGGGCGAGAAACGCGGTGGACTTCGACGACCTGCTGCTGCTCGCAGAGAAGGTTCTGCGCGAGCACGACGACGTGCGGGACCACTTCCGCAACCGCTTCACCCGCGTGACGGTCGATGAATTCCAAGACACCAACGCTCTCCAGATGCAACTTCTCCAGCAACTCGTCGGCCCGCCGTATCATGTCTGCGTGGTTGGCGATGACGACCAGTCGATCTACGGCTGGCGCGGCGCGGAAAGCGCGAACATCCTGAGCTTCGAGCGCTTTTTCCCGAATCCGAAAATCATCCGGCTTGAGGAAAACTACCGCTCGACGAACGCCGTTCTTCACACCGCGAACAGCCTGATCCGGCACAACCTCGGACGTCGCGAAAAGGTCCTGCGCTCGACCCGGCTCGGCGGCGAGAAGGTGCGCGTCGTCGCGATGCCCGGCGACGATGAGGAGGCCGAATTCATCGCCGAGGAAATCCTCGCGGGCAAAAGTGCGGTCGGCCGCAAATGGGAGGACTTCGCGGTCCTGTTCCGCACCAATGGCCAAAGCCGGAAACTGGAACTTGCCTTGCGCGAGCGCAAGATCCCCTACCGCATGGTTGGCGCACAAAGTTTCTACGACCGCCGAGAAATCCGCGACCTGCTCGCCTACACCCAGTTGCTCTGTTCCCCGGAGGCTGACGTTCCATTGCTGCGCATCCTCAACACGCCAAACCGCGGCATCGGAAACTCAACCGCCGTGCTCGCCACGGAGTGGAGCCGCGAACACCACGAATCCGTCTGGCAATCGCTCTGCGACCCAAATTTCACCGCCACGGTCGGCAGCAAAACCCGCGCCGCCATCGAGGCCTTCGTGGCGCTGATCGCCGGAGCAAAGAACCGCATCGACATCGCCCGCGAAAACCCCGCCGAGGTGCTTGATGCCCTGCTCAAGGAAATCGATTACCTGCCGTGGATCGAGCGCGGCTGCAAGACCGACACCGAACGCCAGCAGCGCAACGAAGGCGTGCAGATGCTGCTGGATTCCCTGCGCGAGCACCACGCCAAGGGCCGCAAGCTGCAAGCCTTCCTCGACGACTCCGCGCTCGCCTCGGACCGCGAGGACGAGGACATCGAGAAAAAACAAGGCGTCACGCTGATCACCCTGCACGCCTCGAAAGGACTGGAGTTTCCCATCGTGTTTCTCGTCGGCCTCGAAGAAGGCGTGCTGCCCCACTCACGCAGCGTCAGCGAAGGCACCAAGGACGAAGAGCGCAGACTGCTCTACGTCGGCATCACCCGAGCGCAAGACCAACTCACGCTCACCTAATGCTCGAAACGTTTCAAATGGGGCCGCGAGGAAGCCTGCAGCCGCAGCAGTTTCATCGAAGAACTTGACACCCAGCATCTCGAAATCACGAGCTATGAGGACATCCTCGGCACCGAAGCCAGCCCGGACGATCTCGCGAACTTCTTCGGCAACCTGCGCAGCATGCTCGGCGAGGCGTAGCCTGCCTCATGGACGAAAAGAGCTTGCGCAGGATCCGGGTGGACAGCCCTGCTAGACTCCATGCCATGAACGATTACGAACGCATTGCGGAGGCGATCCGGTTTCTCGACCGCGAAAAAGGCCGGCAACCGTGCCTTGCGGATGTGGCAGCCCACGTCGGACTGAGCGAAGCGCATTTCCATCGTTTGTTTCACCAATGGGCCGGCGTGACTCCGAAAAACCTTCTGCAATACCTGACTCTATCAGACGCACGGAGCCGCTTGGTCGAGGGAAACACAATCTTGGACACCGCGCTCGACGCCGGACTCTCCGGCCCCGGACGCCTTCATGATCTTTGCGTGAAACTCGAAGCCGCCACGCCCGGCGAAATCAAATCCGGCGGCGCTGATCTCACGATCATTTGGGGCATGGCGGACTCGCCTTTTGGTTCCTGCATGATCGCCGAAAGCCCTCGTGGCATCTGTCATCTCTCGTTTCCCGACGCTTCTTCCGAACCACTCGCCGACCTGCGTTCCGATTGGCCGAATGCCACGTTGGTGCGGGATGCGGCACGGGCCCGCGCCATGGCATATGATATCTTCGCCGGCGATGTTTCGTCGCCGCTTCACGTGCGCGGCACGCCGTTCCAACTGCGCATCTGGCGGGCGCTCATTCAAGTCGCACCCGGCCGCCTCACCAGCTACAGCCGCCTCGCCGCCGCAGCGGGAAACCCCAACGCCTCGCGCGCCACCGGCAGCGCCGTCGGAGCCAATCCGATCTCATACCTCATTCCCTGCCACCGCGTCATCCGCGAAACCGGCCTCTGCGGAAACTACCGCTGGGACCCCGTCCGCAAGCGCGCGATGCTGGCAAGGGAGCTGGCGTGATGTATGATCATCGATTTCGTCATGACACCGCATGGGGGAAGCTGCCGATTTCATCCGCCGTGAGTGCGCGAAAGGCGCCCTCAGGCAATTCATCATTGAGGCAAAGCGGGCCGATGCTTTCCCGGTGCAGGCTGAGGACCCGATTGCCGACCGCATGAAACATGCGTTTCACCTGATGATAGAGTCCCTCGCGGAGCGTGATCCGCGCCTCGCGTTCGCCGAGAATTTCGAGCTCTGCAGCTTGGGTGGTCCGGTCTTCCCACGCAAAGTAGATGCCATCCAAAAACCGGGTTACAGTATCCGGGTGGATGGCGTCGCGGGTGGTCACTCGATAGACTTTGGAAACGCCTTTCTCGGGGCCTGTCACGGCTTTCGACCAGCGACCGTCATTGGTTAAAAGGAGCAGGCCGGTGCTGGCGCGGTCCAAGCGACCTGCCAGATGGAGTTCGTCGCGCAGCGGGTGGTCGATGAGTTGCAGAACTGTCGGGTGAACGGGGTCGGAGGTGGCACTGAGGTATCCCGCCGGCTTGTGCAGCATGAGGTAAATCGCCTGCTCGGCCTGTAGCACCTCGCCGTTGATTTCGATCATGGAAAACCGGTTGATCTCCCGCTTGCCGGCCCGCTCGATCTGACCATCAACCCGCACCGCGCCATCCTCCAGCATGCCAGCCACTTGACGGCTGGAATGGATGCCACGGCGAACCAGGAAGCGGTCGAGACGCATGGCGGGAGATAGCCTAAGCAGGGACCGCCAACAAGAACGGGTAGCTGACAATATCAATCCACGTTCTTGCACAGGAAGATCGGATCTGTTAGCCTGCGGTCCAACACATGCCCATGTTCCATTCCACACTGCTCCGACGTTTCTGGTTCTGCCTTACCTTATTGCTGGCTGTTTGCCCAATTGCCGAAGCGGCTCCACTTTCGAAGAACGACCGCATCCTGAGGCGCGCCTTCAGGCTCCAGCTATCGGAAATCCAGGTAACCTTCACGGGAGAAGTGAAGGTTTTGTTGTCTGACGACTTGGTGGGTGATCGGCACCAGCGGTTTATTGTCAGGTTGGATTCCGGACAAACCCTGCTTGTAGTTCACAACATCGATATCGCTCCGCGGATCAATCGGTTGAAAGCAGGCTCCACGGTGAAAGTGCGCGGAGAGTATATATGGAACAGCCAAGGCGGGTTGGTTCATTTCACCCATGACGCACTATACGATGATCACCCGGGCGGGTGGATCTTGTTCAGGGGGAAGAAATACCATTAGGGATCATCAAGGGGAAAAGACCCCACCATGGGACCAGTCAACCTGCTTTTCCCGACAGGGACGGTTTTTGAGAATGGTTCGCTTGGTTCCGCCGTGTGATGACAAATCCACTGCGACATCCGCTGCTTGGTTGACTTCGCAGGGCGGTGGCTATGATCACGGCGTGAAACCCCATGATGTGTTTGCGGATGGCGTGATGGTTCTGGAGAACGCGGCGGGACTGCGGGTGGAGATGCTCTCCAATGGCTCTGTGCGGAGGATGTTCTGCGGAGACATCATGGTGAATCTCTTCACCGGCAGCGAGGCGGAGGGCGCACTGGCGAATGTCTGGCTCGGCATCGGCGAAAGCGAATATCTGCCACTGACCGGGCCGATGTCGGGCTCGAGGCTCGCACTCGGCACGAAAGGCTGTGTCTGGAGCGGGCAGCATGAGCAGGTGCGCTACCGTGTTGAATTCAACTTGTCTCAGGACGCGCCGACATGGTTCTGGCGCGTTTGGTTGGAGAACCTCGGGGATGAAACGCTCCCCTGCACGCTGCTGCACACCCAGGACATCGGCATCTCCCATGAAGGAGCGGTCCGCTTGAACGAGTATTTCGTCAGCCAATACATTGATCACACCGTGCTGGATCATCCCGACCATGGGCCCGTGATCGCCTCACGGCAAAACCAGCCGATGGGCGGCAATCACCCGTTCACTATGATCGGGGCGCTGGACCGGGCGACGTCTTACGCCACCGACGCGATGCAGGTCTATGCGTTGTACGGTCGGACAGATGCCATCCGAAGCGTAATTCTAACTGAACTGCCAGGCGAGCGCTTGCAGCATGAGCATTCGATGGTTGGTCTGGAGGCGGAGGAGATCCGCCTCGAACCAAGTGCGACCGGGGAAGCGGGGTTCTTCGGTCATTTCATTGCGCATCATCCGGAAGCGAGCGGCAGCCATGATTTGGCGCGGATTGAGGAGATCTTGCGTGCGCCGTTGCCACCTGTCGCGGTTCATTCCGAGCCTGTTGAAGTATCCCCTTCGTTGTTTTCCGCGATGATTCCCTTCGTGTCGGAAGAACTTGGCTACGATGAACTGCAAGATTTGTTTCCCGGCGAATGGCGGCATGCGGAAACGGATGCGGACGGCGACTTGTATGCGTTCTTCACCGGTGAGGCGGAGCACGTGGTGCTGCCGCTGAAAGACCGGATGGTGCTGCGGCCCCACGGCCAGATCGTGCGCACCGGCCGGTCGCTGACGCCTGACGAGGCCGCCATGACCACGACGATGTGGATGAGCGGCGTCTTCCACTCAATGGTCACGCAGGGGCACGTCAGCATCAACCGCTTCCTATCGACATGCCACAGCTACATCGGGCTGTTCCATGCCCACGGCCTGCGGATCTTCATCGAGCGGGAGGAACACATGGAGATCCTCGCCCAGCCATCGTTGTTTGTAATGAGACCCGATGGCGCGTCGTGGATCTATCAGAACGATCTCGGTCGCATCATCGTGGACGCGGGAGTCGGTGAAACGGTGAACTCGCTGAGCTTGCGACTTCGCACCGAAGGCATGGCGCCGTCCCGGTTTCTTGTTTCCATGCACTGTGCCGTGAATGGTGATGACGGAAACATCCGTGGTCCCGTCGAATTCAGCGTTTCCGGTGATGAGATCCGCGTGAAACCGAAACCCGGCAGCGAGCTTGGATCACGTTTCCCGGATGGGGCCTTCGTGGTCCGAGCGCTGGGGGAAACCGGGATCGAGGAAGTCGGCGGCGACGAATGGCTCTATCAGGACATGCATTCGCGGGATGAGCCGTTCCTTTGTCTCGTGATGGCAGAGGGGATTGGCTTCGAGCTGAGCATGGAAGGACACTTGGTCGAGGCCGGTAGCGAAGGCGGAACGGCTCCAGCCCTACTCAGATGGAAGGCTGACACGGATGATGGCTTGGTATGCCGCTTGCAGGAAATCACGCCATGGTTCGTGCAGAACGCGCTGGTTCACTACCTCGCGCCGCGCGGGCTGGAGCAATACTCCGGCGGCGGCTGGGGCACGCGGGATGTCTGCCAAGGCGCGTTCGAACTGCTGCTCGCGATGGGTCGATTCGCGGAAGCGCGGGATCTTCTGCTGCGCGTGTTCCGCCAGCAAAACCCGGACGGCGATTGGCCGCAGTGGTTCATGTTTTTCGAACGCGAACGCGGCATCCGCCCCGGCGACTCGCATGGTGACATCGTATATTGGCCGGTGCTGGCCGTGGCGCGCTATCTGCGGACGACACGGGACATTTCCCTGCTGGAGGAAACCCTGCCTTACTTCGCCCACGATCCCGCCGCAGCAGGCGAGCCGGTTTCGTTGCTCAGCCACATCGATCAAGCGCTCGCCCTGATGGAAGCACGCGTGGTGCCCGGCACCGATCTCGCCGCCTACGGCCACGGTGACTGGAACGACGCGCTGCAGCCCGCCCGCCCGGAAATGCGTGAGAACCTGTGCAGCTCGTGGACCGTAACGCTGAATCACGAAACGGTTCGCGAACTCGCGGAAGCATTCCATGAGATCGGCCTGGATGATCGTGCCGACAAGTTGATCGAGCGCGCGGAGCGGATCCTCACCGCATTTCAACACACGCTCCTGCCCGATGGCGTGCTGGCCGGCATGGCATATTTCCAAAAGGGAACGCCAAGGTCCATGCTGCACCCCCGGGATGAGGAAACCGGAATTCACTACAGTGCGCTGGCGATGATCCATGCCATCCTGAGCGATATGTTCACGCCCGAGCAGGCGGCGGAGCATCTCGCCTTGATCGAGGAACACCTTACCGGTCCCGATGGAGTGCGTCTGTTTGACAAGCCCCTCGCTTACCGGGGCGGTGTGATGAGCAACTTCCAACGCGCGGAAACCGCCAGCTACTTCGGCCGCGAGATCGGCATCATGTACACCCACGCACACCTGCGCTTCGCCGAGGCGTTGGCGCACATCGGCGATGCGGATGGTTTCCTGCAAGCGCTCTGCAAGACTTGCCCGATCGGCCTGCAAGAGCTTGTCCCAAGCGCGGCACCTCGTCAGGCGAATTGCTACTACTCCAGCTCCGATGGCGCGTTCTCGGATCGCTACGAGGCATCGGAGCACTACGTATCCCTGCTGGATGGGGACGTAGCGCTCGAAGGCGGCTGGCGCGTCTATTCCAGCGGCGCGGGCATCGGAGTCCGGCTCATCGTGCAGCGCTTGTTAGGCGTCACGGTTTGTCAGGACCATTGGATTTTCGATCCCGTGATTCCAAGCTCGCTGGATGGCCTTGAGGTAACGCTTTCGTTTGGAAAATCCGTGATGACGATCCGCTACCGGATCGGCCCTGCTGGCTGCGGCGTCAGCGCGGTGAAATTCAACGATGCCGAATTGCCCATGGACCGCATGACAAACCCCTACCGTCTCGGGGCGGTTCGTGTGTCCATGCCGAGCGATGCAAGCGGCGTGTTGGAAATCACGGTCGGTTAGATCCCACCTTCGGCTGAGGCGGCATCGATTTTCGCCAGGGCTTCCTCGATCCGGTAGTTCACCCGGTTTTCGACGGTTTCCATGGCGACGCGGATGGCATTGCGCACCGCAAGGGCGCTGGATGAACCATGGGCGATGATGACCACGCCATTGACTCCCAACAAGGGACTGCCTCCGTAGGTCTCGTAGCTGCCCTTTTCACGAAGCGCCTTGAAGGCACCTTGCGCGAGCATCGCCCCGCAGAGCCGGAGCGGATTGCCCTTGATCTCGGTTTTGAGCCATTTGGACACCGCCTTGGCCGTGGCCTCCACGGTCTTGAGCATGACATTGCCGACAAATCCGTCGCACAACACCACGTCCAGTTCGGTATCGAAAAGATCACGCCCTTCGACGTTGCCGACAAAATTGATGCCCGGTGTCGCCTTGAGGCGCTTGAAGGTTTCCTTGGTGAACGCCGTGCCTTTTTCCTCCTCCTCGCCGTTCGACATCAGGCCGATGCGCGGGGTTGGCACGCCAAGCACGTTGCGGGCGAAAGCCGTGCCCATGACCGCGTAGGCGACAAGGTGCTCCGGTTTGGCGTCCGGGTTCGCCCCGGCATCGAGGATGTGGCAAAGGCCGAAATCATTTGGAATCGCGGTGGCGATGCCAGCCCGGTCCACGCCCGGCAGAGTGCGCAGTTTCAAGGTCGCGGAGGCCACGGCGGCACCGGTGTTCCCGGCTGATACAAAGGCATCCGCCTCACCCGATTTCACCAACTCCATGGCGACGTTGATCGACGAGGCTTTCTTGCGGCGGACCGCCTTCGCCCCGGACTCGCCCATGCCGATGGTTTCCGGCGCGTGCACCACGCTCACGCGGCGGTCGCGCAGTTGCAGACCCTGCTTCGCGGCCTCGGCACGCAATGCAGGCTCGTCACCGACAAGAAACAAATGACTGAGCTTTGGATAGTAGCGCAGCGCGTCGATGGCACCGCCGATGTTCACGGCGGGGGCGAAATCACCGCCCATGGCATCGAGAGCTACTTTCATCGGCGATCAGGCAAAGTGGGAAGTGGGTTCACTTCAGCTCTCCAGACCTACACCAGCCACGGGAACTCCGTGTCCGCCAGGTATCTGTGAGAGCCTTGCCTGATTACAGTGCCTCGAGCTCGAGCACCTGACGGCTGCGGTAGTATCCGCAGGACGGGCAGGCGATGTGCGATGGCACCTTGCTGCCGCATTCAGGGCAGCTCTTGAAGATCGGCGCGCGCCAGCGGTTTGCGCCACGGCGCATTTTCTGGCGGCTCTTGGATTGACGGCGCTTTGGAACGGCCATGGTAGTGGTTCGGTTACGGTGATGGGTCCTGAAGGTCCTTGAGGTCGTCGAGAGCGCCCCAGCGGGCGTCCCCGGCGACGCGGGGCGGAGTGGTTAGCTCATCTTCGGACGGTTTGTCCACTGATAAATACCGGGGATTGATTTCACAGTGACCAGGCTGGTCGCCCTCTTCGCAGATTGGATTGGCCGGAAAGGCGATCAGCAGCTCCTCGCGGACCGCATCCGTGACATCGAGAACTGCCTGGTGGCCGATTTCGATGGAGATCGCCGCGTGATCGACACGGATGGTCTGAACGAAGGGGTGCAGGGTGCGGACGCAGGTAAACTCGAAGGTGGCGCTCAAGCTGCCTTCCAGCAGCAACTCGGACTCGAAGCGCTGGATCCGTAGCCGAAACTGAAGCGGACTGAGCGGCACCGCATCGCCCTCCGGCAGGTCGAAGACCTCGACATCCAGCTCATCTTCTACGGTTTTCCCGTCTTCGGGCAGCTCCGCCAGATCAATGGTCAGTCGTTTCATGGGTGTGAATCTACGCGGTTCCCACGCTCCGCCAAGTGGCAATGCCCATGAAATCAGCGCCCCCTGCCTCTGCCGCCGCCCCACATTCCACGGCCTTCGATGATGCGCTGCTTGCTTTCCTCTTCAAGCAGAGCTGAGGCCTGCACATAGGCCTTTGCCGAATCCGCATCCTCGCGCATCCAGCGACCAACGGCCACACTCATGGAGCGCTCCATGTCCCTCTTGTCCTCGATGGTTTCGGCGACTTTGACGATATCTTTGGGATCTGAGGAATTGTTGCTGAACACGTAGGATTGCAGTGCCTGATCGCGCACCGCTCCGGTAAGGGAATTTGCGAAGGCGAGAGCTCCGGCGGAATCCTGAGTGACCCAAGATGGCATGAGCTCACGCATGGCATCACGCTGGGCATTCTCGCTGCCTTGTTTCAATAGAAACGCGCCTGCCGCTTCGG
>Ga0114938_1002452_pt1 | contig 11703 bp, 10 predicted proteins | sample AshMeaBigSpring_FD_88675 | JGI IMG/M metagenome (GOLD analysis project Ga0114938, IMG submission 88675) | Groundwater microbial communities from Big Spring, Nevada to study Microbial Dark Matter (Phase II) - Ash Meadows Big Spring | ecosystem: Environmental > Aquatic > Deep subsurface >...
GTATGCCCCGAGGGGAAACTGCCTAGTGTATGTACCTTTACACCAGGAACGGTATGTATGAGTAAATGATTGGTAATAGCACCAAAGGGGCGTAGTTCGTTGGGTAGTAGCCAGTTTTTGGTAACTTGTACAATAAGTGTAGAAGCAATGAGGGCAGCAAAATACAAAACAAGGTAATGCCTTTGATAGGCTACTAAATACACAAATAGAAGTATCCAAATATATTCTTCGCCCATGTGCGACCACCATTTAAAAAAACCATCGGCAGTAGTACCCGCATTGCCATTGCACCATAAAAACAATGCCTCCTTGCCCATCCAAGCATTAATGCATAATATACACAATGCAATGCCTCCCGAAGCAAAAAGGGCTTTTACAAAAATGCGATAGTGCAATGGCTTCATGTTTTGCGAATAATGGATTAAACAATACCGGCAAGTTCTAAACTACGTTTTTTCAAGTTGATAACATCTAAATTTTCGATGATGGGGTCGGGATACAAAATGAGCGACGTGTTGTTTTCTTTCCACCAACTGTTTTGGTACAACACTTGGATGTTTACAACAGCTACTAGGTATTTGCGTTCGGCTTGGGCGTGCCATTCTTCAATCCATTCCAATTGCTCGCGGTTAATGAACTTCCAATCGTCGAAGCTGAGGTATACTTTCACAAAAAAATGCTCACTCAGTTGGTGAGGAGCGTGGTGGTAGAGTTTTTTGTATTCGTATTTGTATTGGTAGCGTAGTGCCGAAATATCGCTCAAAACCGCCGAAGCAGTAGGAAAACTGCCTGCACCTTTACCATAAAAAAACTGTTTATCGGCAAAGCCACTTTCTATCACTACGCCATTGTATTCATTTTTTACAAAGCTGAGCGGTTCATCTTTTGTTACAAATTGTGGCAGTACAAATGCGGCAACCCGACCGTCGGACAATTTTTTTGCTTGCGCAATGAGTTTAATATCAAAGCCTTTTTCTTTGGCCACCAATGCATCACTCAGTTGTATGTTCTGAATACCATTGAACAATAGTTGGTTGGGGTGCTGTACAATGCCATAGGCATGGGTAAGCAAAAAGCTCCATTTGTTCACTGCATCGTAGCCCTCTACATCTAGTTTGGGGTTGCTTTCGGCAAAGCCCATTTGTTTGGCTAAAATGAGGGCATCGTTAAAGGACAGGTTTTCCTCAAACATTTTGGTGAGTATAAAGTTGGTGCTACCATTTACAATAGCTTTAATGCTGTGCAGTAAATCGTTGTCGTAATATTCTTCCAAATTGCGCACCACGGGTATAGAGGCGCAAGCGGCACTTTCGTACAGCAACGATTTGCCCGTTTTTATTTGCAAAGCCAATAGCTCGGGTAAGTGCTCGGCAATCATTTTTTTGCTTGCACTTACCACATGTTTGCCATTTAATAGGGCGGTTTGTGCTATGTCAAAGGCGGCATCAGCGTCGTCTATTACTTCTACAATCACATTAATTTGTTCGTTGTAGAGCAATTCGTTTTTATCGGTTGTAAACAAATTGTCAGGGGCATTGCGCAACTTGCTGCTGTTTTTAATGCAAATTTTATGTATCCGTGCATTTAGCGAGGGGGTTTGTTGTAAAACTTTATACAGGCCTTCGCCAACAACGCCAAAACCAAAAAGTCCAATATGTAAGGGTTGATGCGTATCCATAATATTATACCATTGAGGGTTCAATAAATTGTTGAATGTGGTGTCCAATGTTGTCAAATTCTAGCAAAAAGCCATCGTGTCCATACAAAGAAGCGATGTCGGCAAATTGTGCACCCGGAATGTGGTTGGCCAAAAATTGCTGTTCGTTTAACGGAAACAAAATATCGGTACTAATACCAATTACCAACGTTTTTGCTTTGATTTGTTGCAATGCCGCTTCCACCGAGCCACGGTTTCGCCCAACATTATGGGCATCCATTCCCTTGCTTAAAAAATAATAACTAAAAGCATTAAAGCGCTTGGCTAATTTTTCGCCTTGGTAACGTTGGTAGGTTTCGGCCTTGAATACTTGTTCGCTTACGGGTAAAGCGGCTGTTTGGTCGGACCATCCTTTTTGCGCCAAAACATAAGTGTCGTGGTTGCGATACGAAAGCAAGGCAATACTGCGCGCTACTTTCATACCATTCAGTCCGGCTGCAGCATCTTGATTGGGCCAAGTACTATCGTTTTCAATAGCCATTCTTTGCGATGTATTAAATGCTACGCCCCACGAACTATGAACGGCATTGGTAGCAATGGGAATGATGTATTCAAAAAGTGTGGGTTCTTCTATGGCCCATTCCAAGAGTTGTTGACCGCCCATACTGCCACCCAAGCCAATTTTGATTTGGGTAATACCCAATGCTTTTTGCAGCAATTGATAAGCCCTAATCATGTCGCGCGTGGTAAACCACGGAAAGTTGTGGTAATAAGGCGTGCCTGTTTCCGGATTGATACTGAGTGCATTCACACTTCCGTAGCAGCTGCCCGGCATGTTGACACAAATAATAAAATATTTAGAAGGATCAAATAAATAACCTTCGCCTACCAAGCCCGGCCACCATTCTACCGGTTCGCTATTGGCCGTAAGGGCATGAAAAATCCAAACAACATTGTTTTTTGCAGCGTTCAGTGTGCCCATAGTTGTATAGGCCAAATGTAATTGGGGCAATATGTTGCCACTTTCCAAACAAAAAGGTTCCGGGTGGTTAAAAGTTTTTGTCATGTTGTATGTCAAAGCCGTGAAAGGGGGTGCAAAATTGCAACTAATTCTTTTGAAACGGGTTAAAAAAAGCAAAAGGGCGATAACAACAAAGACACAAAGCTTCAAAAGGTATGGTTTTCATACTGTTTTGTAGCCTTGTGCCTGCTGTTTTGCAGTGGTGCAATAGAATTAACTAGTAGCAATTTTTGCAAATGCTTGTTCTAAATCTGCTTTAATATCATCTATATGTTCTATGCCAACACTTAAGCGTATTTGATTGGGTAATACACCGGCTGCCACTTGCTCGGCTTCACCCAATTGTTCGTGTGTGGTAGAGGCCGGGTGTATAGCAAGTGTTTTGGCATCGCCCACATTGGCTAAATGACTTATCAATTGCAAGTTATCAATCAAGGCAGCGGCATTTGCTTTGCCTCCTTTAATGCCTACTTGCAATACGCCGCCAAAGCCATTGGTTAAGTATTTTTTTGCCAAAGCATGGTAAGGACTGCTCGCTAATCCCGGATACAATACATATTCCACTTGAGGATGTTGTTCCAGCCATTCGGCCAAAGCCAAGGCATTGTCTACATGGCGTTGCACACGTAGCGATAAGGTTTCCAATCCCTGCAACAATAAAAACGAATTGAAGGGCGATTGCGATGCACCAAAATCGCGCAATCCTTCTACTCGAGCCCTGATAATAAAGGCAATATTGGGTAAGCCAAGGGGATTGCCTTCGCCAAACACCTCCCAAAATTTGAGTCCGTGGTATCCTTCGGATGGTTCGGTAAACTGCGGAAATTTGCCATTGCCCCAATTGTAATTGCCCCCATCTACTATAACGCCACCAATGCTTGTACCATGACCACCAATCCACTTGGTAGCACTCTCCACCACAATGTTGGCTCCATGTTTTAAGGGTTGAAAAAGGTAGCCGCCGGCAGCAAATGTGTTGTCGACAATTAAGGGTAAATCGTGCTTTTTGGCCAAAGCCGCAAAAGCTTCAAAATCAGGGATGTTGAGTTTGGGGTTACCAATTGTTTCCAAATAAATGGCTTTTGTGTTGGCATCTATCAGGGGTTCAAAACTGCCAATATTATCGCCATCGGCAAAACGTGCTTCTATTCCTAAGCGTTTAAATGCCACTTTAAATTGGTTGTATGTGCCGCCATACACGTACGAAGTGCTCACAAAATTATCACCTGCTTGCAAAATGTTGTTCAGTGCCAAAAATTGAGCTGCTTGTCCGCTACTCGTAGCCAATGCGGCTACGCCACCTTCTAACGCAGCAATTCGTTGTTCAAACACGTCGGTAGTAGGATTCATCAAGCGTGTGTAGATATTGCCAAAAGCTTTTAATCCAAACAAATTGGCAGCATGTGCGGCATCGTTAAATACATAAGAGGTAGTTTGGTAAATAGGTACAGCCCTTGAATTGGTAGTAGCATCAGGTTGCTGTCCGGCGTGTAGTTGTAGTGTTTCAAATCGTAAGTTGCTCATAAAAAATTGTTTATCTTGATGTAAAAGAATCGTGTTTATTTAACCGCTTGTGGTTGGTTTTGTTGAGTGGTTTGTGTAGCTAACAATTGAAAAGTGGCTGCTAAATCGGCAATCAAGTCATCGGCCTCTTCTAGTCCTACGCTCAAGCGTATCAGGCTATCGGCCACACCGGCAGCTTGTCGGGTGGCTTCCGGAATGGTTTTGTGCGTCATGTTGGCCGGATGGCAAATCAAACTTTTAACACCACCCAAACTTTCTGCCAATAAAAACAATTGGGTATTCGATACAAAATTGACTGCCGCTTGTAGGGTATCGTCCTTTAAGGTAAACGAAACAACGCCGCCAAAACCCTTAGCTTGTTGTTTGGCAATTGCATGATTGGGGTGCGATGGCAAACCCGGATAATACACCGTTGCTACTTGTGGGTGGGTTTCTAAAAACTGCGCTACTGCCAATGCATTGGCGCAGTGCTGCTTAACGCGTAAGTGGAGGGTTTCTATTCCTCTAACGATTAGCCAACTATCAAAAGGCGATAAAATAGCACCACTAGCGTTTTGAATAAACTTTATTTGTTTGCCAATTTCGGCATTTTTGGCTACCACCAAACCGGCAATCGAATCGCAATGACCGCCCAAGTATTTAGTGGCACTGTGTACTACTAAGTCGGCACCCAAGTTAAGCGGTTGTTGCAGTGCCGGCGAAGCAAACGTATTGTCTACACAAAGCAGGCAACCATAGGTTTTGGCCACTTGTGCTATTGCTGCAATATCGCTTATTTTCAAGGTAGGGTTGGTAGGTGTTTCTATCCAAATAAGTTTGGTTGCCGGCGTAATCGCATTAAACACATTGGCTACGTCTGTAGTGTCGGTAAAGGTTACTTTGATGCCAAATTTTTCGTACACCTGTGTGAACAGTCTAAAAGCTCCTCCATAAATATCGTCTACGGCTACAATTTCGTCACCGCTTTTTAGCAGTTTTACTACAGCGTCTATTGCGGCAAGTCCGCTTGCAAATGCAGCTGCGGTACTGCCATTTTCTAGCTTGGCTGCTATTTGTTCCAACGTTTGACGGGTAGGATTGTTGGTACGGGCATAATCAAATCCTTTATTCACTCCAGGTGCCTCTTGCACAAAGGTGGATGTTTGGTAAATAGGTACCGAAATAGCACCGGTAAGAGGGTCGGTTGGTATACTGTGAATCACTTGTGTTGCGTTGCTCATGTTGCTTGTTTTTTCCTCAATTAATGAGGCAATTTGTTACGAATGAATTTTGATAAACAGGTTTTTAAAACACATTCAAGTAATTCCAAGGTTGTCCAAAAATGAATTGGTATTTGGGCGTTCCCCTACGGGTCGGGCTTTTCGCTGCTACTCCTCGCCATCCACCCTGCGGGATGTATGGCTGTGGGGTATCCGCTGCAATCCCTAACGCAAGCGATGCTTTGGAGTATTTACTTTGCAAAAAGCAACCATCAATAAACGGAGAAAATAGATAGTGAGAGAACAAACTTACCGTAGGAGCATAAAAAAAGCTCATCCGGTAAGTCAGATGAGCTCGAATATGGTATCAGATGCGTGCACACACCTTCAATAATCAAACTTTACTCTGACTTATCTCTTCCCATTTGTTTGTGGGATGGAGTTGGCACCTTCAAATAAGCGAGTGATACTTATTTGGGTTGCCAAGGCTTCATCGGGCCAATTCCCTCTGCCTTTCTTGATAAGTGTTTTAAAGAACTGATGCAAAAGTAGGGTAGCAAAAACCAAATTGCCAAATTTTTTTTAGTTTTTATGAAATATTACTACTTGGTACCGCTTATACCCACACCCAATTGAACTGTTGGTGTCGGAACTTTTTTAAACCATTTTTTATTGGGACTCCTAGTTTTAATAAATGAGGCAAATAATTACTAAAAAAATAGCATATGGTAGCTGTAGCAAGTGTTTTTTACAAAAATGTGTGCTGTTCAATAATTTTCCTACTGTTTGTGCGTTATGTTGGTGTACCTTATTTGCAAAACAAAAATAAATGGCTATATGCGTCAATTGTGGGTTGTACTCTATTGCCTTTGTACCCTAAATGTATTTGCCCAATACAATAGCTTTGGTATTCATGGCACCCAAACAGAATATATGGGCGATTTGAACGACAATGCCGTTCCTTTTTATGGGTTTAAATTTCCCAAATCGGGTATTGCTTTTTCATTGCAACAATATTTGAGTCCGCAATTTAATTTGGTAGAAAAAATTTCTTTCGATCAGTTAAAGTTCCAAAATCCATTAAAAACCAATGGTGTTGAGGCTTCCCTTACTTCTTTTAACGTTTTCGCAAAATACAAATTCAACAACGATTATCATTTGCCCGAAGACAATTGGTTAGCGCCATTTTTTGTATTGGGAGTAGGGTTGGCGCAAATTGATTCTAAAAAATCTACAGATCCTGCTACCATACCTCAAAAGCCTATTGTATCGGCTTCGGCCTTGAATGCAGCTTTTGGCGGAGGCCTTACGATTCGTTTGTCTAAGGGTGTATCTATTGAGTTGGCAAGTACCATTTACCAACCGTTTAACGATGAGTGGGATGGTTTAAAGCGCTCGTGGAACAACGATATGTATTTGCAGCACAGTATTGGACTGCTTTTTAATTATCGTAAAAATGGCGATAGCGATAAAGATGGTGTAAAAGATAAAAAAGACAAATGTCCCAATACGCCTTTGGGAACGAGAGTAGATGCCAATGGTTGTCCATTAAGTGTGGACGATGATGGCGATGGGGTGTTGAATCAAAACGACCGTTGCCCCAATACACCCAAAGGAACGGTAGTAAATGTCTACGGCTGTGCCGAAAGTGTGGCCAAACCCGTAGACGGAGATGATGATGGCGATGGTGTGCCCAATAGCCGCGATTTGTGTAAACACACGCCCCCAAATACACGGGTAGATTATTTTGGATGCCCTTATGATAACGATAGCGATGGGGATGGTGTTCCCGACGATAGAGATCGCTGCCCCAATACCCCTCCGGGTACCAAAGTAGGTAGCAATGGCTGTCCTGAAGAAGGCGATAGAGATCGGGATGGCGTGCCAAATAATCGCGACCGCTGTCCTGATTCGTATGGCCCTGCTAACAATCGCGGCTGTCCGGAAGTGAAAGCAGAAGCCAAAAAACAATTGGAATATGCCGTGCACGGTATTCATTTCGAAACCGGTAAATATCGAATATTGCCCGATTCGTACGATATTTTGGACAGAATAGTGGGCATTTTGGGCGAGTATCCCGATTACACATTGCGCATGGGCGGACATACTGACGATGTAGGTTCGGATGCAAGCAATAACGTGTTATCGCAAAAAAGAGTAGATGCCGTTAAAAAATATTTTGTTCAAAAAGGCATCAATCCTGCTCGCATAGAAGCAACCGGCTATGGCGAAAGCAAACCTATTGCAACAAATAAAACGGTGGAAGGACGTTCCCAAAACCGACGGGTAGAACTAGACTTGTTTTTAAAATAAGCGTTGGTGTATTATTGTAACCGTAATAGGTTGTCCTTAAACGTGGCAAAAGCCATTTGTTGCGAAAGTTTATCTAAGGCTATGGCCATTCGTTCAATTGCTTGCTTTTGAGAAGCAAACATCCAATCGAGCCACTTTTTTTGTTCCCCTTCGGGTAGCGAATAAAAAAAGTTGGCCGCATCGGAATCCAATGTCAGGCTGTCGGCAAAGTCCTGAGGAATGTGCATAGCCGATTCGTCTAGATACAACACCACGTTAACCGAATCGCCTGCCTGTTTGCCAATTTGCTTACGAATAGCGGCTTTTACTGGTAAAAAAAGGCTGCCATTGCCCATAGGCATTAAATGGTATTGCGCAATAGCATAATTGTCAATGTTGCCACAAACTTTTACCCAACCAAAAGGGTTTTGCTTATTAATGGGTACTTCGGGCAGTTCGGCATAAGTCCATCCGCCCTTGCCCGAAAATTTTTGCAATACACATATTCTGTTGACCAAAGGCTGTGGCATAGTAGGGGTTGTTTTGTGTTAACGGTTAGCAGTAAAAGGCACTGTAGGCAAAGTGACCAATGTGTATTATAAAGGAGGTTGTTGAATAAAGTGCAAGTTGCGTTGTATGCCGGCAAACTTGGCTCGCTTAAGGGGTGAATGTTGAAAAAGTTTACCAAAAGCCGTTTCGGTCAGGTTGTTCCAATCGGCTAGTGAAAATTCGAGAATAGGCTGCAACGGAGCAAAAGCCGGCTCGGCATGTGGCGATGCGAATCGATTCCAAGGACATACATCTTGGCAGGTATCGCAGCCAAACATCCAATTGTCAAATTGTCCTCTAACTTGGTTAGGAATGAGCAGCTCCTTTAATTCAATCGTGAAATAGCTAATACATTGGCTACCATTAATTTCTTTATTAGGTAAAATGGCATTGGTAGGGCACGCATCAATACACTTGGTGCAGGTGCCACAATAATTGGTAGCAAAAGGCGCATCGTATTGCAAAGGAATATCAATAATTAGGGTAGCAATAAAAAAAAATGAGCCACTTTTTTTGTGAATCAGGTTGCCGTTTTTGCCCACCCAACCCAATCCGCTTTGTACGGCCCAACTACGTTCCAATACAGGGGCACTGTCTACAAATCCCCTGCCTTGTATGTTGCCAATCTGTTGTTGTATTTGTTGCAGCAAGGTTTTTAGTTGGCGGCGGATTACCTCGTGATAATCGTGTCCATACGCATATTTGCTCACCTTAACTGCTTGATTGGTGGCCGTTTGTGTGGGAAAATAATTTTTCAGCAAGGTAACCACGCTTTGTGCGCCCGGAAACAAGCGTTGCGGATTGATGCGAAGGTCAAAATGATTTTCCATGTAATGCATTTGGCCGTGGTGGTTGCGCTGTAACCATTTTTCCAATCGTTTGGCATCGTCGGTAAGTTCTTTCGCTTGCGCAATGCCGCAATAATCGAAACCCAATTGTTGGGCAGTTTGTTTTATAAAGCGCGTATTTGATTCCGTTTGCATAACAACTATGGCCATAATGGGCGTGAAAGTATCTAATGTAGGGGTTTGTACCTATTCTAAGTGCAACTTATGAAAAAATCGGTGTACTACCGGAGCAACAAATATGCCGATGTTGGTAATAAAGGCCACGCCGCTAAAAAGGGCATAAAAAGCACTAAACAGTTTGCCCCAAGTGGTATTGATGGTTACCACCGGCCCCATACCGCTCAATATCATTGCCGCATTGTGTAAGGCATCTATCCAACTCATAGGGCCACCATAGCGGTAGCCTACAATGCCTATCAGTAGGCTAATTTGTAAAAAGAGCAAAGCTAAAAAAGTGTTTTTCCAAACACGGCTAATGAATTTTGTTCGACTAGCCAATGGCTGGCTTTTGTGTTCAAAAAAATAATGCATACGGGCTATTTTAAAGGAAGCAGTGTTAAAAAATATAGGGCAAGGTAGCAAAAGCGGATGTATAAAACGAAGGTGGCTTGGCGCGAGTGACTACCTGGTATTACCTACTGCTGCAGTGGGAATTATGCCTATTTTTGAACGAGGTAAACCGTTTTTGATGTTGGCAATGTATTGGCAGCTGTAAGCAACAAATGCCGTGGGGTACATCAGACTGCATCAATTGAGTTTTATCAAATATGATAAATATTGAATAAGAATGAAAAGGCAAATGATATTTGTAATTATGATTTTGTCCACTGTAATTTTAATAGGTGTCTTCGTTTATTTGAATTATCAAACTCATTTTAGTATTGCGGCTAAAAAAGGCAAGTTTAATGTTGAAAATATCAAAAAAGTAAAAAAAGGAATGAGTGTCAATGATGTTCTTTCAATAATGGGTAAACCTGATATTCTAGATTGTTGTGATGGGGTTGATTGTGTTTTGAATGGCTATAATTATAATACAAATGACGAGAGCTATGCATATGTTAAAATATGTTTCGATTCTACGATGAAAGTAAGAGAAACTTATTTCCCCAAAAAATAAAATGCAACTCAACTAGTCGTAAATTATGACCCTTACTTGGCCTAGTTTGTAACCATTAAACCCAGCGAACGGCTTTGCTTACGTTGTTGCTTTCCATGTAGCCGTTGCTACGGCTGTGCATACGCCCTGAAGCTTCGATAACAGGCTACGCAGAGCTAAGAGGTAAAAATTGGATGGAGCACCCTATTTGAAATTTATACGAGCAAGCTAAACAATAGTTGCATAAGTTAGTTTAACATCACACACCACTATGCAGCAAAATTCTAACCCCAACTTACTTAACTATACCATCTACCTACAACCAACAAGCACGCAATGGGTAACGTTTATCCATGGCGCAGGCGGCAGTTCAATCATTTGGTATAAACAAATTAAGGCCTTCAATAAGCACTACAATGTATTGCTGATTGACCTCAGAGGGCATGGCAATTCCAAACAACTACCCACCACCAATGCACTGTCATTTAATGAAGTGGTGGAAGATATTATTGATGTTATCAATCATTTAGGTATTGCAACGGCACATTTTGTAGGTATTTCTTTAGGCACCATTATCATCAGACAATTGGCCGATTCACATCCACATCGTGTTAATAGTTTAACCATGGCAGGTGCCATTATGCGGTTGAATGTGCGCTCACAAATATTGATGCGTTTTGGTATGCTTTCCAAATCGTTCATTCCCTACATGTGGCTCTACCGCTTTTTTGCCTACATCATTATGCCCAAAAAAAATCATCAAAAGTCAAGGCAATTATTTATACAAGAAGCCAAAAAACTAACCCAACAAGAATTTATCAGGTGGTTTAGCTTATCGGCGCAAGTAAATCTGCTACTCAAAAAGTTGCGTTCAGCCCAAAATACCATGCACTGCCTCTACTTAATGGGTAATGAAGATGCCATGTTTTTACCCTCCATACAAAAGTTGGTGCTTCAACATCCTATCAACAGTACTTTGTTGATAGCTAGCAATTGTGGGCATGTGGTAAATATTGATAGGGCTGATTTTTTTAACGAGCAATGCTTGTTGTTTATACAGGAGGTGATTAAAAAAAACGCTCATTCACAACAACCGCTAATAAGCAGATAGTGTAAGCCATTCAATCCCTGCTTATTTTGTTGTTGTACTTATCAATCAATTTAGTGCCATCTTGATTTTTGTCCTCAATTTCCATGCTGAAAATTGTTGGCAACCAATTATGTCAGTTTTTGTTTTGAGAAAAAAGTGACACAAATAGAAATCCATACTTAGGACAACTCTGATGCCTTAATACACCTTTTAAATCATCGTTATTTTATGCCATCTCGAAGCGCTGGCGCAACCGTTTATGCAATCAATTATAATTTAGTAAATAGTGTTATTTTTATTTTTCCTCACGCTTTCATGAGTTTAAACAACCTCGTTTTAATAAAAAGCATATGAAAAAAATTGCTTGTTGTATTTTCAAAATCAAAGTTATTTTGTTGACTGCCGTTACTATTGTTAGTGTTCAATA
>Ga0114938_1002453_pt1 | contig 11697 bp, 9 predicted proteins | sample AshMeaBigSpring_FD_88675 | JGI IMG/M metagenome (GOLD analysis project Ga0114938, IMG submission 88675) | Groundwater microbial communities from Big Spring, Nevada to study Microbial Dark Matter (Phase II) - Ash Meadows Big Spring | ecosystem: Environmental > Aquatic > Deep subsurface >...
GAGGTACCTACGAGCAGCCGCGACTGATCGGCGCGGAGGGGCGGGCCACCGACGCGGTGCCGGTGCGGCCGAGCACCCGGGCGCGTGAGGCGTACTTCCTCGACTACGCGGCGGCGATCCGCAAGGTGGCGAGCATGCCGCTCATGGTCACGGGCGGTTTCCGCACCCGCGCGGCAATGGAAGCCGCGCTGCAGGAGGACTGCGACGTCGTCGGCCTCGGCCGGCCCCTCTGCTGGCAGCCGGACCTGCCGCGGCGGCTGCTGGTGCGCGAGGCCGACCGGGTCGCGCGCATCGAGGACCGGCTCCGGTTTGCGGCGCACGGCTGGCGTTCCCCGGCCAGCCGACTGCTGGCCATGAAGATGCTGAACGCGTTCGGTGTGCAGGCCTGGTACTACTGCCAGCTGTTCCGCCTTGCCGACGGCCGACCCGCCAACCTCGAGCGCGGCATGCTCGCATCTCTCGCGGAGTACCTGCGCGACGAACTGGCGACGGCCCGGCGCGTGCACCGTGCGTTCGGCGACTGAGCCGGCCGAATGCGAAGTGCCATGCGTAGGGACCACGGCTTCCCCGGCCGTCCCCGGGTTGGCAGAATCGGACACGGATCGCGGTAAACCACAGCTGCGTGCTGCAGGGCGCGCAGTCGCCCGGCGACGGACCGGGCACCCCGGGGGGCGAGCGTCGTGTGGGTAGCGTCGCGCTCACAGCAGCAGGATGGGGAGGCTGGGGTGAACAGCCTCCTGCGATACCGGCGCGTCGAAGACATCGTCGGCGACCTGCTGCGCCTGCGCGCCCGGGACGTGGCGCTCGGCGACCTCGCGGTCGTCGAGAGCGCGGGGCGCAGCGCCACGCTGGCCCGGGCGGTGGAACTCGACGGCGACGTCGTCGTGTTGCAGGTGTTCGGTGGCACCAAGGGCCTCGCGACCGATTGCCGCGTGCAGTTCCTCGGCCGTCCGCTCGACGTGGCATTTTCCAACAACGTGCTCGGCAGGATCTTCCGCGGCTCCGGCATGACGATCGACGGAGGGCCGAGCCTCGACGGCGAGCCGCGCGCACCGGTCGCGGGTCCACCGGTCAACCCGGTGATGCGCGTGCTTGCGCGGCGCATGATCCGCACGCGCATCCCGATGATCGACGTGTTCAACTGCCTGGTGGAGAGCCAGAAGATCCCGATCTTCACGGTTGCCGGGGAACCGTCCAGCGCGCTGCTCGCGCGCATCGCCTTCCACGCCGACGCCGACCTGATCGTGTTCGGCGGCCTCGGGCTGCTGTTCGACGACTATCACTTCTTCCGCAGCAGCTTCGAGGACCGCGGCGTCTTCCATCGCGCGGTCATGTTCGTGAACCTGGCCTCGGATCCCGTCGTCGAGCGCCTGCTCGTGCCCGACCTCGCGCTCGCCGTCGCGGAGCGCTTTGCGGCCGACGAGGGCAAGCGCGTGCTGGTGCTGCTCACCGACATGACGAGCTACGCGGATGCGCTCAAGGAGGTCGGCATCGCGATGGAGCACATCCCGGCCAACCGCGGCTACCTCGGCGACCTGTACACGCAGCTCGCGCGGCGCTACGAGAAGGCGTGCGACTTCCAGGGAGCGGGTTCCGTGACGATCCTGGCCGTCACCACCATGCCCGGCAACGACGTCACGCACCCGGTGCCGGACACGACCGGCTACATCACCGAGGGCCAGCTCTACCTGCACGACGGGATGATCGACCCGTTCGGCTCGCTGTCGCGCCTCAAGCAGCACGTCGTCGGCCGCGTCACGCGCGAGGACCACGGCCCGCTCGCGGACACGCTCATCCGTCTCTACGCGGAGGCGCAGCAGGCCGAGCACAAGCGGACAATGGCGTTCGAGCTCGGCGAGCACGACCGGCGCCTGCTGCGCTACGCCGAGCTGTTCCGGGCGCGGTTCATGGACCTGAACGTCGACATGGAGCTCGAACGCGCGCTCGACACGGGCTGGGCGACGCTCGCCGAGTGCTTCTCGCCGTCGGAGATCTCGATCCGGCCGGCGCTCCTGCAGAAGTACTGGCCGCAGACAGCCTGAGGAAAGGCGGACCATGCCACGCGCCGCCCAGAACCTGACCGAGCTGCATCGGCTGCGTCGCCGGCTCGCTGCCATCGAGCGTGCACTGCCGTCGCTGGACCTGAAACGGCGCCAGATCGCCACGACGCTGCAGGAGGAACGCCAGCTGCTGGAGGCGGGACAGGCCCGCTGCCGCGACCTGTGCGACGCCGTGGCTCGTGGCCTGCCGATGCTGGCCGATGCCGGGCTGCCGCTCGAGCGGTACGTCCGCGTGAGTTCGGTGGACGTGCGCCCGGACCGGGTCGCCGGCGTCCCGGTGCTGCGGCTGGCGGGCGTCGCATTCGAGTCAGTCGCCTACGGGCGCCTGACGCACGCCGCCTGGGTGGACGGCCTGGTGCGCCGCCTGCGCGCCGGTGCCGAGGCACGGTCCGCGCTCGCGGTTCGCACTCAGCGCGTCGCCGTCCTCGAGAAGGCGCTGCGGCGCGCGACCCAGCGCGTCAACCTGCTCGAGAAGCTGCTGATACCACGCACGCGGCGCGCCATCCGTGCGATCGACATCGCGCTGGCCGACGCGCAACGGGCGGCGTTCGTGAGTGCGAAGATCGCCAAGGCGCACGGCGGCGACTGGGAGCATGCGGCTGGCGAGGTGCAGGCATGAGCATCGTGCCGCTGGTGCGGGTGACGCTGTGCGGCCTGCTCGAGGAGAAAGACGCGACCTTGCGCGAGCTGCAGGCGCTCGGCGTCGCGCACCTCCTCGCTGCCGGCGATGCGGAGGAGACCGGGGCCACGGCACCGGCCACTGCATCCTCGGCGCGCGAGGCGCTGCACTACTTGCTCGGCGCCGCCAACCGCTGGCACCAGGTGCACGATCCGCAGGGTTTCGACGCACGGTCCGTCGAGGAGCGCGCCCTGTCGATCAAGCGGCAGACCCGGGCCCTCGAGGACGAGCGGCTGCGGCTGGAGCGGCGCATCCGCGACCTGGAGCCGTGGGGAGATTTCGGGCTGCTCGACCCGGCAAACGTCGAGCAACGGCTCTGGTTCTACGTCGTACCGCATCGCCTGCTGGCGGCGATACCGGCCGACCTCGTGTGGCAGGCCGTGCACCGCGACGAGCAGGCCTGCTACGTGGTAGTCATCGCGGCGGAGGAGCCGACAGGCATGCCTGCGGCGCGCACCCATACCGGCAGCCGGCGACTCTCCGACCTGCGCCGTCGCCTCGAGAGCCTGCAGTCCGAAATCGACGCGCAGCAGGCGGAACGCGACCGCGAGGCGCGCTGGTGTGACCTGTTTGCCGCTTCGCTCGATCACCTCGAGGACGAAGCAGAGTTCCGGCGGGCGCGCCGTCTTGCCGTCGACGAGGCGCCCCTGTTCGTGCTGCACGCCTGGGTGCCCGAGCGCTCTCTGCCCGAGGTGCAGCAGCTCGGCATGCGGCACGCGGCTGCCGTGCTGGCCCGGCGCCCGACGCCGGAGGACGATCCGCCGACCCAGCTTGCGAACAGAGGCGTCGACGCGGCTGGTCAGGACCTGCTCTCCTTCTTCCTCGTGCCCAATTACTCGGCGTGGGACCCGTCACGCTCGGTGTTCTGGTTCTTCTGCGTGTTCTTCGCGCTGATGCTCTCGGACGCCGGGTACGCCACGCTGCTGGCGGTCGCGCTCGCTCTCGGATGGCCGCGCCTCGGCCGCTCCGCATCGGGCCAGCGACTGCGCGGACTGGCGCTGGTGGCCGTGCTCATGGCGCTGGCCTGGGGCATCGCGGTGGGCAGCTACTTCGGGGTGTCCCCGCCACCGCACGGGATGCCCGGGCGGTTGGTCGTTTTCGACACTTCCGACCTCGATGCCTGGCTGCGGCTGGCCGTTCTGGCCGGCGTGGTCCAGATCGCCTTCGCATGCTTCGGCCGCGCCGCCAGCGCGGCCAGCTGGCGCGCGCGCATCGTGCCGCTCGGCTGGCTGGCGGTCGTCATCGGCGGATGCGTCGCCTGGCTGGCACGCGGCGCGGCGGCGCCGGCCGCGGCCGTCCCCGCCGGATCGGTGCTGGCGCTGGCGGGCCTCGGGGCGGTCACGGTGTTCGCCAGCGAACGGCCGGGCCTGCTCGGCCGGGCGGTCGACGGCCTGGTCGCGCTGGCGCGGGTCGTGGGGATGTTCAGCGACGTGTTGAGTTACCTGCGACTGTTCGCGCTGGCGCTGGCCGGCGCGGCGCTGGCGCGCGCGTTCAACGATCTCGCCGCCTCGCTCGAGCTGCCGGTGGCAGGACTCGCGGAGCTGGCGGCGCTCTTCATCCTCATCGTGGGTCACGCGCTGAACCTGGGGCTCAGCGTCGCGAGCGCCGTGGTGCACAGCCTGCGCCTCAACCTCATCGAGTACCTCCACTGGAGCCTCGCGGACGAGGGCCATCCCTTCAGGCCGTTCTTGCGCAAGGAGAGACTGAGTTGGACCAATTCCTGAGTTCGCTGGCGGCGTGGGTAGGCATCTACGGCGCCATGATCTTCGCGGCCCTTGGCAGCATCATCGGCTGTACCCGCGCGGGACAGGCGGCCTGCGGTGCCATGCTCGATACCGAAGGGCGCTACGCCCGCTACGTCGGCATCGCCGCCATGCCGACCTCGCAGACCATCTACGGCGTCGTGATCATGCTCGCGCTGAATCGCCCGATCACCGCGGCCAATGCGCCGGCGCTGTTCGCGATCGGCACCCTCGCGGGGCTGGCGCAGATGTTCTCGGCGATCTACCAGGGCAGCTGCTGCGTGGCGGCGATCAACGCCGGCAAGAACAAGCCGGAGATCTTCGGGCTGTCGATCGCGCCCGCGGCGCTGGTCGAGGGCTTCGCGGTGTTCGCGCTGGCGTTCGCGCTGCTCTTCAGCGCGGGGATCCCCTGAAGCCATGGCGCAACCCACGCTCCCGTCCTCAGGCGTGCAGGAGCTCGTGCAGAGATTGCGCGAGGAAGGCGTGGCCGCGGGCCGGCGCGAGGCCAAGCAGATCGTGGCGGCGGCGCGGGAAGAGGCGGCGCGCGTCCTCGCGGCCGCGCGGCGCGAGGCCGAGGAGATGACCCGCGCCAAGCACGCCGCGATCGAGACGGAACGCCAGGCCGCGCGCGCGGCGCTCGACCTGGCTTGGCGCGACGCCGTGCTCCAGCTGCGCGAGCAGCTGGAGGGGGCTTTCGCGCAGCGCCTGCAGTCGCTGGTTGCGGCCGCGCTGCGTGAGCCGGCCGTCCTCGGCGAACTGGTGGTCGACGCCTTGCGGCACGCGCTGGCGGAGGAGCGGTCCGGCGACCGGGCGCAGCTGCTGGTCGGGGAGTCCGCCGCACAGGATGCGCAAGCCGCCCGGGCGATCGACGTGCTGGCCGCGAAGCTGTCGAAGGACGTGCTGCAGGGCGGCGTCGAGCTGGTCCGGGAGCCGCGCTCGGGCGCCGGCGTGCGCGTCCACCTGGCGGAGCACGGCATCGAACTTGCGGTGACCGACGAGGCGCTGGCGGCGCTGCTTCTCGAGCGGCTGCTGCCGCGGTTCCGCGCCGTGTTCGAGGCGCGCCTGTCCCAGGGGCAGGATCGTGGCTAACGCCTGGCGGCACGTGATGCTGATGTCCAGCCTGCCGGCGCTGCCTCGCATCGCGAGGGCGAGGGCGTTGCCGATCAGCGGGGAACGCCTGCGCACGCGCCTCGGCATGCTCGCGCCGGACGACGCGGCGACCGTCGGACTGGCGTGGGATCTCGTCCGCTGGCGGCGCGGTGCTGCCGCCGTCCTCGACGCGGAACTGGTCGAGCAATACGAGCGCCTGGGCGATTCACCGGCCGGGCGGCTGGTGCGGCGGTGCGTCGGTCCGCGCCTCGAGGCGGCCACGGCGCTGGCGGCGCTGCGCCGGCGGCGCGACGGGGAAGCCGCGGCTCCCGCGGTCCGCTGGGGCGTCGGTGAGCTGGCGACGACGATCGCGCGGCACTGGACGCATCCCGATTTCGGGCTGGCCCACCGCCTGCCCTGGCTGCCGCAGGCGCGCGCGCTGCTCGAGCAGGACGAGTACCTGGCCCTGGAGAAACTCGTCCTGGCGCTCGCGTGGCAACAACTCGAGGAGGCCGACCGCCGCTCCACCTACGCGCTGGGCAACGTCATCGTCTACGTGCTCAAGTGGGACGTCCTCGAGCGCTGGCTCTCGATGGACGCCGCGCGCGCGGCGTCCCGCTTCGATGCCCTTCTGGACCAGGTGCTCCATGACCAGCTCGCAGCCATCGCCTGAGGCCGGCGCGCGTGGCGAGCGGCGCGCTCGCGTGATCGCCGTGCGCGAGAACCTGGTGATCGTCGCGACCGACGACGTGCTGGTGAAGAACGAGGTAGCGCTCGTGCACTGCCGCGGGCGACGTCTGCAGGCAGAGGTGCTGCGCATCCGGGGGCGACACGCCGACCTGCAGGTGTTCGAGGATACCGTCGGGGTCAGGGTGGGGGACGAGGTCGAACTGACGGGCCGGCCGCTGTCGGCCACGCTCGGCCCGGGCCTGCTCGGCAGGGTCTTCGACGGCTTGCAGAACCCGCTCGCCAGCCTCGCGGAAATCCACGGCTTTTTCCTGCCGCGCGGCACCGTGCTCGAACCGCTCGACCCGGTGCGCACCTGGAGACTGACCCCGCGCGTCGGGGCGGGCGATACGGTGCAGGCCGGCGACACCCTGGGGGTGGTGCCGGAGGGGGCGGTCGATCACCACGTCATGGTCCCCGCGGATTTCGTCGGTCCCGCGCGGGTCGAGGCCCTCGCCGAGGGCGGGGTGACGATCGGCGCGGAGGTGGCGCGCCTCGTCGATGCGAGCGGCCGGACGCACTCGATCAGCCTGCGGCGCGAGTGGCCGGTGCGCATCCCCTTCGCGCAGGGCCTGCTCGACCAGCGCGTCACGGAGCGCCTGTATCCGCGGGTGCCGCTCTTCACCGGCGTGCGCATCGTGGACGCGCTCTTCCCGATCGCCCTCGGCGGCACGGCGTGCATCCCCGGCCCGTTCGGCGCCGGCAAGACGGTGCTGCAGAACCTGCTGGCACGGTTCTCGCTGGTGGACGTGGTCGTGATCATCGCCTGCGGCGAGCGCGCCGCCGAGGTGGTGGAGCTGATCGCGCGGTTCCCGGAGCTCGTGGATCCTCGCGGCGGCCGCTCGCTCATGGAGCGCACCGTCATCATCTGCAACACGTCGGCGATGCCGGTGGTCTCGCGCGAGTCATCGCTGTACCTCGGCATCACCATCGCCGAGTACTACCGCGCCATGGGCCTGCAGGTGCTGGCGATCGCGGACTCCACGTCGCGCTGGGCGCAGGCGATGCGCGAGATCTCGGGCCGCATGGAGGAGATCCCGGGCGAGGAGGCCTTCCCGGCGTACCTCGACTCGGCCATTCGCAGCGTCTACGAGCGCGCGGGCGTCGTGCGACGCCGCGACGGGGCGGCCGGCAGCCTTACGCTGATCGGCACGGTCTCGCCCGCGGGCGGCAACTTCGAGGAGCCGGTCACCCAGTCGACGCTCGGCGCCGCGAAGGTGTTCCTCGGGTTGTCGGCGGAGCGCGCCTATCGGCGCGCGTATCCGGCGATCGATCCGCTGCAGTCCTGGACCCGCTACCGCGAGCAGCTGGCGCCGTGGTTCGAAGAGCGGTTCGGGTCCGCCTGGAACAGGCGCATCGCGGCGCTGCACGACCTGCTGCGCCGGGGGGACGCGGTGGCGCAGATGATGGAGGTGGCGGGCGCCGAAGGGGTCAGCCTCGAGGACTTCGTCCTGCTGCAGAAGGCGCAGCTCCTGGACCGGGTGTTCCTGCAGCAGGATGCCTACGACCCGGTCGACGTGTCGACGTCCATCGAGCGGCAGGACGCGCTGCTGGCGTTGCTGTGGGGCGCGGTCGAGGGCCGGTTCGAGTTCGCCGAACGCGAGCAGGCGCGGGAGTTCTTCGCGAAGCTCGGCGTGTCGTTCCGCGCGCTGAACTCGAGCGTCTGGGACTCGCCAGACTATCTTCATCACGAGGAGCAGGTCCGGCGGCAGCTGAATTGCACGGCGCCGGCGCAGCCGCGGGAGGAGCCGCTGGCAACTCGTGCTGCGGAAGGATCGCCCCCGGCGCAGCCGCGTGCCGCCAGCGAATGACCTCGCAGGGCACCGCTTCCTCAGGATGACTCGAACCAATCTGCCGCGAGGTCCGCAATCCGCTCCGGTTGCTCGAGCGGCAGCCAGTGGCCCGCGCGCTCGACGCGCTCGTAGCGCCACCGCCCCGAAGCGCGCCTTCCGGACCCCGACATCTGGTCCTCGGCCAGGCAGTGGTCCTCGCTGCCCCAGATGCCGAGCGCCGGCACCGTGCACGGCGGCCACGGTCGCACCAGCATCGAGCGCACGTTGGCCCGGTACCAGTTCAGGCCGGCAGTGAGCCGCCCCGGTCGCGCGAGATTGCGGATGCACGAGTCCGGATCGGGATGCTGGCGCAGCCAGTGCCGCATCCGCGACCAGTCGTTGGCCGTGAGCCAGCGCTCGGCGAGCACCGGGAACTGCCAGCCGATCGTGTACAAGCCCTTGCGCTTCTGCTCGAGCCCCGCGCGCGCGTAGGCCGTGGGATGACCGACCGAGACCGTAACCGCGGTCCGCACGATCTCCGGCCGACGGATGGCGAGGCACCACGCGACCACGGCACCCCAGTCGTGTCCCATCACGTGCACGGGTTCGTGGATGCCAAGGGCCTTCAGCACCCCGGCCGCGTCGCTGACCAGCCGCTCGATGTGGTAGTGCCCGGCGCCGACCGGCGCGTCCGAGGCGCCGCAGCCGCGCTGGTCGAGCGCGATGACGTGGAATCCCGCGGCCGCGAGCCGCGGCGCCACGGCATCCCAGAGCCGCAGGCTGTCCGGAAAGCCGTGCAGCAGCAGCACGGCCGGGCCGTGGCCACGCCGCTCCACGTGGAAGCCGAGGCCTTCGTGTTGAACCTTCTGTGCGAGCGGTGGTCGAGTCATGCGTGACCCCATGGCTGCGTTGCGGGAGCTTACCGCGACCGGCATCATCCACGCCTCGCCGCGCGGGTCGCGCGCTCCGGAGGAAGATTCATGCAGGTGAAAGCCAGGATCGCGCTGGTCGGGCTCGTCGCAGCGCTGGTGGCCGCGTGCGCCACCAGCCCCACCGGCCGCAAGCAGCTGATGCTCGTGTCCGAGCAGAAGGCCATCAGTGCCTCGCGACAGGCCTACGTCCAGGAGATGGGCAAGTTCCAGAAGGAAGGCAAGCTCGTCACCGATCCGCGCCTGCTGAACCGGGTCGAGGTCATCACCGAGCGCCTCGTCGCCCAGGCGATCCAGATGCGGCCCGACAGCGCGAAGTGGGAGTGGAGTGTCCAGGTCATCGACGACCCGAAGACGGTGAACGCCTGGTGCATGGCGGGCGGGCGCATGGCGATCTACACGGGCCTCATCCAGCAGGTCGATCCGACCGACGACGAACTCGCGCAGGTGATGGGCCACGAAATCGCGCACGCGCTCGCCAACCACACGGCCGAGCGCATGTCGGTCGCGATGGCCAGCACCGCCGGTGTCATTGCCGCCGGCATCCTGGCGGACAACTCGGGCGCTGCGATGGCTTCGGCCGCCGTGGCTGCCAAACTCGCGGTCGACCTGCCGAACAGCCGCACGGCCGAAACCGAGGCCGACCGCATCGGCATCGAACTGGCGGCGAAGGCCGGTTACGACCCGCGCTCTGCGGTCACGCTGTGGCAGAAGATGGGCAAGGTCGGCGGCGGCAAGACGCCGCCCGCGTTCCTGAGTACGCATCCGAGCGACGAGCAGCGCCAGCAGCGGCTTGGGGCGCTTGCGCCGAAGATGATGCCGTACTACCAGGCCCCCGGCGCGCGCCCGTCGCAACCCGTGCGCATCGGGCCGGGCGCGGCCTGACCCAGATTCCCGCGGAGCCACGATCACCATGCGAATTCTTGCGAGCGCGCTGACCCTCGGCCTGCTGTTGCCGGCCGCCGCCTGGAGCGATGCCATGCCGGAGACCCCCAAGCCCCCCGTCGCGGCGATGAAGCCCTTCGAGGTCAAGTCGCCGCACGGCACGCGCGTGGACGAGTACTACTGGCTGCGCGACGACGCGCGCAAGCATCCGGAGATGCTCGCGTACCTCGCCGCCGAGAACGCCTACAAGGACGCGATCCTCGCGCCCGTGCGTCCGCTCGAGGAAAAGGTCTACGGCGAGATCATCGCGCGCATCAAGCAGGACGATGCGAGCGTGCCGTACCGCGATCGGGGCTACTGGTACTACTGGCGCTACGAGACCGGCAAGGAGTACCCGGTGCACGCCCGCAAGGCGGGGACGCTCGACGCGCCGGAGCAGGTGCTGATCGACGAGAACGAGCTCGCGCAAGGCCACGATTTCTTCGAGCTGGGCGAACTCGAGGTGAGCCCCGACAACCGCATCCTCGCCTACGCCGAGGACACGGTCGGCCGCCGCCAGCACACGCTGCGCTTCAAGGACCTTGCCACCGGCAAGCTGCTGCCCGACGTGATCACCAACGTCGAGGCGGACGTCGCCTGGGCGGCCGACAGCCGCACCGTGCTCTACGTCGAGAAGGACCCGCAGACGCTGCTCGGCAACAAGGTGCGCAAGCACGTGCTCGGCACCGATCCCAAGGACGACCCGGTCGTCTACGAGGAGCACGACGAGAGCTTCTACCTGGGCGTCGACACCTCGAAGGACGGCCGCTACCTGTTCATCGGCCTGCAGAGTACGGTGTCGACCGAGCAGCACTACGCCAGGGCCGACGATCCGGAGCTCGAGTTCCGCCTGATCCTGCCGCGCGAGCGCGACCACGAATACCAGGCGGATCATTTCGACGGTCGCTGGATCATCCGCACCAACTGGCAGGCGCCCAATTTCCGCTTGATGGAGGCAAAGGTCGACGAGTCGCTCGACCGCAGCCTGTGGCGCGAGCTGGTGGCGCACCGCACGGATGCGTTCGTGGACGACTTCAGCGTGTTCCGGAGCTTCCTCGCCATCGAGGAGCGCTCCGGCGGACTGCGCAAGGTGCGCATCCGTCCGTGGGAGGGCGGCAAGGACTTCTACATCGCGTCCGACGAACCGGCCTACGTCACGAGCCTCGGCGACAACGAGGAACTCGACAGCGACAAGGTGCGCTACGTGTATACGTCGCTCACCACGCCCGCCACGACGTACGACTACGACGTGAAGACCGGCGAGCGCGTGCTGCTCAAGCAGCAGCCGGTGCTCGGCGGATTCGACGCGAAGAACTACGTTACGGAGTACGTCTGGGCGCCGGCGCGCGACGGCGAGAAGGTGCCGGTGGCGCTCGTCTATCGCAAGGGATTCCGCAAGGACGGCACGGCACCACTGCTGCAATACGCCTACGGCTCCTACGGCTCGTCCACCGACCCGGCGTTCTCGCTGCCGGTGATCTCGCTGCTCGACCGCGGCTTCGTGTATGCGATCGCGCAGATCCGCGGCGGGCAGGAACTCGGCCGGCGCTGGTACGACGCCGGGCGCCTGCTCAACAAGAAGAACACGTTCAACGATTTCGTGGACGTGACTCGCTTCCTCGCGAAGGAGGGCTACGCCGACCCGAAGCGCGTGTTCGCGCGCGGCGGCAGCGCGGGAGGCTTGCTGATGGGCGCAGTGGTGAACCAGGCGCCACAGGACTACAAGGCCATCGTCGCGCACGTGCCGTTCGTGGACGTGGTGACCACGATGCTCGA
>Ga0114938_1002454_pt1 | contig 11695 bp, 5 predicted proteins | sample AshMeaBigSpring_FD_88675 | JGI IMG/M metagenome (GOLD analysis project Ga0114938, IMG submission 88675) | Groundwater microbial communities from Big Spring, Nevada to study Microbial Dark Matter (Phase II) - Ash Meadows Big Spring | ecosystem: Environmental > Aquatic > Deep subsurface >...
ATTAGGCATTTAAGCAATAATAGATTTATAGGGAGCTGGAGCATGGTTAATCATCCTGATAATCAATTCTCTGAATACACCTGTCTTTTCCAAATGATTATTAAATCTGTAACAATATTCATCAAGATAACTTTGAAGCAAATTCACATGATGGTGGGTGCCTCTAAGCCAACCTTTTAATCCCATAATGACTCGATGCATCAATTTGAAATTCCCCCCCCTTTTTTTCCGATTTTTCACATTTCATTTTGGGATAGTCATTGCGGATACTTTCATATGTTCACCACTTATCTGTTCTTATATCACTCTCTTTTTCTATTGTCTTTTCCATAAAGCCTCCTATTTCTTTTTTTGATGCCTTGCTAATTGTCTTAGCTGAAATACGACTTACCCCTTTTCCCTTTTTTTTCGATGGCAATTACTACCAGTTTTTTGTTTTTATTTTTCCTGCCTACTGCACCAGATTCTTTACCCAACTACAAATTCATCCACTTCTACTTCTCCGGATAATTTTTGAAAATTAAGGGGATCCATGGCCACCATGACCTTTTGCTTAAATAACCACCATGTCTTTTGCCTTAACCCTAATTTTCGGCTTAATTCGCAACTAGAAAGACCTTTTTATGATTAGAAACATAAAAAACGATCCAAAATGCCTTTAACAGGTCAAATTTGATCTTATGAAAAATTGTACCTGCTGTTGGGCTATCTAGGTAATTACATTTAGTACACTGCCTATCAAGCGGCTTTATTCCGTTGCAAAACTTGTCATTTTTGCATTTAGAACAAGAATAGCCAGCACCCCAATTGATTTCTGCTAAATATCTTAGGCAATCCTCTGTAGTCTTACATTCCGATTAAAACTCAAAAATAGTGTGGCTAATAAACTTTGCCTCCATAATAAAACTAAATATGTTGGTAAATATACGGCATTTTAGTTATTTACTAAATGACTAATTCAGTTTGTTTATATCAATTAACTAAATAATACTATTTATTATATGATCCTTATAAAAATAAATTCTATCTTGGCGCGTCAAATACATTCCTAAATGAAAAAACCTATTCTATCTCTTTGCCTCTTGCTTCTTTTATTGAGTTCTTGTACTAAGTCATCTCATATAGCTTGTCCGGATTTTAAACCCGGATATGAAAAGCTTGTCCATCGCTCTACGCCCGAAAAAAAGAGAATGGCAAAGAAATCTAACCCTTCTAAAATACCCCTTGAATTTGTCATACCTAATGATGTTTTGTCCGCAGATCTAGCCGCCGCCCCTTATGTAGAACCCTTGGAAGCAGGCATCCTACCCTTGGAAGGAATAATATCCCATATCACAGAAGCCCCTTTTAAAGGGTCGACAACTACCGATATCGTAGCCCTAGCACCCACCCATAGTAATAATACTATAAAGACTTCTGAATCCAAGCCTATAAGGGTACTAAATGCCCAGCGAAAATCCAAATTACCCAAGCTCCTTCAACAAAAAATTATACCCGGAGATGTTAATAAAATGATCCTACAAGATAGTCCTAAATCCCGGGAAGATAAAATGGCCATCGCTTCCTTATCTTTGGGTATTGTATCTGTGGTGCTCCTCGGATATGGATTTATTGCTGGGATTGCAGCAATTGTATTAGGTGCCATAGCACTTAAGAGAGGTGTCCGCCATCGTGGTAAGGCTATCGCGGGCATCATTATGGGTGCAGCAAGCATATTATTAACATTCTTAACGATAGGGCTATTGCTTTTATTTCTTCGTCTCCTTGGTAGGTTAGAATAGATTGTATAGAGTCTTTGAGATAAATACATAGCTTTAAGTTATAAGGGGTAAATAAACATAGATGTGATCATTATGACTTCAGAGCAGCTGTCCACTTTCTATGGCTGGTTATTAATGGGGAGTTTTTAGTGATCACTATATAGAGACGAATGGGTGATTTTATCACCCTATTGCTTTTGTAAAAAAACGACAAAAGAAATTTATTCTTCCTCTCTATAATGAGCTACCTAATGCTGAAAGAGGAGCGACAATATTAGCTTACATGGTATCTTGGCTAGTATTAGATGATTCCCGGCACTAATACCCTGGTATTTTTTTTGTACGTAGCATAATCTGGTTTTGTACAGAGTAGTCTGTTTTCCATGAGAGGGATACTAACCCCTGCAAACATTACCGTAATCATAATGGCACCGGTGAGTAGCCACCAGGATCCGGGTGAGGCAGCTATACCAAAAATTCCCAATCCCCACCAGAAACCTATTTCGCCCAGATAGTTTGGATGCCGGCTATATCTCCAGATACCCCTATTGCAGATATCCTGTGGCTTGGCCGTTTTTTTAAACAAATATTTCTGCCTGTCTGCTATTGTTTCTAATAATATAGATAAGAAAGTGATGGTGGCAGCTATGATATTTAACCAGTGATTATGAAAAGAATGATTAAAAATATAATAGAGGGGAATACAGCCCAGAAATACCATTATCGTAGGAAACAAATGCAGTCCGGTGAGACTAATGATCCAGTAATAACGGGGCAAACGCTCCCTAAACATTTTATAACGCCAGTCTTCATGTGATGGTCCACCCCAGCCTGCAGCCCAATTGAGCGTAAGTCTTATTCCCCAAAAAAATACGAATACAAAAACAATATAATGCCACAGGTAAAATGGTCTCAGTGGGCTAAACAGCCATATAGCCGCTATGACCGGTGGAATCACACTCCAGAAGGGATCGTAAACACTAGTGTTATTATATAGATAACTACCTGCAAAAACTAGGAGGGTAGCTATTATATCGGCAGCTAAAAATCGCCATATAGGCTCCTCTATAGGCAACCAAAGATACGATCCACAGAGGGCAACAATGGCCAGCACATATACAATGCTTATTTTTATTAAATCTTTTGTCATGCTTTTTTTATTAAATATTTATTTCTCTAAATTCCTCTATCTATACAGTGACTAATAGAATATTATGTAATCTGGGTTTTTATAAAATTTGAATAATGCTTTTTCTTACACATCTTTTAGTCTTCAGTAGGTAGTACCGCTAAAACATACAAGCGGTAAAAAGGATTATACTATCAATCTACAAAATCCCATCGGAGACCAAACTCGAAATTTCTATCCTGGCCAGGCATGTCCGGCAAACTATAATAACCCCACTGAGGCCATCCCTGATTTATGAAATTGAGTCGAAAAAACAGCAACGCATTTTTAATGGTAAACTGTGCAAAAAAATCCATACAGGGCATAGCCGGCAATTTTACTGTATTATTAAAATAAAAGGTACCTAATGATGGGCTATATTTCCAGGGCTTATAGGCACTGGTATATTGCAGATTTATACCTATATGTGCAGTAGTGGCTTTGCGCAGTAATGAACGCTGCCAATAGGTGGTAATACGACTCAGCAGTGCTGGCCAGGGCATACTTATACCATTGTGTATCTGATAAATAAGCTGTGGTATAATATGTATATCACCGGCTGTAAATTCTCCTTGTATTTTAAACTGATTATAATGCCATATAACCTCGGATTGCAAGGGTTCTTGTAATCCACTAAAGTATAGTCCATTCCTCTTTAATCCCTCCTTTATATAAAGACTTATCGGCAGCTTATACAATCCTATACTGCCTTCTAATTCATATCCGAAACTGCGATTTCGCTTTTCTCCTTCCGGCATACTCCAGATGTGAAAATTGCTGAGATTTTGACTATAAATCCAGTCCGGTGTTTTTAGCATCTGTTCGTATCCCGCCAGAACCCATATAAATGGGAGATTCCATTGTAGCTTAGTTTTTAAATGATGATCTCCTGCCTTTATACCCGCTAAGCTCTGCTTATAGAACCCATTGATAATTATTTGCTTTTCCCTGCCCATCGTGAGGTTACCTATCGCATCTATCCAATAATGTGTAGCCCGGCGAAATTGCCAGCGCTCCAGGTCAGTCACATTCATGCTTTGTTCGAAGAGCATTTTTTCGCCATTTATACCGGCAGACAGTTGCAAGCGATTTCTAAGAAAATGGGTGAGCCATATTCTGGCTCCATATCGCCATCGGAGGTCCAGGGCAGTATCGCTGGCAGTGCTGTTATTATAATAGATGTTTGTATAATAATCATCAGGTATGTTCACATCTTTATAGGCATATTGTTCGCTCATATATTGGGCATATACACCGGCTTTAAAGGCTGGGGCATCCCTATTTGTAGTATCTGTACGCAAAAAGTTATAGCTATGGACGGTATAAAACTGCTGATCCTGCTGTCTTCTTATTGCATCACTTAGTTTTATATTTATCAATGAGCGTTTGCGATATTGATCTTCAAATAAGAGATAGGATATACCACCATTTTCTTCCTGCTTTAAAGCGTTATAAATAAATCTATACTGCGCTTCATATTTTCTATTTTCGGAAATATTCCAAAGCATGAAATGAAAATTATGTACGCCGGCTTTATTACGCTTATAAGGTCCGGGTGAGGTGAGGCGGCGGTAGTCCATATTGTAGAACCATTTTCTCTTTATGTGATGGGCAAAAACTAAATGAAAGAGCTGATGCTGTGGACTGCCAAGGATATAATTGAGAGAGGAATAGGGTGCTTTGCTTTTAAAGCGCCTTGTATTTTCTAACGTATATCTATAATAATCAAAATCGCGCAATCCATAAGATTGATCGAAAATAAAAGATGCCCGGGCCTCTAACTGCACGGCTTGCTGTCCGGCATATCCCGTATAGCGTACAAAGGGCGTCTTCAGCTGATCTGCATGAAAAAAAAACGATTCGTGATGCAGCGTATCTATAGCATTAAATTCATCTAACCACTGTCCTTTTGTATAGCTCACCATCTTCATCCTGCCTTCATAATCGAGGGTGTCTTTCTTGAGCTCCTGGGCACCTAACGGAATAATTCCTAATATATAAAGGCCATATACCCTATTTCCATAGCCACAGTAACGGATCTCCCTGTGATAGCTTAGTAGGCATCTTATTGCTGATACAATATCTCTGTACATCGGATTACTTTATGTCCTTTGGTTTCATTCGTTATTATCTAGGTGGGCTCATAATTCCCGGAGCAACCCGCAGATTATTTCAGTCATTTTTGGTTCGGCTTTTTTTGCTACATTTATCACTTCTTCCGCCGATACTTTTGTTATTTCACTTAGAGGAAAATTTTTGTCCGTAACCACTGATATGGCAAAGATTTCTAAACCACAATGCACCCCTACTATTACCTCTGGCACGGTACTCATTCCCACTATATCGGCTCCGGCACGGTGAAGCATCCGATATTCGGCCTTGGTCTCCAGATTTGGACCACTTACACTCGCATATACTCCTTTATGAAATCGGTAACTCTTTTTTTCGGCTATTTGGCAGGCTATCTGTATGAGCCGCATCGAATAAGGTTCGCTCATATCCGGAAATCGAGGACCCAAGGATTCATCATTTCTTCCCCTAAGAGGATTATCAGCCAATAGGTTTATATGGTCTTCTATAAGTACGATATCTCCTTTCTCAAAGACGGGATTTATACTACCGGACACATTAGAAATGAGAAGTTCTTTTATGCCCAGTAGCTGCATCACTCGCACCGGATAGGTCACTTGCTGCATCGTATATCCTTCATAATAATGAAACCTGCCTTGCATCACTACTACTTTGCGACCGCTAAGTATCCCGAATAGTAATCTCCCCCTATGACTCTCCACAGTAGCAAGCGGAAAATGCGGAATACTGCTATACGGGAGCTGATATTTTATTTCTACTTGTTCTACCAGATTGCCTAAGCCTGTGCCTAAGATGATACCCGTCTCCGGCTGGAATACTATTTTGCTGTGAATATAATCTAGCGTCTGCGTTATCTTGTTCCACATAGGCATAAAAACCCAAAAATAAGGTAAAGAAGGCGAAAGAATAAAATGTGTATAAAATAAAAATAAGTACCATAGATATCCATGCTAAGGAAATCTTCCAAATCATCTTACTGAGTAGGCTGCTTTGGTGAGATGAAATACTCATTCGGCGTAGCCTCTAATGACAAGCAGGTCAAAGCTATAAGCAGATCGATGATACAATATAAAATGATCTTAGCGATCGAGTAAAACTAATAAACGATAAGAAATATAATTGCTATTCTATTACTATTCCCTAACAAAAAAATGCCGGTCTCTAAATAATACAGCAAGGCTCTAAAATAAAGAAGCTAGCCCCACTCGCCTCATTCCCTTTCTAAAAAAATAAAGTCAAAAGCACGACCAGAAGATGGAATAGGAAACAATAGCACAGAAGCCCTGTTCCCATCAGGAAATTAGCTATATTCAAAGGATTAGCCCAACAGACCATCTCCACCTTACCCAATGCCTAACATAATAATAAATTACCGCCTATTCGATCGGCGAAAAATTCTTCCCTGAGATCTGTACTTTCTGGCCGAAGAAGGATAAAAATAAAAAACCCCACTGAGGGGTTCCATTATTATTAAGAATTGAAATCCAATATTAAAAATATCTGGGAGACATTACCGTGGTGTTTTTTAAAAATTTTTCATAGCCAAAGATAATCTGATGCGTGCCCGTACTAGATACAGTGGCGATACTATTTACATTCAAATCATAGCCATACCCAAATTTCACACCGTTATTGAGCTTTATCCCCATCTGAAGTCCAAAAGATTCAGGTTCGAGTGCTTTATAAGTCCTAAATGATGCGCCCAGCCAGATAGCATCTTTATAATAGATAGAAGCATTCAGATCAAATCTGGAAGGAGCTATAGCCGGTAAAGATTTAAACAATAAGCTGGGCTTAAAGGTGAGATTTTCACTGAGGTTTATAATTACTCCGGCACCGGCAATATATTGCCGATACTGGCGATCATAAAAAGGTCCAATATCGGCCTTGCGGTAATCTAGTAAGGTAGGAGCTGAAAATGAAACAAAGTATCGCTCAGTAAAATAATATAAGCCGAAACCAAAATTTGGCTTCGCAAAAGTCTGATTTCCTAAAGCGATATCCGGTACACCTTCTGGCGTGAGCAGCGTATTTAAATCAGACTGAATGATAGTGGCTCCACCCTGCAATCCCGCTGATAATACACCATTGCCCAATGGTACTTTATACGAATATACAGTATAAAAATCCATTATATCATTTGGCCCTATCTTATCCGTTTCTACTAAAAATCCTAGCCCTACCTTCCGATGGCTTCCTACCGGAGATTGTATGCTTATACTAATGGTTTTGGGAGCACCAGGGATATCTGCCCACTGGTTTCGATAAAAAACCATCGCATTGAGATTGTTCGTTGTACCGGCATAGGCCGGATTTATAACCATACCATTGAAAACATATTGGCTATAACGGGTATCCGTTTGTGCGGATACCAATAACCCCTGTCCTATAATAAACAAGGATATTACCCACTTTATTGATTTAATTATTACCATTTTTTTTGTTTTATTTTTTCAGATTGGATAATAATAATTCCAGATGATGATTATCTTTTGTAAAAAAACCCATATACTCTGGAATTTAATTACTTTATTATCGCCTCATCTCAATGAATCCTTTCAAAATTACCGGCTGATTGTCCTCGGTTGTTCCTTTCAATATATAAAAATATGTGCCATCCCTCACGTCCTGGTTTCCTTTAGACTTACCATCCCAGAAAAGATCATCCATATTATCCGTATCGTAAATAACCCGACCATTTACATCAAATACAGTCCACTTTACAGAAGCCAGACAATCCGATCCCTCAATTCTTACTACATCGTTTATGCCATCGCCATTAGGAGAGAACCCATTAGAAATAATGAGGTCACATTCCTTTTGAAGCGAAAGTGCTGATTCAGAAACATCAACAGCAGTCTCACCAGCTTCGTTGCTAAAATCCCCAGGTTGTATATCTGTATTTCCTTCACAACCACCTACCTGAATTTGTATCATCACAGTTTCACATTGCCCAGAAGTATTACAAGCTGTAACACTAAGGTGCTCTATACCAGCAAAACCTGGTAAGGCTGTGTAACGCAAACATCCTTCACCTAAAATAACTACACTACAATTAAACAAAGTCTCATAATCTGTGATCGTGATATCTGCTTCATCAAGAGTACAAAAATCTATACAAAATATTTCAGGCACAGCAGCAACAGTACAAAACACCGTTTCATCGCTACAACCAAAATTATTATCCGGAACTATTGTATTTGTATCGCAGTCAATAGGATCATTTACAGAGATGCTTACCTGATCGTATCCGGCTCCACAAGTACTATTTGTTATTGTAAATTGTAGTACCACTGTACCATTAGATAGATTAGACACCACTGTCTGTGGACTATGAATGCTTTCTATAGTTGCTAAGCCACTTACTATACTCCAGGTTCCTTCAGCATTTGCACTGATAGTTCCATTCATCGAAATAGAGTTTCCCTCACATACGACAAGGTCACTTCCTGCACTGATTGTAGCTCCCGAAACGAAATGTATCATCACATCATCACTAGCACTACCACAATCACTATTTACATTCCAACTAAAGGTATAATCTCCAAATGTCGGAACTATCACATTGCTAAAGGGAGAGTTGGGGTGGCTAAACACTACACCCTCCGCTCCAGACCACATACCCTCACCGGACGCATTGAGCATATAACTGGTACCACACACGGTATTATCCGAACCTGCATTGAAATTTTCTGCCATGAAAGTAATCATAACTTCATCAGAAGAAGAAGGGCAGCCATCTATACTATTTCCTGTCCATACTATCGTATATGTTCCTGCATAGGTGGCAGTTGCTATGGTATTGCCATTATTCATATCTGAGAAGAAAATTTCATCTGGCCCGGTCCAACTGCCATTTCCACTAGCACTTAATGTGACTTCCATTCCACATACGCTTTGATCTAAACCAGCAAATACAGGTGCGGCATTGCTAAATGTAATAACTACTTCATCACTGTCCGAAGTACAGCCCGGGGCAGAAACTGTCCAAACAAACGTATAGCTACCTGTACTGCTCACTGTAACAGTGCTATTAGGAGAATTACTATTGCTAAATTGAACACCCATACTGCCAGACCATATACCACTTCCCGTAGCATTCAGCTGATAGGTAGTGCCGCATACGGTGGCATCGGCTCCCGCATTTGAATTGAGAATGCAAGGCTCCGGATCTGGTTCATTATTACATTCTCCCACATATACCGTAACTTCATAAGTGTGACAGTTTCCACTATCATCACAGGCTACTATTGTTACTAAATCATTGAGATCTACATATCCAGGTAAGGGCGTATATTGAATACAGAAATCGCCATTATGCACAATCGAACATTCATAAGTAGTCACAGCTTCGGTAATATGGGCACCGCTTCCTAGCTCACACAAATTAAGACATATAGATACAGTCTCAATAGGTCCGGTGCAATAATTTAGATCCTCTGTACAATTAAAAGGAATAGTAATATATACAGTAGCATCATCGCAAAGGCCGCCCGCATCACAGATAGAATAAGTAAAGCTGTCATTTCCAGTAAACCCGGCATCCGGAGTATATATGAACGTATCTCCTGATACTATAACCGATCCATTAGAAGGATTCGTATGTTCTGTAATAGAAACAATGTCTCCATCTAAATCTGTATCATTCGCAAGTACATAAATAGAAACTGATTGTCCTTCCGAGGTAATGACATTATCGTCATTTGCCGTAGGAGGATTATTGGTAGGTGGGGTTGGCCCGCAGTCCCCAACTTCTATATAAACTAATAATGTCTGACATAAGCCACCAGCATCACAAGCAGTAATAGTTACCTCATCAGTATGGTCTATAAATCCCGGAACAGGGGTGTAATTTAAACAAGCATCACCCGTAATGGATATACTGCAATAATAGAACGGCGATGTAGCATTTGTAATTACAATGCCGTCGCCTAGCTCACAAAAGATCGGACAGATAGGAATTGTCTCCATAGGACCTACGCAATATTGAATCTGCTCTTCACAAGCTGGGGCTACAGTTACATACACAGTGGCACTATCACATAACCCATCATTATCACAAATGGTATATACAAAAGAATCTGTTCCCGTAAATCCATTATAAGGCGTGTAAACAAGCTGATTTCCACTTTGGGTTACCACGCCATTTGTGGGCTGTCCATAGGTAGTAAGGATTATTATTCCTCCATCCAGATCAGTGTCATTTCCAAGTACATTGATGGTTACTGCTGTATTTATTTCGGTAGAGGCATTATCATTTTCTGCAATAGGTGGCAAAAGTGGATTTGCATTGCAATCTCCTACTGTAACATTGATAAAAATAGTTTCACATATACCCTGCATATTACATCCTATAACCATTATAGAATCAGGTCCCGAAAATCCGGGCAATGGAGTATAGGTAAAACACAAATCATCATTTCCATCTATACTACAATTATATGACGTTTCTATAGATACCAATTCCGCATCGGGCACATCACAAAATGCTATGCATAATGGATATGGAGTTACAGAATTAGTACAGAAATCATAATCATCTTCACAATCCTCACAATCTTGAAATGTGATATTTACTATTGAAATACTTGCTGGACAATTACAGTTAGAAGTCGTCCATGTAAATGTATAGGTTCCATAAGCACTTACCATTACTGTAGAATTGGGATCAGCAGGATTACTGAATATACCATTTCCACTCCACATACCTGTACCAATGATAGGTGCATCGGCATGCAATGAATAGCTCAAACCACATACTGTAGCATCCTCCCCCGGTGCTGACTGGGAAGGATAACCACCAAATTCTATCACTACCTGATCTGAATCTGATCCACAAATAGCATCACTCACCATCCAGTGTAGAATATAAATTCCATAGCTTGGTACCGTTACCACTGCTTGTGGATCGTGTATGTCTGAGAATATCACACCAGGAGTACCAAACCAAGTACCCATTCCTCCACCGTTTAAAACAGCACTCAAATTACCCGTTAAAGCGCATATCTGGACATCAGGACCTGCATTTGCCACTACATTACTAGTCACTACATTTACTATGATATTTGTACTCGCTACGCATCCTCCACTATCCGTTACTACTACCGTATAAACACCGCTATTATTATTAGTGGCATTATTGATTATTGGATTCTGCTGATTAGAACTAAAACCATTCGGGCCGGTCCACTCATAGCTAACTCCGCCACTGCTCATTAATATAATACTACCTCCAAGACAAACCGGCGAATTTGATGATGCAATAGCCTCTAGGCTCGGCAATATAATTACCTGAACCGTGGCTGTGGATGAACAATTATCTCCACTTGATACCACTACAGTATAAACACCACTGTTTAGATTACTGGCGTTTGGAACCATTGGATTTGATGCTAAAGAATTAAATCCATTAGGACCTGTCCAGCTATAACCAGTTCCACCTGATGCTGATAGTTGTATTGTTCCACCATTGCAGATCGGTGAGTTAGAGCCGGCTATGGCCTGGGGCAATGGATGTATGGTTGCCGTAGTACTAGCTGTGCTGCTACATCCATTTTGATTCGTCACTACTACCGTATAGGTTCCGCTATCTGATGTAGTGGTATTGGTGATCGCCGGATTCTGTTGATTAGAACTAAACCCATTCGGGCCGGTCCAACTGTAACTGGTACCACCG
>Ga0114938_1002455_pt1 | contig 11693 bp, 4 predicted proteins | sample AshMeaBigSpring_FD_88675 | JGI IMG/M metagenome (GOLD analysis project Ga0114938, IMG submission 88675) | Groundwater microbial communities from Big Spring, Nevada to study Microbial Dark Matter (Phase II) - Ash Meadows Big Spring | ecosystem: Environmental > Aquatic > Deep subsurface >...
ATACAGAGCAAGAAGTACAAACTGAAAAGCATATCAACTATGATAATAATAAACTAAAATTATTATTGGTTGAAGATAATGAAGAGTTAAGAGAGTATTTATCACGTTATTTGGGTCGCGATTACCACATTATTCAAAGCGCTGACGGTCAGGAAGCTTTAAATGTCATACCTAAGGAGAATCCTGATTTCATCCTTTCTGACGTTATGATGCCGAATCTCTCCGGAATTGAGTTGTGTCATAAATTAAAATCGAATATTGAGACATGCCATATTCCTCTTATCTTGTTAACCTCGCTTGCTGAGCGTGAAGATATCATTAAGGGATTAAATGCCGGAGCCGACGACTATATAACTAAGCCATTCGATTTATCCGTATTGAAGAGTAAGATTGCTGCAATCATCAATAACCGAAGTCTATACCGTAAAAAATATATCGATAAATCGGCATTTACCGACGAAACGGTGATTGTAAATGAATTGGATAGAAAATTTATGGAACAAGTTGTGGAATATATCGAGGAAAAGATGATGAACGAAGATTTCACAATTGATTCTTTAGCTATGGAAATGGCTATGAGCCGTTCGGTTTTCTTCAAAAAAATAAAATCATTAACCGGTCAAAACCCTCAAGAGTTTATACGCGATATAAAGATGAAACGTGCTGCTGTTCTCTTACGGGACACCAAATATAGTATCGGGGAGATCGCCTATCTGACGGGATATCCAAACGCTAAATATTTTAGTACAGCTTTCAAGAAGTATTATGGTACTACACCTAGCGCTTTCATCTCTAAACCTGGAGAACCTGATAGGGATGAAGATATTGAAGTATAGTTTTTAGAAATGCGTAGACTTTGCACGTAGCAAAGAAACAGCAGATAGAAATCAGTCTGGCTATCATGGTTTGGTTTAACCTAATAGCCAGACTGATTTCATTTTTGTACTGATCTTATTATACAATTCTCAGCGTTTGTCCTTTTTTCGTCTGATATGAATGCAATTTACCATCTAAAGGAGAAATGATTTTCAGTTCTCCACCTTGTTCAGAAAATACCACTAATGAGTCTACTTTTCCATCTTTCATACTAGCTGTGACAATAAAAGCTCCCATGGCACGTAATTTAGAGAAAGATACCTGTTTCCAACTCTTAGGAATAGCAGGGAAGACACGTACTACCCCAGTGTGACTCTGAAGAAGCATTTCTTGAATACCGGCAGCAAATGCAAAATTGCCTTCAAGCGTAAAAGGTCGATAAGTAAAATTAGACTTTCCTGTACCGGATTGGTCACCGTTTACGTGGAAAGTGTTTGGCAGACAAAAACAGCTTGCGAATGTACGCAAAGCCTCAGCAGCTCCTTCGCCATCGTAAGCTCTAGCTTTAAAATTAGCTAACCAACTATACGAATAGCCCGTCCAATATCCAGGACCATAATGATCCATCTTTTTAATTGTCTCTCTGATGATCGATCGTGATTGTTCGCTATCGTCCCAATTGATCAAACTCAAAGGATGAATAGCCATTGCATGCGAGAAATGACGGTGAGATGCATCGTAAGGAAATCCTTTGGCAAAAGTCAAACATCCTTCATTATCCAAATCATAAAAAGGCAACTGTTTCTTCAAAGAGAGCCAATGATTAGCTTCGTCGGTCAAGTTCAATTCTGATGCCATTTCGCTAGCAGCTTTGAAAAGAAAGTGCATGAGCGACAAATCGAAATTAGTAATACTAGTAAACCATGCTTTCAGTGAATTATCAAAAATTTCCGGACTCGAACTATACTCCAAAGTACGTACTCCTTTATCATTTACTTTGGAATGTTGTTCCATATATAAAGCAACATCTTTTAAAAATGGATAGCCACGCTCTTTTAAGAAACGACGATCAGCCGAATATTTCCAATGTAGGTAAAAGTGCTGTGCCAACCATGCACCGACTGTTTGCGACATAGAATATTGCATCCACCCTCCCATCGGTTCACCGGTGAGTGTACAAACACCTGGAATATTCATTCCATCGGTTCCGAAAAATTGCCGTGTATAGCGTTTATAAGTCTCTTTCTGACTCCATAAAGTATTTAAATATCCCAAGCCCTCTTGCAAATGATTACCAGTATATACCGGCCAATAGCTAAGCTGAGTATTCAAATCATGGTGATAATCTCCTTTCCAAGGTGGAAGTTTGCCATTATCAGCAGTCCACACAGCTTGTAAGGAAATAGGATACGAGTTCTCACGGGTTGCAGATCCCAATTTATACATCTCATTATCATATTGCTTTTGCAACAACGCATCCGGCAAATTGATCTGAGATTGCGACCAATATGTTTTCCAAAAAGAAAGATGGCTATTTAAATCTTTCTTCAATCCACGTTTAATAGCAGTTTTTGCCTCCTCAGCCGCTTTATCTTTCGACAATAATGTACTGATGCTCCAAGTTCCGTATAATGTTTCCCCTTCTCTTTTCCAAGTCAGAACCACATCATAATAGAAACCATCATGCCCCTTTTGGTGATATCTGATTTCATTTTTAGTACGAGTCAACTCTCCTTGAGAATAACCCAAACGTTGCAAATCTTGTCCAGAAACTGGATCGGCAACCTCAGATACTCTATTTTTATTGTAAATAGGCGGTATTAAAATCGGTTCCAGACCTTTTTTAAGATTTTTAAAAACAAACCAACCTACATTCTTATTAGCATGTACAAATGTTTGCAAGTTGGTCCCATCTGGCCACGACACTTCACAAATGGCATCGTTCAAATAAAGTCTGACATTGGAAGGTGTACCCATATCTTTCAAAGAAAATTCTAGAGCTGCACCCGGAATCTTAGATGGAGCCGGATCCCTATCATACGGCCAATCGAGTTTCTTCTGTACAGGCAAATAATCTTTCTTTCTTATTTGCTCCTTTACCCAGTCGAATCTAAAATTATCACCCGACAAGCTATCGGTAGGTCGCAAATCCCACAAATCGGTTCGATCTAAAGAAAAGCGTAAAACAGAATCTCGCTGCCATACTAACATACCAATTGTAGCATTTCCTAAAGGAACTCCTTCATCCCAGCTAGAAGCCAATTTATCAAAGACCAAGTCAGATTTAGAAATTTGACGCTGAGTTAATTGATTAATGGAAAAAGCTAAAAAAGAACAGAGACTAAGACTTAAGAGACAAAAAAATCTTAAAACCATTTCGTTATTTTTAGAGTTAAACATAGTATTTACAGTGCAAACATAAGATTATTATTGCAAATAAAGCAGGAACATAGCCTTCAAAAAACTTTAAACAACAACAAATTTATTTAACTTTGCCATTAAAGAATCCACAAATTTCTTTTAATAACACAAATTAAATCAACAATGAAGAACATCAAAGCACTTTTTATCAGCGTATGTTTGCTAACAACAACATTCTCTGCACAAGCAGTTCTTGATAACAGATGGAAGATCACTCCTAATGGTAGTATTAGCTGGAAAACAATCCCTCAAAATACACCACACTGTGATCACATCGAAATGAGTGGCAAACAAATTTCTGTTGTCTTTCGATACGAAATAAGTTCCGATGGCACCTTTTCAATAACAAAAAGTCTGTCATGGCCACAATTGAGGACTATTCCTAATAATACTCATGCCAGCTTGATGCGTAATTTTAGCTGGAATCCATTAGATGAAATTACTATAAATCATCAACCAATAGTAAATGATTGTATTGAAGAAATAAGCATCAAAGGTATGCTAACTGTAAGAAGTTCACATAGCAAAAATTCGACCACAAATTATACTTTGATCAGAGAATATCTGCCATCAGCAGATAAACCCTCACTGATTGAAAATTACAGCTTAATCAATACTGGGAATGAAGCGATATATGTTGAAATACCGACTACTGAAATCACAACTTACACGGATCCTAATAAAGGAGTGAATGGGGCTTATCGAATAGAAAATAAAATCGACCGAAACGGAAATTTCTATATCCAACCGGGAGATACGCTCCAATTTACAACTTCTATCTCAGCATACAACAAAGAACAAAAAGCGATTCGTGTGGATGGCAAAAATGAAAAAGCACAAAGAATGGCTTTAGTAAATGAATGGACGAATAATCTTGTACTCGAAACTCCGGATGAAGTAATCAATCAAATGTTCGCCTTTTCTAAAATTCGTGCTTGCGAAAGTATCTACGAGACGAAAGGCGGTCCTATGCATGGTCCTGGCGGTGAATCTTATTATGCAGCTATCTGGGCCAACGACCAAGCAGAATATATTAATCCCTATTTCCCCTTTACGGGTTACAAATATGGATGCGCTTCAGCTCTTAACTCATTTTTACATTTTGCTCGTTTCATGAATGACGAATGGAAGCCAATACCTAGTTCTATTATTGCCGAAGGCATAGATATATGGAATGGAGCAGGCGACCGTGGTGACGGGGCAATGATTGCATATGGAGCTTCCAGATATGCCTTAGCGAGAGGCAACAAAGCGGAAGCCAAACTACTTTGGCCATTAATTACCTGGTGCCTGGAATATTGCAACCGTAACCTAAATAGTGATAGGGTAGTGTCGTCCGACTCCGACGAACTTGAGGGAAGGTTTCCTTCCGGGAAAGCTAATTTATGTACTTCCTCTCTGTATTATGATGCTTTATTATCAGCGTCTTATCTTGCAAAAGAATTAGGTGAAAAAGAATCTATAGCTAAAAAATACCTTAAACAAGCCCAACAACTACGTCGGAACATAGAGAATTACTTTGGAAGTAAGGTGGAAGGATTTGATACCTATGCATATTATAAAGGTAACGATGTATTACGTTCATGGATCTGCATGCCCTTAACCGTAGGCATTAATGAGCGTGCTAAAGCTACAGTTGATGCGCTCTTTTCTAAACGTCTGTGGACTGACAACGGACTATTAACTCAAGCTGGAGATAAAACATTTTGGGATCGTTCTACTCTGTATGCTATTAGAGGTATATATATGGCTGGTGAAACTTTAAAAGCGACTGAGTTCCTTCAATACTATTCTAAAACTCGCTTACTTGGCGAACACGTTCCTTATGCTATTGAAGCTTGGCCGGAAGGGAATCAGCGACATCTCTCAGCTGAAAGTGGATTGTACGGACGAATCATTACCGAAGGAATCTTTGGAATTCGTCCGACGGGTCTTCGTAGCTTTGTACTTTCACCCAGATTGCCCGAGAATTGGCCTCAAATGAAACTCAAACAAATCGGTGCATTTGGTCGTAAGTTTGATATTGAAGTATCTCGTACCAAACCAGGGTACTTACAGGTCAAAATTATTTCCGGATCACAGATACAAACAAAGACTATTAAAGAGATGCAATCAATATCAGTCACCTTAAAATAAAGCGATTACATTCTAATCATCATTGTAATACACTTATATTTAATAACTAATACAATACAACAAAGATGGTAAAAAAACAAATTGGTCTCTTATTAAGCATTTTGACTCCTTGCTTACTAGAAGCACAAAAAGCACAACTCAACATCAAAACTGAAGCAAACGATTTATGCTTTGATGTTTTTTTTGAAGGGAAACAAGTAATCTCAACCTCTCCGCTAGGTATGAATATTGATCATATTCAGCTTGGTAAATACGTATCTGTGACCCCAATTAAAAATGCTGAAGAAAAGTACCAAACTTATATGATTAAAAGGAACGACGGAAGTTCGTATTTTCTTGACACATGGGCATTCGATGACGGAGTAGCCTTACGTTATCGCATCCCATCGGAGGGGCCACGCTGCATTTATAGTGAAGAAACTTCATACACCTTTCCTAGTAACACCAGAGTGTGGTACGCTAGTGGTCCGTTTCAATATGGATGGCTACAAGAATATCAAGATCGACTGACAGATACTATCGAAAATGAGCTATTAGCTCCTCCAGCGACTTTTCATCTACCCAGCGGTGTATACGCAGCCATCACAGAAGCTAACTTATTTAATTTTCATGGTGCCATGTTATTTGGAAAAAAAACAAATACGGTTCAATTTGGCTATGTTGAAAATAAAGGCCATTTAGAAACAGGAATCATCACAGGACTTCCTCCTTCTAAATATTGGCATGAAGTGGTTCGTAATGTTCCTTGGATAGTCTATCCAAATAAAGATACCAAAGAGATTACCACCCCTTGGAGAGTTCTTATGTTAGCAAATGATCTTAACGGTTTGGTAAACAATCGCATTATATCACAAGTATCCAATAAACCGGATCCTTCTCTTTTTCCGAAAGGTAGTCAAACTGACTGGATTAAGCCGGGACGTTCTGTCTTTACATGGCTTGTAGAAGGTAACGATCGATTGAGTGTGGCAAACCATAAGAAATATGTAGATGGAGCTGCTGAACTAGGTTTACAATCAGTAGTTGTAGATGATGGATGGGAGTTCTGGGCTCAAACAGAGAAAAATGCAAATGGGCGTTCGAAATGGGAAATTCTGAAAGAGCTCGTCGATTATGCCCGCACCAAAGGAATTGACATTTGGGTTTGGCGTCCATCATCACCACGCTCTGGTAATCGGTCGGATATCGGTCTGATAGATTCTGCCGAACGCAATAACTTTATTAATAAATGTGCCGAAGTTGGAGTAAAAGGTTTAAAAATCGACTTTTTCCATACAGAAAACTTATTCACGGTAAATTTAATGGAAAACATTTTAAAAGATGCGGCACGAGCAAAATTAATGGTCATCTTCCATGGGGTGAATAAGCCAACAGGAGATAGCTATACTTATCCGAACTTATTAGCAAAAGAAGCCGTAAGAGGTCTGGAATGTGTAGGAGGAGAAGACAGTTGGGCACCCGGACCAGAATGGACATATCACAATACAGTATTGCCTTTTACAAGATGGCTTGCCGGACCTGCTGATTACACACCGTTGAACTTCAGAAGCTTTTGTCCTAAATCAGTTACATTCGCTCATCAGTTAGCAAGTATCTATATGTTTACTTCACCGATGTTGATATTTGCTGCAGATATGGAAGACATGCTTTCATGTCCCGGACGAATGTTTATTGAAGAAGTACCTGTTGTTTGGAATGAGACCAAGGTACTTAACGAAAGCGCTATAGGAGAATTAGCTGCACTAGCTCGACGAAAAGGAAGCATTTGGTATCTTTCAATATTAAATGGCGGAAAAGAACACAATCAAGACATTGTACTAGATTTTTTGCCCAAAGGTAAATACAAAATAACATCTGCAATAGACGATGGAACCAACCGTAAGAAAATAAAAGTAGAGACACGAATCGTGAAAAACAACCAGAAAATAAACATTAAACTTCTTTCTGGAGGTGGATATATAGCTAAGATCGAAAAAACAAGATAAATAAATACGGAACACCCATCATCGCTCAATATTACAATAAAGACTTATCCTATTCAATTCTTTATTGTAATATTGAGCGATTTTTCTATTACAAATAACCCACTGAGAGCGCACGTATTAGCCCATAATAACTCGGCATGGTAACTGTTAATTATTAAAGATAAACAATTAATAATTAAATTTAAAACATCGATTTCAAAGAATATCGTAACAAAAGCGAATATTCTTCAAAGTGGAATAAAAGTCCCAAAATCAGTTTAGTAACCAGAAAAAAAATGCTTTCTTTGTAAATTGATTAAAGACATCATGCCCTATACATTTTAAATGAAGGGCCAACACAACGAATGGAATATTATGAAAAAATGCCTTTTATTAATACTGGGAATTTACTGTACGGTCGCAACATCAACCGCACAGCAAAAAGTGATCGATATTACACCATCTAGTGAAGCTGACAATAGAAATATAGAAATAGCCTTAGAAAAAGCAGCTTCTTATAAAGGCAAACCTGTAACGATAAGGCTATCAACAGGTATATACGATTTAAGTCGTTCAGAAGCAATCAAAAAAAGCTATTATGTTTCAAACACAACATCTGAATCTGAGAATCCTGATCCAACCAAGCATATCGGTATCTTACTTAAGCAATTAAAGAATGTGACCATAGACGGTTGCGGCTCTACTTTATTAGCTACTGGGTTAATCACGAACTTCGTGCTGGATCAATGTGAAAATATCACCTTTAAAAACTTGAGCATTGACAGTTCAGATCCTGCGCAAACAGAGATGGAAATACTCGAGAATGGGAATGACTATTTGATCGCAAAAGTACATTCCACTTCTCATTATCAAGTTGAAAACGGAAAAATAAGATGGAAAGGTGACGGATGGGCTTTCGAAAAAGGGATTGCACAATCTTATGATCGAGAAAAAGATATTACTTGGCGTTCATGGAGTCCGATGAGTGGGCTTACAAATACAGTAGAATTACGTCCAGGTATGCTTTATCTGCAATACAAACAAAAACCCAATATTACTCCACATACAGTATTCCAAATGCGCGACGGCATCCGTAATGAGGTTTGCGGTTTAGTGAATGCATCAAAAAACATCCGATTTGAAAATGTAAACTTTTTTTATCTAGGTAACTTCGGAGTTGTCTGTCAGAGTACAGAGAATGTCACTTTCAAACAGACAAATTTCTCTCCAAAGCCAGGATCAGGTAGAACCAATGCTGGGTATGCCGACTTCATTCAAGTGTCTGGCTGCAAAGGAAAAGTACAAATAATGAACTCTAAGTTTTCCGGAGCTCACGACGATCCGATCAATGTCCACGGTACCCATCTGAAAGTTGTAGACTTCATCTCTCCAAAGCAGATTAAAGTACGTTACATGCACCCACAAACCTATGGGTTTAGTGCTTTCTTGGAAGGTGACGAGATCGAATTGGTGAATACAAACTCTTTATTATGCATCGAAAAAGCCAAAGTGGTCAAAGCTCAACTGATCAATCCAAGAGAAATGATATTAACGTTAAATCATGCTTTGCACCCTACCACCACTTCCGACAAAGACATAGTAGTAGAAAACATAATTTGGACACCTGAAGTCGAAATCATCAATAATGACTTTTCAAGAATACCGACACGAGGTATTTTGGTTTCTACCCGCCGTAAGATATTAATTGAAGGTAACACTTTTTATGGAATGCAGATGAGTGGCATTTTAGTTGCCAATGATGCATTAAGTTGGTACGAATCAGGTCCTGTATACGATCTAACGATCCGTAGAAATACTTTTATCGACTGCGGAAACCCTGTCATTCTCATTCACCCAGAGAATAAGGTTTTCAATGGCATTATTCACAAGAATATCACGATTGAGGAAAATGTATTCGATTTTAAGACAAACAAAGATAATGCAATTGAAGCAAAAGCGACTAAAAGTTTAATCATACGCAGAAATCTATTCAAGATCAAAGAAGATAGTAAATACGATTCCTCCGATTTAATTAAAACAAAAGACTGTGAGAATGTGATTATTGAAGGAAACACAATCTATAAAGATATTAAATACTGATTATAAATAAATTAAGAGGTTTATTTTTATATTACATCAGGACAGTTCATACTAGATAATACAACTGAAAGAAATACAACACCATGAGAAAAGAATTTTTACTTTTAGCTTTAGTCTTTACAATTCCAACTTTTGGGCAATTGACAAAGAATCAAAAACAATCGGCGCGACAGGTAATTGAGCGCCTAGCTCCGCAAGTTTCAAAATCAATCGTTATCGAGTCAATAAATAAGGTTGATGGAAAAGACGTTTTTGAACAAGAGTTACGCGACGGAAAACTAGTGATCAAAGGCAGTAGCGGAGTTGCTACTTGTCGTGGTTTCTATGATTTCATGCGTAATAATAATTATGGAATATCTAGCTGGAACGGCAACAGAAATGCAATGCCCACCGTTATGAAAAGTGGAAACACACGCCGGATAGTCTCTCCATTTAAACACCATTATTATTTCAATGTGGTTACTTACGGATACACAATGCCATATTGGGATTGGGAACGTTGGGAGAAGGAAATAGATTGGATGGCACTTCACGGAATAGATATGCCATTAGCCTTAGTTGCCAATGAAGCTATTTCTGCCCGCGTTTGGAAGAAGTTAGGATTAACAGATAAAGAAATATCCGAGTATTTTGTAGGTCCTGCTCACCTTCCTTGGATGAGAATGGGCAATGTCAGTGGTATTGATGGTCCGATGCCTCAAGAATGGCACCAAGATCAAATAGCACTACAACACAAAATTCTGAAACAAATGAAAGGTTTGGGGATGAAGCCAATCTGTCCAGGATTTGCCGGATTTGTTCCCAAAGCAATGAAAAGAATCTATCCTAATGTTCATATATCAGAAACATCATGGGGAGGAGCTTTTCACAATTGGATGCTATCTCCCGAAGAGGACTTATTTCACACCATCGGTAAGTTGTTTATCGAAGAATGGGAAAAGGAATTTGGAAAAAATGACTATTATATTGTAGATAGTTTTAATGAAATGGATATCCCTTTTCCGCCTAAAGAAGATCCTAAAAGATACTCTTTGCTTGCATCTTATGGAGATAAAGTGTATCAATCAATAAAAGCTGGAAATAAAGATGCTGTATGGGTTATGCAAGGATGGATGTTTGGCTATCAACGACATATTTGGGATTATAAAACTCTGGAAGCTTTAGTTAGTAAAGTACCCGATGAAAAGATGCTTTTGCTCGATCTGGCAGTCGATTATAATAAATGCTTCTGGAACAGTGAAGTAAACTGGGAATTTTATAAAGGGTTCTACAATAAACCTTGGGTTTATAGTGTGATTCCAAACATGGGAGGAAAATCGGGAATGACTGGGATTCTTTCATTTTATGCAAATGGACACCTGGAAGCCTTAAAATCTGCAAATAAAGGCAATCTTACCGGTTTTGGAATGGCACCTGAAGGTATCGAAAACAATGAAGTAATCTACGAATTACTGGCTGATGCTGGATGGTCGAATCAAGAAATAGATTTAGACACTTGGCTTGTGAACTATTCAAAAAGTCGCTATGGAAGTTGTCCTCCAGAACTTATTGAATTCTGGAAAAAAATGCGTCAATCGGTATATGGTAGTTTCACCGATCACCCAAGATTCAATTGGCAATTACGTCCGGGATATCTTAAAAAAGGAAGTATCAATGCCAACGATCACTTTTTCAAAGGAATAGAAATTTTATCTAAAGGAGCTAAAAAGATGAAAAACAGTCGATTGTTTCAGTACGACTTTCTGGAATGGGCGGCTGCTTACCTCGGGGGTAAAATTGAAATACTCAGTCAGCAAATTGATGACGCATACTTATACGAAAATAAAGCAAAAGCCCAGCAGTTGCAGGCATCATTTATTCAATTAATGAAAAATATGGATTTACTTTTGGATGGACATCCAACCAAAGATATGAAAACATGGATTGATTATGCTCGCAAACATGCTTTGGGTAATCAGACTCTTGCCGATTATTATGAGAAGAATGCCCGTAGAATTGTTACAATCTGGGGACCTCCTGTTGACGATTATGCAGCTCGTATCTGGTCGGGACTGATTCGTGATTACTATTTGCCTCGTTGGAAGCATTATTTTAAGCAAAAAGAGAGTCACGATAAATTCGATTTTGCCAAATGGGAACGCAACTGGGTAGAAAATACCACAGGTTTAAGTCAAGCAAACAAAGTGACCGATAAACTGAGTCTTGCTATCAGTCTGATCAATGAAGCCTCTAAGATCACTCCAGAAGCAACCTCAA
>Ga0114938_1002456_pt1 | contig 11692 bp, 9 predicted proteins | sample AshMeaBigSpring_FD_88675 | JGI IMG/M metagenome (GOLD analysis project Ga0114938, IMG submission 88675) | Groundwater microbial communities from Big Spring, Nevada to study Microbial Dark Matter (Phase II) - Ash Meadows Big Spring | ecosystem: Environmental > Aquatic > Deep subsurface >...
AGGAGCCTTCTTCTCGGCTGTCCTACCGGCGGCGATGATCGGGCGCCGGGTGTTGGAGAGGCCACCGCGAATAAACCCAACCAGAGTGAGCGCCGTTTCTCGCAGGGTTGCTCCGGTCGATCGCAACACTCCCCACGAGAGAAGCGCAACCAAGATCACCAGCGCACCCCAGAAGCCGACTAGGCGCCGCAATGGGAAAGCTACAGCTGCACCGAACACGCCGCCAGCCCGGCTGGTTTCCTCGGTGCCGGCGGCAAGCGGGGTAGTTCCTGTGAAGAGATGGAACAGCAAGACGCTGCCAAGGTAGGAAAGCGCGATGCCGGAAGGCCAGCGCTGAATCTCGGCCCGCCGCAGCCTGCCGGTGATAAGTCCTGCCCCCACCCCGATCAGTAGCAGCGGCAACAGCAGTCCCAGCGCGCCAAACAACCAACGCAGACCAGGAGTCGTTGCTCTTCCCAGCGGGCCGGCTAGCCCGAAAATGCCAAGTCCGAGTACAGCCCCCAACACGACCGCCAACAGCCCCCACGCGTCATCGTTGTGGAGGTTCAGTCTTTCCCGGATGCGCAGCGTCCATCCGGAGATTGTCTGTGTTTTCTTGTCTGGCCGTTTCCGCCCGGACCGCCCACGGCTCGCCTTGGTGGTTGCCATGGAGGCCAACCAGGATAGTGCCGCCCCGGCCCCTTTCCAACGACCTGGTGCACCGTCTGGAAAATAATCGTGGGGACTAGCCGACCCACGACGACCCTGGCGGCGTCCTCCTCCTCGACGCAGCGCACGGCTGCGCCTTCGGCGTTATCCTGGCCAGGGACGCCGTGGCCTCGTCGAACATGAATTCATGGCGCTTCGCCTGGCGGCTCAGCGCTCTCACGTTATTTCCCAGACAGAGCACGGGCCAGGGACGCCCCGACCCCTTTCCAACGACCTAGAGCTCGAGAATCACAGGGAGCACCACCGGACGCCGAGAGGCTTCCTCGCGTACCACCCGGCGGGTCGTCTCGTACAAACGTTGGCGGACCGCGGTGGGATCGGTTGCTCCCTTCTTGTGACCTGCGATCAATTTGGTGATGGCCTTGGCGACGCTCTCGTGCAGAAACTTGGGATCGTCCATGATCCCGTGGCTGTACACCTCGGGACCCTCTACCAGTTCGCCGGATTGGTGATCGATCCCGACGGTGACCACCATCACCCCTTCGTCAGCCAAGTGGCGACGATCGCGCAGCAGCGAGCGGGCCACCCCTCCCACGGTTTCACCGTCCAGGTACACGAAACCACCTGGCACCGCCCTCCGCTCGACTCGAGTCTCGGATCCCTCCAGCACCACCCGGTCCCCGTCTTCGCAAACAACTATGTCCGCCACATGCAGCGACTCCGCCAGCTCGGCATGCGCCTTCAGGTGGCGGTACTCACCGTGGATGGGAACGAAAGCTTGCGGTCGCACCAGATTGATGAAAGTGAGCAGCTCTTCTCGGGCGGCGTGCCCAGACACATGAACTTGACTGTTGCGCCCGTGGAAGACCCGCGCCTCTCTCCGCAGCAGTCCATTGATGACTCGCGCCACCTTGGTCTCGTTGCCGGGGATGGGGGTAGCCGAAATCAGCATGGTGTCGTTCTCGCCGACGTCGACGAACCGGTGATCGCCGTTGGCCATCAGCGAGAGGGCCGAAAAGGGTTCTCCCTGGCTGCCGGTGCACACCACCAGCACCTCGTCAGGCCGGTGCTTCCCGATCTCCTCGATCGGAATCAAGCGGTCCTCGGGGATCTCCAACAGCTCCAGCTCGATGGCACTCTGGACATTGCGCAACATCGATCGTCCCAGCAGCGCCACCTGGCGCCCATCATCGAGCCCGGCGTCGACGATCTGTTGCACGCGGTGGAGGTGGGAAGAAAAGCAGGCGGCGATCACCCGGCCGGGGGCAGCCGAGATGATCTCGTAGAGGGGACCGGACAACGAAGACTCGGAAGGGACGAAACCCGGTACCTCGGCGTTGGTCGAGTCGGACAGCAACAAGCGCACGCCTTGGCGGCCGAGCGCGCCCAAGGCCTGCAGATCAGTGGACCGCCCATCGATCGGAGTTGGGTCCAACTTGAAATCGCCGGAGTGCAGGATGATCCCTTGGGGGGTGTCGAAGGCGATGGCAGCTCCCTGCGGGATGGAGTGGCTGACTGGCACCAACATGAAGCGGAACGGACCCTGCTCCACCCATTCCCCGTCGCCGAGCGCAACGAACTCGGCTTCCACCTCCAGCTCCTCGACCCGGGACCGGGCCAAAGCGATGGTGAGGGGGGTGCCGTACACCGGCACCGAGTTGAGTTCCCGCAGCAGATATCCGAGCGCGCCGACGTGGTCCTCGTGTCCATGGGTGAGCACAACCAAATCAACGTCTGGGGCCCGCTCGACCACCCAGCTGAAGTCGGGCAGCACCAGATCGACTCCCAGCATATCCTCCTCGGGGAACATCAGACCGCAATCGATCACCGCCAAGCGGCCACCTATCTCGAGCACCGCGCAGTTGCGGCCAATCTCACCCAGCCCGCCGAGAAAAGAGAGGCTGATGCTCATGCCGACTGGGCGATGACCAGCGCCTGTTCGAGCGCGACCAGAGTTGCGGGCTGGGCAGGCACCAGCGGCAAGCGGGGTTCTCCCACCGGTCCCCACACCGCGTTGAGGGCGGCCTTGAGCGGGATCGGGTTGGGCTCGATGAAGAGAGCGCCGAACAGCGGCAACAGCGCCAGGTGGATGGCGCGAGCGGTCTCCCAGTCCTTTTCATTGGCCGCCACCACCATTCGCTTGAGCTGAGGTCCAACCAAATGCGAGGCGACCGAGACCACCCCGCTCCCCCCCACCGCCAGGATGGGAAGGGTGAGCTCGTCCTGGCCGGAGTAGATGACGAAATCGGGAGGCACCTCTCGCTTGGTGCGGCTGGTAAAACCGAGCTCTTCCACCGCATCCTTGATGGCGACGATGCGAGGGTGGGCGGCCAGCCGCACGATGGTCTCCACCTCGATCCGGCGAACCGTTCGAGACGGAATGTTGTACACCATCAGCGGGAGATCGCTGGCGTCCGCGATCGCAACGAAGTGACGGTAGAGACCCTCTTGCGGGGGTTTGTTGTAATACGGAGTGACGGCCATCACCGCATGGGCGCCCACCTCGGCCGCCTGGCGGGTGAGCTCGATTGACTCTCGGGTGTCGTAAGTTCCCGTTCCCGCCACGACTTTGGCCCGACTCCCAACCGCTTCGACAACCGTGCGGTACATGGCCACCTTTTCGTCGTGGCTGAGGGTGGCGGATTCTCCGGTGCTCCCGGCCACCACGATCCCGTCGCTGCCGTGCTCGACCAGCGAGCGGGCCAAGTTCCAAGTAGCCTCGTAGTCGACCTCTCCAGCTTTGGTGAAAGGCGTGATCATTGCGGTGAGGATGTCGCCAAACGGCATCGCAGGCCTCCTTTTTGCCATCCCCGACCGGGCGATGGCGCATCGGGGACGCTAGCAGCGGGAGCCAACCCGGTAGAGTTGGGAATGGCCGTTATCTAGCCAAGGTTGAATCTGACATGCACGTTAAAGAGGTCGATACTCAGGCCTTCAGTCAAGAAGTTGTGCAGCGTTCTCACGAGGTGCCGGTGGTGGTGGACTTCTGGGCAGCCTGGTGCGGTCCGTGCCGGACGCTGGGTCCAACGCTGGAGCGTTTGGCTGACGAGTACGCCGGCGCCTTCGAGTTGGCCAAGGTCGACGTTGATCAGAACCAAGCTCTGGCCTCCCAATTCGGGGTGCAGGGAATCCCATTCGTGCTCGCCTTCCGCGACGGGCGGCCGGTTAGCCAGTTCACCGGCGCCATCCCCGAGCCTGCGGTCCGCCGCTGGCTGGATGAGCTACTTCCCAGCACACTCGACCAGCTGGTCGAGGCGGGCCGCGACGCTTTGATCGAGGGAAACCAGACTCAAGCCGAGGAACTATTCCGGCGTGTGCTGACCGAGAAGTCCGATCACCAAGAAGCGGGCACTGGCTTAGCTGCCCTCCTGCTGGCTGACGGCCGCACCGCCGAAGCCCTCGATGTGCTGCGGCCGTTGGGCTCCACTCCGGAAGCCGAGAAGTTGAGAGCCGCCGCCCGGCTAGCCGCATCTCAGACCGGAGATGTTGCCGAACTGAAGGCCAAGCTGGCCGCTAACCAGTCCGATGACGAGACCAGGCTGCGTCTGGCGACCGCGCTGGCGGCGGGCTTCGAGTACGAACCGGCGCTCGATCACCTGCTCGGCCTGGTTCAGTACAAGAGCCTGCTTGCCGAGGAGGCGAGGAACGCCATCGTCGACATCTTCGAAGTGCTCGGCGCCGGCCACCCGCTCACGGCAGCCTACCGCCGCCGCCTCGCCAACGCCCTCTTCTAGGCGGCCGGACTGCGGGGGCCTTGCATTCCCTTAGACCCCGAGCAGTTTGTCGATCCCGATGGTTACGCCGGGGAGATCGGCCACCTGGCGAATCGCCAACAGAATCCCGGGGCCGAACGCTTGGCGGTCGGAGGTGTCGTGGCGGATGGTGAGCGTCTCGCCCAGGCTGCCCAGCACTACCTCTTGGTGGGCGAGCAGGCCCGGCAATCGCACTGCGTGCACCGGCACTCCTGACACCAATGCTCCTCGAGCTCCCGGGGTCAGCTCGTTGGCCTGGGTGGCGCGGGACTGGGGAGCCGCTCGTCCGATCCGCTCGGCAGTTGCCAGCGCGGTGCCGGATGGAGCATCCAGTTTGCGATCGTGATGCAGCTCGATCACCTCGGCTGCTTGAAAGTGAGGAGCGGCCAGCTCGGCGAACCGCATCGCCAGCACTGCTCCGACAGAGAAGTTGGGTGCCACCAGGCAGTTGGGAGGACCGCTGCCCCACATCCCAACCAGCTCGGCGATCCGCTCGGCGCCAAACCCGGAGGTACCAACCACCGCGTGCACCCCCAGCCGGCGCCAGTTGGCGAGGTTCGCCATCACAACGTCGGGGCGGGTGAACTCGACAACCACCTCGGCCTTGCCGACCGCGGCAGAGTCGTCGGTTATCCCCCCCCCAGGGTGATGGGGGTCGTAACGGGCTACCAGTTGCAGGTCGGCTGCCTGCTCCACCAGATCAGCAACCAACATGCCCATCTGGCCGGCGGCTCCGGAGACCGCCACCCCGATCACGCCACGTACTCCGCCAGGGTTTCTTCGGTAAAGGGTCCCACTGCCCCTAACACTCGGGGCCCGCCCAACACCTCTTTGGCGACCGCGTGCACGTCATCCAGGCTGACCGCTTCGAAGCGGGCCAGGGTTTCGTCAAGTGAGAGGTGCTCGATCCCAGTGATCTCGTCCCTGCCCAGCCGAACCATACGCCCGTTGGGATCTTCCGCCGACAGCACCAGGCTCCCCTTGGTATAGCTCTTGGCGCGCTCCAGCTCGCTGGCAGTGATGCCCTCCTCGATGACTCTGGCGAACTCGGCGTTGACCAGCGAGAGCACCTCCCCGGTCTGGGTGGGGGTTGTCCCAACGTACACCCCGTACATCCCCGACTCAGCGTGACCGTAGTGGAAACCGTAGACCGCGTAGGCGAGCCCCCGCTCCTCGCGGATGGTCTGAAACAGCCGAGACGACATCCCCCCCCCAAGCACATGATCCAAAAGCCCGAAGGCGAAACGTCGGTCGTCACCACGGGTAAGACCTTCGCCGCCAATTACCAGGTGGCTCTGCTCGGTTTGCTTTTCCCTGACCTTTACCGGGAAGAAATCGAGGGAGCGGAATGCTGGTGAGCGGGCTCGGCCGGTTCCCATTCCCCGAAAATGTCTGTGCACTGCTCGACCAAACGGTCGTGGTCGACACTCCCCGCCACCGACACCACCGCTGCCCGCGGGTGGTAGCGCCGCGACCAGTAGCCGGAGATGTCATCACGGGCCATCCCGCCGATCGAAGCCTTGGTCCCCAGCACCGGAAGCGCCAAGGGGTGGGGTCCAAACAACGCTTGCACGAAACACTCGGAGGCGACGTCGGAAGGGTCGTCCTCGTTCATGTTGATCTCTTCCAGTACCACCCCTCGCTCCGAATCGATCTCGGCTTGGCGAAAGGCAGGACGCAACACCATCTCACCCAGGATGTCGAGGCCGCGGTTGAGATCGTCGTCCCGCAGGCGGGCCCAGTAACAGGTCTGCTCCTTGCTGGTGAAAGCGTTGGAGCTGCCCCCCATCTCGTCGAAGGCCATCGAGATGTCGCGGGACGACAGCCGCTCCGAGCCCTTGAAGAGGAGATGCTCGAGGAAATGGGCGCAGCCGGCTTCGCGGGGAAGCTCGTCCCGGGATCCAGTGTCGAGCCAGATGCCGACTGCGATGGAGCGCACGCCTGGCATCCGCTCGGTAATCACCCGCAAACCGTTGGGAAGCACGCTCAGGCGGTAATCCATCTGAGGCGGATACTACGGGACGACATGACCTGCCCCCCCGGCGCCAACTTTCCGGGCTAGCGGCGCCCGGCCGGTCCGTTGGGCAGATGCCAGAGCGCGAAATCCATGCTTTTGCCGCTCAGTCATCGGCGGCAGGCCGGCGTCTCAGCTGCTTGGTTTTGGCGCGAACCGTCTTGGTCTCCCGACGCCGCTGGAGCGCCCCTGCCGACGGTTTCGTGCGATGACGCCGCTTGGGGATCACCAAACCGCTGCTGACCAGCTGGGCGAGACGCCGTCTGGCTTCGGCTCGGTTGCGAGCCTGGGAGCGTTCCCGGTCGACCGAGATCGTGATCGTCCCCCTCCTTCCCCGCTGTCCGAGCTTGGCGCGCAACCTAGCTTTCTGTTCGCCGGTGAGGGCGGCGCTGGAGGCAAATCTCCACTTCACAGTTGCTCGGGTGGAAGATCGATTGGCGTGCTGACCCCCCGGTCCACCGCTCGGATCGAATTCCCAAGCGAGTTCGGTGGCTGGGATCAGGATCCCGGGACCAGCTCGCAAGGAGCGCTCCCGGGTCACTGCGAAGGAGAGGGCTCGCCAACAGCCAACGCCAGAGAGTCTTCGAGCGTCATCGCTTCGCCCGTTCGAAACAGGGTTGCGAACTCATCCTCGCCAAGCGCGGCTTTCACATCATCCAATCCCGTGATCCGGTTCGCCTCGACCGCGGCCAAGTCGGTGCCGCTTTCCTTCCGCAACCGCTCATGGGCTCCTGCCAGGCGAGCAGCTAGACGGTTGTCGCCAGCCAGATGGGCGCTGCCGGCGAGGGCGCCCAAGCTCAACACGATTCCGGAGATGTCGCGCACCGCTGCGAACAATTCCAACGCTTCTCTGAGGCTGCGGTGCGCTCCTGTCACGTCTCCCAGCACTTGCATAGGCATTCCTCGCATGAACAACGACCACCCCAGCCAAAATGGATCGTCCACCGCCCGAAACACCGGCAAGCACTGGTCGAGGTACTCGACAACCTTGGGCCAGTCCCCCTTCATGAACTCGGCGTCGGCCATGCCCCACCATATGCGCGCCTCGCCAACTTGGTCTCCCACCGAACGGTAGAGCTGCATGCCTTCATCGAGCATGACGCGAGCACCTTCGTAATCGTTTTCGGCGACGACTGTCCCCAGGTTGAGCAGGGCGTTGGCGATGGCTTTGGGATCTCCCCGTTCCCGCTCGATCCCGAGCGCTTCCCGGTAACAGGCCTTGGCGCTCTCGAAGTCCCCCCGCCAGTAGGAGATTCCGCCCGCCGCTTCTAGCGCCGCCGCCCGCAGTTGCGGGGTTCCCCCCCCCAGCTTGCGAATCGATTGGATCCGCTCCCAGCCCTCGTGGAGGTGGCCTCGGATCTGCCAGAAGCGCCACAGCGAGGCTCCCAAGCGCAGCGAGGTGTCTGCGTCCTTTTCCTCCAACGACCAGGCGATAGCTGCTCGCAGGTTTTCGTGTTCCAGCTCGATCCGATCCAGCCATTCGAGTCGGGTGCGAGCCAAGAAGTGGGGCGCCGCCCGTTCGGCGAGCGCGGTGTAGGCGGCGGCGTGTCTGCGTCTCAGCTCGGCGCGTTCACCGCGCGCCTCCAGCCGTTCGGCGGCGAACTCTCGGATCGTCTCCAGCATCCGGAAATGCGACTCGCCCCGCACCTCTTCCTGGCGGAGCAGGCTCTGGTCGATCAACACTCCCAGCCCGTCGAGCACGTCGGCGCTCGACTCGGCGCCGCAGACTGCCTCCGCCTCTTCCAGCCCGCATCCTCCGCTAAACACAGACAGGCAATCGAACAGCCGCTGGACCGGAGCAGAAAGCAAGTCGTAGCTCCAAGCGATGGTGTCCTTCAATGTCTGCTGTCGAGTGGGAAGATCGCGCGACCCTCCCACCAGGAAGCGACTGGAGAGCCGGCTAACAATGGCTTGGGGAGGGAGCAATTTGGTGCGAGCAGCCGCCAGCTCCAGCGCCAGCGGCAGTCCATCCAGACGGACCGCGATCTCGGCAACTGCCCTGGCGTTGTCTGCAGTGATAGAGAAGTCCGGCTGGGCGGCTCGCGCTCGCTCTCTGAACAGGACAACCGCCTCGAACTGATCGAGCTGTTGGGGTTCTGGAAGGTGGGCGAGGTCGGGAACCCCGAGCGGTGGCACTGGAAACTCGCGCTCACCAGACACTCGTAAGGCAGCCCGGGAGGTGACCAACGCCCGCAGCTCGGGGGCGGCCCGCAACAATTCGCCAACCAGCGGCGCCGCTGCCAGAACCTGCTCGAAGTTGTCTAGCAGCAACAGAATCCGGCGCCCGGAGAGCGAGCGTTTGAGTCTCTCCAACGGCGGGTCGGCGGATTGGGTCACGTCGAGCACCATCGCGATCTCGGAAGCGACCAGCCCTGGATCGAGAACCGACGCCAGATCGACGTAGTAGACCCCATCCGGAAAGCGATCCACGGTTTCGGCCGCCGATTGCAGGGCGAGGCGGGTCTTGCCAGTGCCGCCAGGACCGGTGAGGGTGACCAGGCGGGCTTCGGCCAGCAAGGTCGTGATTTTGGCCAGCTCCCGCTCCCGACCGATGAAACTGGCCAGTTGCGCCGGCAAGTTGTTAGGAGTGGCGTTGAGGGTTCGCAGCGGTGGGAACTCAGAAACAAGCTCGGAGATGACAAGCTGGAAGAGTTGTTCCGGCTGCAGCAAGTCCTTGAGTCGGTGGCGACCAAGGTCGCGCAGCGAGAGCCCGATTGGTAGGTGGCGGTCGGCCAGACTGCGAGTCGCTTCCGACATCACCACCTGACCCCCGTTGGCGGCGCCCGCAATCCGAGCCGTTCGGTGCACATCCAGTCCCCAGTAGTTGTCCCCGCCCAGGCGACCCTCGCCGGTGTGGAGCCCCATCCGAACTCTTAGCTTTCCCTTCTCCGGCCACGGGTGGGCCTCCATCGCCCGTTGCGCCGCCGCCGCGGCTTCGACCGCGTTGGTCGCCTCGCGAAACACCGCAAAGATGGCGTCGCCCTCACTCGAGACCGGTTGCCCGCCAGCTTGTGCGATGGCGGTGCGCAGCAGCCTGGCGTGATCCTCAAGACATGCCTGGAACCGGTCGCCGAGCTCCTGCAGGAGGCGAGTCGAACCCTCGATATCAGTGAAGAGGAAGGTCACCGTCCCGGTCGGCAGCTCCACTATCCGAACCATAGCGCCATCATTTTCGACCCCCTTCATGCACGACCTGGGTTCACCACCAGACCCGGTCCATCGATTCGCGGCCGAACTGTTCAACAACAGGCGGGGAAGCCCGCCGACCCCCGAAGCAAGACGCCGGCCCCCGAAGATAGTACCGGGACGGTCGTCTGGCAACCCTGAGGTTCGGTTGGTCACCGCCGCCGGTACCCTCCGGCTGGGATGCAGATCCGCCATTTCCTGCTGACCATCGTGCTGACTGGATGTGCGGCTGTCCCAGCAGCTTCCCTATCGACGCCAGTCGCTACCGCTCCCCCATCCTCCAACTCCGGAGCCCTTCCCGCCGCCACTGCACCCGCGCCCACCTCGGTTCCTGCGACGCCGCCGACCTCCACCAGGCCTGCCGTGTTCTCGGGAACCGTTGAAACGCTGACACCTGAACAGCTCCCCGATTCTTGGCGGGAGGGCTGTCCGCTGTCGACCGACCAGCTCCGACTGCTGCGGATCTCCCACCTGGGCTACGACGGCGAAGTGCACCAGGGTGAGTTGGTAATCAACGCCGAACATGCAGATGCTGTGCTGGGAGTGTTCGCCACGCTGTTCGATGCTGGCTTTCCGATCGAGCGCATGGATCCCGTCGATGTGTTTGACGGGAATGACGATCGATCGATGGCCGCCAATAACACCTCGGGTTTCAACTGCCGAGAGGTGGCCGATCGCCCGGGGGTTTGGTCCCAGCATGCTTTTGGGAACGCGATCGATCTCAATCCGCTGACGAATCCCTACCTGCGAGCGGATGGCCAAGTGCTTCCTCCACAAGGCGAGACCTTTATTGACCGCAACGTGCCCAACCCTGGTCTCATCACCACCGGGAGCGCTCCGGTGGAGGCTTTTGCCTCGATCGGATGGGAGTGGGGAGGCAACTGGACCAACCCCGACTACCAGCACTTCTCGGCCAACGGGAACTAGCGGAACCGACTCATCGTATCGCTTCTGACCTGCTGACTCCCTGACCGGCCTCTAGCCCATAGTTCGCGCGGCGTTATGACATCTTTCGATCTGAGACAATGAGCGGCTGTGCCCAACCCCAGCCGCCACCGCTCCCTCCTCTCCGAGTCGCTTCCGGCGGATCCGCATGCGATCGAGGCGGTGGTTGCCCGTTTTCAGAAACTGGCGGGCGCGGTGACGCGCTTCTGCCGATCGATCTGCGGCAACCCCAAGCTGGTGGTTCGACTGGGATCCGAGTCGGCAGCCTCCTCCGACGAGATCGTGCTCGACCCTGGCCTGTTTCAGGCGGCCGCCTCGCGGGCCGCGCCCGTCACCCCAGATGAGGTGGCGCTGGCTTCTGCTCTGCATGAAGCCGTGCATCTGGCAGTAACCAACCTCGACGAGCCTCGCCCCCTGCCAGCCGGTTGGCTTCCGGAGGGCGCCCGCTCGACCGATGAGCCGCTGGCGCTGCTGGATGCCCTCGAAGTCGCAGACGGCCAAGCCGCGGTGGCGCTGTTCTTGGCGTTGGAAGACGCTCGCCAAGAGCGACATCACCTGTCGCACTATCCGGGAGCGAGGTCAGTCCTGGTCGACCTCTACCGGGCTGGGTTGGGGGCTGCCATAGAGAGCGCCGGACCACTCGGACAGTTTGCGCTTGGTTGCTTTCTGTCGGTTGGTGATTACGCGACTCGGGATGAACTCGGTGGCATCCGTGATCCCCGGGTCAGCACCGCCCTAGCCGATGCCGCGCCCTTTCTCGACCGGGTCGTCGCCAGCACTGACGCCTGGGAGGTAGGTTCGCGGGCACTCGAACTGGTGGCGCTGGCCCGACTTCACGGGTTGGTAACTGAGGCCAACCTCACCGAGACGGCCGCCCAACGAGAACAACGCCAGCGTCGAGATCAAGCCGGGATCGTCGAGGCGATCGATCGGGTACGCCTGCTCAGTCCCATCCTGGCAAGCGCTTCCAGCTACGAGCGGACCCGGCTCACCGCACCCGGAGGCGACCAACCCGGCGACACCAAACCGGCTGGCGACCCTGCCATCGAGCAGATCTTGCGGGTGAGCGAGTCCCCCACCATCTACCCCCCCTCCGGTCAGCGAGGCAAGCTGTTGGTGGCTACGGTCCCACATCGCTTCGCTCACT
>Ga0114938_1002457_pt1 | contig 11691 bp, 12 predicted proteins | sample AshMeaBigSpring_FD_88675 | JGI IMG/M metagenome (GOLD analysis project Ga0114938, IMG submission 88675) | Groundwater microbial communities from Big Spring, Nevada to study Microbial Dark Matter (Phase II) - Ash Meadows Big Spring | ecosystem: Environmental > Aquatic > Deep subsurface >...
ACCGCATGTCTTCCTCCCCGATTGGTATATTCGATTCCGGCTACGGTGGGCTTACCGTGATGAAGGAGATCGTTCGTTTGTTGCCTCAATATGATTACCTCTACCTGGGAGATAACGCGCGGGCCCCTTACGGACCAAGATCATTTGATACCGTGTACCGGTACACCCTTGAGGCGGTAAACTGGTTTTTCGCCCAGGGATGCCCGTTAGTTATCCTGGCCTGCAATACGGCATCGGCGAAAGCACTTCGAACCATACAGCAAAACGACCTTCCGTTCATGGATGATCCCGGCAGAAGGGTCCTGGGTGTGATTCGCCCAACGGCAGAAGTCATCGGCCATTTTTCACGAACCAGGCGCATCGGGGTGCTTGGGACGACGGGCACCGTGAGTTCTGAATCCTATCCACTGGAGATCCATAAATTTTTTCCGGACATTGCGGTGTTCCAGCAGGCCTGCCCCATGTGGGTCCCGTTGGTTGAAAACAGGGAATATAATACCGAAGGGGCCGATTATTTCATCCGGAAATGCCTTGGCCAGCTGATGGCACAATCAGAGCAAATAGACACCGTGCTGCTGGCCTGCACCCATTATCCCCTGCTCATGCCCAAGATCCGCCGGTTCCTGCCGGAAGGGGTCAGCGTACTTTCACAGGGAGATATTGTAGCGAAAAGCCTGGTGGACTACCTGAGCCGGCATCCCGACCTGGAAGGCCGGATCAGCAGGGCCGGTTTGATCGCTGGCCTTCCGCCCCAGCCCTCGGACAAAAAGGACCAAGCCAGGGAACAAAGCAGGCAGGCGGGCAGGTCATTAACCCAGGATGGCCATCGCCATTTTTTTACCACCGATTCCACGGAAGATTTTGATCGGCACGCCAGCATCTTTTTTGGGGAGGAAGTCCGGTCAGAACATGTAAATCTATAAAATTCAATTAGTTAGGTGGCAGATCCCCGATGAAGGACGGAGGTTCAGCGCCACGCAAAAATTTTCTAATCCCAGGCGCAAGCCCATAACCCCTTTTTCCCTACCTTTGCCGTCCTTTCACAAATCCACGGGTGTGGTGACCTGTGGACTGACCGGAAACCTGGGCTGTTCTCCCGGCCCTTATTTCAGACAGTGAAAAAATAAAGAAACATGAAACGTACATTCCAACGCCATACCCGCCGCCGTAAATCCGTTCACGGATTCCGCAAGCGCATGCAGTCTGCCAACGGTCGCAAGGTCCTGGCCAGCCGTCGCGCCAAAGGCCGTCATAAACTGACCGTGTCCGACGAATTCAGGCAGAAATAAGGCCAGGCCTCGGTTTTAAAATATTGATAGCTCCGGTGATTTTCCGGGGCTATTTTTGTCTCATCAAGTCCGCCATTTGCCTGCCATCCACACATACGGAAAGACAGAAAGGCTTAAAAGCCGGAAGCGCATTGAGGCGATTTTCAAGACGGGCAAACGTGTGCCCGCCCATCCGCTGGTGTTCATCTACCGGCTTCATGACGAGAGCCCACAGTCCTTGTTGCAAGCCGGCGTGGGGGTGCGTTCCAAACAGTTCCGGAAGGCGGTCGACCGCAACCGGATCAAGCGCATGCTTCGCGAGGCATACCGGCTCCAGAAGGAACCGCTGCGCGCGCTGGTCCTGGGCGGACGAAAAAGCCTCGACCTTTTTATCATCTATACCGGGCAGGAGATGCCGGTATATGCCGATATATTTACCCGGGCCGGGGAAGCCTTGCGGAAAACCATGGAGCGGTATGGAGAAGAAGCATGAACAAGAACCTTCCGGCAACACCCTGGAGGCATTTTCGATGATGCGCCTGGTGAAGCAGGCCCTTGCTTTTCCCTTCATCCTGCTCATCAGGTCTTACCAGCTCATCATATCGCCCTGGATCGGCCCGAGGTGCCGGTTCACGCCTACCTGTTCCCAATACGGAATTGAAGCCCTGCGAAAATACGGACCCATCAAAGGGCTTTGGCTCACCATACGCCGTGTTTCCCGATGCCATCCCTGGGGCGGATCGGGCTATGATCCGGTTCCTTGAGAAGTACGATTTTAGATCTTAGAAGTTAGAAGTATGGTACAATATCACTTCTAACTTCTAAGATCTAAAATCTAACTTCTAAAGAATCTGCAGGAGGTAAAAATAAATCGGTATGCCCACCACGAGGTTAAACGGGAAGGTAATGGCCAGGGCCATCGGAATATAGAGTCCGGGGTCGGCTTCGGGTATGGCCAACCGTAAGGCGGCCGGAACGGCGATATAGGAAGCGCTGGAAGCCAGGATGGCGAGCAGGAACGCGTTGCCGTCGTCGATACCCAGGCCATGGGCCAGGAAAATGGCCAGCGCCGCGTTGATGACGGGTATCAGGATGCCGAACAGTGGAAGGAACCAGCCGCCTTTCCCGAAACTCCGGAAGCGTTTGGCCGCGATGATGCCCATATCCAGCAGGAAGACGGCCAGGAAGCCCTTGAAGATATCGCTCGTAAACGGCTTGATGCCTTCGGCCTGTTTTTCGTCCGATACGATGCCGATCACCAGGCTGCCGAGGATCATCAGCACAGAACCGTTGCTGAATGCTTCTTTCAGGATATGGCCGATTCCATGCCTTGGCTGGCCGGGATTATCCTTGCTGAAAAAGCGGATCAGCGTAACGCCGATAATAATGGCCGGCGATTCCATAAGGGCCATCGCCGCCACCATGTGACCGCCGAAGTCAATTTGCTTGTCGGCGAGGAAGCTGCTGGCCGTTATAAACGTAACGGCGCTGACGGAACCGTAGGTGGCCGCCAGCGCCCCCGCGTTATAAACGTCCAGTTTGCGGCGCAGGATGAAATAGGTATAAAAGGGAACGATCACGGACATGAACACAGCCAACCCGAGCGTCAGGGCTACCTCGCGGGTGAACCCGCTATGGGAGAGTTCCATGCCACCCTTGAACCCGATCGAAAAGAGCAGGTAGAGCGACAGGAACTTGGAAATCTGCGGGGGGATTTCCAAGTCCGAACGTATGAGTGCCGCCACCATCCCCAGCACGAAAAAAAGCAGAGTGGGGTTCGTGAGGTTGCTGATGATGATTTCCGGGTTCATGCTTTGCCTGCCCCGGAACTATTTTTTACTGAAACGTTCCGAAACCTTATTCCAGTTTACCACGTTCCAGAAAGCATTCAGGTATTCAGCCCGGCGGTTCTGGTATTTGAGGTAGTAGGCATGTTCCCAAACGTCTACGCCCAGCAATGGTGTGCCTTTTACTTCGGCAACATCCATGAGCGGGTTGTCCTGGTTGGGTGTGGAAGAGATGTCCAGTTTGCCGTCTTTCAGGATCAGCCAGGCCCAGCCGCTGCCGAAGCGCGTCATGCCGGCATTGTTGAATTTTTCTTTGAATGCATCAAAGGAACCGAAAGCGCTGTTGATGGCATCGGCCAGGGCGCCGGTGGGACTGCCGCCGGCATTGGGGGCCAGGCTTTCCCAGAAGAACGTGTGGTTCCAGTGCCCGCCACCGTTGTTGCGGACGGCCGGGGAGATGGTTCCGGCCACGGCAACCAGTTCTTCCAGGGATTTGTGCTCATTGGGCGTGCCGGCAACGGCTTTATTCAGGTTGTCCACGTAAGCCTGGTGGTGTTTGCCATGGTGGATCTGCATGGTCTGTGTGTCGATATGGGGCTCCAGCGCATCGTGCGCGTATGGGAGGGGTGCTAAGGTGAATGCCATGATATACTGTTTAGGAATGATGAAATAAACTGTCAGAAATTAAAAACAAATGTAGGGACGGAAGGTTTAATCCCGGTTCTGTTCTTACGATCCGGATCCACTTTTTCCCGTTTTCATAAATGGTCTCCGGGCGCATGGGGGATATCCGGTATTTTTCGCCGCCAGGATTCCGTTCGAAGGGGTAGCCATCGCGGTGTGGCATACAAGGTATGTTAATTTACGTCACTGCCCGGCTGTAAGCCCTTCATGCCTTTTCGGTACTTTTATGCCCGATGACGGATGAATACTATATGAACCTGGCGCTCCGGGAAGCGGAGAAAGCCTATGAGGAGGGGGAGGTCCCGGTAGGGGCGATTATAATCGTAGGGGAAAGGATCCTGGCCCGGGGGCATAATATGGTGGAGAAATTGAACGATCCTACCGCCCACGCGGAGATCATCGCCCTCACGTCCGCATTCAATCATTTGGGCGCCAAATATCTTCCGGAAGCCACGCTCTATGTGACGGTGGAACCATGCCTGATGTGCGCAGGCGCCTTGTACTGGAGTAAGATCGGCCGGATTGTATGGGGCGCCGACGATGAGAAAAACGGCCACCTCCGCGTAACCGGGCAGACCTGGCCCTTCCACCCGAAAACGACCGTTAAAAAGGGGGTTCTGAAGGACGAGTGCGCGGCGTTGATGAAGGCGTTTTTTAAAGCTAGAAGGACATAAATTAGTTCGTGGTTCGTGGTTCATGGTTCATGGTATTCTGGACCTACTACGAACTATGAACTATGAACCATGAACCAACATGTGTTTCTACAACGGCATAGACATCAACCGCGCAGAGCATATCAAGCTCCTGAAGATCGAGAAGGAAATCAGGCAGTATAAGGAATTGCTGCACCGACCGATGCAAAGCGGCTTCGCCTTCGGCAGCTGGCCGGTGGTCAAGCCCGTAGCGGGTGGAAAGGACATCGAACTGGTGTTCATGCATTGGGAACTCATTCCCTTCTATATCCACACCCTGGCAGACCTGCAGCATTTCCGGCATGGGGGGCTAAACCCAAAGACCGGGAAAAAAGATCCGCCCCGCAATACCCTGAACGCCATCGGCGAGGAAATGCTGGAGAAAGTGAGTTATAAACAGGCGGCGTTGAAGAGACATTGCCTGGTGCTGTCATCGGGTTTTTATGAGTGGCGGCATTTTACGCCATCGGGCAGCAAAAAGGATATCGCCTATCCCTATCATATCCGCGTGAAAGACAGAGAGTATTTCTACATGGCGGGTATCTGGCAGCCCTGGACCGACCAGGAAACAGGGGAAACCATCGAATCTTTCGCGATCGTTACCACGGCCGCCAATGAACTCATGGCGAAAATCCATAACAAGAAAAAGCGCATGCCCCTGATCCTGCCGGATGAACTCGCCTGGGAGTGGATCCAGGACGGCCTGTCTCCGAAACGCATACACGAAATCGCCCAATATCATTTCCCCGCGGACTCCATGGAAGCATGGACCATCCGGAAGGATTTCCGGGAGCTCGATGAGCCCAGGGAGCGGGAGGTGTATGCGGAGTTGCCGGTCTTGTAGAAGTTGGATCTATGAAGGTAGAAGTGAGAAGTAGGCCAAATGATACTTCCTACTTCCAAGATCGTACTTCTAACTTCTCTATACTCTGACATAAATCTTCCGCCTGTCCATAAACCATCCTGCAAGCCAGCAGGTGAGCATGACCGAAAGGGCGAACAGGAGTGAACCGAATGAACCAGGGGCAATACGCTGGAAAATGTTCGCGTTAAGCCATTGATAGACCGATTGGTCTTTCCCCGCCTGGAATGTCCAGAAGAGGATCAGCATCAGTTCTGAGAGCAGGTATATGAACAGCGGGTTTTTGCCGAAAACTTCAAAGAAAGAGGTCCATGATTTTTTGCCTCCGATATCGATCATATAAATCAGCGAACCCAGGATCATCGAGGACAATCCGCAGGTGTACAAGACAAACGGGCTGGTCCAGAGTTTCTTGTTGATAGGGAACAGGTAGTTCCAGAAATAGGCGATGGCAACCATACAGGCGCCGGCGATCATCAGTCTGGCGACGGCTTCATAACTGTTTCCTTTGTCGCGCACGAAAACACCTACATAATAACCGATGATGACATTCACCACCGACGGGATGGTGCTCAGGAGACCTTCCGGGTCAAAAGCAATGCCTTCCCCGTGGTAGAGATGGTTGGCTCCGAGGATTTTCAGGTCGAGTTTCAACGCTGCATTGCCCTGCAGGGAATAATCGCCACCAAGGTACAGCATGGCCCAGTAGCCCAACAGGAAGACGGCGCTCAGGATCCAGACCATCCGTTTCGGCAGGTACCAGGTCATCAGGGCCGCAATGCCATAACAGATACCGATGCGCTGGAGTACGCCGAGGATGCGCGTATGGCTGATGGGGGACAGTTCCCAGCCGCCGGACTCGGATGGCCTGAAGAACGGGAACCAGTATAGCAGGTAACCCAGGAGAAAAATGATCGCGCTCCTTTTCAGGATTTTCCACACCACCTGCCCGTTGGAAAGGCCGCTGAACTTTCTCATGGCGAAAGCCATCGCGTTTCCTACCACGAAAAGGAAGGAAGGGAATACCAGGTCCGTGGGTGTGAAACCATGCCAGGCTGCGTGTTCCAGCGGTGCGAAGGGCGTTGCGCCCGACCCGGGGGAGTTCACGATAATCATGAAGCAAACGGTCATCCCCCGGAGCACGTCCAGGGCGAGGTTACGGGAAGAGGGTTGAGGGGTCATACCGCAATATAGGGAACGGTCAACATTTTACCGATGGTGCGGACTGCCATTTTTTCTTCCCACCTGGTTTTGGCGATAGTAGGCAATGGGATAATGATTCCCCCGGCTTGTTTGTATAAGCTTGCAATGTCTCCTGGTGTTGAAGCGGGCTATCGTTACCGGACCTGGAAGGTCCTATGCATATGAAAACATTTCCTGCAAGAGGGCGCAGGCTTTTTGACAGAAAGTCTTGTCGAGTCGCCCTAACTTACCCACCAACCTGGATTTATGAATGGCCCGGATTTGCTCCAGCACCAGTTGGCCCTTTTGGCACCGGCTCCGGCGCTACAGGGGAATTCCTTCAACGGTCACGGCGGAAACCTTCCATTCCCCGTCGTCCTCCTGCACCAGTTCCACCGTCCATTGTCCCCGGGCAATACGGCATTCGCTTTCCGCACACAGGCCTAAAACATACCGGCCGGTGACCTGGCAGGCACGACCCCGGATGACCGTTTTCAATGCTTCGCACCGAAGGGGCACGATATCCGAAAAACATTCGTGAAAACGGCTGATCCTTTCCCGGCATTCTTCTTCATCGAGTCTTTCATGCCCGTTCAGGCTGATCCCGCCGCCACCGGGCAGGAAGGCGTGGATCGGCCCCAGTTTCAACACCGGTTTGATGCAGCATTCCAGGGCCGTCCACTCGTTTTCATAGTACGGGTCAGGGTGGAAATCGTCGTATACAAAGCAATAAATCCCCGGGCTATCCAGGTTGCGCATGGGCAATTCCAGGAAGTCCCCGGTCATGAAGCGGTAAAGTTCCCTTGGTTCGATATTCGGGCTCAACGTGGCCAGGTGGATGCCTTTTGCGTGCATACGTTCCCGTAATCGCGCGATCTCGCCGTCCAGCAGGCCTTCGGGAATTTCATCCGCCGGAAGGAAATCAGCCGGCAATCCCAGTTTTTCACCCACGCGGATGGTGCCTGCTTCGCGTTGCTTTTCTTCGAATGTGATGACCTCTTTCAGGAACATGTTCTCAAGCAGAGGGTCCGGTGGCGGCGCCCCCGGAGGGGCATGGAAATGAGCGCCCTGTTCGAGCATGAGTTTGAGTTTGAGGAAATCATTTTCCGTCCGGAGGCCGGCTGCAGGATCTGGGGGTTGGAGGTTGTGGTGAAACATACCTGGTTTTTAGCGAATATCCACCCTTGTCGTATGGAGTTCTGGATGTAGATGACCACATCTTCCATGTTTTTTTCACCATTTAACGCGCGAAATCCTGAAGAAACCTGATACGCATGTATCGCCATGGCGTTTGATGCAATAGTTTATTCAGTCTTGGTCAACCGGGCCATGTATGTTGAAAAAAGAGAATCCTGTGCGAGCAACCTGTTGAGAGAATCAACACCTCGCTTATTCAAATGGTTTGAGTTGTAGAAAAAGCCAATGTCATTCCGGATTGCCTCCATGTTTGTATCGATAAAAGGGATACCTGACCTGGAACAAATTTCCCGGGTTTCCCTAAACAGTCGCTCATCATAACAGGCTTTGTAAACGGGTGTTTGAATACACACCAGCGCAATGCCATACTGCCTGCACAAACTGTTCAGATTTTTCAGCGATATGGAAATTGAGTCTACTTCTGAAAGTTTAAAAAGCTGTGTCTTCATGATATCCGTAACGGGTCTTGCAATTGTATCCCATGTTTCATCATGCATTTCATAGCCATATGTAACCCAGTTACTGACATGGTCCAGGAAGATGGCATCAAAAAATAGCTTGTATTTGAAAAGCGCGTACAGGGGAGCGTACCGCTCATACAGGTCAAACTGGAAATAATCCACTACGGGCCGCGTATCCCTGGAAGGGAAAAATGCATACCGCGCGAAGTCATTCTTGTGTACAAAATTCGTATTGCCCGTAAGGGTACCGGCGGACATAAAAGGATCAAAGCTCAGGATGGCAACCCTGGGCGCTTTATTTCTTGCCAGGTAGTCGTTTAGCCGTAAAATGGTCATGGTTAATTCGCTGTGCCCGTCTACGCCAATGTTAACGCTCCTGATGCCGTAAGCAGAATCGAAAAACCGGGGATCGAAGTGGGCCCAACAACGGGAACTGCCCATAAATAAGAGATCTGCGTCAATCCCGGAGGTTTGTTCCAGGTTATCGTGCCCCCTTATGGTCTTGCCCCTGATCCGGAACGATACCCATGCCTGGATGACGGTGATGCCCGCAGCCATCAACAAGAGGAAAAGGATGGTTTTTTGTAAGAAAGGCTTCATATTAAAATTGAAAATAAATGAACTGTTGTTTATCCACCACCAGGGCATAATAATAAATAATGATGCCCAACAGGCCATAAAAACCCCAGCGAAGCACCCGGTTCCACCTGTTACCAAAGGTTTGGATTCCATATTGGTGTTCCCGCTGCAGCCACTCGATAAGAAAGAAGAAAAAAAGCAGGACAAATACGGGGATAGCTGTCCGGATGCCCGGGAAGTAAGGAACCTGGAAAAAAGTTTTTGAAAAGATGCGCCTTAGGTAACGGATGGCTGCAGGCAGGCTCTCGGCCCTGAAGAAAATCCATGCAAACACGGTCAGTAAAAATGTAACCGTGATGGAACCTAGTTCCCCGATCGATGGGAGAATTTTTCCCCTGGCAACGATATCAAGGTTGTTCCGGTTTGTCCTGGAGACAATGGAAGGCAGGATGTAGATGGCGTTCAGTGCTCCCCAAACGATAAAAGTCCAGTTGGCGCCATGCCAGAAGCCACTGACCAGGAATATGATAAACGTGTTCCTGACCTTCATCCAGGTGGATCCTTTGCTGCCGCCGAGCGGGATGTACAGGTAGTCCCGGAACCAGGTAGAAAGGGAAATATGCCATCGCCTCCAGAATTCGGCGATGTCCCTGGAAAAATACGGGAACGCAAAGTTCCGCAACAGCTCGATTCCGAACAGCCTGGCCGTACCCAGTGCGATGTCTGAATAGCCGGAAAAATCACCGTAAATCTGGAAGGTAAAAAACAATGCCCCCAGCGCCAGTGTACTCCCGGAGTAGTCGGCGGAGTGGCTGAAAATTTCGTTGGCATACATGGCGCAGTTGTCTGCAATGACAATTTTTTTGAATAATCCCCAAAGAATCTGTCGAAGACCGTCAATAGCCTGCCGGTAATTAAATACCCTTTGCTGTTTTATTTGTGGCAACAGGTGGGTTGCCCTTTCAATGGGTCCTGCAACCAGTAGCGGAAAGAAACTGACAAACACAGCGTATTCAACAAAATTTCTCTCAGCCGGAATTCTCTTTTTGTAGATATCGATGACGTAAGAGAGACCATGAAAGGTGTAAAAGGATATACCTACCGGAAGTATCACGTTGATCGTCCAGGGATGTACCTGGAGGCCCAGTAATGACATCGCATCTGAAAACGATTCCGCAAAGAAATTGAAATACTTGAACACACCCAGAAACCCAAGGTTGATCCCGATGCTGAGCCAAAGCCAAAACCTCCGGGATGCCTGATTCGGAGCATCATGCATTTTCAAACCCGTATAGTAGTCCAGGAGGGTGGAAAACATCAGCAGAAACAGGAATCGCCAATCCCAGCAGGCATAGAAGTAATAGCTGGCCACCAACAACAGGATATTCTGGGCGCGCAGGTTTTTTTGGGTGACGAACCAGTACAACGCAAAAATGATCGGCAGGAAAATAGCAAAATCGATCGAGTTAAAAAGCATCTGGGTGTTTTGTTCTCCGGTGGATGATTTGCCTCGGTAAGCATTCCCCGCTGAACCGGCATCAGCGCTCAACTTCTTTTGGGGGCCAAAAATACAAATGGATATTCATTGGCCTCCGGTTTTTTCCGCTCTCCCGGCATCCCGGTTTTCAGGACGGCCAGGGACACCGCTGGTGCAGAAGGGACTGCCAACATACCCGGTCGGGCACAATTTTTAATTACTCAAATAATTAGTATATATTTACTAAATAATTTAGTAATTTAAAAACTGTGTATATGAATGGGGAAATATTCTACGGGGCCGCGTACAAGGGCTCCAAGCAGTTCACGCAACAGGAGGTGCGTACTGCCAGTGCCACCGGGTTCGGGGCCGCCACGGACGATTATGCGGAACGGGGGATCGACCTGAACGAGCAGCTCGTGCGCAACAAACCGGCCACTTTTTTCATGCGCGTCAGTGGAGACGCGATGGTGGGTGCGGGCATTTTTGACGGCGATGTGGTGATCGTGGATCGCAGCCTCAAGCCGGCCAGCGGCAAGGTGGTCATCGCCACCCTCAACGGGGAAATGCTGATCCGGCGGCTGGAGAAAGTCTTCAACAAGGTCCGGCTACTGCCGGAAACCCCGAAGTTGTCTCCGATTGAGGTGGATCCGACCGGGGAGTTTTCTGTTTGGGGGGTGGTTACCTATGTGATACATGCGGTATGATCAGCGGATGAAAGCAATCATCGACTGCAACAGCTTCTACTGCTCCTGCGAGCGCCTGTTCCGGCCGGATCTCCGGGACAAGCCCGTGGTGGTGCTCAGCAATAACGACGGCTGCATCATCTCCCGGACAGACGAGGCGAAGGCGCTCGGCGTGGACATGGCGGTGCCCTATTACCAGTGCCGCGAGGTGATGCAGCGGCACCGCGTGGAAGTGTTTTCCTCTAACTATCATTTGTATGGCGATCTGTCGATGCGCGTCATGGATACCCTGCGGGCGCTGGTGGGCGAGCCCTACGCCGGGCTGGTGGAAGTGTATTCGGTGGACGAGGCATTTATTGACCTCGCCCATCTGCCTGCCGGCCAGCTGCTTGATTTTTCCCTCATGGCGCGCGAGGCCGTGGAGCAATGGACGGGCATCCGGGTATCCGTGGGCGTGGCGCCCACCAAGCTGCTCAGCAAGGTGGCCAACAAGCTGGCCAAAAAGGACAAGCAGAAAACCAACTGTGTGCTGTTGCTTGACACGGAGGAGAAGATACAGGAAGCCCTGGAGCGCATGCCGGTGGGCGAACTCTGGGGCGTCGGCGGCCGCTACGGAACCCGTCTGCGCGATTATTTCGGGATCCAGACCGGTTGGCAGCTGGCGCAGATGCCGGAGGAGTGGGCCCGTAAAAACCTGGGCGGGGTAGTGGGGGTGCGGCTGATCCGGGAGCTGCGCGGCCAACCTTCTATCGGCATGAAGGACCCGTTGGAGACAAAGGACATGATCGCCACCACCCGCATGTTCGGGCGGCCGGT
>Ga0114938_1002458_pt1 | contig 11689 bp, 9 predicted proteins | sample AshMeaBigSpring_FD_88675 | JGI IMG/M metagenome (GOLD analysis project Ga0114938, IMG submission 88675) | Groundwater microbial communities from Big Spring, Nevada to study Microbial Dark Matter (Phase II) - Ash Meadows Big Spring | ecosystem: Environmental > Aquatic > Deep subsurface >...
ATCCGGGCACCTGCGGGTCGACGGTGAGCACGCCGAGATCGAAGCGCACCGGGGCGTAGGTCTGCAGATGCCGCAGGATGTGCAGCAGGGAGAGGGAGTCCTTGCCGCCGGAGACCCCGAGCAGGATGCGGTCGCCCGCACGGATCATGTGAAAGTCGGCGATGGCTCGTCCGACCAGCCGCAGCAGGGACTTGGGTGGCGTAGCGACGGGCCGGCGCATGGCTCAGGCGCGGATCAGGGCCCCCGTGCGGCCGTCGCGGATCCTGGAGGGCTGCGCCCTTGGGCCGCAGGCGCCGGCAAGAATGTAATCGATCGCGCCGCCCAGGTGCAGCCGTACCGCCAGCGCGGTGCGCGCGGGCTCCAACCCGCTCCGGTTGGCGCTGGTGGAGACCAACGCGGTGCCGGCGCTCAGGCAGAGGCCGGCCGCGAGGGGGTGCGCCGTCACCCTCACCGCGAGGCTGTCGTGGTCCCCGGTGAGCCAACGCGGGGTCCCGGGCCGAGCGGGCAGGAGCCAGGTGACGGGACCCGGCCAGGTCGCCAGGATCTCCCTCATGCGCTGGGGGTCCAACGGGTCGACGAAGGGCTCTAGCTGGCTTGCCTCGGCCGCAACCAGGATCAGGCCCTTGGACTCCGGGCGCCGCTTGATCTCGAGGATGCGCCGCACCGCCCGGGGGTTCCAGGGATCGCAACCCAGGCCATAGACGGCTTCGGTGGGATAGGCGATCACGCTCCCGTTCTCGATCCGGCGGGCGGCGAGCCGCAGCCTGAAGCGGGCGGCATCGCCGGCGGCGCTGAGCGTCACCTCAGGACGCTGCCCGGCGCCGGCGAGGGGCCTCAGTCGTTTGGTCGGAGGTAGGCGGGACATCCTCTTTCATCGGGGCACGGTAGCCGCACCCCTTTTGCGGGCAGACCTTTTCGGCGCCCGAGTCACGGATTGGCTTGATGGTGAGAATGGGCCAGCCGCAGCTTGGGCAGGGCTCGGAGAGGGGCTCGTTCCACACCGCATAATCGCACTTGGGGTAGGTGGAGCAGGAATAGAAGACCTTGCCGCGCCGGGACTTCTTCTTGAGCAGGGTGCCCTCGCCGCACTTGGGACAGGTCACGCCCGTGTTCTCCGGCCGTTCCAGGGGCTCGATGTAGCGGCACTTGGGATAGGCGCCGCAGCCGATGAACTTGCCGTACTTGCCGTGCTTGATCTGGAGCTCGGAACCGCACTCGGGGCAGGTGCGTCCCTCGACCACCTCCGCCGGTGGCCTCGCCCCCCCCGACTCCGCCTGAAGGTCGCGGGTGTAGTCGCATTCGGGGTACTTGGTACAGCCGACGAAGCGCCCGTGCTTGCCCAGACGGATGGCCAGCGGGGCGCCGCATTGGGGGCAGTCCTCCCCGATCGGCTCCTGGGTCACGTCGCTGCGCGTGACGTTCTCCTGGGTATGGTCCACCCGCTCTTTGAACGGCTTCCAGAACTGCTCCAGCAGGGGAACCCAGTCCTCTTCACCGCGCGCGACGGCATCGAGATCGTCCTCCAGTCGAGCCGTAAAATCGTAGTCGACATAGGAAGAGAAATGCTCGGTCAGGAACTTGTTGACGATGCGTCCCACGTCGGTGGGGAAGAAGCGCTTGGACTCCAGCCGCGCATACTCCCGTTCCTGGAGGGTGGAGATGATACTGGCATAGGTGGAGGGACGGCCGATGCCGTACTCTTCCAGGGCCTTGACCAGGGACGCCTCGGTGTAGCGCGGCGGGGGCTCGGTGAAGTGCTGCTCCGCGCGAATGGCGAGTACATCGACCTGCTCGCCCTCCTTGAGGTCGGGCAACATGCGCTCCTCGTCGTCGTCCGCGGCCGTGGTGTCGTCCCGACCCTCGAGATAGACCCGCATGAACCCCGGCTCGGCGACGGTAGAGCCGGTAGCGCGGAACAGGTTGCCGGCCCCGGCGGACAGGTCTACCGCCACCGTGTCGATCAGGGCATGGGCCATCTGGCAGGCCAGGGTCCGCTTCCAGATCAGCTCGTAGAGGCGCGCCTGGTCCCTCGTGAGGTGGGCCTGCACCTGCGCAGGTAGGCGCCCGATGGAGGTCGGACGAATCGCCTCGTGGGCCTCCTGGGCGTTCTTCGACTTGGTCTTGAAGATGCGCGGTTGCGGGGGCAGGTGATCGGCACCGTAGCGCTCGGCTATGAAGCCGCGGATCTCCACGAGCGCCTCCTGCGCCAGGTTGACCGAATCCGTGCGCATGTAGGTGATGAGGCCGACCGCCCCGCCGCCGATGTCCACCCCTTCGTAGAGCTGCTGGGCCACGCGCATGGTGCGCTGGGTGGTGAACCCCAGCTTGCGCGCCGCCTCCTGCTGCAGGGTGGAGGTGATGAAGGGCGGCGCCGGATGGCGCTTGCGCTGCTTGCGCTCCACCTTCTCCACCCTGAGCCTGCCGGCGGCGGCCTGGCTCAGCATCCGCTCCACCTCGCGGGCGCGCGCCTCGTCCCGGATGCTGAACTGCTCGATCTTCTCGCCAGCGAGCTGGGTAAGCCTGGCCTCGAAGGGTTTCTTCTCCTTGATGGCGTCGGCCGCGACGGTCCAGTACTCGCGGGTCTCGAAGGCCTCGATCTCCTGCTCCCGCTCGACGATCAGGCGCAGGGCGGGACTCTGTACTCTTCCGGCCGAAAGCCCCCGGCGCACCTTCTTCCATAAGAGGGGCGAGAGGTTGAAGCCCACCAGGTAGTCCAGGGCGCGGCGGGCCTGCTGGGCGTTGACCAGGTCGAGCGACAGCTCCCGCGGGTGGGCCACCGCCTCCCGCACCGCACCCTTGGTGATCTCGTTGAAGACCACCCGGTAGACGGGCCGCTTGCCGATCTGGTGGCGCTTCTTCAGGAGCTCGTAGAGGTGCCAGGAAATCGCCTCGCCCTCCCGGTCCGGGTCCGTGGCGAGATACAGGGCGTCGGCGGCCTTGAGCTTCTTCGCGATGGCCTGCACATGTCTCTCGTTGCGGTCGATGACCTGATACTGCATGGCGAAGCCCTGCTCCGGATCGACTGCCCCCTCCTTGGGCACCAGGTCGCGCACGTGGCCATAGGAGGCCACCACCTCGAAGGAGGGCCCGAGATACTTCTTGATGGTGTTGGCCTTGGCGGGCGACTCGACGACGACCAGGTTCATATAGCGGCTACATCCGGGGTGGAGGAGGGCGCATAGCAAAGACGATTCGCCAGCGCCTCGTCAAGGGCACCGAGAACCGATCGGGCCGGCGAGGGGCAATGAGCTTAATGAACGGAGGCGGGCTCTTCGTTGTACACGAGGTCCTCCATCCGGGCAAAGGCCGCCTCCATGCCGGGGCGGCTCATCAGCACCAGGAGCACCACCCACTTGACCTCTTCTACCGAGACGCCGGCATGATCGATTGCCAGCACCCGGTCGATCACCAGCTCGCGGCTCGCCGGGTCCAGAATCCCGTTCTGCTCAAGGAACAGCAGCAGTCCTCTGGCCTCGAGGTCGAGCTTGGCGCGCTCGGTATCGGTGTAGACGCGAATGGAATGATGCGTGTACGGATGGTACTGCGGGGTGTCGACCCCGGCCGCCAGCTCGTCGAGCCAATGCAGGGCCTTGCGGATCTCGCCATTGGTGAATCCGGCCTGGGACAGCTCATCCTCCAGCTCTCCTTGGTCGTCGGGGGTCTGGGTCTCGCCGTCCATGTAGTTTTCGTAGAGATAGATGAGCACGTCGACCATGTTTTCGTACATCTGCCAACCTCGGGCCGGTGAGCCAACCGCCGCAGCGGGCGGTGGCGATTGGGGTCCGCGCTTGCGGTCCCAAGAGAGGTCCGCGGGAACGCGGGGCGCTCACGACCGCCCCGCGGCTCGACCGTATCGGCCTCCCGGATAGGATGATACATATCCCTCCAGCTCCAGCAACAGGAGCATGGAGGAAATGCTCTGTGCGGGCAGCTTGGTGCGCTCGATGAGCTCGTCCGGTGCCACCGGATCGTGCCCCATGGCCTCCAGCAGGCGCCGGTAGTCCGAGTCCAGCCCGTCCTCCCGCCCCGTGACCTCGGCAACCGGCGGCTGCGCCGGCGCCGCGCCGGTACCAAGTAGCGATACCAGCTCTTCGAGCACGTCCTGCGCCGTCTCCACCAGCTTGGCCCCGTCCCTGATCAGGGCGTGACAGCCGCGAGCCAGCGGGTTGTGAATGGAGCCGGGTATGGCGAATACCTCCCGCCCCTGCTCCATCGCGTGACGCGCCGTGATCAGGGAGCCGCTCTTGAGGGCGGCCTCGGTGACCAGGACGCCCAGGCTCAGACCGCTGATGACGCGGTTGCGGCGCGGGAAGTTCTCCCCCTTGGGTCCGCTTCCGGGAGGGAGCTCAGTCACCAGTGCGCCCTGGTGGGAGATGCGCCGTGCCAGGTCTCGGTGTGCGGCGGGGTAGACGCGGTCCGGCCCCGTGCCGAGTACGGCGATGCTGCGTCCTGCCTCCAGGGCGCCCGCGTGGGCGGCGCCGTCTACCCCGACGGCCAGCCCGCTGGTGATGGTGAGACCACAGGCGGCGAGATGGCGGGCGAAGGCCCGTGTCGTGTCCCGGCAGGCGGGGGTGGGATTACGGCTGCCGACCATCGCGAGCTGGGGATCCATGAGCGTCGCCGCGTCCCCGCGCACGTAGAGGACTACCGGGGCGTCGCCGAGCTCCTTGAGCAGCGGAGGATAGCGAGGGTCCTCCAGGGTCAGGATGTGGGCGTCTTCCTGCTCCGCCCAGGCAAGGGCGGCATCCGCTGCCTCGGCCGGGGGGGAGCGCAGACGGGCCGCCGCATCGGCCCGTGCGCCGGCCGCCCGCAGCTCGGCGGCGTCCGCCTCCAGCAGGCTGCGCGGGTCGCCGAACCTCTCCATCAGGCGGCGGGCGGTGCGGGGTCCGATACCCGGCGTGTGGGCGAGCAGGAGCCAATCGCGCAGTCGGTCGGCGGCTGTCACGGCGGCCCCTGGCCTCGGTCGCGGGGGGCGCGCGCCGCATCCAGCAGGTGGATCGGGCGGTCGGCGTGCAAGACGAGCGCGAAGCTAACGCGCGGGAAGCTGCGGAACACCATCAGGGTGCCGGCCCGCTCGTAGGGCTCGATGTAGGTGTCGCTGGGCCGGCGCGCCTCGACGTGAGGCGGGAAGGGCTGATTGGGATCAGGCTCGTCGTAGCGCCAGCCCTGAACCCGATGATCCCCGTACCAGGTCTCCTGGGACCAGAACCTCTGGTCCTTCCAGCCCCAATCCCGCGCACCGGACATCACCCGATCGCGCGTCTCGTCACCGCCGTGGTAGACGTCCATGAGGTGGCCCGGCCGCAGTCCCTCGCGGCTACCCCGATTGAGCACCACCGCTTGATACTGACCAATCTGGGAGACGCCGTCGAGCACCGAGATGATCTGCGCCTTGGTGCCGCGGGGGGCGGGATAGGGCGCAAACCCGGCTATCGGCCCCGCCCGGGCGGCCACGATCAACCGATCGCCGATCCCCGTCTCCCGCGCCGCCTCGCCGATCCTCACCTTGGCCGGGTTGCCGGGCCGCTCCAGTATGGCGTTGGCTACGAACAGGGCGGCATAGCCCAGAATCTCTCCCGTGTCGGGTTCGCGGTAGGGGTCGCCGGGACGGACGATATCGAAGGCCTGTCCCGCGGCGCCAACGAGGCGGCGGACATAGGCCGCGTCGCGGGGGCCGCCCAGGAGGTGGCCTTCCGGAAAACCGACGACATAGGGAGCCCGATCGATCTGCTCCTTGTCCAACACGTAGGGTCGCGACAGGAAGGGCTCGATGGTTGCCATGGCGATGGCGGGCGCGGGCGTTCGCTGCGGACCGCCCCGTCCGGCGAAGGGCAGCGGCCGATCGGGAGCGCGTTGGACCTGGGCCAAGGCCACAGACGCGAGCAGGAAGGCGGCGATCGAGACAAGGACGGTTGCAGGCTTGAGGCGCATGGAGGCTCCTGCGCGCTGGCAACGGGGATTACCGGACCCCGTTGCGAGAATGTGATATGTTGCAGATATTATCGGCCATTGACCACAGGTGCCAACCATCGCGCTCGTTATCATCCCGATGAGTAAGCTCGACATATTGACCTTTCCGGATCCGCGACTGCGCAATCGCGCCAAGTCAGTGGCGGAGGTGAACGACGATATCCGGCGTATCCTCGCCGATATGCTCGAGACCATGTACGAGGCCCCGGGCATCGGGCTGGCCGCTACCCAGGTCGCGATCCCGCTGCGAATCGTGGTCATCGACATCTCCGACCGGAAGGACTCCCCCCACTGTCTGATCAACCCGGAGATCCTGGAGCGTCGCGGCGAGGAGCAGATGGAAGAGGGCTGTCTTTCCGTCCCCGGTATTTACGAGGAGGTCACCCGCGCGGAGCAGGTTCGCATGCGGGCGCTGGACCGGGAGGGACGGCCATTCGAGCTGGATGCCGACGGCCTCTTGGCGGTCTGTATACAGCACGAGATCGACCATCTCGATGGCAAGCTGTTTGTGGACTATCTCTCCTCGCTCAAGCGCTTGCGCATCCGCAGAAAGCTGGAAAAGGACCAGCGCCATCCGCGGCCGGTTGCCGCCGAGCCTCAACGCCGGGCCATTTGACTCGTGGCTTGTGCGCGGTCGAGCAGCGGGACCTGCCGGCTCAGCCCCCGTCGCCGGCGATCCTGATCCCGCGCCGGGAAATCCTTCATCCATGACCGACCTCGGAATCGTCTTCGCCGGCACCCCGGACTTTGCCGTCCCGCCGCTTCGGGCGCTGATCGAGGCCGGACACCGAATCCTGGCCGTCTACACACAGCCCGACCGGCCGGCGGGCAGGGGCCGCAAGCTTACCGCCAGCCCCGTCAAGCGACTAGCCGTCGCCCGCGGCCTGCCGATTCGCCAGCCCCAGACCCTGCGCGACCCCGACGTGGCGGAAGAGCTGCGCGCCCTCGACGCCGATCTCCTGGTGGTCGTCGCCTACGGACTGATTCTCCCGCCGCCGGTGCTGGCGGCGCCGCGGTTGGGTTGCATCAATGTGCATGCCTCCCTGTTGCCGCGCTGGCGTGGAGCGGCCCCCATTCAACGCTCGATGCTGGCCGGCGACAGCGAGACGGGGGTCACCATCATGCGTATGGAGGCCGGACTGGACACCGGACCCCTGTATGTGGCCCGGAGTACGCCCATCGCCCCAGGCGAGACCGGAGGCAGCCTGCACGACCGGCTCGCCCGACTCGGCGCCGAGGCCCTGGTGGAGGCCCTGCCCGGCATCGCCGACGGTACCCCGCCCCCCCAACCCCAGAACGATGCCCTAGCCACCTACGCCAAGAAGCTGGACAAGGATGAGGCGATGGTCGACTGGCGTCGGCCGGCCTGCGAGATCGAGCGCATGATCCGCGCCTTCGATCCCTGGCCGGTGGCACAGACCAGGCTGAGGGACGGGATTCTGAGATTGTGGCGCGGCGAGCTGCCGGACCTCGAGGGGGGCGGAACGGCGCCGGGGACTGTCATTGCCACCGGCGCCGCCGGCATCGACGTGGCGACCGGCGAACGGGTGCTGCGCCTCACCCGCCTCCAGCTCCCGGGGAAGCGGCCCATGACGGCGGCGGAGCTGCTCAACGGTCTCAAGCCGAACGCCCGCTCGCTGGAGGGCGAATCCCTTGGCTGAGCCACGCCGCATCGAATCGGACTCGCCGCCCGCGGCCGGCGCGGCCGCTCGGGTGGCGGCCGCACGGGTGCTGCGGGCCGTCCGCGACCAGGGCCGCTCCCTCCCGGACGCCCTGGCGGGTATCCCCGAGGCGCCCGAGGGGCGCGACGCCTCGCTGGTACGGGAGCTGTCGTATGGGGCGGTGCGCCTACTGCCCCGGCTCGAGGCGCTTACGGACCTCTTGCTGCACAAACCCCTCGGCCGGGATGACGGAGACTTGCGGGCACTGGTCCAGGTCGGCCTCTATCAGCTCCTCGCCACCCGCATCCCCGACCATGCCGCGGTGGCCGCGACCGTGGAGGCCGCCCGCCGCCTGGACAAGCCCTGGGCCGTTCCCCTGGTCAACGCCATGCTCCGGCGCTTCCTGCGCCAACGAGCCCCTCTGCTGGCCCGCGCCGACCGGTCCCCCGAGTCCAGATGGCTGTTCCCCCACTGGCTGCTGCGGCGACTCCAGGCGGACTGGCCCGAGCACTGGCGCTCCATTATCGAGGCGAGCAACGGGCGTCCTCCCATGACCCTGCGCATCAACGCCGCGAGGACGACCCCTGCGGCCTATGCGAAGCGGCTCGCCGCCCGCGGGCTGACTGCCCGTCCCGCTCCCTTTGCCGCCCTCGCCCTCACCCTGGATCGGCCGCTACCGGTGCAGGGGCTGCCCGGCTTCGCGGAGGGGCTGGTGTCGGTACAGGATGCCGGCGCCCAACTGGCGGCCGAGCTGCTGAATGCGAGGCCCGGACAGCGGGTGTTGGACGCCTGCGCCGCCCCCGGGGGCAAGACGGCCCACATCCTGGAGAGGGCCGCGGGCGGTCTGGATCTCACCGCCCTGGACTTGGACCCGGAACGCCTCGACCGGGTGCGAGCGAACCTCCGCCGCCTGGGCCTGACCGCGCGCCTGGTCTGCGGCGACGCGACGGCGCCCGCGGGCGAGTGGTCGAGGGCCCTTTATGACCGCATCCTGCTCGACGCGCCCTGCTCGGCCACCGGCGTGATTCGCCGCCATCCGGACATCAAGCCGCTGCGCCGCGAGGGAGACATCGCACCCCTGTGCGCCACCCAAGCGCGGATGCTCGACGCCCTCTGGCCGTTGCTCGCCCCCGGCGGGACCCTGATCTACGCGACCTGCTCCCTCCTCCCCGAGGAGAACGAGGCGCAGGTGGGCGCCTTCCTCGCGCGCCGGCCGGATGCCCGGGCGATTCCGCTGGAGGTTCCCTGGGGATTGGCGCGCGGGTTGGGCCGCCAAACCCTGCCGGGCCTCGCGGGCATGGACGGCTTCTATTACGCGCGACTCTCGAAGGCCGCGGCATGAGTCGCGCGCGCGCGAGCACCCGCAAGTGGCTCCTGCCCCTGGTGTTTCTTGTGACAGCGGTCATTCCGGCGAGCGCCGGCGAGTTCGGGGTCGAGCGCGTGGAGACTCGGCTCGAGGGGGGCAACCTGGCACTCTATGCCGACATCGACTTCGACTTTAGCGAAGTCGCCTTGGAGGCCCTGGACAACGGCGTACCCCTGACGGTGGAGGTCCACATCCAGGTGCGGGCCGCCGATGCCTGGATCTGGGAAGACAACCTGGTCGATCAGCGGTTGCGCTACCTCATCCGCTACAAACCCCTGTCCGAGCGCTACCTGGTCTCCCGCATCCCGGGGGACGGCGGGCAAAGCTATGTCACCCGGGAGGCCGCGATTGCCGCACTCGGGGCGATCGAAGGCGTCGACCTGGTGGCTGCGGACCGCCTGCGGGCGGGCGCCGCTTACGAGATTCACCTCGAGGCCTTCCTGGACATCGAGGAGCTGCCCCTGCCCCTCAAGCCGATGGCTTACCTGCTGCCTTCCTGGAAGCTTTCCTCGGGATGGACCAAATGGCCGCTGAGGCACTGAAGCGCCTGCGGCGCCCGGGCGCAATCCCGATCGCGCTCCTCCTGCTGGCGCTGTTCGTCGCCCTGCACCTGATGAGCGACGCGGTGCAGAACTCCGAGGAGCTCAGCCGCGCCTTCGTGCCCCTGCTCTTCCTCGTCCTGCTTGGGCTCGGGGCGCTCGCGGTGCTGGTCGGCGTAAATGTGACCAAGCTGGTGCGCCGTTATCGCCGTCAGGCGGCCGGCTCGCGCCTGACGGGGCGGCTCGTGCTCCTCTTTGCCCTCATCTCGCTCTTGCCCGTGGGCGTGGTCTACTACTACTCCCTGGGTTTCTTGCTGCGAGGGATCGATAGCTGGTTCGACGTAGAGATCGACCGCGCGATGGAAGACGCCCTGGCCCTCAATCAGGCCTCGCTCGACCTCAACCAGCGCGTCTTGCTCCGGTACTCGGAGCAACTCTTGGCCGGGATCGAAGACCGCTCCACCACGGCGATCGCCCTCAGTCTGGGTGACCTGCGACGGCGGGCGGGCGCCCTGGAGATCGCGATCTTCGGGCCGGGAGGACAGGTCATCGGCAATGCCAGCGAGGACCCCACAAAACTGGTACCGGACTACCCGGAGCGCGAGCTCTTGGGTCGTATCCGGGATGGTGCCGGTTATGTCGCCCTGGAGACGGGTCCCGAGGGGGACCTGAGGGTGCGGGTCCTGGTAGCCGATCCCGGGGAGCGCCAGATGGCGTTACAGGCCATTTTCCCCACCTCCGAGCGGATCGGCGAGCTGTCCGCCGGTCTGGAGGATGCCTACAACCGCTACGCGGAGCTGTCCTACCTGCGCAAGTCCCTCAAGCTGAGCTTCTCGATCACCTTGTCCTTGGTGTTGCTGTTCGGTCTGATGGCGGCGCTGATAGCGGCCTTCCATACCGCACGCCGACTGGTGGCGCCGGTGGAGGCCATCGCCGGTGGCACGCGTGCCGTCGCCGAGGGCGACTATGAGCAGCAGCTGCCGCTGCCGGCACAGGACGACGAGCTCGCCTTCCTGGTCGCCTCCTTCAACTCCATGACCCGCCGGATCAGCCAGGCGCGGGATGAGGCCGCGCGCAGCCAGCAGGCAGTGGAGACCCAGCGCGCCTACCTGGAGACCGTCCTCGGGCGGCTTTCCTCGGGCGTCATGGCCCTGGATGCCGAAGGGCGCCTGCGCACCGCAAACCCTGCGGCCCTACATATCCTCAAGCTGGACGCCGAAGGCACCCGGGACAAGAGCCTCGCCGCCCTGGAGGAGGAGCATCCGCGCCTTGGGCGCTTGGTCGAAACCATAGGCTCCCACCTGGCGGCGAGCCAGGAGTGGCGCGCCGAGATCACCCTCTTCGGCGGCGAGGGACGCCAGGTCCTTATGTGCCGCGGCAGCCCCTTGATCGCGCCGGGAGACGAGACCCGCGGGCACGTGGTGGTGTTCGACGACATCACCACCCTGATCACGGCCCAGCGCGACGCCGCCTGGGGTGAAGTGGCGCGACGGCTCGCCCACGAGATCAAGAATCCCCTCACCCCCATCCAGCTCTCCGCCGAGCGCCTGCGCCACAAGCTGTTGACCAAGCTGCCGCCGCAGGATGCGCGCATCCTGGACCGCGCCACCCACACCATCGTGCAGCAGGTCGAGGCCATGAAGGCCATGGTCAACGACTTCTCCAGCTACGCCCGCGGTCCCAGAATGGAGGCCCAGCCCCTGGCCCTGGATGACCTGATCTCCGAGATCATGGACCTGTATCGCAGCGCCGGGGCGCAGAAGGGCCTCGAGGTGCGGTTGCAGGCCCCCGCCGCCTATGTCAAGGGGGACCCGCTGCGGTTGCGTCAGGTCCTGCATAATCTGGTAAAGAACGCTCAGGAGGCGCTCGACGGCCGGGCGGACGGACGGGTTCTGGTGACGACCGAGCTGATCGAGGATGCGGAGAGCCCCCTCATCGAGCTCAGGGTGCAGGACAATGGCAGCGGTTTCGACGAAGCGATCCTCGACCGTCTGTTCGAGCCCTACGTAACCACCAAGCCCAAGGGTACTGGCCTGGGCCTTGCCATCGTCAAGAAGATTATCGAAGAGCACGGCGGTATCATTTGGGCGGAAAATGCCGACGGCGGGGCGCGCGTGGCCGCGCGACTCCCGGTCTGGAACGAGGAGACGCGC
>Ga0114938_1002459_pt1 | contig 11687 bp, 15 predicted proteins | sample AshMeaBigSpring_FD_88675 | JGI IMG/M metagenome (GOLD analysis project Ga0114938, IMG submission 88675) | Groundwater microbial communities from Big Spring, Nevada to study Microbial Dark Matter (Phase II) - Ash Meadows Big Spring | ecosystem: Environmental > Aquatic > Deep subsurface >...
CGTTTCAAGACGACACGCTTTTTTTTAACGTCAATCATCCCGACGAGTACGAAGAGGCAAAGAGGCGTATATGAAAGATCGACTAACCGACGTCGCTTCTTTTGAGGCTTTTTCGGAAACGATTGCGACATGTAAAAGTCCCAAACTTTTTCTTGTCGATATCAAATGTTTTAAAGGGATTACGATCGCGTACGGCGATGAAGGCGGAGACTTTATTTTACGTTCTTTTGCGCAAACGCTCCAAACTTTTGCCCTATCGAATGAAATGACGCTTTATCGCTTTTTCGACGACAAATTCATACTGTTACAAAATACTCCGTTCGAACTTTCAAAGATGGAAAACCTTATCTTTGCCCTGCTCGATACGCTCAAAAACCTCAACTACGACTATCACGATCAAACGATTCGCATTGAAAGCGTTATCGGCATTAGTTTCGATCATTTCAACGCTCTGGAAAAAGCGCAAAAAGCACTATCGGTCGCTAAAGGAGAAGAACAGCCTTTTGTCACGTATTCGGAATTTGCCAATACGCTGCTTTGCGAAAGTGAAGAGGCTATTGAAGCGGTGATGCAAGAAGCAATCGAACACGAAAAAATTACGCTCCATTTTCAAGCCGTCGTCGACACGGAAAATCACCCTTGTTATTACGAAGGACTCTTACGCCTATGCGATCGTCAAACTTTGCAATCGCCGAAACTTTTCCTCAAAATCGCACATGAACGCGGTTTGTACGATGCTTTATTTCACAGTATCGTCCGCAAAGCGTGTCAATTGACCCAATCCGCACATCGCCGCATTGCGCTCAATCTCTCGTATGAAGATCTGCTCGATGCGGAACGTTTGGCATTTTTAAAACACCGGGTCGATCCGAAAAACATATGGCTTGAGGTCGAATGCGAAGGAAAAACGCCGTGCGAAGCGTTGCTACAAATCTTACGTACGCTCAAAAAAGAGGGATTCACGCTGATTTTGGATAACGTGAAAAGTGCGGAGTATCTTGCATATTTTACGCAAGATGCGATAGATTACGTCAAGCTTCACGGTCGCATCATGCGCGATTTTGCGATTGATCCCAACGTACAAGAGACATGTAGGGCGATAATCGCTCTGGCTCGCCGAAACGGCATCAAAACAATCGCTTCGCAACTCAACTCGCGCGCCGCATGCGAGATTGCCCAAACCCTCGGTTGCGATCTTTTCCAAGGGTTTATCGTCGAGCAACCTCACGACATCGCGTAAAAACTATTTATCTTGCTCGTAAACCAGTGCTTCGTCGATTTCATTGAGGCGAAGAACGCGTTTTCCTTTATGGTCTTTCAAAAAGCTTTGTGCGCTCGCTTCATCTTTAAACGGAATAAATTCTCTACCCATCGGACCGTACATGTCGCTTCCCACAACATAAAAAGCCGCTTTGCCGTCGATCGCCTCTTGCGTATAATAATCCGTCACCAATAAAGCGACTTTATCGTCCGGTTGTTTTGCGTAGTTACCCCATTTGGAAGGATTATGGTAAAACTTCAGCATATCTTTCACGCCGTCAAACGCATGGCTGACGGTTTTGCCGTTATCGACGTAATTCATACGTGCCGCCCAACGCGGATATTTAGCAACAAACATTCCGCACACGGGGCATTTTTCATCTTTTTCGACATGTATCATGTTTTTATGAGCATGACCGTGAGCTTCTTCGCGTACGATTTCCCACAAATACAAAGAAACGGCTTGTAGTTTTTGCTCGTCGAGTTCGCCGCACACTTTATTGTTTTTCAAGAAAACTTTCAACGCGCTAATCGTCGTAAAATCGTCTAAATGAATTTTATCTTTCGCACACGCTCCGCTATAGATCTTTTCACCCATCGGGTACATGCCTTTTTGTTTCTTTTGAATAAAAGCATCCACGTCTTGCGCCAAAGAAGCTTTTGCCAATGCAAACGCCTTATCAAACGTCATCAATTCGCCGCCGTACTCTTTCATAAACGCTTCGGCATCCGTTTTTTGAGCAAACGCCAATTTACTGACTTGACTCATCGTACCGGGGACTTTAGAGCCGACGACGTAAAATGCATCTTTCGCATCGATCAGTTTTTCACTCTTCGCATCGGTTACGACGATTTTTTTAACACGTGCTTCGATGGCGTTCCAATCTGCCGCAAGACATCGAATCGAACAATATTGTGTCGCGGTTCCGTCGTTTAAAATAGCCCCGTGAGACGTTTTATAAAACTGTTTTAAGCTCATACCGCAAATCGGACAATAGGCTTTCGTATCTCCTTGCTGAATCAATTCCGGCTCACCCGAAGCCGCTTTGTTAAACTCCTCGGCATGCAATCCGAGCGTTAAGAAGAGTGCCAAAACACTACACGCAATTAATTTGACCATCGTAACTCCCTCTAAAAGAATTTGTCACAGTGTAGTCATGAAGTGTTAAATTAACGTTAAATTACTTCGTTGATTCGCGATAAAGTTTTGCTATAATAGCCCTTAAAAAGGAGTAACTGATGATTCGCCACATCGTCTTTTTCAAGCTTCCCGACAATTCTGAAACGAATAAACAAGCTATGCGCGATCGTATTATGAGTATGCAGGGTAAATTGGATATCGTTAAACATTTGGAAGTCGGACTGAACTTTTCGCCCGAAGAGCGCGCTTTCGATGTCGCGCTGATCAGTGATTTTGACACCAAAGAAGATTTGTCGACCTATGCGACGCATCCGATTCATCTTGAAGTCGTTGCCTTTATTAAATCCCTCAACGCACAAAGTAAAGTCGTCGACTACGAATATTAATTCTCTTTTATTTCGACCTCGTCATCCGCGTGGTCGAAACTCTTTCGAATAAATACGTATAGTTTCGCTATAATTGTGCTTTAATTTTAGAAGGTACTTCTTATGAAACACTCCCTTATCGCGTCTTTAATCCTCTTTAGTACGTCTTTACTGCTTCATGCAACGGAAACAACGTCGCTTTTAGAAGAAAAAGCCCTCGGCGGAGACGCTTCCGCCGCTTTAAATCTTGCCAAGTATTATGAGGCACTCGACGACAAAGACCGGGCACTGCTATGGTACAAGCATGCCGCAACGCTCAGTATCGAAAAAACGCCTCTGACGCGACAAACGCCTGAGCCCGAAACCGTAGAGCAACTGCAAAAAATCGAACGCACGGAAGCGGTTTACGGCTCTTTCTTACGGTCGTACGACGGAGACGACGAAACCAAAGCATCGATGAAACAGATGTTGACCAAAGCGTTTGATATTGCGCCTTATAAAATCAACTACCTTTTGCCGATGACGTACGATGCGGTCTCTCACGACGATCGAAAACATGCCGAAACCAAATTTCAACTCAGCCTCCAAAAGGGACTCTCCGACAATCTCTTAGGCTTACACGAAAGCTTTGTCGTAGCGTATACGCAAACTTCATGGTGGCAAACGACGGACGACTCCGCTCCGTTTAGGGAAACCAATTATCAACCTGAAATTTTTATGATTATGCCGCATTTCAGCGATGATAGCTTCATCAAAGCTTACCAAATCGGCGTACTACACGAATCCAACGGTCAAGGCGGCGATAAATCGCGTTCATGGAATCGCGTCTATGCCAAAACCTATTTGCAAGCAGGCAATTGGGTGGTCTCTCCACGCATATGGTATCGCATTCCCGAAGATGCGAATAGCGACGACAATCACGATATCGACGATTATTTAGGTATTGCGGATTTGGAACTTATGTATCCGTGGAAAGAGCACACGTTTAAAATTTTACTGCGCAACAATTTCCATCGCGAAGACAACAGAGGTGCCGTTCAAGCAGATTGGACGTTTCCGTTGTGGGAAAAAAATCTGTTCGGCTATATTCAGCTCTACAGCGGCTATGCGGAAAGTTTAATCGATTATAATAAGCGAAGCGATCGTGTCGGTATAGGATTTGCTTTATCAAGGTAAAAAAGCGTTAAAGATTCGCGGCTTTTCGACGCGAATCTTTTGAGCGGGAAACGTCTTAGTTGAACTCTCTTGGGGATCTTCTCGGGCGTTCTTCGCGAGGTCTTGCTTCATTCACTTTAAGTGTTCTTCCTCCGACCTCTTTTTCGTTCGTCGACTCGATAGCCACTTTAGCTTCCGCATCGTTTGGCATCTCGACAAAACCAAATCCTTTAGAACGACCGGTTTCCCTGTCGCTAATAATGCGTGCGCTACTGACCTCACCGTATGCGGAAAACATCTCTTTAAGTTGTTCTCCCGTCATCTCATACTTGACATTACCTACGTAAATGTTCATTGTTACCATACTCCTCGTGTTTGAATCATTCACGTCATCTTTTTTGCCCGTAACTACGTTATTATGAAGAAAACACTGAATGACTTTGCAAAATCATTGTAGCATATAATTTCGTTTTATATACTTTAGAATAACGCCTTGATGCGCTAAGTGAGAAAAAATGACACACTCTTATCACGCGCTTACGAATGCTATTAAGAAAAATGGTGCTATAATAAATTAAAAACAAAAGAGACAACGCCATGCAATTAACCCATTTGGATGAAAAAGATCGCCCTAAAATGGTCGACGTGAGCGATAAAGAAGATACGTTTCGCGTTGCAGTAGCAAGCGGTAAGATCACGATGAGTCCCGATGCTTACGCCAAAATCATTTCTCAACAGACCAAGAAAGGTCCCGTACTTCAAACCGCCGTTATTGCCGCAATTATGGGAACGAAACGTACCAGCGATTTAATCCCGATGTGCCATCCTTTAATGCTCACTTCGGTCAATTGTGACGTCGAAGAGTTACCGGAACTTCCGGGGTTTAGGTTACGCGTTACGGCAAAACTCAAAGGACAAACCGGCGTCGAGATGGAAGCTTTGACGGGCGTGAGCATCGGATTGCTGACGATTTACGATATGGCAAAAGCAATCGATAAATCGATGATCGTCAACGCCGTTTGCCTTGAATCCAAAAGCGGAGGGAAAAGTGGAGACTACGCAAGAACTCCAGCTTGATTATCCTTGTCATTGGGAGTACAAATTGGTTTTGGACGCTAAGCACGATATTCACGAAATCGTTACGGAACTTTTAGAAGAGCGCGTTCACGAAATCGGCAAATCCCAAGAGAGTAAAAAAGGCAACTACGTCAGTTATACGTTACGCGTTTTGGTTCACGGAACGGACGATCGGAAAATGCTTTATCATTTACTCAAAGCACATCAACATATCAAATTCGTATTGTAAAAGAGAGGTCTCTATGGAATCGACGTATACCATTTTTTTGGCAACCGTTAAGGAAAACAAAGATAGTCCCAAACTTTACCCGCTGATTTCCGAGCTCTGTTTTGAGCTTTCACGTAAAAAAATTCAACGCCTTAAAGACGAGCACAATATTTATAATCGATTGGGCGAATTGTTTGAACTTTATGCCAAAGCGTTGCAAGAAGAAGGACTCAAAAATACGCGCGCGCTCAATAGCGTCATAGACGGTCTATTAAAAGCTTCCAGCCATGAGCAAGAGGCTTTTTTATACAAAACGATTTATGAAAAAGAGCAATTGGAAAAGAGTATTTTCCACCAAAAACAACATATCCGATCTACGCTAACGCAGATGTTCGATACGCTGGAGCATCATATCGAATCGATGCAAGAAGAGACGAAAGTCTATGCCCTCTCGGCACTCAGCGATGCAAAACTCAAAGGTATCGAGATGTTAGGCATCTTACACGAAACGACCAGCGAAGCCCTTTTAACAACGCTTGAGAAGGGTAGCGATATCGTCGATACGATTTACGAAATTACGAAAAATCTCTCTTTCCAAGCCATTAGCGAACGCGAATTGAGTAAAAAACGTATGCTGGATATTTCACATACCGTTATCTCCGCGGCTATCGAAATTGCCGATGAAGATTTAGGACATGCCAAAGATATTTTAGAAGGCACGATTAACGGCGTTAGAGAAGGTATCGCTAAAGCCATCGACAAATTTAAAAACGATCTAAAATTCGCTCCTACCGAAGAGATTGAAGGTCTTTTGGAAACCGATTTGACGCAATTACGTAAAGAGTTACTCAAAGTCGATGAGCAATTTATGAAACTGCTTGAAGCACTTGCCGCGCAAAACGAAGGTATCTCGTCCTCGCTCATTTACGAAATCTTAAAAGAGATGAACAGCTCGACCGCTAAAATGATGCGCGCGGCAAACGAAGCAAAAGAAGCCATTAGCGAGCGCATCGAACAACTCAAAGCCGAAGCGTTCGTTTTTGAAAAAACGTTTAAAGAAAAAGCCGAGAAAAGACTCGAATCGTTTAAAAAAGACGTCAATGAATTTGAAAAAATCGCAACGTCCAAAGTCGAATCTTTAAAACAATTCGAATTTGAGAACGAAAAAGCGAAACAAGTGGCTCAAGAAGCTAAAAAGCTAGGTTTTCATGCGTGGAAAGCTGCTAAAAACATGGTCGACGGTGCCGTTAAAAGTGCCAAAGAGGCTATGAAAAAAGAAGAAAAATAGTCGTTAAAACGTATCCGTGCAAAACAATACGGATACGCTTTAATAGTGTTTAAAAAATCAATGCCAATACCCTGCCGTTATCGGTGTCGTTTGCCTTGGCTATTTCAGAGACAGACTGTCTCGCAGACGCAACCATATGCCCATCGTCGCTTAAACGTTTGAGCATAGTTTCAGCGTCCATATCTAAAAATACCGCTACTTTTTCCAAAGGCTGATCCATCAACGCTTTGAATACGAGGGCTTTAGGATTCACTTTTTCGGGCGCGTTATCCAAAAGCGGAACGGCTACGAACAATGCGATAATCAATATGCCGACAACAAGGGCTACGTAAGTCGACGACTTTTTAAAGTAACCTTTAAATCCAACCCAATTTTTAACAAGATGAAACCATACGATTATCACCATGCCCAGTCCTAACCAAATATGAATCGCTTCGGTCGATAAAACTCTAATTTTGAAAAACATCAAAATACCGGTAAGGGCAACTGCAAGAAAACTGACGAATAAAAATCCGCTCACAACGTTTCGAGGAAGTACGTTCATCAAAACTCCTTTTTAAAACTTCATCATTACGACAGTGCAATGACGTTTGATTGAAGAATGAAATTATAAAAGAGCTTTGTTAACGCTTTGTTACGCTACTCTAAACCCGTAGCGTGCATGAAGATCACTTTATCGGTAATAAACTTAATTTTGATATTACGCTTTTCATCGCCCCAAAGGCAGTCGTTCATACCGCCGATTGCATCGCATTGGGTCGCTTTGCCCAGAATATTCACGACGTCGGCGTAATTCATACCGATTTGAATTCGATCGTATTTATCCTTGGTAAGATTTGAACATCCCGTTAAAACCACTAAAAAAAAGGCTACCGTCCACCAACGCATGAGGGCTCCTTTAGGCTTATTTCGCTAAAGCGTAGCATATTTTTTCTGTTTAGCGGCTTTGAGACACCAAGACGAACATCTCGGCGTGTTCTTTTTCAAAAGAGGCGCATCGCTCGCAAATCATTTCTCCTCCTTTGTACGAAAAAGCACATCGACAAGTGTCGCATACGCGCAAATCGTGAGCGATCAGCACCTCCGCACGCTCAAACGCAAACGAGGCGATATCGACCGTTGCCTCAGGCGTATCAATCGCCTTTTTGGCGCATACCGTTTCGCAAATGTTGCACCCGATGCATTGACCCGTTTGAAATAAAATCTTCGTTTGCGTCGTATCGTAGCTTAAGGCATGCGTAGGACAAAATCGTACGCACTCTTTGCAATTATCGCACGTTATCGTTACGGCTTTTGGATGTATGAACGAAAAATCTTCGCTACGAACCCAAACCGCTCTCTCAAGATAAGTTTTCATCTTTTGCTTGAAGACCCAAAGCGAATCGGGTGAGGGCATCGTCGATTTGGGCGTTATCAATTTCTCAAACCATACGCGTTTGGCAGGCTTAACGTTAGGGCGAACTTCGCATCGAATACGCGCCTCTTGCCCTAAAATCTGCATCAAGCGATTGACCTCGTCTATCGCTTTGGAAAGATGCTTTTCGACCGCGTTTTCACGGTTATGCTTGCAACTCGCACAATGGCTGACGTCACATACGACCTCTTTGGCTTCCAGTACCAAAACCGCCCAATCCCAAAAATTGAGCGCACCGAAACAGGGAAAAAGATCTTTACATGTAAAGCTTCTCGACTCGGAGGAAATCAGACGCTCGACAAGGGTTTCGATCGTCGCACCTTCAAGGCGTAGCGCATGAGTCGGGCATACTCCGACGCACGCACCGCACTGAACGCACGAGGGCAATAACCTCAACTTTCCCTCGCAAAAGCCAAAGGCATCGTGTGCGCAAACTTCTTGGCATAACGTGCAATCGTTTTTAGCGTATTCGTTACGGAGACAATCCAATCGGTTAAAAACGATTGAGCCGATGCGATCTTCATACGTTAGCGTTGCCATTATAAAGACTCGTAATCCGCGACGAAAAACTCTGCCGCCAATAAGCATACGCCCTTGTAAAAGGGCGTATGTGCCGCTTCGGACATACTCACTAAATATGCCGGTGCCCACATGAGCAAATGTTTTTCTAAAAAAGCGCGTTGTGCGTTTATCTCCTCTTTTAAAACGAGATTTTGCATAAAAGCGCATTCAAGACTCAGATGATCGGGTGCTTGAAGCCGAGATTGCGTGAGATTGAGTTCATAACCGTGCTCAAAATAAAACTGCATCACGGGATTTTGCAATCCGACAAGCACCTCATCCCTCTCTTCTAAGACCGAACTCTCCAAAGGCATCGCGTGCATCAAAAACAAAGAGCTAAAGTCGATGTTTAACGCCTCTTCCAACGCTTCAAGCGGCATAGAGGATAACCATGAAGCCTCCTCTCCCATGACCATTTCAAGCAACGCCGAGTCGTGTTGAAGTTCTACGACGATCTTCGTATCCGGCACATCGGCAAACATACGCGATAAAAAAGCGTACATGTGCGCTCTTGGTTGCGTCTGCACTAGAGGCATCCTTTGAAGAAACTTTTTTGCGGCGGCGGCGGTGCTTTAAAACCGCTTGCGATGATGGTGTCGCCTTGCACTTCGCCGATAATCGTGACGCCGTTCATATTCATCGGCTCATCCAGCTCGTAACGAGGAATATTCCGGTAGTCGACACGGTAGATTTTTTGTTCGTTGTGCACAAAGAGCACCACATCGTCGCTCACGCGATCTCCAAAATCCCAGTTATGAAAACACTCGCCGCTACCGCAGACGAAGCTTTCCAAACGACAATCCGCAAAATAGCCGTTTCGCGCACACCATTCGCTGGTCAAAAATCCTTTTTTTTCTTCCGCATAAGCCCCTAAAAGGAGCATGCATGTCAGCATGATTGCTTTTTTCATCACTTAACCTCCGCTTTCAAGGTTTTCAAAAAGGCTACCGCATCGTTAATACTCTTTTCGTCCAGATGCGAAAAAGGCGGCATCGTGGAACTTCGCACCCCTTTATCGTCCAGCGTATACCAAGCAAAATTACGGTGCGCGTTTAGGTTATATCCGGGAACGACCACTCCGTTTGGCTCGACGATAGACTCTTTAAGATAACTGTCATTACCGTATCCGCCGATATTGGAAAGATTCGGTGCCATAAATTCGGGTGCATTTTTTACCTCTTTGTACTGATGGCAAGAGGCACAGTTCTCCATCACGACGTTTTCGCCGTTTTTCACGTCTCCGATCGTCTCGGCAAAGGCGGGATTCAACATTCTATTGCCGTCTAGATTGAGCTCAACCCATGCGCTTAAACGTTTCAAGCCGTCACGATGGTGTAAAGCACCGTCCCAAACGGCAAAAGCCACCGGCGTAGAGCCTGAAAGGGAGAGATAGGCACTTTGAAGCGGCCGAATCAAAAGTGCTTTCCACGTTCCCTTTGCATAGTTCATCTCCATAACGCTAGACTCCGATGCATCGCGAATCTGCGTCATCGAACGAAATCCTTCGGCAATAAACGTACGTTGATAATCCCCGTTGCCTTGTTTTGCCACGGCTTCTTGATACGCTTTGGCATCCTTACCGAAAGCGTTTTGATTGGAAACATTGACTTGATGAAAAACGTCTTGTGCGTTATTGGGTTCGTATAACGCTCCGGTCGCTTTTTGAAGGTGAACGATCACGGCGCGTCCTTCGCTTCCCATGCCGATATAGGGTAATGCTCCTTTGGTCGTTGCAAACTGTACCGCAAAACCGTCACCGAAAGTATTGCCGTCGCGTCTTTCTTGAACGTTTTTCGTCGTATCGCTCCATTCGATCAAAAACGCAACGTTTTTCCCGTCGCAAACGCTTTTGACATGTAAGCTTTTGGCGGACATATTTGCAGAGACGTCGTTGGCTGTTTTATCGTTCATAACCACCGTTGTTTGCGGGTAAACGATGACCGTATCGCTTTTGATTTTATCCCACAATTTTGAACTCAAGGTAAGCTTTGAAACGTCTTCGCCGCTTTTGAACGCACTCAGCGTTTGTGCCTGAAGCGACATCGCTCCCAATACCAGCCAACCGGCTAACGTAAGGTATCGTTTCATGAGTGCACCGCCTTGGTAGAAAATGTCATTTTGGAAGTGTATTTACCGCTGCTATAGCGGGTATCCACCGGTTGAATCGGCGGTAGACCTTTGTCTTTCGCCACTTTAGCGTAGTAGTTACTATCGAGTCTGAACATCTCCTCATGCTGATAGGCGATGAGTAAATCCATCAATTCGCTCTCTCCCGTCTCTTTGCGTTTTTTCATCTCGGCTTTCAGCGTACGAGCCGCTTCATGCACTTCTTTACCGAAGAGTCTCTCCAACACCTCCGGAGGAATGCGAGTACTGCCTTCGATGATTTTTCCGTTTGCGTCAAACTTCGGCGGTGCTTCGGTCGGCGGAACGTAGTAAACGTTCGCTTCGGTACCGTAATCGGGGCGCAAAGGCAATGCCACTTTGTATTTTTTCACCAGTTTATACACTTGTCCCTCTTCATCGTCCAAGAAGCCTACAAAGCGAATGCGCCCGACGCATTGCTGCGCACAAGCAGGCGGTAAGCCCTTCTCAATTCTTGGGAAACAGAGAATGCACTTCTCACTTTTAGAGATACGCGGGTTAAAGTAAATCTTTTTGTACGGACACCCCGCGATACAGTAACGATACCCTTGACATCGGTCCAAATCCACGAGCACCACGCCGTCTTGGTCGCGCTTAAAGATCGCATCTCTCGGACAGGCACTCAAACACCCGGGGTTTGAGCAGTGGTTACAAATACGCGGAATGTAGAAGAAATAATTATCGTTCGGAAAATCTCCCGCCCCTTCATCCTCATCCCAGTTTGGTCCCCATTTAGGGTCGGTATCGGGGTGAAACGGCTTACCGAGGGCTAGTTCATCATGATTATAATCCCACGGCACGCCGTACTCGCTCTGCAAACTTGGTATGACTCCGGGTTTTAAATCGCCCGCTTCGTCAAACCCGCCGCCGAGTTCTTGCCATTTTTTAGGATACCCCTCGCCCGGATAGGTCTCAACGTTGTTCCAGTACATGTACTCTCTTCCGTTGCGGTTCGTCCACTGCGTTTTACACGAGACGGTACAGGTCTGACAACCGATACATTTGTTTAAATCCATTACCATGGCTAATTGACGTTGTGACATACCCTACCCCCTTGCCTTTTCAAAATTCAC
>Ga0114938_1002461_pt1 | contig 11682 bp, 11 predicted proteins | sample AshMeaBigSpring_FD_88675 | JGI IMG/M metagenome (GOLD analysis project Ga0114938, IMG submission 88675) | Groundwater microbial communities from Big Spring, Nevada to study Microbial Dark Matter (Phase II) - Ash Meadows Big Spring | ecosystem: Environmental > Aquatic > Deep subsurface >...
ATGCAGCCGGTCGATCGCCTCGGTGGCGATCTGCAGCGCGGTGTCGAACCCGAAGGTGCGGTCGGTCATGGAAATGTCGTTGTCGATCGTCTTGGGAAGCGTGACCACGTTGAGCCCGCGCTCGACCAGCCGCAGCGCGTTCTTCTGGGTGCCGCCGCCTCCGATGCAGACGAGCGCGTCGAGGTGATGCCGGTGATACGTATCGACGATCGCGTCGGTCATGTCGGTTTCCTTGCCGCCGATGTTCATGCGGTGGGGCTTGTCGCGGCTGGTGCCGAGGATGGTCCCGCCATCGGTGAGGATGCCGGATAGCATCTGGCCGTCGAGTTCCACGGTCTGGTCCTGGGCCAATCCGCGGAAGCCGTTGAGGAAACCGATCACCCGCATGCCGTAGGTTTCGCGCGCCGCCTTGCCGAGTCCCCGGATCGCCGCGTTGAGTCCCGGGCAATCGCCGCCGCTGGTGAGAATTCCGATGTGCTGTGCCATGGCGTTCCGTTCTTTCGGCCTCCAGACTACGCAAGGCCCGCGGCGCGCGACAAGCGGACATTCGGTGACATTTCATCCGCGCCTTGCACAGCCGCCGGCGCTCTGCTTCTCTCCGCCGCCGCAAGCTCTCCCATGTTCTACCTCACCACCGCCATCGATTACACCAACGGCTCGCCCCACATCGGCCACGCTTATGAAAAGGTGCTCGCCGACGTGATCGTCCGCTACCGCCGCCTGCGGGGTGACGAGGCCTTCCTCCTGACCGGTGTGGACCAGCACGGACAGAAGGTCCAACAGACCGCCGAAAAAGAGGGTGTGAACCCCGCCACCTTCGTGAAGCGCACCACGAAGAAATTCCTCAACCTCTGGGAGAAGCTCGGCGTGCAATACGACGGCTGGGCGGAAACCATCGACCCGCGCCACAAGGCCTGCGTCCAAACCATCCTCACCACCCTCAAGGATCAGGGCCAGCTCTACAAACACGCCCATTCCGGCCACTACTCGGTGCGGCAGGAACAATTCCTGTCCGACCGCGACCGCGACGAGTCCGGAAACTTCGGCCCCGAGTGGGGCGAGGTGGTCGTCATCGAGGAGGAGAACTGGTATTTCAAGCTCAGCGAGCACACCGGATGGCTCAAGAGTTACCTCGAAGCCACCCCGGACGCCGTGCTGCCCGTCTTCCGCAAGGCGGAGCTGCTCAACGCCCTGGAGCGCAATTCCGGCACCGACCTCTGCATCTCCCGCCCGAAGGAACGCCTGCGCTGGGGCATCGAGATCCCCTTCGACACGTACTTCGTCACCTACGTCTGGTTCGACGCGCTCATCAACTACATCTCCTTCGCCGGCTATCAGGCAGCACCCGACGCGGAGCTGCCGGACTTCTCCAAACTCTGGACCACCGACGAGCGCCCCGTCCACATCATCGGCAAGGACATCCTCGTCCCGGCCCACGGCATCTACTGGCTCTGCATGCTGCACGCCATGGGCTTTCCGGACGCGGAGATGCCGCGCCTGTTGGTCCACGGCTGGTGGAACATCCGCGGCGAGAAAATGAGCAAGTCGCTCGGCAACATCGTCGACCCCGCCGAGCTCGCGGAGAAATTCGGCGTCGAGGCGCTGCGCTACTATCTCGTGCGCGACATCGTCACCGGCAAGGACTCGGATTTCGATCTCGACCGCCTGGTCATGCTCTTCAACACCGAGCTTGCCAACGAGCTCGGCAACCTTTGCAACCGCGCCCTCAACATGAGCCAGCGCTTCACCGGCGGCGTCATCACCCGCGGCGGCCCGTTCAACCCGGAGGATCTCGCGCTCCAGACCTCTCTATCGGAATCCACCGCAGCCTACCGCGCCGCCATGGATGAGTTCGACGTCTCCAGGGCGCTCGAAGCAATCAGCCGCCACGTCGTCCATTGCAACCAATATGCCGAGCGCATGAAGCCGTGGGAACTCAACAAGGATCCGGAGAAAAAGGCCCGCCTGGCCACCGTGCTCCAGCACCTCGCGGAAAGCGTCGCCCATTGCGCCGTGCTGCTCTCCCCCGTCCTGCCGGACGCCGCCGCGAAACTCGCCGCCCAGCTCGACCTCCCCTCGCTGGTGGAGCTGCGCCTGGCCGAGCTTCACTGGGGCCTCATCCCGGAAGGCCACCTGATCGGCAAACCCAAGCCGGTGTTTCCCAAGATTCTGATAGAGGAACCTCAGTGAGGTCGATCCCTCACCCGCTCCATGCCACGCCCAGATCCTCCGCGGCCTTTGCGAGACGCCTGTCGAGGGTCCACAGCTTCACGCCGCTGATTTTCGCGGAGGCCAGGATCAGCACGTCGTTCCATTGCAGGCCGATCCCCCATAAGTTCCTGCGCTCGATCAGGACCAGCGCCTCCATCGGCTCGGCCTCCTCGACCTTGGGCAGGCGCTGCATGAAATCATGCATCAGCGGACGGCGGCTCAACGAGCCGACGAACAGCTCGCCGATCACGCAGGAATGCGTGGCGACAAGATCCTCCCTGAGCAGATCCCGCATCGTGGCGTTCGTTTCCCGCAGGAATCCCACCCACAGGTTGGTGTCGATCAGGACGCGTGGAGCATGGGCCTTCATTCCTCCGCCACCTTCGCGGCCGGGATCTCCTCCAACGGTTTTCCGGCGTAGGTCACCGGCTCCCTTTCCACTCTGCCGCCTCTGGGCGTGAGTTCGAGGTCCGGCATGGTGCCACCCATTTCCGCCAGCCTCCTGCCCGCCTCCCTTTGGACGAATTCCTTGAGCACGAAGTTCAGGAGCTCGGACTTCGAATGGATTCCCGACCATTTCTCCGCGGTTGCCAGCAACCCGTCATCCAGTGCCACGGTGGTTCTCATGCACGGAAATGAACATCAAATGATGCCGGATCTCAAGCCCTTTTTCAGATCGGTCGCCGTCAACCACGGGATCCCGGGGGATTTTTGATTGCCCGAAACAGGATTTCGCCCGATCACCCGGCCATGCGCGTTGATCGCAAGCCTTTCCAGATCCTCTTCGTCTGCCTCGGCAACATCTGCCGCTCCCCGGCCGCGGAAATCATCTTCCGCCAGCAGGCCGCCGAGGCCGGGCGTCTCGATGAATTCCACATCGATTCCGCCGGCACCATCGGCTTCCATCAGGGATCGCCGCCCGATCCCCGCATGTCCGCCGCCCTCGCGCGCCACGGCTTCACCGTCACCGGCCGCTCCCGGCAGATCCAGCCGGAGGATCTGGAAGGCTTCGACCTGATCGTGACGATGGATGAATCCAACCACCGTGACGTCCGCGAACTCAATCCTGGCGGGGAGTTTCACGCCAAGATCCGCCCGCTGGTCGGCTTCTGCAGGAACCACGATGTCCCCCGGGTGCCGGATCCTTACTACGGAGGCGAACGCGGCTTCGACCATGTGATCGAGTTGCTCAAGGACGGCTGCGAGGGAATCCTTGCCGGGATACCGCCGCGATGACCGCTTCGGGAAAACTCCGCGCGCTGGCCGCGAGCGCGCGGCTGGCGAACCTCCCGAGCGTGCTGGGCAACGTCGGCGTCGGCGTGGTGATCGCATGGTGCGCGACGGGAAACGTGCGGCTCGACGCAGCTCCCGCGCTGGCCATGGCGGCAGGTGCCAGCCTCTATCTTTCTGGAAACCTGCTCAATGATTGGTGGGATCTCCGCTGGGATTCGGAACACAGGCCGGAACGGGCCTTGCCGCGCGGATTTTTCCGGCCGGGAGAGTTTCTCGGGATGGCTGCGGGATTGGCGGCGCTGGGTCTCGGGTTGGCGGTGCTGGTCTCGCGGGGGTGTCTGCTCACCGCCGCCTGCATCGTGCCCGCCATCCTGGTTTACACCGCGGCGCACAAAAGGACCCCGCTCGCTGTGCTGTGCGTGGCGTTCTGCCGCGCGCTGCTGCCGGTGCTCGGTTTCGCCGCCGTCGCGCCTCTCACGGCGGCGCTGGAACCGGTAAGCCTGGTGCTGCTCGTCCCCGCCTGCGCGGCGCTGATGGGTTATGTGACGGCGCTCTCGCTCGACGCCCGTTGGGAGTCCGCGCCGAGTCCGCCGCGTTTCGCCCGGTGGGCGGCTTTCGGCCTTTTCGCAGCGGCGCTGGGAGTGACCCGCCCCGTGCTTTCCCTGTGGCCGCTCGCGGCACTTCCCTGCCTGTTTTGGCTGGTGCTTTGCCATTCCGTGTTCCGCCATCCCGTCAGCGTCCGCGTTTCCAACCTGTTGGCCGGAATCCCGCTGGTGGACGCGCTCACCTTGTTGCCGCTCGCCCACTCCGAACTCCCCGCCGGCCAGACACCCTGGCTCCAGGCGCTGGTGACCGCATCGCCCTTCGCCTGCCTTCTCGCGGGAAAACTCCTCCAAAGACTCGCCCCCGCCACCTGATCCGGCTTGCCCGATCCGGCGTTCTACGCTCCAGTCCCGCCCACGCATGACCCTTGCCGAGAAACAACAGGAACTGCTCGACGAGCTCGCCCTTTTCCAGGATTGGACCGAGCGCTACGAATACGTCATCGGTCTCGGCAAGAAACTCCCGCCCATGGCGGACTCCGCGAAAAACCCGGAGCACCTCATCAAGGGCTGCCAATCCCAAGTCTGGCTGGACGCCTCCTTCCGCGATGGAAAAATCCACTACACCGCGGACTCGGATTCCCTCATCACCAAGGGCATGATCGCCCTCTTCGTCCGCGTGCTCGATGACGAAACCCCGGATGCCGTCCTCACCGCGGACATGTCGTTCATCGACCGCACCGGCCTCAAGGAGCACCTCGCCCCCACCCGCGCCAACGCCCTCAACCTGATGGCCACCCAGATGAAACAGCGCGCCCTCTCCTTCGCCTCCCACTGAATCCCGCCACCCCATGCCCGAACTCTCCTTTGAATGGCTCAGCGATCCCCAGGCCTGGGGCGCGCTTCTCACGCTCTCCCTGCTCGAAATCGTCCTCGGCATCGACAACATCGTCTTCCTCTCCATTCTCGTCGACCGCCTGCCGGACCATCAGCGCAAGACCGCCCGCCTCATGGGCCTCGGGCTCGCCATGTTCGCCCGCCTCGCCCTGTTGTTCTCGATCACCTGGATCATGGGCCTCACCAAGCCGGTCTTCAGCATGCACCTGCCGGAGTTCCTCTGGGACATCAGCCCGCACTACAAGGAACACCACGGTCTCATCGGCATCTCGGTCAAGGACCTCATCCTCTTCTTCGGCGGAGCCTTCCTGATCTGGAAATCCACCAAGGAAATCCACGAGAAACTCGAGGACGAGGGCGAGTCCCACGTTTCCGTCAGGGCCAACGGCTTCGTCTCGGTGCTCATCCAGATCATGCTCATCGACATCATCTTCTCGCTGGACTCGGTGATCACCGCCGTCGGCATGGTCAACGACCCCTCGCGCGTCTCGCTGATGATGACCGCCGTGGTGATCTCCGTGGGAGTCATGATGCTCGCCTCCGGTGCGGTGGGAGCCTTCGTCTCCCGGCACCCGTCGGTGAAAATGCTCGCCCTCTCCTTCCTCATCCTCATCGGCACCACCCTGATGGCGGAGGGCTTCCACTTCCATTTCCCGAAAGGCTACATCTACTTCGCCATGGCCTTCTCGCTCGGCGTGGAACTCCTCAACCTGCGGATCCGCGGCAAAAACCCGCCGCCCCCGGCCTCCAACATCTGAGCCGCACCAGCCGCGGAAATCGCCAGCCGGAGATTTCCGCTTGATCCCATGGGCCCGAGTCCCTAGCCAATGGGCACCAACCATGGGACAACAATCGAACAAAGTCATCAAACGCCGCCGCCGCGCCGACTACCTGAAGCGCAAGAAGGACCAGGCGAAACTCGGCGGCATCGTCAAGAAGCCAGCCGTCAAGAAGGAAGCTCCCGCAGCCAAAAAGGCTCCCGCCAAGAAAGCTCCCGCCAAAAAGGCTCCCGCAAAGAAGGCCCCTGCCAAGAAGGTCGCAGACACCGCCGTCGAACCGGAAGCCGTGGAAACCGCCGCTCCCGAGCAGACCGCTCCGGAATCCGCCGAGACCACCGAGGCCTGAGCCGCTTCACACCCCGTTTTTCCCCACGGGCCGCCCACCTCGGGCGGCCCGTTTCGTTTTCCATGCCGGGATTGACGCCAAAACTCGCCGTCTGGCCTGCCACGGGAAGCGCGAATGCCCATCGCCTGGCCTTCCCTCAAGTCAGCATAGCTGGCGATTGCTGCCGCTGTGCCATCCTTGGGCAATCTCCGGCGTGATGCCGGCCGGGTGCATAAATTTCTTGTCACTCTCAGCTTTATGACATGGGATATCGGACGTCCGCTGCGGCGGATGGGAAATTAGAAGTTCCGTCACTACGCGGTCGGCATCGACCGCAACGATGCCGCCAAACCGACCAAAATGGCCGGGGAGGCGGTGGCGTATGTCCAAGCCGCCTTCCTTCGGGGAGGGGGCAAAAGGCCATCGCGGTCGTCGTAGTGCGGCTCTTCTAACTCCCCGTCCACCTGGAAGGACCTCGTCCAGCCTTCCCATGAAACTGATTCCACGAATCATCCCGGTCCTGTTTTTCGCCGCGACGCTGGCACATTCTCAGGACGCAGTCAGCACGGTTCCCCCAAAATATGCAGCGAGTCCGGTGCCACTCACCACCGCCCGCATCCTGGGTGCAATCCCGGACGGCACGCCGCCGCCACCCGCACCACCGAAACCCGAGTTCCACATTGCCTCGCGGGACATCCTCGACACCGCCACTCACGAACAAGGCGGACGGAAAATCACCATCCGGCAAATCAAACCCATCAACCTCCCGCCGCCACCCGCGCCGATGGAGTCTTCCGCCGGAGCGGATGAGGCCTACCGCGCCCGTCTCGCAGATTACCGTGCCGCGCATCCAAGAGTGGGTCTGCTTTTCCTAGGTGCTACAGTGTTCCTCGCCAAAGACTCTCCGCCAAGAACGCTCGTCCAGTACTGGCCCGAAGGTAACCGTGGTTCGATCACCTTCTGGTCCTCAGCGGACTTCGCTCTGATCGCCGGAGGCATCCAATCCTTCGCCGACACCAGTGGAAACACCCACTCCATCTTCATGGGCTGGGGCTGCGTGGATATCGACCGCATGGCGGAGCGCATGGCCGCCCATGGCCGCGCATACGTCGTTCCCGCAATACCCAAATTTCCCGAAGGGAAGGCCACCTTCAAGATCGACGGCGAGTCCCCCGCCGCCGAAGACCTCGTGGCCATCCAGTCCCTCCACGACCTTTACAACACCGAGTACACGCGGCTGAAAACAGCTTACGCCGGCCGCGAAAAAGCCCGCATCGAGCACGAGGCTTACCTCAAGGCCAACCCGCCACAACCCAAGGACATCACCCTCAACTACTGGCGGGTCGAGAAGTCTGCATCCACTGAGAAGGGAGGGGCGGCCCGATGAAACGCCTTCTTTTGACCTCGCTCGCCTCCCTGCTTTTAACGCCCGGCAGCTTCGCCATCATCGACGCGAACCAGAATGGCCTGAGTGATCTGTGGGAAAGAGCTCAGAACCAGGGATCTCTCTTTCCGGAAACCTTTGATCCGCAGGCCGACCCGGATTCGGACGGTTGGACCAATGCGCAGGAAGCCGCCGCCGGAACGGATCCCTTGGATCCGAATCCGCCCGACGGTCTGATCCGTCCGGAAATCACCCACATTCCCGCCGTTCTTGGCGAGCCCGATGAAAACGGAGTTCCGATTGTCATCACCCCGGAAGCCGTCACCGTCACGTGGCCGACTCTCGTCGGCAAACAATACACCCTGCTGTTCTCGCCCGACCTGACGGAAGGGAGTTGGATTCCCATCGGGGAATCGTTCATCAGCAGCGGCGGCGAGGTGACCTATGTATTTGAGGTAAATGATTCCGAAAAACGCTTTTGGCGGGTCGCTGCCGGAGATGTGGATTCGGATCGAGACGGACTCACCGACGCTGAGGAACACGCGCTCGGCACTGATGCGAACGGTGACGATTCCGATTGGGACGGGATATCCGACCGCGAGGAGATCGCCTTGGGGATTTCCCCGGTCATGTTCGACAGCGACGATGACGGCTCAGGTGACGGAGAGGAACTGCTGGGCGGGAAGAATCCGTTGTTGGCTTCCTCGTTTCCGCCACAATGGCGATATGTCGAAAGGAGCCTACACTATGGTTTTGGCAATCCAACGCCCGACACGCCCCCACCCTACAGCCACCTTAGGACAGAGCAGCGGTGGGAACCCGTATCGTCCAGCATCACGGATCATCCGCTTGAGCTTGAATGGTCTGTTCTTGCTTCCAACCTAGAGACCCTTCATCCCTTCCCGGCCCAGCCGACCGCCCCACGGTTCACCCGGTTGTCATCGTGGGTGAATTACGGTGATCTCATTCCTTCGGGAGAGCCTCCGAAGTATACGTCTCTCAGTCATCGCAGATACTGGCTTGTGACTGACGAGGCGCCGATCAGACCGTTGAGCCGGACATTCATCAAAGTCGTGAATGCCTCGGTAAACGGCCAGAGCATTCCGGGGACCTTGGCTTCATTTCGTCATGAAGTGTCGCCTGGAGAGCAGACATCGGTGCCCACGGACATAATCGAAAGTCTGACCACCAACCCCGCGTCTTCGTCGCAGGAACCCCACAGCGAGCGCATCAGTGTCAGCCTCGTCCCGGCGGAAGTAGTCTCCCGAGACAAATTCCTGGCAGGGTCTTTCCGGATCCCGGAGTCCTTTGAGAACCTTGAAATGGAGTTCGGAGGGCCTGAGGAGCTGGGGCGTTACGGCGGCTTGCTCGGAGGCGGAACCACCAAGGTTTATGAAAGTGTCGAGGCCATGCTCAACGCGCCGCCGGACGCGCAACCACCCGGCCAGAAAGTCTGGTTTGTGAGGGACTCCGGAGATCCCAGGAAAATCCGGTTCTACACCTGCTACAGCGTGACCGGCACCGCGGTCATCAAGCTCCACCCCAATGCCGGCGGCAGCGCTGCCCCTGCCGTGGTCACACACGAACTCACAGCGGCTCCGGATTTTGGTGACCTCATCGTTTACGTGGATCGCTGGGTGAAGGGTTCCTCATTCACAGGCGAATGGTCGGGCACATCATGGCTGGCCATGAACGGCGGGGAAATCGAGGGCGTTCTCGACAATCAGACCCGCGCCTGTCTCATCCCGTTTTTCGATGTCATCGATCAGGTCACCGGATTCACACCTCTTGTGATGGGTCTATGCGACGGAGTCCGGACCGGATTTCACGACGACATCGCGTTTCTCGAAATGCTCCATACGGCCGCGGTGACCTCGTCCGGCTGGGTTTATGCCACGGCAAAGGCCGAGATCGACGGTTGGTTGGACAATCCGACGGTAAGGGTGGAGCAACTCAAGCTGATGCTCAGTAACTTGTGCTGCAAGACCGTGTTGCCAAAGCTTTCCCAACTGGGCCAACGGTTCACCACCTGGGAGGGCTTCAGAAGCATGGCCTGGGGCGCGTGGGAACGGGCGCGCGGACTGGATGAGTTCGTCCGCCTCGTTCCCCTGGCCTCGGCACGGTTGGTGGTGGATGGGGTGATCTCCTGGGGGGACGACTTCTGCACCCGCATGATGACCGGAGCCGAAAAGACCGCATGGGACGTCACTCCTTGGGACAGTTCTCCCCTGCTCAATGACATCGAAACGTTCCGAAACCGGGCCTGGTACACCTATGGATACACCTTCGGATACCTCGGAGAGCAATGCGCCGCAGCGGTGGTGAGCGCCGGAACCGTCACGGTGGCCAAGATCTGCGCCCGAAACGGCATCACCATGGCTGGCAGGCTCGCGCCCCGGGCCATGGCCGTGGTCGCCATGCGGTTGCACTACATCAAGGACGCGCTTGCGGACGTCGATCTCCTGGGTGACGGACTCCGTCTCGCCCACGAGGGCGCGATGTCTTCCGCGGCCCGCGCGCCGACCACGCCCCTCATTAAGGAGATTCCGGCTTCCCTCATGGAAAACCGGATGGCCAACCCCAACTACACCCGGGAACTGTTCTGCTTCAAGGACTGGATCAAGACTGCGACCAAGAACGGCAATGTCCGGAAGTTGATCAAGACCTCTGGGCGCGAAGGTCAGCACATGAAAAAAGCCGCAGAGTGGATGGAGCTGATGGGAGACAAGGTCACCGCCAGCGCATCCAAAGGCTGGGCGGAAATCTACGAACGGCTCCTGAAATTGGAGGGCGACACTTTCGTCGAGGACCGGGCAGAAGATTTCTTCAAGCTCATGAAGCTGGAGACCGCAGAAGGAAAAGAAGCCGCGCGGAAGACCTTGGAGGACTATGCAGCCCGCGTTGCCAACGACCCGAACGCCAAGCTGTGGGTAAAGGATCTGCAGACCATTCAGCAAAAGGGTTATCGTTACATAAACCAGTTCGAATTGGACCAGATCAATGCGAACGGCGGGAAACTTCCTCTGCACCCTGAGCGTGAAGGTCAATACTTCACGCTGGACGGAGCATATGCGAGCGGAGAAGAAGCAAAGAACGCGTTGCAACTTCCTCGCCCTGCAACAGAATACATCGGGCGCATTGAATTTGATCTTGCACCTCAAAAAGATAAGATCCGTGTGCCTCGTGGAGAAGAAGATAGCGTTGATTTTTTTGAGCCGCTAGCACGTGACAATCCCGATCTTGGAAATTCTGGAGGAGGGTCGCAACTTCTACTGGATTCCGCTCAGCCGGAAGTTACGTTCAAACCATTTGGGCAATTCTGAAAATATGTATTCAAAAGAAGAACAAAAAAGAATATTGGCAGGACGCATTGGGAGATGGATGGAATCTGGAGAACCAGAAGTTAGCCTTGAGTATATGCTGCCCAAGGTAAACGGAGACATCGATCTTCTAAGAGAGTTTCTTTTGGATTGGCAAAAGGAAGGAAAAGTCGAATGGCTTCTTCCATTGGATTCAAGCGAGCCTTCAAAACCGGTTGTGAGATTCAGCCACTATCTTTTAAAACATATTCCGTGGAAAAAATGAAAGACCGCCAATCAATATTTGACCACATCCCTCGAAAAATCACAGCCATCCCACAGGAAGGCATTGTTTCGATGGGTGGAAGCGGGCTGGTTTAAGATTGAAAACCCTGCTACTTGGTAAGGATGCACGGAAACACTAGCACCAACCCGTGCCATTGTCCCTTGGACACAATAAGACGCAAGATCGGTCCCGAACGGAACTAATGCCGGGATTGACGCCGATGGCCCTTGGATGCACGTTGCCGGCGTGAACGCTCCGGCGAATTTCAAGATCGGCAACGAGAAACTCGTGCGTGTGCTCGATGGCGCGTCGTCCCACCTGCGCGGCCTGCTCGACCGCCAAGGCCGCCCGGACGGGGCCCTGCGCATCGCCGTCATCGGCGGCGGTTGCTCCGGCCTCCAATACAAGATGGACCTCGTGGACGGCCCGCGCGACCGCGACATCCTCGTGCCAAGCAACGGCGTGAACGTGGTGATCGATCCGAAAAGCGCCCTCTTCGTCAGCGGCAGCGAGCTGGATTTCTCCGACGACCTGCAACAGGGTGGATTCAAGGTGAGCAATCCCAACGCCGTGGTCACCTGCTCCTGCGGCGAGAGTTTCGCCGCGTGACGTGACGCCCGCCCTTTTCCCGACCATGAAACTCCCACCGGCAATGATTCTCGCGGGTCTGGCCGCGGCCGTCAGGCTTGCCGCCGCCACTCCGGATTCAGTGCCCCAGGCCCAGGC
>Ga0114938_1002462_pt1 | contig 11679 bp, 8 predicted proteins | sample AshMeaBigSpring_FD_88675 | JGI IMG/M metagenome (GOLD analysis project Ga0114938, IMG submission 88675) | Groundwater microbial communities from Big Spring, Nevada to study Microbial Dark Matter (Phase II) - Ash Meadows Big Spring | ecosystem: Environmental > Aquatic > Deep subsurface >...
CGCCTTCGCGGGCCTTGCGGAACGCCGCGAGGGCGTGAACGACGACTTCTGGTCGTGGCGTGACCGCATGTATCGCGTCGCGTCGCGCATCACGGCGGACCAGCTGCGGGCGATTGCCGCGCAGCTCTACGTGGAGCTGCTGCGCGGCGGCTACACGCAGGTTTGCGAGTTCCACTACCTGCAGCATGCCGCCGATGGCGCCCGCTACCCCGACCCGCTCGAGATGTCGTGGGCACTTGCCGATGCCGCGGCCGCTGCCGGAATCGGCCTTACGATCCTGCCCGTGCTGTACGAGCGGGCCGGCTTCACGCAGGCCGCGCTGCGCGAGAACCAGCGCCGCTTCGCGATGTCGGCGGGCGACGTTTGCGCCGCCCGCGCGGCGATCGCACATAGCAGCCGCGCTCGCGTGAGCGCCGGCGTCGCGATCCACTCGCTGCGCGCCGCCGCTCTCGCCTCCGTCGCGTCGCTGCGTGACATGGCGCGAGCATTCGACGGACCCATCCACATCCACGTTTCGGAACAGCAGGCCGAGGTGGAGGACTGCCTGGCGGCGACGGGAGCGCGGCCGGTCGAATGGCTCGCGCGACAAGGCCTGCTCGATTCCCGCTGGCAGCTCGTGCATGCGACGCATGCAACGCCAGGCGAGATCGAGGCGGTTGCGACGAGCGGCGCGGCGATCGTGCTCTGCCCGAGCACGGAGGCGAACCTGGGCGATGGGCTTCCGGACCTTTCGGCCTGGCTTGCGGCGGGTGTGCCGATGGCGATCGGTTCGGACAGCCACGTCACGCGCGACTGGCGGGAAGAGCTGCGGCTCACCGATTACGGTCAGCGCCTGGCGCTGCGCCGCCGCAACGTGGCCGCGGCGCCCGCGGCTGGTTTTCCGTCGACTGCCGGCCGGCTGTTCGCGCGCGCAGAGGCGGGAAGTGCCGCGGCCGCTGGCGAGTCCGCATGGGGATTCGCGGCCGGCGCGCGCGCCGACGCCCTGCTGGTGGGGCAGGAGCAGGAAGCCCTGCTGGGAATCCCGCCGGAGCGGCTGCTCGATGCGCTCGTGTTTTCGAGCCCCGGCACGGCGTGGCGCGACGTCATGGTCGGGGGCGAATGGGTCATCCGCGGCGGCAGGCATGCCGACGAAAACGGCATCGCGGCGCGATTCCAGTCGGCGATGTCCGCGATCTGGAGCGACCGCGGGACCTGATCCGCGCGCTGGCGCCCCGGCGGGCGGGTTGAGACAATTGGCCATGGCCTGCGAACGCGATTCCGTCCTGCACAACTGGTGCGTGCCGGGTGACTGGGACGGCCCCACGGTCGCGGGCGGGCGCGGCGCCCATCTCATCCTCGCGGACGGGAGCGAGGTGCTCGACATGTCGAGCCTGGTCGAATGCAGCAACCTCGGCCACCAGCACCCGAAGCTCGTCGCCGCGATCCGCGAGCAGGCCGCGAAACTCTGCTTCGTGACGAGCGCCTGGGGCGCCGTGCCCCGCCGCGAGCTCGCCGAGCGCCTGCTGGAACTTTCCGGCTTCGAGGGGGGGCGGGTCTTCTTCACGCTGGGCGGAGCGGACGCCAACGAGAACGCCGTTCGAATAGCGCGCTTCGCCTCGCGCAAGGCGCGCGGGCTCGTCATCACGCGTGACCGTTCCTACCACGGCGCGAGCTACATGGACATGGCGCTGTCGGGCGATTCGCGCACCGCGCACCAGGTGGATGCCGAGGCCTGGGGCGTGCGCCACGTGCCGCCGCCCTATTCCTATCGCTGCCCGTTCGGCAGCACCACGCCGCATGAATGCGGCCTGAGGGCGGCGGATGCGGTCGCCGGCTGCATCGAGCAGGAGGGCCGGGACCGCGTCGCGGCGGTGTTGATGGAGTCGAACGCGGGAAGCAACGGCATCATCGCGCCCGACAGTTACTGGCCGCGGTTGCGCGAGGTGACGCGCGAGCGCGACGTGCTCCTGATCGCGGACGAGGTCATGGGCGCCTTCGGTCGCTGCGGCGAGTGGTTCGCCTGGCAACGCCACGGCGAGGACGGCCGCCCGGACCTCATGACGCTCGCGAAAGGGCTCACTGGCGCGGCAATTCCGCTCGGCGCCGTGGTGATGAGCGCCGCGGTCGCGAAGGCGATCGACCGCGACATGTTCTACGGCGGTCTCACCTACGGTGGGCATCCGCTGTCCTGCGCGGCCGGCGTCGCAGCAATCGAGGCCTATCGGGACGAGAAGCTGATTGAGCGCTCGCGCACCCTCGGTGCGCGGATGTTCGCGGAACTGCAGCGGCTGTCAGCGCGCCATGCCGTGATCGGCGAAGTGCGCGGGGGCCACGGGTTATTCGCTGTCGTCGAGCTCATCGCGGACCGTGCGACCCGGGCGCCCGTCGCGCCCTGGCCGCAGCAGTCCGCCGCGCTCAGGTCGCTGCTCGCCGCCGCGCGCGATGAAGGCGTGTCCTTCGGCTCGCGCGGCAACCTGCTGATCCTCGCGCCACCGCTCGTCATCGAGGAACCGGACCTTGCCCGCGCGCTCGCGCTGCTCGACGCGCTGCTCGGCCGGTTCTTCCCGTCCTCCGTACCGGAGCCGAAGCCATGAGTTTCAGACTGACCTACGCCACGATGTACAACCCGCCCGAGGAGATGCACGCGCGCTTCGAGGCGGCGCTTGCGAAAGTGCGCCAGGGACTCGGCCGGACGCACAGCCTCTTCATCGACGGACAGGAGCGCGCGGCGGCCGTGACCGAGGAGCGCGCAAGCCCGATCGACAGTGGCCTGAAGCTCGGCCGCTTCCCGCTTGCGCGGGCGGACGAGGTGGATGCCGCGATCGCCGCGGCTGCGCACGCCTTTCCCGCCTGGCGCCGGACGCCGATGGCGGAGCGCGTGCGGCTCATGCGCCGGGTCGCGGAGGTCATGGAAGCGCGCGTGTACGAGATCGCAGCCGCGCTCGTGCTCGAGGTCGGCAAGAACCGCATGGAAGCCCTCGGCGAGGCGCAGGAGACAGTGGATTTCTTCCGCTGCTACGCGGACGACTTCGAGTCGCACAAGGGCTATGAGTTCGACCTGCCGAACGACCCGCTCACCGGGTTCACGTCGCGTAACCGCAGCGTCATGCGGCCCTATGGCGTCTGGGGTGTCATCTCCCCGTTCAATTTCCCGAACGCGCTCGCGGGCGGGCCGACGGCCGCCGCGCTCGTGACCGGCAACACCGTCGTCCTCAAGTGCGCGTCCGACACGCCCTGGGCGGGGCACCTGCTCGCGCAATGCCTGCGCGATGCCGGCCTGCCGGCGGGCGTCTTCAACTACATCTCCGGCTCCGGCGCGGCCGCCGGCGAGCAGCTGGTGCGCGACTCGCGCACCGCCGGCATGACCTTCACGGGCTCGGTCGGCGTCGGACGCTCGATCATGGCGGCGATGGCGTCGGGTGCGTGGCCGCGGCCCTGCATCACCGAGATGGGCGGCAAGAATCCCTGCATCGTCACCGAGCACGCCGATCTCGAGCGCGCGGCGTCCGGCATCGTGCGCTCCGCCTACGGCATGGGCGGCCAGAAGTGCTCCGCGACTTCACGGCTCTACGTCCACGACAAGGTTGCGGACGACCTGCTCGCACGCATCGAGAAGCAGATCGATGCGATCCGCATCGGCGATCCCGCCGTGCGCGAGAACTGGCTGGGGCCGGTCGTGAACACGCGTGCGTACGAGAACTATGCGCGCTTCGTCGGAGAGCTGCGCGCGGGCGGCGCGAAGTTCCGCCGCGGCGGCAACCAGAGGAAGGACGGCGCCCTCGCGCGCGGCTATTACGTCGAGCCCGTGCTCGCCGAGGCGCCGCCGGAGCATCCGCTGTGGAAGCACGAGATGTTCCTGCCGATCCTGATGGCACAGCGCTTCCGCGACCGCGAGGCCGCCATGCGGCTCGCGAACGACACCGACATGGGCCTCACCGCCGGCTTCTACGGCGCGGCGGACGAGATCCCCTGGTTCCAGGAGAACATCGAGGCCGGCGTCACCTATGCGAACCGGGCGCAGGGCGCGACGACGGGCGCCTGGCCCGGATACCAGCCCTTCGGCGGCTGGAAAGGCTCCGGCTCCTCCGGCAAGGCGATCGCCTCCGCTTATTACCTGCCGCTGTACCAGCGCGAGCAGTCGCGCACGGTGGTGGACTGAGTGACGCAGTTCGTCCCGCTCGACGCGGCGATCCGCGAGCACGTCGCGGACGGCGCCTGCGTCGCGCTCGAGGGCTTCACGCACCTGATCCCGTTCGCGGCCGGCAATGAGATCATCCGCCAGGGGCGGCGCGAGCTGCACCTCGTGCGCATGACGCCGGACCTGATATACGACCAGATGATCGGCGCGGGCACTGCGCGCAAGCTGAGCTTCTCCTGGGGCGGCAATCCCGGCGTCGGCTCCGCGCACCGCATCCGCGACGCCGTGGAGCAGGGCTGGCCGCGGCCGCTCGAGCTCGACGAGCACACGCACGCCGGCATGGCCGCGGCCTACCGCGCCGGGGCGGCGCGTCTGCCGTTCGGAATGCTGCGCGGCTACATCGGCACGGACCTGCCGCGGCACAACCCGTGCATCCGCAGCGTCCGCTGCCCCTACACGGGCGAGGAGATCGCGACGGTGCCCGCGCTCAACCCGGATGTCACGATCCTGCACGCGCAGCGCGCGGACTCGCGCGGCAACGTCGCGATCACCGGTATCGTCGGCGCAGCCCGCGAGGCCGGGCTCGCAGCGGCGAAGCTGCTCGTCACCGTCGAGGAAATCGTCCCCGAATTCCCGCCTGCGATGAACAATGTCGTGCTGCCGCATTTCACCGTCACCGCCGTCTCGCATTGCCCGGGCGGGGCGTGGCCGTCCTATGCGCAGGGGCTCTATGCGCGCGACAACGACTTCTACCTGAAGTGGGACGCCATTGCGCGCGATCGGGACCAGTTCACGGCATGGATCGACCGGCACGTGCGCGGCACGCGCGATCACCGCGAGTTTCTCGCCAGCCTGCAATCGGGGGCGACATGAGCGGCTACACGCGCGACGAGATGATGACGGTCGCGGCGTCCCGGCTGCTGCAGGACGGCCAGGTCTGCTTCGTCGGCATCGGCCTGCCGAGCGCGGCCTGCAACCTGGCGCGGCTCACGCATGCGCCGGGGCTCGTGCTGATCTACGAGTCCGGCACCATCGGCACGCGCCCGCAGGTGCTGCCGCTCTCGATCGGCGACGGCGAGCTCGCGGAGACGGCGGTGTGCGTGGTGCCGCTGCCAGAGATCTTCAGCGATTACCTGCAGGCCGGGCGCATCGACATCGGGTTCCTCGGGGCCGCGCAGATCGACCGCCACGGCAATCTCAACAGCACCGTGATCGGCTCCTACGACAGGCCGCGCACGCGGCTGCCGGGTGCGGGCGGCGCCACGGAGATCGCGGCTCATGCCGGCGAGGTCTTCATCGTCATGAAGGCGACGCCGCGTTCGTTCGTGCCGAAGCTCGACTTCCAGACGAGCGGCGGTCACTTCGCGGGCCGCGCGCAGAGCGGAGCGAAGGGCCGCGGCCCGTGCGTCGTCGTGACGGACGTCGGGATCCTCAGGCCGCGGGCGCCGGATGGCGAGCTCATGCTCGCTGCGACGTACCCGGGCATCGCGGTCGGGGACGCGCGCGCCGCCATCGGCTGGCCGCTTGCCGTCGTCGCGAAACCGGAATCAGTCGCGCCGCCGACGGCCGCAGAACTCGAAACGCTGCGCGCGCTACAATTGCGCACCGAAGCGGCGCATCGTGAACCCGTGAGGCTGCCGACATGAGTGCCACACCCGCCATCGCCCGGAACCCGCACATCCGCATGGAATTGCCGGGCCCCAAGGGGCGCGCGATGATCGAGCGCGACACGAAGGTCGCGTCGCCCTCCTACCCTCGCGACTATCCGTTCGTGATCTCGCACGGCCGTGGCACCGAGGCCTGGGACGTGGACGGCAACCGCTTCCTCGATTTCGCCGCGGGCATCGCGGTGTGCGCAACGGGCCACGCCCACCCGAAGGTGGTTTCCGCGGTGCAGGAGGCGGCCGCGAAGTTCCTGCACATCTCCAGCGACTACTGGCATGAGGGCATGACCGCGCTCGCGGAACGGCTTTCCACGCTCGTGCCGCTCGGCGAGCCCGGCATGTCCTTCTTCTGCCAGTCCGGCACGGAGTCGGTCGAGGGCGCGCTGAAGCTGGCGCGCTACGTCACCGGACGCGGCCGCATCCTCGCCTTCCTCGGCAGTTTCCATGGCCGCACGATGGGCTCGCTTGCGCTGACCTCCAGCAAGTACACGCAGCAGGCGGGGTTCTTCCCGACCATGCCGGGCGTGACGCACGTGCCCTACCCGAACAGCTATCGCCCCCTGTTCGCGGGCAGCGACCAGGGCCGCGCCGTGCTCGACTACATCCGCATGCTCTTCGAGCGTAACGTGCCGCCGCAGGAAGTCGCGGCCATCGTCGTCGAACCGCTGCAGGGCGAAGGCGGCTATCTCGTCCCGCCCGATGGCTTCCTCGCGGGCCTCCGGCAGATCTGCGACGAACACGCGATCCTGCTCATCTTCGACGAGGTGCAGTCCGGCGTCGGCCGCACGGGGAAGATGTTCTGCGCCGAGCACTCGGGGGTGAAGCCAGACATCATGACGGTCGCCAAGGGCCTCGGCTCCGGCATGCCGATCGGGGCCGTGGTCGCGAAGCAGAGCATCATGAAGAAGTGGAAGAAGGGCGCGCACGGCAACACGTTTGGCGGAAACCCGGTCTGCTGCGCCGCGGCGAACGCGACCCTCGACCTGGTGCGTGAGCAGTACGCGGCGAATGCGGCGAGAGTCGGCGCGCACTTCATGAAGCGCCTCGCCGCGCTCAAGGGCGACTATCCCTGCATCGGTGACCTCCGCGGGCGCGGGCTCATGATCGGCCTCGAGCTGATCGAGAAGGATGGCTCCCCCGCCCGCGCGCTGGTGGACCGCCTCCTGCACACGGCCTACCGGAACGGACTGCTGCTGCTCTCCTGCGGCGTCTCGACGCTGCGATTCATGCCGCCGCTGTGCGTCACGGAAGCGGAAGTGGACGAGGCGATGGGATACCTGCGCAGCGCCCTCGACCAGGCGCTGGCCGCGAAGGCATGAGCCGCGCCGCCGGCCTGATCGGCGGCCTGTTCCTCTCCGGTACCGCGCTCGCGGCGGGCGCGCCCTTCACCGTGGACGACCTGGTGCGGCTCGCCGCGGTCGCGGAACCGGATTTCTCTCCGGACGGCGAGTTCCTCGTCTACAGCATGGAAGCGGCCAACCTCGAGATCGACGAACCCGTTTCCGACATCTGGCGCGTGCGCTGGGACGGCAGCGACCGCCGCGCGCTGACCAGCACCCCGAACGACAGCGAGTGGCGGCCCTCGTACAGCCCGGACGGCCGTTCGATCGCCTTCCTGTCCGATCGCGGCGGCGAGGATGTCCTCATGCAGGTCTGGCTGATGCCGGCGGCGGGCGGCGAGGCCGTGGCGATCACGAAATTCCCGGGCGGCGTCGTGGACTACGCCTGGTCGCCCGATTCCACGAAGCTCGCGGTCATCGCGGGCGATCCGGAGCGCCCGGAAGGCTCCCAGAAGCCGCCGAAGCCAGAGCCGATCGTCATCGACCGCTACCAGTTCAAGGAGGACTACGCGGGCTACCTGACGGACCTGCGCCAGCACCTGTATGTCTTCGACCTGGCGTCACGCGAAGCGATACAGCTCACGAGCGGCGCGAACGACGAGTACCTGCCGTCCTGGTCGCCGGACGGGAAGCAGGTCGCCTACGTGACGAAGCGCGGCGGCGACCCGGACCGCCACCTGAACTGGGACATCTACCTCATCGAGCCGCGGGCAGGCGCCGGCGAGCGCCGGCTCACGACATTCGCGGGCGCCGATTCCGATCCCTACTGGGAATCGCGACCGCAGTGGAGCCCGGACGGCGGGCGCATCGCCTACCTGCGAAGCGGCGACGACAAGGACATCTATTACAGGCCCTGGCAGCTCGCGGTGGTCGACGTCGAGACGGGCGCTGCCCGCATTCCCGCCGAGATCGACCGCTGTTTCACGAGGCCGCGGTTCACGCCGGACGGACGCGCGGTCCTCGCGCTCATCGAGCAGTCGCGCGTCACCAACCTTTCCCGCATCGAGCTTGTCAGCGGGCGCGTCACGTCGCTGACCCGCGGCTTGCGCTTCGACGTGGATTTCGACCTCGCGGCCAACGGCCGCATCGCCGTGCTCGGCGGCGACGACGCCCACCCGTACCGGCTCGAGGCCGTGGAACGCGGCGGCCTGCGCACCATCGCGGACCATAACGAGTGGATCGGCGAGCGCCGCCTCGCGCCGGTCGAGCCGATCCAATTCGAAAGCGCCGACGGCACGATCGTCCACGGACTGCTGGTCAGACCACTCGATCACCAGGCCGGGCGCCGCTACCCGGCGATCCTGCGGCTGCACGGCGGGCCCGTGTACCAGTTCAGCCACGAGTTCATGGAGGACTGGCAGGTCTACGCGGCGCAGGGTTACGTCGTCATCGCGCCGAATCCGCGCGGCAGTTCCGGTCGCGGCTTCGATTTCGCGCGCGCGATCTACGCAGACTGGGGCCACAAGGACGTGGAGGACGTGCTGGCCGCGGTGGATCACGCCGTCGCCATCGGCGTCGCCGACCCGGATCGCCTCGGCGTCGGCGGGCGCAGCTACGGCGGGATACTCACCGACGCCGTGATCGCGCGCGACGGCCGCTTCAAGGCCGCCGTCAGCGGCGCAGGCTCGGCGCACGCCGCCGGCATGTATGGCCATGACATGTACACGCGAGAGGTCGAACTCGAGCTCGGGCTGCCGTGGCGCGACCACGAAGCTTACGCGCGGAACAGCTACGCCTTCCTGCACGCCGACCGCATCACGACACCGACGCTCTTCTACTGCGAGGAGCTCGACCTCAACGTGCCCTGTCATGGCAGCGAGCAGATGTACCAGGCGCTGCGCTCGCTCGGCGTGCCGACACAGCTCGTGATCTACCCCGGGGAATGGCACCCGGTCACGGTGCCCTCGTACCTGCGCGACCGCATGCAGCGGCACCTCGACTGGTACGACCGCTACCTCGGCGGCGACCAGCGGTTGTAGCGCTTCAGCAATTCGATGAGACTGCCGTGCGGCAGCGCCATCGCGTAATGCCCGCTCTCGCCCCGCATGTCCTTGGCGGCGACCAGCGCGTTCACGATCGCCTCCTCGGTCGCCTGCACGGTCGCGCCAAAGAGCGGGTCCAGCGAGCCATTGTCGAGGAATTCCGCGGTGCCGTAGTCATTGCTCGCGATCGCGGTCGCATTCGCCGTCGAGAACGCCACGAAGATGTCGCCGGAGCCGTTGCCGGCGATCGAGCCCATGCGCGCCAGACCCATGCCCGCGCGTCGCGCGAGGCGCTTCAGCTGGTGCGGCAGGAGCGGCGCATCGGTCGCGACCACGATGATGATGGAGCCGGTTTCCGGGACCTGGTCCTGGTAGGCGCGATGTTCGCGGATGTTCTCTCCGACCGGCACGCCCGCGATGCGCAGCGTCTCGCGCAGGCCGTAGTTCGCCTGTACCAGGACTCCGACCGCCTGCAGGCGCCCCCCGATCGTAACGCGGCGCGAAGAAGTACCGATGCCGCACTTGAACTCGTGGCAGATCATGCCGGTGCCGCCGCCGACGTTGCCCTCCGCAACCGGGCCGCCCGCCGCCGAGTCGAGGGCGGCCCAGGCGTGCTCGGCCTTCACGTGAAAGCCATTGGCGTCGTTCAGGTGACCGTCCCAGGTCTCGGCGACGACCGGCAGGGACCACCAGTAGCCGTCGGCGCCGGTGCCACCCTGGCGCACGCGCCAGGCGATCACAGCATCGCGTACGATGCCGACGCTGTGCGTGTTCGTGATCATCACCGGGCCGTCGAGCTCGCCGGATTCCTCCAGCCAGGTGGTTCCCGTCATCTCGCCGTTGCCGTTCAGGGAGTGCCAGCCGCCGAAGACGGGCGTGGCGAAGCTGTCGCGTCCGCGCGGCAGGATGGCGGTGACGCCCGTGCGCACCTTGCGCCCATCCGGCACGTCCTCGATCAGCGTCGTATGGCCGACGGTCACACCCGCGACGTCGGTAATGGCGTTCAGCGGTCCCGGCTCACCCTCGAACGGCACGCCGAGATCGCGCGCGCGCGGCCCCGCCATGCAGGCGGCTGTCGCAAAGGCCATCAATAATGTCAGGATGCTCTTCATAAATGACGGGGAACCCGGTAATGGATGAAGTGCCGGCACTGTCGTTGCCGCCGGCATTCTATCTGGGTGCGGAGAGGCTGGCGACCGACCTCCGTGCCGTGCTCGCCCGCGGCTGGCAACTCGTGGCGCACGCCTCTGACGTCGCTGGCCCGGGCGACCACGTCGTCACGCGCGTGGCCGATGTCCCGGTGCTCGTCGTCCGGGGCGACGACGGCGTGCTGCGCGCATTCCCCAACGTCTGCCGCCATCGTGCCGGCCCCCTCGCGCTCGAGAGTGGCCGCGGCGCGCGCATGTTGCACTGCCGCTACCACGGCTGGATCTACGGCCTCGACGGCCAGTTGAGGCGCGCGCCGGAGATGCAGGACGCGGCCGGCTTCGACGCGAGGGACATCCGGTTGCCGGCGCTCGCGATCGCCGAGTGGCTGGGGCTCGTGTTCGTGAGCCTGGCGGCGCAGCCGGTGCCGTTCGCAGAGGTCGTCGCCGGGATCGCGGATCGTATCGCGCCCGCGGACTTCGCGCCCATGCGGCACGTGCACAGCCGCGCCTATGACGTGGCCTGCAACTGGAAGGTGTACGTGGACAATTATGTCGAGGGGTATCACCTGCCGTACGTGCACCCGGGACTCACGCAGGCGCTCGACTACCGCAGCTACCACACCGTGACCGCGCGCTGGCATTCGCTGCAGCATTCGCCCGTCGCGCCGGACGGCGCCGCCTACGGCGAAGGGCACGCCTGGTACTACTACCTGTATCCGAACACGATGCTGAACGTGATGCCCGGCCGGCTGCAGGCCAACCGCGTGCTGCCGCTCGCGCCCGACCGCTGCCGGGTCGAATTCCACTACTATTACCTGCCCGACCAGGAGGCACAGGCGCGGATCGCTGCGGACCTCCTGTTCACCGACCGGGTGCAGCGTGAGGACGGCGGGATCTGCGAGCACGTCCAGCAGAGCCTCGCATCGGGGTTCTACGAGCCGGGCCGGCTGTGTCCCCGGCACGAAGGGGCGGTGGCGCATTTCCACCGGTTGTTGCTCGCCGATTACGCACGCGACCAGGAGCTGACTGCATGAAGTTTCGCCGCCGGATCGCCGCCCTATGCCTCGCGTTGGCCGCGACGGCGGCCGCCGCCCAGCCCGTGGTAGTGCGCGCGGGCCGCGTGCTCCACGTCGAGCAGGGCCGCTACCTGCTCGACCAGGCGATCCGCATCGACGACGGCCGCATCGTCTCCGTCACGCCCTGGGGCGCGGGATCGCGCGGCGGCGCGGAGGTCATAGACTGGTCCGCCTACACGGTGTTGCCGGGACTCATCGACCTGCACACGCACCTGGTGGGCGACATCAGTTCGGCAGACGTGGCGGCGCCGCTCTCGAGCTCTGCTGCACGCGATGCCCTGATCGGCGCGGCCCATGCCCGCGCCACGCTCGCCGCCGGCTTCACGACCGTGCGCGACGTCGGCACCTACCG
>Ga0114938_1002463_pt1 | contig 11678 bp, 9 predicted proteins | sample AshMeaBigSpring_FD_88675 | JGI IMG/M metagenome (GOLD analysis project Ga0114938, IMG submission 88675) | Groundwater microbial communities from Big Spring, Nevada to study Microbial Dark Matter (Phase II) - Ash Meadows Big Spring | ecosystem: Environmental > Aquatic > Deep subsurface >...
CGCCTCATCGCCGAAAGCGCCGAGGGCAGCAACTGGGCGCTGACCTCCTTTTTTGCCGACGGCGCCGCGCAACTCGACACAGCACAGATCGGCAACGCGCCGCCCTCTGCGCCACCAACGCAGACAGTGTTCGACCCCGCCGTCACCGTCGCAGAGACCGCCACCGTCGCAGAGACCGCCACCGTCGCTGTGTCGCCCCAGATCATCGACGAGATTTTTGCCAAACACGGCCCGCTGCACGCACTGCTTGGCCCGGCTTTCGAGCGACGCGCCGGCCAGGTGGCGATGGCGCGCCAGGTGACGGAGGCGTTCAATGCCGGCGACCACCTGCTTGTCGAGGCGGGCACCGGCACCGGCAAGAGCCTGGCCTATCTGCTGCCTGCCGCGCTATGGGCGATCGCCAACGACACGCGCGTTGTCGTCGCCACCAACACGATCAACCTGCAGGAGCAATTGCTGGAAAAGGACATTCCGCAGGTGGCGGCGCTGCTCACCGGGCGCGGGCTGCCACCGCTGCGCGCGACCCTGCTCAAGGGACGTCAGCACTATCTCTGCACGCGACGCTTTCACGAATGGCGCACCAGCCACCGCCTGGCGCCGGCTGAACTGGCGGTGCTGGCCAAGGTGCTCGTCTGGCTCCCCCTGACGCAGACCGGCGAGGACGCCGAGCTTGCCCTCTTTAGCGCCGCCGAGCGCGCGATCTGGCAGCGGCTATGCTCGGATGGCGGCGCCTGTGGGCTGGAGCGCTGCAGCCGCCCGCGCGGGGCGGCGCTTGGCCTGCCCGACGCCGACTTCTACCTGGAAGCACGCCGTCGCGCCGAACACGCCCACATCGTCGTCGTCAATCACGCCTTGCTGCTGGCTGATCTGACCAGCGACGGTCGCGTGCTGCCGTCCTATCAGCATCTGATCGTCGATGAGACGCACCGGCTGGAGGAGGCCGCCACAGACCAACTGACCAGCCGCGTGGCCTGGCCAGAGGTGCGCTACCTGCTGACACGCCTGAGCGCCGACGGCGATTTGCTGGGTGCGGTGCAGCGCACGGCCGCAGAAAGGCAGCGGCAGTCCATCCTCGACTTGCTGCCCGACACAGCGGCGCAAGCGCGGCGCGGCAGCCAGCGGCTGGACACATTCGCCGATCTGCTGACAACCTTTGCACGCGGCCACGAACAGGCGCGCGGCGACGCTGGCTACAACCAACGCCTGGCGCTTGATGGCGGCGCGCGCAGCCAGCCGATGTGGAGTCGCGTCGAAATCGAGTGGGATAGCTTCAGCCACAACCTGCGCACACTGCTGGAGCAACTGGCGCATGTCGCCAACCAGATGGAACAGGCGCAGTGGCGCGAGAATGAGTATACCCTGCAACTCGTCTACGAATGGCGCAGCGTCATCGAGCAATTGAGCGATGTGACCAAACGCCTCGATGCGATCATCCTGGCCCCACACGGCATGGATCACAAGCAGGTGGCCTGGCTGGAAGTCAGTCAGGATGCGGCGGAGGGCGTCACGATTGCCCTGGCGCCGCTTTCCGTGCAGACGATTGTCGAGGCGGGGCTGGTGCGCCAACGCCGCGCCGCCATCTTCACCGGCGCCACGCTGCGCACCGGCGCCAACTTCAGCTACCTGCGCGAGCGGCTAGGGTTGTGGGATGTCAAGGTCGCCACGGTGGATAGTCCCTTCGATTACAAACGCAGCGTGCTGCTCTATCTCCCCACCGATATGCCGCTGCCCAACGATGGCCGTTATCAACAAGCGGTGGAGCAGGCTGTGATTGCCGCAGCGACGACCTGCCAGGGGCGTACGCTGGCGCTCTTCACCAGCTATCAACAAGTGCGCGCCACCGCCGATGTCATCCGCACACCGCTGGAAAGGCAGGGCGTCGCCGTGTTGCAGCATGGACAGAGCAGCCGCAGCCGACTGCTGCGCGAGTTCCGCACCAGCGAGCAAGCGATCCTGCTCGGCACGCGCAGCTTTTGGGAAGGGGTGGACTTGCCCGGCGACGAGGTGCGCTGCCTGCTGATCGCCCGGCTGCCCTTTGCCGTGCCCGGCGACCCACTGATCGCCGCCCGCAGCGCTGAATTCGAAGACGCCTTCAACGAATACATGGTGCCAGAGGCTGTGCTGCGGTTCCGGCAGGGCTTTGGCCGGCTGATCCGGCGCGCTGGCGACCGGGGCGTCGTCGTGTTGCTCGACAGCCGGGTCTGGCGCAAGGCCTACGGTCAGAGCTTCCTCGAGGCCCTGCCAGAGTGCTCGACGCGCCGTGCGCCGCTTTCCAATCTGGCCGAGGCTATCGGCAAGTGGTTCCAGCGATGAGTGCGGCGATCCCTTCACTGCCGCCGGTTGCCAAAAGCCGCCCGCCGCGCCCGACGTCGCGCTGGTTCGAGTCACTATGGCTGGCGCTGAGTGACCCGCGTCCCCTGGTTGTGGTCGCCGCACTCTTATTGACGCTGCTCGTGGTGAGCAGCTTCGTCCCGCAGTTGCCGGGGCAGTTGCGCGGCGAGCCGCTGGCGGCCGACCGCTGGCTGACAAGCGCCGCAGAAAACCTGGGAGGCGCGGGCGCGTTGCTGCGCGGCGCCGGCTTGTTCGATGTAATGCACAATCTGGCATTCCGACTGCTGCTATGGGCGGGCAGCTTTCTTCTCCTTGTGCAGATCGCCCACGCTATGCTCTTCGCCGTGCAGTTTCGACGTCTTTCCACTGCGCTGGACAAAACCGAGATATCTGGCGGGGACCCACTGCCGGTGACGCTGCCGCTTGCGGTGCAGCGCTGGCGCGTGGCAGTAGACGGTATCCCCGTGACAGTGGCCGCACGCAGTGAAGCGCTGGTGCGCACTTGGGCTACCCGTCTGGAGCGGCGCACGCTGCGCGTCCCGCCTTCGCCGCCGCAAGTTGAGCTACAGACCGCGCCAACCGACGGCGGCGCGATTCTGGAAGAACGGCTGTTGGCAACGCGCGGTCTGACCGGGGCGGCGCTGCAACCGCTGCTGCCAACCGGCATGTTGCTGGCGTTGGCGCTGGTGTGGTGGTACAGCGTTGCGGCGCACCAATTCATACCGGCGGCGCTGCTGCCTGGTGAGCACGCCTCCGACGCCGCGCTTGGCATCGCCTTTGAATACGCGCTGGTGTACCCGGCGCCCGGCATGATCGGCCCGGTGATCAAGGTGAACAAGGATGGGCAGCAGCAAATGCTGCCGATGGCGCCGGCCCAACTGCGCATCGACGGCGTGACCATAAGTGTGCAGCCAGGCGCGCCGGCCATGCTGGTGCAGACGCTGGATGCAGCACCGCTCCTTGCGCAGCCAGGGCAGGCTAACACCGCCGCAACGCTGGCGGTGGGTTTCCCCAACCCAGGTAGTGAGCAAGCACTGGTTATGCCGCTGGCGGGCATCGGGATGCGCATCATTCGCCAGGACACCGCCGCCACAGATGCAGTGTTCGTGGTGGAAATTTTCCAGGGCGACGGCGAGGAGCCTGTGCAACGGCTCACGATTGACGGGAGCCAGGTCGAACGCATTCTGACGCCAGTTGGTGATATCCCGCTTGGCTTTGTGCCGGTGCCGATGTTCCAGGTGCAGGCGTATACGACGCCCCCAGTCTGGTGGCTATTGCTGGCGTTGCTGTTGGCCGTTGCGGGTGCGCTAGGCTTCCGGCGTCAGCCCGCCTTTTTGCTGGCGCAGGCTGGCCCGTGGCCGGTCAACCGCAGCGTGGTGATTGTGCAGACGAGTCATCGGACGGCAGGGGATGAGGTGCAGCGCGAGTTGACGGTGAAAGCGCCTTCTTCAGTGGAACGAGACGGTTGACGGATCAGGTACGGAACAGGTGTCAATTATGCAGGAGATTCAAACCGGAGATAGCATGCGCGCGTTTGTGATCGGCGTGGCTGGCGGCACCGGCAGCGGCAAGACGACCGTAAGCCGCCGCATCTGGGAGGCCGTCGGGCGCGAGCGCATCGCATATCTCCAGCATGACAACTACTACAAGGATCAGAGCCACCTCACGGCGGAGGAGCGGGCGCGCACCAACTACGATCACCCCGACAGCCTGGAGACGTCGCTGATGGTGAGCCATCTGCGCGAATTGCGCGCCGGGCGTCCAGTCAACATTCCGGTGTACGATTTCTCCATCCACAACCGCAGCAAAGAGACGCTGCGCATCAACCCGGCTAAGGTGATCCTAGTCGAGGGCATCTTGATCTTTGTTGAGCCGACGCTGAGCGAACTGATGGACATGCGCATCTTTGTGGACACCGACGCCGACATCCGCTTCATCCGCCGCCTGCGCCGCGACATGGTCGAACGCGGGCGCAGCCTGGATTCCATCGTGCAACAATATCTAGGCACGGTGCGCCCGATGCACATGGAGTTCGTCGAGCCAAGCAAGCGTTACGCCGACATCATCGTGCCGCAGGGGGGCGACAACCGCGTGGCAATGGAGATGATCGTGAGCCGGATTCAGGCGCTGTTGCGTGAGTCCTGAGTCTGGAGTCCTGAGTCTGGAGTCCTGAGTCTGGGGGGCTGCGTGAGTGGAGGGGATGTGGCGATTGCTGTGGTGTACGACATTGGGCCAGCGGTGCATCAGGGCGCCGGGCTGGCGCGCTATGCCGAGCGGCTGGCTTTCCACTTGCGCTGCGACCAGACCGACGCCGTCGATCTTCAGCTTTTCTACAACGCACACAGCGGGCACACGCTCCCCGCTACATTGGCAGGCGCCCCTGTACAATCGCTGCCCCTCGGACAAATTGCGTGGCGGCTGAGCGCGCTCGCCAGCCAACTGGCGCGCCGCCCCTACGCCCCAATCGCCCGCATCGTCGCCGCCAACCCGCCGCGCCTCTATCACGCCACCGAGCATCTGCTGCCGCACCTGACCACGCCCACCGTACTCACCGTTCACGACCTGATCTTTGAGCGTTACCCGGAACATCACACGCGGCGCAATGTCTGGTTTCTCAAGGTGGGGATGCGCCTTTTCACACGTGCAGCGACGGCCATCATCGCTGTGAGCGAACACACGCGCCGCGACCTGATCGAACTCTATGGCGTGGCGCCCGACAAGGTGCAGGTCATCTACGAGGGCATCGACGCGGCATTTCAGCCTGCGCCCGCCGCCGCCGTGTACGACGTAACGGCGCGCTACAGCCCGGAGCGCCCCTACCTGCTCATGGTTGGCACACTGGAGCCGCGCAAGAATCATGCCGCCGCGCTACACGCACTGGCGCAGCTCAAGCGCGAAGGACAGCCGCATCGGCTGGTGATTGCGGGCGGGCGCGGTTGGCTCTTCGAGCCGATCCGCCAACTGGTGGAAGCGCTGGGGCTGATGCAGGATGTGGTCTTTGCCGGCTATGTCCCCACGGCGGAGTTGCCGCCGCTCTACACCGGTGCGGCGTGTGTACTGCTGCCGAGCCTCTACGAAGGCTTTGGCTTCCCGGCGCTCGAAGCGATGGCGTGCGCCGCGCCCGTCGTGTGCAGCGATGTCAGCAGCCTGCCCGAAGTGACCGGCGCCGCCGCGCTGCACATCCCGCCGCATGATCCCGTCGCGCTGGCCGCCGCCGTGCGCCTCGTCGTGACGCAGCCTGCCCTGGCCGAGGCGCTGCGCCAGCGCGGGCCAATCCAGGCGGCGCGCTTCCGCTGGGAAAGCTGCGCCGCCGAAACCGCTGCGCTCTATCAGCGTGTAGCGCGCAGTGGTTGACGTGCGGTTCGAGATTTCGGCGTGATCGGGTACAATGGTCGGCGCTGTTGGGATTGCTTATCCTTCAACGTTGAGGTTGTTTTGCTGCAGAATACCTATCGCACCTTTCAAGATGCACTCTTTTCGCCCAACCCGCTGGTGCGGCGGCTTGTAATCGGCGGACTGCTGGCAAGCGGGCTGCTGGTGATCACCCTGTTCATTGGTGCGGCAGGGCCGATGCTGGCGTTGGTGGCCGCGGCGGCGCTCATCGCCGGCGTGCTCATTCTCAACGACACGCACTGGGGCTTTGTGGCGCTCTGCGGCGTCGTCTTCCTGATTCCCTTTGCCAGCCTGCCCTTCTCGATCGGCTTCAAACCCACTTTTCTTGACGTGGCGCTGGGCGCGCTCTTTTTCGTGTGGCTTTTCAAGCTGATCATCGGCCAGCAGGAAGAATTTGTCGCCTCGCCAATCGGGCTGCTGGTGATGCTCTTTCTGCTGCTGGCGCTTTTCAGCTTTGCGTTGGGGCTGACGCACAGCCCGGCCAACACCTTCCTGCTGCGCCGATTCCTGGAAATCCTGATCGGCATCGCGCTCTTTTTCGTGATCGTCAACACCGTGCGCAGCGAAGACGAGGCAGTGTGGGTGACGCGCTGGGTAATGCTGGCCGGCTGGGGTGCAGCGGCGATTGCAGTGCTTTTCTACGTGCTACCACAGGAGATCACCGTGGGCATCCTCGACCGTCTGGCGCGCTTCGACTATCCTGGAGGCTTTGGCGCGCTGCGCTTTATCGAGGACGACACCGCCGGCACGATGCGCGCCATCGGCACAGCGGTCGATCCCAACGTGCTCGGCGGCATGATGATTCTAACGGCGGCGCTGTTGCTGCCGCAGCTTGTTTCCAGCCAACCGATCTTCCCGCGCTGGCTCACCTTCGTCATGCTGGCGACGGCGGCGCTGGCGCTCTATCTCACCTACAGCCGGTCGGCGCTGCTGGGACTGGCGTCGGCGGTGGCGCTGCTGGCGGTGCTCAAGTATCGTCGGCTGATCCCGCTGGGGATCGCGGCGACGCTGCTGCTTCTGCTGCTGCCGGTGACGCAGGAATATGTGGCGCGCCTGCTCGAAGGCTTTGCCGGGCAGGACCTGGCGACGCAGATGCGCTTTGGCGAATACAAGGACGCGCTGCTCCTGATCGAGCGTTACCCGCTCTTTGGCGTCGGCTTCACCGGCACGCCGGACATGGATCTCTACCTCGGCGTGAGTATGCTCTACCTGATCATTGCCGAAAACATGGGCGTGATCGGGCTGGCGATGTTCGTGGCGGTGATGATCGGTTTCTTCGTGATGGCGTGGCGGGCGTGGCGGCGTGGGCTGAACGTGCGCCCAGAGGCGCTGCTCCTCGGCTATACCGGCGCCATCCTCGGCGCGCTTGTCAGCGGCATCTTCGACCATTACTGGTTCAACATGACCTACCCGCACATGACGGTGCTTTTCTGGCTCTATGGCGGCATGGCGACGGCGGTGATTTTGGTGAGCGAACAAACTGAAAAGCATCGCCAGATAGATTATACTGCTGTCGCCTCCTCGTCACGCCGAAAGCGATGACCTGCACAAGTCTGGGAAGGCGCCTTGTGAAGACGAACATCATGAACGGCTACATGGCGATGCCATATACCATCGAATTGATCCGTGAGGATGCCACGACCTGGTTTGCACGTGTGGCGGAACTGCCCGGCTGCATGACGGAAGGTGACAGCGCAGCAGATGCTGTCGCCATGATCCAGGATGCAATGGCCGGCTGGATCGAATTGGCGCTGGAAGATGGCCACACCTTTCCAGAAGCAAAGTCGTAGAGCTATTGCAACAAGTTTGAATAGACAAGGTTACTCATGACCACCACAACCAACGAATTTGGCACAATCACGCTGGAACCGACGCCTTCATCCACTGGCAACCTGACGCGCGGTCGCCGCCCGGAATGGCTGCGCGTGCGCGCCGCCGACAGCCCCAAATACCGCGAGCTGACCTCGCTCTTTCGCGGCCAGCGGCTGCACACTGTCTGTGAGGAGGCAATGTGCCCCAACCTCGGCGAATGCTGGGGGCGCGGCACGGCGACTTTCTTGTTGATGGGCGATACCTGCACGCGTTCGTGCGGCTTCTGTAAGATCAAGACCGGCCGCCCCGGCGCGCTCGATCCCGATGAACCGCGCCGCGTCGCCGAGTCGATCCAGCAGATGGGGTTGCATCACGCCGTGCTCACCAGCGTCAACCGCGACGAACAGCCCGACGGCGGCGCGTGGGTCTTCGCTGAGAGCCTGCACTGGATTCACGAACTTGTGCCCGGCTGCACGGTCGAGGTGCTCATCCCCGATTTCAAGGGCGACTGGGCGGCGCTGCAAGTCGTCATGGATGCCAAGCCGGAGATTCTCAACCACAACACCGAGACCGTGCCGCGCCTCTATCGCACCGTGCGCCCGCAGGCCAAGTATCCGCGCAGTCTGGAGCTGCTCCAGCGTGCCAAGCGCATGGACAGCGAGGCGCTCACCAAATCCGGCATCATGGTCGGACTGGGCGAGACGTGGGATGAAATTCTGCAGGTGATGGACGACCTGCGCGCCCACGATCTCGACATCATGACCATCGGCCAGTACCTACAGCCGAGCCGCTTCCACTTGCCGATCGTGCGCTACTACACGCCCGACGAATTCGCCCGCTTGAAAGAAGAAGGCGAGGCGCGCGGCTTCAAGTGGATCGAGAGCGGGCCGCTCGTGCGGTCGAGCTATCACGCCGACGGACAGGCGCATCTCAGCCCGCGGCGACGGTAACCGATGTCCAAAGTCTACCTGGACACGCGTAGCATCCAACGCCCCCTGGATACATTGCGTCAAATTCGACGTCGGCTGGAAGCCGAGGCGATTCTAGGGATCCTTGCACAAGTTCAGACAGGCCGCGTTGTACTGATATCGTCAACTGTACTTGAGTTGGAGGTAGCACAGAATCCTCTGGATCTTCGACGCGGACATGGTCGGCAGATACTGAGACAAGCAGCCGCAATTGTGAAGGTAGATGCGTCGATTGAAGAGCGTGCAGCAGAGTTCAAGCGACGAGGGATAAAGTCCATGGACGCCTTGCATCTTGCTTGTGCGGAAGCAGCCGGCGTTGACTGTTTTTGCACTTGCATGACAATTTGCTGCGCAAGGCAAAGCGGATCGCATTGTCGCGCATACGCAGCGTGAATCCCCTGGAGTTGGCGGAGGTGCTAGAAACATGATTGCAGATACTCGCCCGCTGGTCGAAATCACCCAAGAGGCGCTTGAGGTGCTCTACCGCGAACTGGGGATGGTCGCCACAATTCGCTTCCTCAATCAGTTTACATCCGGGTTTGGCAACTACACGGAGGAACGCAGCAAGTTGCTGGAGAATCAGTCTCTGGAAGACGCGATCTCTGCCGTGCGTAGTTTCCAGTCGCTGCGCCCAGCCGATAGCCGCGACGTCGAATTGCCAACAGCAGACCCGCACACGTTCTGAAGCGCAGCTTCCAATCGCAAGAACTATCCCGAAAGATTGGCACAAAATGAGCCGGCAACACAGCACCCCTTACCTGGTCACAGACGGCGCCGCTTATCGGCTACAGCAAGTCAACGCCAACTTCGATGAGGGCTGGCTGCAGGACTTTATCTTCAAGCATCACCAAACGCTGCCGTTGGATGAGATCGAACCGGCGTTCGGGCCACTGATTCCTGTCTGTCGAGAATTACCGACCCCGGTTGGCCCAGTCGATTTGCTGTTTATCAATGCGCGCGGTCTGCTCACGCTGGTCGAATGCAAACTTTGGCGCAATCCAGAGGCGCGGCGCGAGGTTGTCGGGCAAATCCTGGACTATGGCAAGGAGCTAAGCCGATGGTCGTACACCGATCTCCAACACGCCATTTCCAGGGCGCAGCATGTCGCCGATAGCTCGCTGCTTGAGCTGGTTGCACACAACAGCGAAGAACCCGACGAGCGCACCTTCATCGACAGCGTAGCACGCAATCTGCGGCGAGGACGTTTCCTGCTCTTGATCGTCGGCGATGGCATCCGCGAAAGCGTGGAGCAAATTACGGATTTCTTGCAGAACCATGCGCACCTAAACTTCGCCTTTGCGTTGGTGGAATTCACCACATTCTCCGGCCCGGAACAACACGCCGATTGGGTGTTCGTTCAGCCCAGAGTTATTGCGCAAACAGTTGAGATCGAGCGTGCGGTGGTCAGGATTGAGGATGGTCAGATTGCCGTCGTCAGCACCACACAGGACAAAACCACGACCGCGCCACGCCGTGTCAAGATCAGCGAGCAAATCTTTTTCGAGAAGTTGGAGGCCGATGCCCAATCGCGGGCCGCGCTGCAAGCATTGCTGGAAAAAGCCAGGCAGATGGAGCTTTACGTCGAGCCGGGCGACAATTCGTTGAAGGTGAAGTCCATCCTCAACGACGTCAATTTCGGTGTATTTACTGTCAAAGGTGAGTTCCTTAATCGTGGGATTGCATCGTGGGCGGAAGCGGTCGGGCGCCCAGAGATTGGTGACGCGTATCTCGAACAGCTTGCTGCGTTGTTCGAGGGCGGCTTCGTCCATCGCAGCAAACGTCGATTCGGGTGGTCGGTCAAGGTCAGGCGGAAACGCCATGTAGCGCTTGTGACCCTCTCGGAGCTCCTGAAAATATCCGACGACTGGCTGCAATTGGTTCAACGCACACTCGATAAAATTGCGGAGTATGGGGAATAAGGTACTATCGATGACATCCGTAAACCTGATCAGCTACTTTCACCAGCGCCACGCCGACATCCTTGCCACCATCGGCCAGCTCGTCACACATGAGACGCCCAGCCTGGACAAGCCGCGCCTCGACGCCTTCGCCAACCTGCTGGCCGCGCGCCTGGCTGCCGCCGGCGCCACCGTCGAGATCATTGAACAGGCAGAACGGGGCAACCACGTGCGCGCCCGCTTTGTGCATAACAACGACACAGAGCAGCCCGCGCTCGTACTCTGTCACTACGACACGGTCTGGCCGGTCGGCGCGCTGGCGACGCACCCCTTCCGCGTCGAGGCGGGCAAAGCCTATGGTCCCGGCATCTTCGATATGCAGAGCAGCCTAGCGCTGGTCGAATACGCGCTGCGCGCCGTGCGCGACCTCGACCTCACCCTGCCGCGCCCTGTCACCGTGCTGATCACCTCCGACGAAGAGATCGGCAGCGGCTCGTCGCGGGCGCTGATCGAGGAGGAAGCCCGCAAAGCTGCCCACGTGCTGGTGATGGAGTCGCCGCTGCCCGGCGGGGTGATCAAGACGGCGCGCAAAGGCACGGGATCCTTCACGGTCGAAACCATCGGGCGCGCCGCCCACGCCGGCGTCGATCCGTACAAGGGCGTCAACGCCATCGCCGAGATGGCGCATCAGGTGCTGGCGATCCACGCGCTGGCCGACCGCGACGCCGGCACCACCCTCAGCGTCGGCGTCATCGAGGGCGGCACCGCCACCAACGTCGTCCCGGCGCGCGCGGTGGCAAAGGTCGACGTGCGTTCGTGGACGCGGGCGGAGGCCGACCGCATCGCCCAGGCGATGGCGGCGCTAACGCCGGTGCTGCCGGGTGCGCAAGTCGTCGTCAGCGGCGGCTGGAATCGTCCGCCGCTCGAACACCGCGCCACCGCTGCGCTCTTTGCCCGCGTCCAGGAGATTGGCCGTTCGCTCGGCATGGAACTGACCGACGGCGCCACCGGCGGCGGCAGCGATGGCAACTTCACTGGCGCGCTCGGCATCCCCACTCTCGACGGTCTCGGCGTCCCCGGCGACGGCGCCCACGCCGATCACGAGCATATCCTGGTGGACGAGATTCCCGGTCGCGCGGCGCTGCTGACGGCGATGTGGCGAGAACTGTGAATCACAGAAAACCTTTCTTGTTAAAACGAATCATTTTTGATACGCTTGGTTTATGAACAGCCAACCACAGTTGCAAGTGGTATTCTATCGAACGTTGGCAGGCAA
>Ga0114938_1002464_pt1 | contig 11675 bp, 12 predicted proteins | sample AshMeaBigSpring_FD_88675 | JGI IMG/M metagenome (GOLD analysis project Ga0114938, IMG submission 88675) | Groundwater microbial communities from Big Spring, Nevada to study Microbial Dark Matter (Phase II) - Ash Meadows Big Spring | ecosystem: Environmental > Aquatic > Deep subsurface >...
TTCCATACATATTTACCAATGTTCCTGCCGGAAGTCATACCATACAGGTAACGGATATTCCGACAGGTTGTATTTCTACTATTTACACAACTTTGGTAAGTACCGGCCCTGTATTGCTGACAACAGCTTCAAAAACCGATGTATTATGTAATGGCGGCGCTACCGGAACAATAACGGTTGCACAACCCGCTGCCGGTACTGCCCCGTATGAATACTCATTAGATAATGTGAACTGGCAAGCCAGTCCTGTATTTACTGGTTTGACAGCAGGAACCTACACTGTTTATTACCGGGAAAGCAACGGCTGTTCAAACAGCCTGAGTATAACGGTAAGTGAACCGACAGCGCTGGCTGCGACAGACGCATCCACTGCTGTTATTTGTAATGGAGAAATCAATGGTACGATAACTGTTACTGCGAATGGCGGAATTTCACCCTATGAATATTCCATCGATGGCGGTACCAACTGGCAGACAGGAAATATTTTCACGGTAGCAGCTGGTGCTTATACTGTTATTATAAGAGATGTTAATGGCTGTACGGTTTCAAGAAATATCACAGTAACTGAACCGGCTGTATTAGCAGCCAGTTCGGCCAATACCAATGCCAGTTGCGATGGTGGTAATGATGGTATTATTGATGTGACTGCAGCGGGTGGAAACGGCACCTACCAATATTCAATAGATGGAACAACATTCCAGTCTTCTAATATATTCAACGTGGCACCGGGTACTTATACTGTTACTGTAAGGGATAACCTGGGTTGTACCACAACTTTCAGTGCCACTGTTGGTTTGTCAAGCAACATAACATTTACTCCACAAATAGATCCTACTATTTGTGAAGGATCTTCTGCACAATTACAGCTTACGTCCAATGCAACCCAATACTCCTGGAGCCCTGCTGTTGCATTGAGTAATACCACTGTTCATAATCCCGTGGCGAACCCGGTTGTAACTACTCAATATATAGTAACAGCTACATTGGGTCGATGCAGTATTATTGACACTGTAGTTGTTAATGTGAACCCTGCTCCGGTGCCCGATGCCGGGCCGGCCGGATATATCTGCTATGGTCAAACCTACCAGTTGCAGGCATCTGGTGGTGTACAGTATCAATGGACACCGGCTACCTATCTGAACAATACCAATATTGCCAACCCGGTATCATCTGCACAGCAAAATATTACTTATACTGTATCGATTATTGCTGATGTCAATGGATGTCCTTCTTTGACAACAGATGATATCACCATTGATGTGACACCACCCATTAAAATCAATACTTTCCCTTACGATACTATTGGTTATCCGGGAGATCAGATACAGTTGCTGGCTATACCGACAGATACCGATGCTACTACTTTTGTGTGGACGCCATCAACCGGTCTTGATAATCCTTTTGTGCCCAACCCGATAGTTACGATTGGCCAGATAGGGGATGACAGGGTTTACCAGGTTACGGCCTCCACCATTGCCGGATGCAAGGGAGAAGGATATATCAGGGTAAGGGTTTATAAAGGACCTGATATTTATGTGCCATCTGGTTTTACTCCAAATGGTGATGGACGAAATGACCGCTTTACACCATTCCCCGTAGGTATTAAGTCGTTAACTTATTTCAGAATATTTAACCGTTGGGGACAGCAGATATTTTCTACCAACAGATTACATGATGGATGGGATGGTACGCTGAATGGCACTGCGCAGCCTTCCGGCGTCTATGTATGGATGATCCAGGCGGTTACTGACGATAACCGTGTGATCAACAAAAAAGGAACCGTTACCATAATCAGATAGTACAATCGTTAATAACTAAACTATTTCGGGTATAAAAACCTGCAAAGCCACCGGATTTAATTCGGTGGCTTTTTTATGAACCCGTATTTTTGCTCCGCACAACAAATTTCAAAATGGTAGATGTATTACTTGGCCTCCAGTGGGGGGATGAAGGAAAAGGAAAGATTGTAGACTTTTTTGCAAAAGAATATGACCTGGTAGCCCGTTTCCAGGGTGGCCCCAATGCAGGCCATACTTTGTATGTGAATGATAAAAAGGTAGTGTTGCACCAGATTCCTTCCGGTGTTTTTCATGAAGGGATCATTAACCTTATCGGTAATGGAGTGGTACTCGATCCCGTGACCTTGAAGAGAGAATGTGATACAGTAGCGTCATTTGGAATTGATCTGAGAAAGAACCTGTTTATAGCAGAACGGACACATCTTATTTTGCCTACACACCGGGCATTGGATAAAGCAGCCGAATTGTCTAAAGGCCAGCAGAAAATCGGGTCCACATTAAAGGGAATTGGTCCTGCTTATATGGACAAGACCGGACGTAATGGTTTAAGGGTAGGAGACTTGCTGGATAAGAATTTTACAACTTCTTACATCAAGTTGCGTTTATAGCACCAGCGTTTATTGGATAACTATAATTTCCAGGAAGATATTTCACAATGGGAGGAGGAGTTTTTTGAAGCGGTAGAATTTTTAAAACAACTGAATATTGTAAATGGTGAATACTTCATCAATAATAACCTGAAAGCCGGTAAAAAAATTCTGGCAGAAGGCGCCCAGGGAAGTATGCTGGATATTGACTTCGGTACTTTTCCGTTCGTAACCTCTTCCAATACTATTTCTGCCGGTGTATGCAGTGGTTTGGGTATTGCACCGGGCCATATCAGGGATGTGATTGGAGTGACCAAAGCCTATTGTACCCGGGTGGGTGGCGGCCCTTTTCCAACGGAACTGGAAAATGAAACAGGGGAAGAATTAAGAAAGATCGGGAATGAATTTGGCGCTACCACCGGCCGCCCTCGCCGTTGCGGCTGGATAGACCTGGTGGCATTGAATTTTGCCTGCATGATCAACGGTGTTACTAAACTAGTGATGACAAAAGCAGATGTACTGGATGCTTTTAAGGACCTGCATGTTTGCACTGATTACAAGATTAATGGCAAACAAACGAGGGAGATACCATTTCAGATGGAAAGGCAAAAACCAGAGCCGGTTTATAAGCAATTTGCCGGCTGGAATACTGCTACGGATTCCATGAAAACGTATTCCGAATTGCCAGCTACAATGAAAGATTATGTGAACTTTATCAACAATTACCTCGGGGTTGATATACATTATATTTCTAATGGCCCCGGAAGAGAACAGCTGATAAAAGTTGGATAATAAAGAAAGAAAGAAAAAATATTTTTAAAAATTTGGCCAATTAAAAAGTTCGCCGAAATTTTACAGCTATAATCCTGAAACGACTATGGCAATAAAACCAGAAAAAGGAAAAAAGACATCCGGGAAGGCTTCACCCGCTTCTGAGAAAGAGGCTGCGAAAAAACCATCTTCAAAACCTGCCAAAAAAGAGGAAGAAGATGATGATGATGATTTTGAAGATGAGGATGATGTGAAGCCTGCAAAAAAGGGAGGCAAAGCATCCTCAAAGAAGTCGGATGATGATGACGATGAAGATGTTGATGATGGGCCGGATGATTGGGAAAAACCGGAGGAGGAGGAAGAATGGGATCCTGACTTTGAGGAATTCGATGTCCCTAAATCAAAAGGAAAGAAAGCTGTTGGAAAGAAGGGAGCTGATGATGACGATGACTTCAAAATGGATGATGAGTTCAAAGATTTGTTTGGAGATGAAAAGGGTTTTGATGATGACGAAGATGATGATTATTAATTCAGCCGCTTTGCGGGTAACTGATTGTTTTGAAAAATAAAACCTCAACTAACTGCACATTTCGTGTAAACGATTTTGAGGCCACAAAGTATAAAGTGTTGAACTGGGCAAAACAGTTCAACACTTTTTGTTTTCTGGATAATCATCAGTACCAGATTGCTCCGCATAGTGTAGAATGTTTGTTGGCTGCAGGTGAAAAAAGGATGATAAGTACAATTGCTGGTTCTGCATTAAAAGAACTTGAGCAATTTATAATGGAGAGAAAGAGCTGGCTTTTTGGCCATCTTTCATATGACCTGAAAAATGAAATTGAAACACTTAGTTCTGCTCGTATTGACCAGGTTGATTTTCCAGACCTTTTCTTTTTTGAACCAGAAGTTATTATTCGTCTTTCAGGGGACGAAATGAACATAGAGGCAGATGATGCTGCAGCCATATTTGACCAGGTAGAGAGAACTGTAAATACCCCTTTACCAGCCCCGGATTGTATAGTGGAGATCAAAAACAGGATTTCCAAAGAGCAATATGTGGATTATGTTCAGAAACTACAAAAGCATATAGCCCGGGGTGATTGTTATGAAGTGAATTTCTGCCAGGAGTTTTTTGCGGAAAAAGTAATTATTGATCCGTTATTTGTTTACAAAAAGCTTTCCGGAGCATCACCTAATCCTTTTTCTGCTTTATACAGGGTGCATGACAAATGGCTTATTTGTGCAAGTCCTGAGCGGTTTCTTAAAAGAAACGGCAGCACTGTTATTTCTCAGCCGATAAAGGGTACATCCCGAAGGGTAACTGATAATATGAATGAGGATGAGTTTAATAAGCAAACATTGTACAATAGCACAAAAGACAGGTCGGAAAATGTGATGGTGGTTGACCTGGTGAGAAATGACCTCGCAAAAGTTTGCCGGGAAGGAACTGTTCATGTTGACGAGCTGTTTGGCATTTATTCTTTTCCGCAGGTACATCAGATGATATCAACTGTTAGTGGTGAATTAAAGCCCCAAGCCAGTTTTGAAGAAATTATAAGAGCCACATTTCCCATGGGCTCAATGACAGGGGCTCCTAAAAAAAGGGTGATGGAACTCATAGAACAGTATGAACAGACCAGGCGGGGCATCTTTTCCGGTGCTGTGGGTTATATTACCCCCAATGGGGATTTTGATTTCAACGTAGTGATCAGAAGCATTATGTACAATGCTTTATCTAAATATCTTTCTTTCCAGGCCGGTTCCGGTATTACATTTTACAGTCAAGCTGAACAAGAGTGGGAGGAATGTTTGCTGAAAGCTGAAGCTATTAAAAAAGTGCTTGAAAATAACTAACGTGAGGCATTATCGGCTTGCTTCAGCAACAGTTGAATACTTTCATCCAGGATCTGGTACCGGTTTGCTACAAATATGTTCATCATTTGTGCAGGCAGGCGCAATTCATATTTTCCATCAACGGCTATCTTATTGTCAAAACCCGGGTTATACCTGTCGAAAGTCGGTTTATCAATATTTACATATTTGATAATGACAGCAGAACTAAACCTGCCGGTAATATTGTACGCTGTTGAAGTACTTATTTCTTCTTCTTTCAAACGGGCAGATGCTTCATAAACGAGGTCTTTCGTCTCGTTTTTTGTAACGGTAGTAATACCGCCTTCCCCTTCAAAGATGTAATGTGTGCCAATGAACTTTTTTACATGATTCATGGATTCATTAGGAAGATAATACTGAAGTGTCCAAAAGTCTTTGCTGCCCCCGGCCCGGCGGATAGCTTTGTCTACATTGCCAGGGCCACCATTGTAGGCAGCTATTACCAGTAACCAGTCTCCATATTTGGCATACAGATCAGTAAGCAACCTGGCCGCAGCATGGGTGCTTTTGTAATAATCAAGACGTTCGTCACGACCCCGGGTAATATCAAGTCCATATTGGCGGGCAGCAGCCGGCATAAAAGCCCAGGGCCCGCAGGCGCCTGCCCATGAGATAGCATTGAACTTCAGGCCAGACTCAATGACAGCGATATATTTTAGTTCTTTTGGAAGGCCATGCTGGGTGAGTACATTGTCCATCATGTCGAAATAGGGCTTTCCCCAATCCTTCATAGATTTAAAGCCTTTGCTGTTCCTGGCAATATAGTTTTGAACGAAAGTGATGGCCATAGGATTTAGCCTTGCTCCATTCATTCCATCGCCTGTAACCGCTGTACTAAAAAGATTCTTAAATCCCTGTTTGGGATCATTCGTTGGTGGGATGTCGGTCAACTTTACGGAATCGCTAATAACAGTATCTGCTACAACAGTCCTCTTATTTAGTTGATTTTGGGGAATACCTGTAGCTTTTGCCGCCTGTATCAGCAAAAAGCCAGTAAGTCCTGTAATTGTTATGGTAATAATTTTTCTCAAAGCAACAGATTTCCAGTGCTTTACAGGCTTATTCCTGTAAAAGCCTATTGGATACCTGCAGCAAAGATACTTCATCAAAGCGGTTTGCCATTACCTGGAGCCCGAAGGGCATGCCATTGCTGTGTTTGAAAAGAGGAATTGATATGGCGGGAACGCCGACTAAATTAGCCATAACGGTATAAATATCAGCCAGGTACATGGAAATAGGGTCGTCCATTTTTTCTCCGGTTTTAAAGGCTGTAACCGGTGAAGTGGGGAGTAAAATGAAGTCAAAGTCCTTGAAAATCAACTGAATTTTATCTGTTAATAATTTTCTTACCTTCTGCGCCCGGGTAAAGTAGGCATCATAGTAACCAGCACTTAACACAAAGGTACCCAGCATGATACGGCGCTTGACTTCCTTACCAAAGCCAGCTGACCGGGACTGCTTATAAAACTCTGTTAATTCAATACCCGGGCTGTTTGTTCGGTAGCCATATTTTACGCCATCATACCGTGAAAGATTGGAGGAAGCTTCGGCAGTGGTCAATACATAGTATGCCGGAACAATATAATCGAGCAGGTCAAATTCAACTTTTTCTGCTACATGTCCCTGCTTTTTCAACTCCTCAATCTTGCTGGCAATAGCCTTACTTATCTCCGGATCAATACCGGGGTGGTCAAGGGCTTCTTTGAAATAGGCAAAACGATACTTCTTATCGGTGGAAAGTTGTTGAGAATAGGCGGGTACTTCTTTTAATGAAACAGTACTATCATATTCATCAGGTCCGGCCATTACTTCCAGCAGCAAGGCTACATCTTTGACATTGTTTCCAAAAATGCCAATTTGATCGAACGAAGAGGCATATGCGATTAGACCATACCTGGAAATTCTGCCATAAGTAGGCTTAAAACCAATTATCCCGCAAAAATCTGCCGGTTGCCTTACAGAACCGCCTGTATCACTTCCAAGGGAAACCATACATAAACCGGCTTGTACCGCAACTGCGGAGCCACCTGATGAGCCACCGGGTACCCGGGTTTCATCCAATGCATTAAGCACTTTGCCATAGGCGGAATTTTCGTTGGTGCTGCCCATGGCAAATTCATCGCAGTTCAGATTGCCGATAATGATAGCCTCTTCTGAAATCAATCTTTCAACCGCAGTAGCAGAATAAATGGAAGTAAAGTTTTTCAATATGCCCGATGCGGCAGAAATGGGGTGATCCTTGTAGCAGATTACATCTTTTAGACCAATAATAACTCCATGTAATTTACCAACAGGCTTGCCCTTATTTCGGGAATCATCCAATTCCCGGGCTTTTGCCAGGGCCTCTTTTATGTAAATATGCACAAATGCGTTGAGGTGCCGGGTGGCGGCAATTCGCTGCAGGTAATGCTCAACTGCCTGTAAGCAGGTTACACTTCCTTCTTCTAGTTGGGCATGGTATTGCTCAATGGAAGAGAACTCAAACAAAAGCAGTTGCTTTTTTGGTGATCAGATAGAAATGAAGAATAAAATCAGTTGTTGGGTGAATTCTTGATATCGCTGGCACTCTCTTCAATCTCTTTTTTCACATTGCTTTTGGCATCATTGAATTCACGAACACCCTTTCCAAGGCCACGCATCAGTTCGGGGATTTTCTTTCCTCCAAACAATAACAGGACAATGATGAGAATGATAATGATCTCGTTTGTTCCCAGTACACCCAGTAATACAGGTTGCATCATAATCAGATAAATTGAGCGGTAAAGATAATAAGTACTTAAAAATAAAGACGCAAAACCTGCGATTTAAAAAAAAATAAAGCCCTACCAGCAGGAAGGGCTTTAAAAAGTATTTTGGAAAAAATTATTCTGCAGATTCGGCAACCATACGCTTTTCACGAATTCTTGCACTCTTACCGGAGCGGCTGCGCTGATAAAACAGTTTGGCCCTGCGAACATGGCCGGTTTTATTCAAAACTATAGAATCAATGTTCGGAGAAAAAAATGGGAACACCCTTTCTACTCCAACCCCATCGGAGATCTTACGAACAGTAAAGCTGGCGGTAGCGCCATTGCCTTGTTTCTTGATCACATCACCTTTAAAAGACTGGATCCTTTCTTTGTTACCTTCAATAATCTTGTAGTTAACAGTCACATTATCACCGGGTTTGAAGGAAGGGAACTCTTTTTTTCCGGTCAGTTGCTCATGTACATATGCGATAGCGTTCATAATCCTGATTTTTAGGGAGGGCAAAGGTAAGCGAAAAGTTGATAAGTTGATTAGTTTTTAAGTTGAAAAGTTTGTCCTTTCTGCTTTTCAACCTGTTTACTTGTTAACTAATATCTATCTCGCCACATTTACCGCCCTCTTTTCCCTGATAACAGTCACTTTGATCTGGCCGGGGAAGGTCATTTCCGTCTGAATTTTTTGAGCTATCTCAAAAGACAGCTTATCTGAATCCTGGTCGGTCACCTTATCGGCTTCAACGATAACCCTCAATTCACGGCCGGCTTGTATAGCATAGGCTTTTTCTACACCATTATAGCCCATAGCAAGGTTCTCAAGGTCCTTGATACGCTGCAAGTATTGCTGCATGATCTCCCTTCTGGCACCCGGCCTGGCGCCACTTATGGCATCACATGCCTGTACGATAGGGGAAATAACATACTGCATTTCCATTTCATCGTGGTGGGCGCCAATGGCATTCACTACTGCAGGGTTTTCACCATATTTCTCAGCCAGTTTGGCACCGAGTAATGCGTGGCTCAATTCACTTTCTTCATCCGGCACCTTTCCAATATCATGGAGCAAACCTGCCCTTTTTGCCAGTTTGGGGTTTAGTCCCAGTTCGGCAGCCATCGTTGCACAAAGGTTAGCCGTTTCCCGGCTGTGCATAAGCAGGTTTTGACCGTAAGAAGAGCGGAAACGCATTCTTCCCACCATTCTCACCAGTTCTTTGTGAAGGCCATGAATACCCAATTCAATGACGGTCCTTTCGCCAATTTCCATTACCTGCTCTTCAATTTGCTTGCGGGTCTTTTCAACAATTTCTTCGATACGGGCCGGATGGATACGTCCATCAGCTACCAGTCTTTGTAAACTCAGACGGGCAATTTCCCGGCGCAGCGGGTCAAAACTGGAAAGAAGGATGGCTTCCGGGGTATCATCAACGATGAGGTCAACACCGGTAGCGGCCTCAATGGCCCTGATATTCCGGCCTTCCCGACCAATGATCTGTCCTTTGATCTCATCACTTTCCAGGTTGAAAACAGTAATAGAGTTTTCGATAGCCTGTTCCGCAGCTGTACGTTGTATAGTTTGAATAATGATCTTTCTTGCTTCTTTGTTCGCCTTTTGCTTGGCCTCATCAATGATTTCCTGCTGCAAGGCAAGGGCCTGCGTTTGGGCTTCATGTTTCAGACTTTCTACCAGTTGTGTCTTTGCTTCTTCTGCTGAGAGGTTAGCGATTTTTTCCAAACGGCGGATATGCTCTTCCTGGTGTTTTTCCAGTTCGGTTCTTTTAATATTGACAAGCTCTATCTGGCGGTTCAGGTTTTCCTTGATTCTTCGTTTTCTTTTACCTGCTTCTCAAGGTTTGATTCCTTTTGATTAATGGACTGTTCTTTCTGGCGAATGCGGTTCTCAGTGTCGTTGATCTTTTTGTTTTTTTCAAAAACCTCCTTGTCATGGGCAGATTTCATCTGCACAAAACGTTCTTTTGCTTCCAGTTCCTTTTCCTTACGTATAGTCTCAGCCCTTAATTCGGCTTCTTTCAGGATTGTCTGGGCTTGTATTTCAGCTTCTTCTGTTTTTTTACGGGTATTCTTGGCAAAAATGAGCTTACCCGCTATGAGGCCCGCAATAAGGGCGGTAGCGCCAATGATGACGGTAAGTATATTCGGATCCATTTAATATTTTGTTTAAGTGTCGCACAATGCTGACTGTTAAATAATAGATTTCCCGACCTTGATCAGGATAATTAACGAAGATACAAAACAGGGGCGTATGTCAGAAATTGTGCTTTAAGAAGCTACCGTTTAAATAATATAGCCCAAAATGGAGGCCGTAACCATTTCAACGCAGCAGTTTTTTGTAATCTTGCAAGTAATAAAAACTGATTTTTACATGAAGAAGCTTCTTTTCGCACTTGTTTTACTTCCCCTGGCAGCACTTGCACAGGATAAAGAAAGGTCTTTCAAACTCAGTGGTTCCACCAAAAACATGGCTTATAAGGTAGATTGGGTTTTTCTTCAATACCGGAGCAACGGAGAGTGGAAAACTGACAGTGTGCAGGCTAAGGGCGGAAAGTACGAGTTTACAGGCAAAACAGGTGAGCCGGTACAAGGAAGGCTACGGGTAAAATATAGCCTTGGACCGGATGGTAAAAAGGTGAATACAGTCAATACAAGAGATATGGTCTCTGTTTTTCTGCAACCCGGCAAAATAAAAGTGACCTCAATCGATTCTTTCAGCAATGTGAAGGTAAAAGGCTCTGATGCACATACGGAGTTTGCCAAATTAAATGCCCTGGTAAAACCTTACCAGGAAAGAATGCAACCGCTTCTAGATAAATATAATGAGTTCTCAAAGGCAAAAGACAAAGAAAACCAATCAAAGGTGGAAGCTGAAATTGATGCGATAGATGCAGAAAAAAATGAAAAAGTGTATGGTGAATATGTAAGAAACAACCCCAATTCACCGATCGCTTTATATGCATTGCAGCAGTTTGCCGGCTGGGATATTAATGCAGATAAAGTTGAGCCGCTTTATAATTCACTTTCTAACGAGAATAAAAATTATCCTTCGGCGGCTGACTTCAAAGCGAAGATTGAAATAGCCAAGAAAACAGGTATTGGAAGGATAGCGATGGATTTTACCCAAAATGATACATTGGGCAACCCCGTTTCTCTTGCTTCATTTAAAGGCCGTTATGTTTTGGTTGACTTTTGGGCAAGTTGGTGTGGCCCCTGCCGGGCTGAAAACCCCAATGTGGTGAAAGTGTTTCATAAGTATAAAGACCGGAATTTTCATATCATAGGTGTTTCCCTGGACCGGCCGGGTCAAAAGGAAAGATGGATAAAAGCTATCCATGATGATAAATTAGAATGGACGCAACTGAGCGACCTGAAATTCTGGGATAATGAAGTTGCTAAACAATATGGCATCAATGCTATTCCACAAAACCTGCTGATCGATCCTGAAGGAAAGATCATAGCAAAAAACCTTAGGGGAGAAGAGCTGGATCAAAAATTAGGCGAGGCCATCGAAGGAAAAAAAGGGTTCTAATTTTTAAAAAGCCGGCAATTGCCGGCTTTATTATTTTTCGTTTAGCTGTGCATCTATCATTTTCTCTATAGTGAGCAGTTTTGCTGTAAGATTTTCGTTGTTGACCAAGGTTGCAGCGCTGTTATGCTGCTCGGTAGCATACCAAATCAATACCATGGCAATATAATCCTGCATATCCTTTCCCGCAAAATGGGTTTTGAATTCCAGTATTTTCTCGTTAATAGTTTTTAAAGTCTTTCTGACTACCTCTTCATCTGCCGGGTTAATTTTTATCCGGTATGTACGGTCACCTATCAGGGCAGAAATTGCAATTAATTCATTCATAATGCTGTGTTTTCAA
>Ga0114938_1002465_pt1 | contig 11657 bp, 5 predicted proteins | sample AshMeaBigSpring_FD_88675 | JGI IMG/M metagenome (GOLD analysis project Ga0114938, IMG submission 88675) | Groundwater microbial communities from Big Spring, Nevada to study Microbial Dark Matter (Phase II) - Ash Meadows Big Spring | ecosystem: Environmental > Aquatic > Deep subsurface >...
AATCTTTTTGTGGAAGAAGTGAATATATAAAGTCTATAGAAGATTGTATTTCAACCATGAAATTGATGAACGTAAAAACAGCCTTTTTACCATTAGGTGTTCAATGCGATTTAAAGAAAAATCTACAAGTAAGAGATTCTGTAGTTGCTCGTTTAAAGATTGCAGGTAAAATGGCAGAAGCGGCAGGAGTTGTTATTGGAATAGAAACTGCATTAAGTGCAAAAGAAGAAATTCAGTTGTTAAAAGAAATTAATTCATCTGCTATTAAAATTTATTTCAACTTCTCAAGTCCTTTAAAAGAAGGAAGAGATTTAATTAAAGAATTAAAGCTTTTAGGAAAGGATAGAATTTGTATGATTCATGCAAGTAATAAAGATAGTGTTTGGTTACAAAACGATACTCAAATAAATATGCTTGCAATAAAAAAGTGTTTAGATGAAATGGGTTATACAGGTTGGCTAATTATTGAACGAAGTAGAGACGCTTCAAAGCCAACGGATGTAAAATACAATTACGGAGCAAATACTGCTTTTTTAAAAAGAATATTTCAATAAACACGTTCAAACAAAAATATAAAATCTATTTACCATAAATAGTAAAATAGTACATTATAAAAGTAGATACACACCTTTTTTACTACATCATCTATGTCTAATTTTATTTTTCATTGCCATAGATGTAGTTAATCATTAGAGTTTAAATTAAAGTAATGAAACGATTGCAATTTATTTTATCATTTTTATTGATTTCTCTTTTTTCATCAACACTAAGTGCTGCTGAAATATGGGTATCTATAAATGGATCCGATAAAAATAGTGGTACAATAACACATCCTTTCGCAACAATAGATGCAGCACTTCGTAAAGCAAGAGAGTTAAGGCGATTAAATGATGCAACAGTTCAAAATGGAATTTTTATTCATGTTTCAGGTGGTGTTTATCAACGCTACGAGCCACTATTTATAAGGCCTGAAGACAGTGGAACAGAAACGAGTCCAACTATTATCCAAGCAGTAAATGGAGCAAATCCCATTATTTCAGGAGGTATTCAAATTAAAAATTGGCAACGATTAAAATCTACTGTTCAAGGATTGCACAAATCTATAAAAGATAAAATTTGGGTTGCCGATTTGTCTTATTCTGCTAACCAATTATTTAATTGTAGACAACTATGGGTAAATGGCTCAAAAGCTACCCGTGCTAAAAATACTTCGGCAGATTCTATGCTTAGAATTTTATCATGGAATCATGCTGATGAAACTTGTTGGATACCTGCAGCAAAAGAAGAAGATATTACCCAGCTACAGGGTGCAGAAATGTTCATTCACCAGTGGTGGGCTATTGCAACACTCAGAATTAAGTCTGCTAAAAAAATAGGCGATAGCGTTTTGCTTTCTTTTCATCAACCTGAAAGTAAAATCCAATCCGAACATCCTTGGCCTGCTCCTTGGATATCTAAAGAAACGGGTAATTCGGCTTTTTATCTTACAAATGCCATTCAATTTTTAAATGAACCGGGTGAATGGTTTTTAGATGTGAAGAACCAAAAAATGTATTATTATCCGCATGCAAACGAAAATATGGAAACAGCAGAGGTAATTGCACCGGCTATTGAAACTTTGGTAAATGTAGAAGGTACTATCGATAATCCTGTTCATCATATTTCATTTCAAGGAATTCAATTTCAACATACCACATGGATGAGACCCTCTAATTATGGTCATGTTCCTTTACAAGCAGGAATGTATTTGTTAGATGCGTATAAACTTAAAATTCCTGGAACAGAAGATAAACGTGGATTAGAAAATCAAGCTTGGATTGGTAGACCAAAAGCTGCTGTTAATTTGTCATACACACATCATACAAGCTTTATCAATTGTGTATTTCAGCATTTAGCTTCTACAGGAATAGACTATGTACGAGGTGCTAGTTATGATAAAATTGAAAGAAATGTTTTTAAAGATATTGGTGGTACAGCTATACAATTGGGTGTTTATTCTGATGAGGCATTTGAAACACATTTACCATATTCTCCAACCGATGAAAGAGAAATTTGTAAGCATCTACAAGTGACCAACAATGTAGTGAATAATGTAGCAAATGAAGATTGGGGTTGTGTAGGTATAAGTGCAGGTTATGTACAAAACACATTAATTCAATACAATGATGTTTCTGATGTCTCTTATTCTGGAATTTGCGTTGGTTGGGGTTGGACAAAAACCATCAATGCGTTGAAGAATAACAAGATTTTGAATAATCAAGTAACTCGTTATGCAAAGCATATGTACGATGTTGGTGGATTATACACCTTGTCTGCACAGCCAGGGACATTGATTGCCAATAACTACATCGATTCTATTTATAAAGCACCTTATGCACACGACCCCAATCATTGGTTTTATTTTTATTTAGATGAGGGATCTGCATACATCACTATACAAAACAATTGGTGCCCTTCTGAAAAAGTAATGCGTAACTCAAATGGCCCAGGTAATACTTGGGAAAATAACGGTCCATCAGTATCTGATACCGTAAAAATGAATGCAGGATTACAACAAAAGTTTAATCATTTATTGAAATATAAAAATGCATATAATAATTGGCCAATAAATACTCCCTCAAAAAAACAACTTTAAATTTTTCAATATGCTTAATTTAGGAATACTTGGTTTGGGTGAAGGTAGAAGCACCATTTCTGCTGCTTTAGAAAGTTCGAAGTGGAATCTAAAAATGATTTGTGACTTGAATATTGACTTATGTAGACATAGAGCAGATGAGTTTAAGGTATATGATTATACTACCGATTATCAAGATATGCTGAATCATCCTGAAATTGATGTAATTGCTATTTATACACCTGATCATTTACATGCACAGCATATAAAAATGGCTTTACAACATGGTAAACATGTGGTATGTACAAAACCATTGATGGATAATTTAACCGATGCAAAAGAATTATTGACATTGCAACAACAAACAGGTAAGAAAATATTTGTAGGTCAAAGTTCTCGTTTTTTCGAACCCATGAAACGCCAAAGAAAAGATTATGAAGAAGGTGTGGTTGGTGATTTGGTTACGGTAGAAGCTTATTATCATGCCGATCATCGTTGGTTTTTGGGAAAAGGTTGGTCTTTAGAGAAATCATTTAAATGGTTATATGGAGGTTTAAGTCACCCAGTTGATTTAGTTCGTTGGTATCTACCTGATATAGAAGAAGTAATGGGTTATGGAATGATTAGTCCAAATGGAGTAAAGTCTAAACTCAAAAATGAAGATACCATGCACTTTATATTTAAAGCAACAGATGGTAGATTAGCTAGAGTAAGTGGTGCTTACACAGGTCCTGTTCAGCCCGTTGTTAGAGACAGTGCAATGAGCTGTATTTTAAGAGGATCTGATGGTTGTAGTCAGGCCGATTATATGGATTTGCGTTATGCAGTAACCACCAATACAGGTGAAGAAAAACAAATTACTTGGGAGCATAAATTAAACAACTATTTTAGATTCGAAGGTAAAAGTCACCATGCTGGCGAATACCAAAATTATTTAGAATATTTTGCCGATTCTATCGAACAAAATTTTACGGCTTATCCCGATTTAGTTGAAGGTATTGGCACAATTGCCGTTTTACAAGCAATGGATAAAAGTATGCAGATAGGAATGCCCGTGAAAGTAAAAGATATTTTAGACGAATTTGACCTTTCTGAAATCGTTCAACGGAAAGAGCTTGTGCCAATGGTAGATTAAAATAAATGCTTTTAAATTATTTCCTTTTCGATTTTAGCTAACCCAACTTTCTAACGATATACTACAATTTGCTTTCTAATGAATGATATTATCAGCAATCTTCAATCACTCGATTTTTTAATTATAGCTGCATATCTATTGATTCTTTTATTCATTGGGTATAAAGCTAGTTTCGGTGCAAAAAAAACAGATGAAACACTCTTCTTAGCTGGTAATTCTTTAACATGGAGTAGTATTGGATTAAATATGTGGGGAACAAATGTTGGCCCCTCTATGCTACTTGCGTTTGCAAGTATAGGATACAGTACTGGTGTTGTTGCAGGAAATTTTGAGTGGTATGCTTTTATATTTTTAATGTTATTAGCACTCGTATTTGCTCCAAGATATATTGCTGCAAAAGTTACCACAATGCCAGAGTTCATGGGTAATCGCTATGGCGATTCTACTCGTACAATTTTAGCTTGGTATGCATTGATTAAAATACTCATTTCTTGGCTTTCACTTGGTTTGTTTGCAGGTGGTTTTTTGGTTCGACAAATACTAGGGATTCCAATGTGGCAATCTGTTATTTTTTTAGTGGCTTTTGCTGGTTTGTTTGCATTTATGGGTGGGCTAAAAGCCATTGCTAAAGTGAACGTTTTTCAAATGATTTTACTCATTATTGTATCATTAGCTTTATCTATACTTGGAGTAATAAAAGTAGGTGGCATCTCAAAAATGTATCATCAAGTTCCTAGTAGTTTTTGGAATTTGTTACAACCTTCTTCTAATCCTCAATATCCATGGTATGCAATTTTACTAGGTTATCCTGTTTCTGCAGTTGCCTTTTTTTGTACCGATCAAGCAATGGTGCAATCTGTATTAGGAGCTAAAAATCTAAAGCAAGGGCAGCTTGGTATTAATTTTATTGGATGGCTAAAAATTCTTTCACTACCACTTTTTATTTTACCAGGAATTATCTGTGCAATCTTATTTCCAAATCTTTCTAGTCCAGATTTAGCTTATATGACAATGGTTACCAACCTATTCCCATCGGGTTTAAATGGTTTAATCATTGTAGTTCTAATTGCAGTTTTAGTAGGTACAATTGGCTCTTCGTTAAATGCTTTAAGTACTGTTTTTACCACCGATATTTATGTTAAAAAAATAAATCCAAATGCATCAAATCAACAGATTGTAAAAGTAGGTAGACAAACAGTTGTTGCAGGCTGTGTATTTGCAATTGGTGTTGCTCTTGCAATTGACCATGTAAAAGGATTAAATTTGTTCGATGTTTTTCAGTCTGTTTTAGGCTTTATTGCACCACCACTTTCGGTAGTTTTTTTGCTCTCAGTTTTCTGGAATAAAACCTCTCAAAAGGCTGTTAATGCTATACTTTCCTACGGCTCTGCGGCAAGTTTAGGTGTTGGCGTTTTATATCTTTGGGTGCTTACGCCAGATAAATATTCTTTTTGGCCCCACTATCTTGTTTTGTCTTTTCTAATTTTTTTATGCCTATTCATTGCAGCCATTTTAATCACCTTATTCGATAAACAACCAATTACCAATATTCATGCTTTGTCAGATAGTAATAGTTTGCCTAAAACATCAAAGCAAGTAAAAGTTTTATGGATGGCTTTAGGTATAGCAATGGTAATACTTTATTTATTTTTTAATGGTCATTAATTTATGCAACCTTTTTTTTCTTTTGTAACCAGCAGTTGTACCACTATTGGGCTGCTGTTGCGTCGCACACTTGTACTGATTAATTTCTATTCAGCAAATAGAACCACAAAGATTCGAAAATTCGAAGCTTCACCAAGAAAAATCTTCGTGTTACTTTGTGCTCTTTGTGCCTTTGTGGTTCAATCAAAAGCTCAAACTTGGATTTGGTACCCCGGCGATTACGAAATATGGCTCTCTAATCAAATGCAAAATCGAAGAACCGATAGAGCTACTTTCTTTCCAGTCTTTTGGAAAATCGACAGCCATTATCCCTTGATGGATTTTCATAAAGTATTCGATTTAAAAGAAGCCGAAGAAGTAGAAATATTTGTAGAAGGCCAATACAATGTAAAGTTAGATGGCAAACCTTTTGAAGGCACACCAACTAAAATTACTGTTCCTGCTGGCAAGCATAAAATCAACATTAAAGTTTTTAATCAGGCAACACCACCAAGCGTTTTTGTAAAAGGTAAAACCATTAAAAGTGATGCTACTTGGCTCACCACTTTTGAAGACAAAGAATGGATTGATGAAACGGGTAAAACATCTGACATATCTGCAACAAAATGGCTCAGTGCAGGCTCATGGAATTTCAATTCTGCTGCTCAATTACCTTCTCAGTTTAAACTACCTACAACACCTTTAGAAACAGTGAGTGTACAAAAAAATGGCAATGAACAATTGATAGATTTTGGAAAAGAAACTTTCGGCTTTATCAAATTACATCAACTCAAAGGCAATGGAAAAGTAAGCATCTATTATGGAGAAAGCAAAGAAGAAGCCTTAGATAAACAAGAAGCCATTACTGTTGATTGGTTGACCATCAACAATGCAACTGCAAAAGATTCTATAATGGTTTTGTCTAAAGCATTTCGTTATGTAAACATTGTTACAGAAGGTGAGGTGAGTTTTGATAAAGTAAGCATGTTGTATGAATATGCTGATATTGCTGATAAAGGTTCATTCAGCTGCAATGATGAGCAAATCAACAAGATTTATGAAGTAGCTAAATACACATTGCATTTAAGTACTAGAGAATTTTTTATTGATGGTATTAAACGTGACAGATGGGTTTGGAGTGGTGATGCTTATCAAAGTTATTTGATGAATTATTATTTAATGAATGATAATGCCACTGTGGAAAGAACCATGTATGCCTTACGTGGTAAAGATCCTGTAACTGGTCATATCAACACCATTATGGATTACACCTTTTATTGGTTCTTGGGTATTTATGATTATTACCTTTATACAGGCGATAAAAAATTCATTGAGCAGAACTACGACAAAATGAAAAGCTTGATGGATTATGTGGTAAATCGTAGAAACAAAAATGGCTTGCTTGAATGGATGCCTGGTGATTGGATTTTTATTGATTGGGCTGCTGGCTTAAGTAAAAAGGGAGAAGTAAGTTTTGAACAATTATTGTTTGCAAGAAGTTTAGAAACAATGGCTTTGTGTGCAGAAATAGTTAAAGACAATAACAATGCTACTCAATACAAAAAACTATCAGCAGAATTAAAAATCAAACTCTTCAACTTGTATTGGAACGAGCAAAAGAAAGCCTTGGTGCATAGCCGAATTGATGGCAAGCAAACAGACAATGTTACACGTTACTCTAATATGTTTGCTATCTTCTTTAATTACTTTAATGAACAACAAAAGCAAGCAGTAAAAAAATCTGTTTTATTGAATGATAAAATTCAAAAAATTACTACACCCTACATGCGTTTTTATGAGTTAGAAGCTTTATGTGCAATGGGTGAGCAAACCTATGTAACTCAACAAATGAAAGATTATTGGGGAGGCATGTTAAACTTAGGAGCAACAAGCTTTTGGGAAGAATACAATCCTTCAAAAAATGGTATAGAACATTATGCTATGTATGGTAGAAAATTTGCCAAAAGTTTATGTCATGCTTGGGGTGCTAGTCCTATTTACTTATTAGGCAAATATTATTTGGGTGTTAAGCCAACATCTGCAGGTTATGCTACTTATCTTGTTGAACCAAATCTTGGGGGACTTCAATGGATAGAAGGAAAAGTGCCAACACCAAATGGAGAAATATTGATGAAAGTATCCACAAGTGAAATAAAAATTCAATCACCAATTGGAACTGGTAAACTGTTGGTAAAAAGTAAAACAAAACCAACAGGCGTGAACAGTATTACTAAAGGAAATAATCTGTATGAAGTAGTTGTTGAAAAAGGAAAGGAGTATGTGATTGGATATACTGCTCTTTAACCACAAGGCACACAAAGGATTTTCACAAAGAATACAAAGTTCGTGTCCCTTGTGTTTTTACTTTGTGTTCTTCGTGGTTAAACTAGGCTTCGATAAAAGCATAATTAAGTTCAATAGTTATTCAAAAGCTGGTCACAAAAAAAGAAAATGAAAAAGGGATTACTACTTACAACTTATTACTTACTACTGATAACTTTTGTTTCAGCACAAAACAGTTTGGTAAACACCGCTCAAAGTCCTCATGCAAAATTGAACAGCGTTGGATTGACCGATGTTCAACTTATCAAAGGCTTTTGGGAAGAGCGTTTTGGCATTTGTAGAGATGCTATGTTACCACAGCTTTGGAATATTTATACCAGTGATACCATTTGCTACTCCTTCAAAAATTTTAAAGTTGCTGCAGGCTTAGATACAGGTAGATTTAGAGGACCCAGTTTTCATGATGGCGACTTTTATAAAACCTTAGAAGCAGTTGCTGTAATGTATGCCAACACAAAAGACAGTAAGTTAGAACAATGGTTAAACAATGCCATTACAGTGATTGCAAAAGCACAGAAAGCAGATGGTTATATTTATACCAAAAGCATTATTGAACAACGCAAAACAGGTAAAGAAAAAATGTTTGATGATCAGTTGAGTTTTGAGGCGTACAACTTTGGTCATTTAATGACGGCAGGTTGTATTCACTACAGAGCTACTGGAAATAATAGTTTATTGAACATAGCAACTAAAGCAGCCGATTTTTTAATTGGTTTTTATAAAGTAGCAACGCCTGAACAAGCTAGAAATGCTATTTGTCCTTCTCATTACATGGGTTTGGTTGAATTGTATAGAACCACAAAAGTAACCAAATATCTAGACTTAGTTAATTACTTAATCAACATTCGTGGTACAGTAGAAGGTACAGATGATAACAGTGACAGAGCACCTTTTAGGCAAATGAATAAAATTGTTGGTCATGCTGTTCGTGCCAATTATTTATGTGCAGGTGTGGCAGATGTGTATGCAGAAACTGGAGATACAACGTTGATGAAAACCTTAGATAAATTATGGCACAATGTTACAGAAACCAAAATGTACATTACTGGTGGTTGTGGAGCTTTATACGATGGTGTAAGTGTTGATGGAACTTCTTATAAACCAGACACTGTTCAAAAAGTACATCAAGCTTTTGGGAGAGATTTTCAACTACCCAACTTTTCTGCACATAACGAAACCTGTGCAAACATTGGCAATGTATTGTGGAATTGGAGAATGTTTTTGTTGACTGGAGAAAGTAAATACATGGATATAGTAGAGCTAACTTTATACAACAGTGTGTTAAGTGGTGTAAGTTTAGATGGACTAAAATATTTCTATACCAACCCTTTGGCAGCCACTAACAATTATCCATATCATTTACGTTGGGAAGGTGGACGTATACCATATATCAGCAAATCCAATTGCTGTCCACCCAATGTGGTAAGAACCATTGCAGAAATCAATAACTATATGTACAGCATTGCAAATGATGGTTTGTATATCAACATGTATGGCTCTAATAATATTAAAACAATATTGAAAAACGGAAGTATAATTGCCTTACAACAATCAACTGATTATCCTTGGAGTGGTAATGTCAATTTTACCATTCAGCAAGCACCAACAACTGCTACCAATATTTATTTAAGAATACCAGATTGGTGTAATAAAGCAACCATTAAAGTAAATGGCGTTGCACAAAAAATAGATTACAATTCATATACTAAAATTACTAAAACTTGGAAAGTAGGTGATAAAATTGAACTCATTTTAGATATGCCTACCATGTTGATGGAATCCAATCCTTTGGTAGAAGAAACTAAAAATCAGGTAGCTATAAAACGTGGTCCATTGGTGTATTGTTTAGAAAGTGCAGATATAAAGAATGCCAACATTTTCAATGTGGTGATTCCAGCAAAAACACAGTTTGTTATAAAGCCTGTAACCATTGCAAATACTACTGTTGTAGGCTTACAAGGTGCAGTTCAATTATTGCAAAATAATCACTGGAAAAAAAGTTTATACAAACCCATGAATACCAATACAAAGTCCATTCGTATAACATTGATTCCATATTATGCTTGGGCAAATAGAGGTAAAACAGATATGAGTGTTTGGTTACCAGTGGTTAGATGATTTTATGAAACAAGCGATAGAATAACTATGAGGCTTCAGTGGCGTCGCACACTTGTACGATATAACTTTATTGGGCTTTTTGATGCCTAAGTTTTACCACAAAGTACACAAAAGTTATCGTAAAGAGCACAGAGGTCTAGTATGTATTGTGATTTCTTCTTTGGGTTCTTTGTGGTTAAAGAAAAGTTCAGTTGTAATCTAACAGTACAAGTGTGCGACGCAACATCAGTTCAATAGTAGCAGTAAAGCTGGTTACAAAATATAAAAATAATGGTTAAAAACGTACAACATTTTCTTCGTGTTATTTTGTGTTTCTGTGCTTTTGTGTTGCAGACAAATGCACAATTAATTGATAAATCTCCTCCACCTGTTCCTGTTGCACCAACTGTTTATAATACGGAGCCGTATGAAAATCCTTTGGTAAGTGGCATAAATAGAGAACAAAGCAGAACAACAGCTTATTCGTTTGCAACAGTTCAAGATGCTTTGCAAAATGATCGAAACAAAAGTGGTCGATATATGAGTTTGAATGGTGAATGGGATTTTGCTTTTGCTTTAAAACCTGGTGACGAACCCAAAGATTTTTATAAAAATCGTGTAAGTGGTTGGAAGAAAATTTCTGTACCTAGCAATTGGGAAATGCAAGGATATGATAAGCCTATTTATAAAAGTGCAGTGTATCCATTTCGTCCTGTAAATCCTCCCTATGTTCCTAGAGATTATAATGGTGTTGGCTGTTATCAAAGAACGTTTACGGTGCCTGCTGAATGGAAAAACATGAATGTGAATCTGCATTTTGGTGGCGTAAGCAGTGCTTATAAGGTTTGGCTAAATGGACAATTCTTGGGTTATGCAGAAGATAGTTTTTTGGGTAGCGAATTTAACATTACCCCTTATTTGCAAGAGGGAGAAAATGTACTTTCTGTTTGGGTAATTCGTTGGAGCGATGGTAGTTTTTTAGAAGACCAAGATCAATGGCGTTTGAGTGGAATTCATAGAGAAGTGTTTGTACATGTAGAACCTAAGTTGAGAATTGCCGATTTTTTTTATCAAACCAAATTAGATAAAAATTATCAAGATGCTGTGTTGAGTATTCGTCCAAGAGTAGAGAATTTGTCTGGCAAAAACATGAATGGTTTTGTGGTGAAAGCTCAATTGTATGATGATCAAAACAATGCAGTTTTAGCAAATCCATTAACTAAGAAAGCTGATGAAATCATTAATGAAATTCATCCACGTTTAGATAGAGTAAAATTTGGATTGTTAGAAACAACCATTCAAAATCCAAAAAAATGGAGTGCTGAAGAACCCAATCTATACAAGTTAATATTGAGTTTGGAAGATAGCGTTGGCAATGTGTTAGAAGTGAAAACTTGTAAGCTAGGATTTAGAAGTATTGAGTTTAGAAAAGAAGATAGTAAGTTGTTGATTAATGGAAAGTTGACGTATTTATATGGCGTAAATCGTCCTGACCATCATCCAACAAAAGGTAAAGCATTAAGCAGAGAAGATATTTTGCAAGACATAAAAACCATTAAGCAGTTCAACTTTAATTGTGTACGTTTAAGTCATTATCCAAGCGATCCATACTTGTTAGATTTGTGTGATGAGTTTGGTATTATGGTTATTGATGAAGCCAATTTAGAAACACATGGTTTAGGTGGAAAATTAAGTCATGACGCAAGTTGGGCATCAGCCTATATAGATAGAGCCAGTAGAATGTGTTTGAGAGATAAAAATCATCCAAGCATCATTATGTGGAGTTTGGGTAATGAAGCAGGCAGTGGTCCAAACCATGCAGCA
>Ga0114938_1002467_pt1 | contig 11654 bp, 14 predicted proteins | sample AshMeaBigSpring_FD_88675 | JGI IMG/M metagenome (GOLD analysis project Ga0114938, IMG submission 88675) | Groundwater microbial communities from Big Spring, Nevada to study Microbial Dark Matter (Phase II) - Ash Meadows Big Spring | ecosystem: Environmental > Aquatic > Deep subsurface >...
CGCCCGGCCAGCCTGTCCGGATGGCCGGTCTCTTCGCTCAACGGAGCACCAGGGACATGGCGTGGCGGACCTCCTCCATGGTCTCGCGGGCCACGTCCCGCGCGGCCTCGCAACCTTCGCTGATGACCATGCGCACCAGGTCCGGCGTCTGCTCCAGCTCCCTGGCCTTCGCCTGAATCGGCGCCAGCTCGGCGAGCACGGCGTCGATCACTGGCTGCTTGCAATCGACGCACCCGATGCCTGCGGTGGGGCAGCCCTCTTGCACCCAACGCCTGACCTCGTCGCCGGAATAGACCTCGTGAAGCTGCCACACGGGGCACTTGGCGGGGTCGCCAGGATCCGTTCGGCGTACCCGAGCCGGGTCCGTCGGCATGGTGCGCAGCGCCCTCTCCACCCCGACCGGATCGTCGCGCAGCGCGATGGTGTTGCCGTAGGACTTGGACATCTTCTGCCCATCCAGCCCCGGCATCTTGGACGCCCGGGTGAGCAGGGGCTGAGGCTCCGGCAATAGGATGCGGCCGCTCCCCTCGAGATAGCCGAACAGGCGCTCCCTATCGCTGATGGTGATATTGCCCTGGGACTCGAGCAACGCCCGGGCGACCTGAAGCGCCTCCTGGTCCCCCTGCTCGATATAGGCCCGGCGCAGCTTATCGAACAGCTTGGCGTTCTTCTTTCCCATTTTTTTCTTGGCCTGCTCGGCCTTATCCTCGAAGCCCGGATCGCGGCCGTAGATATGATTGAAGCGGCGCGCGATCTCGCGCGTCAGCTCCACATGGGCCACCTGGTCCTCCCCCACCGGGACCAGGTTCGCCTTGTACATCAGGATGTCGGCGCTCTGGAGCAACGGATAGCCGAGAAATCCATAGGTAGCCAGGTCCTTCTCCTTGAGCCTTTCCTGCTGGTCCTTGTAGCTCGGCACCCGCTCCAGCCAGCCCAAGGGCGTGATCATCGACAGGAGCAGGTGCAGCTCCGCATGCTCCGGCACCCGCGACTGGATGAAGAGGGTCGCCGATCCCGGGCTGATCCCGGCGGCCAGCCAGTCCACTACCATGTCCCAGATGCTGTCCGGGATGATGGACGGGTCGTCGTAGTGGGTGGTCAGGGCGTGCCAATCGGCGACGAAGAAAAAGCACTCGTACTCGTGCTGCAGCTCGAGCCAGCTCTTCAGCACACCGTGATAATGACCGAGATGCAGGCGCCCTGTGGGACGCATGCCGGAGAGCACACGGGCATTGCGGGGGGTGACGGCGCTCAAGAGCGGGTTTCCAGTAGGATTCAGGTCAGAAAAAGCTCTTTTACCACGCCCGACCCGGGCATGAGTCCAATGGTCAGCTCGATGACGGGATGTATCAGGGTTGCCAGCAGACCGGTGACCAGCAGCAGTAGGAGCAGGATGAGCCCATAGGGCTCCAGGCGCGAGAATCGGCGCGACCAAGCGGGCGGCAGCAGGGCGTTGAGCACCCGACCGCCATCCAGGGGCAGCAAGGGGAAGAGGTTCAGCGCCATCAGGATGCTGTTGATCAGCACCCCGGCCGCGCCCATGTAGACGAGCGGTAAGGCGACCCACTGGGAGGTATCCCAGAGGGCGAGACCCAGTCGCACCGCCAGACCCCAAAGGACCGCCATCACAAGATTCGCCCCCGGACCGGCCAAGGCCACGAGGGCCATGTCCCAACGGGGGTTGTGCAGGTTGCGCCCGTCGATGGGCACGGGCTTAGCCCAGCCGAAAAGGAACCCCGTACCCCCCATCTTCGAGGAAAGATACAAGATCGCAACAGGGACGATAATGGTCCCGACCAGGTCGATGTGCTTGAGGGGATTGAGGGTCACGCGACCCAGCATGGTCGCCGTCCGATCGCCGAGGCGGCTGGCCATCCAGCCATGAGCCGCCTCGTGAACCGTGATGGCGAACAGCACCGGCAGGGCGATGACGGCAAGGAGCTGGATCTGGTTGAGGGCGTCCATCGGCGCATTATAGCGAAGGCTCGGCGTGCGGCCGGCTTCGCCTGGAGTCACGAAACCAAAGCCAGCGTTGAGCCTCAGTGCGCGAACAGCGACGCATCGCCCTTCCCCACCCGGGTCACCAGCGGCGGCTCCTGCGTCATGTCGACGACCGTGGTAGCCTCCAGCCCGCAAAATCCGCCGTCGATGACCAGATCCACCTGAAAGTCGAGCCGGTCGCGCATCTCTCGGGGATCGGTCAGCGGCATTTCGTCATCGGGCATGACCAGGGTGGAGCTGAGGATGGGCTGGTCAAGCGCCGCCAGCAGGTCCCGGCAGATCGCGTGATCCGGCACCCGGATACCGATCGTCTTGCGCTTGGGGTGCATCAGGCGCCGCGGGACCTGCTTGGTGCCCTCGAAGATGAAGGTGTAGGGGCCCGGCGTGAGGCTCTTGAGCAGCCGAAAGTCCTGGTTGTCGATCCTCGCGTAGGCGGCGATCTCCGACAGGTCACGGCAGACCAGGGTGAAATTGTGCCGGTCGTCCAGGCCGCGGATCCGGCGGATGCGCTCCATGGCCGTCTTCTCCCCGATCTGGCAACCCAAGGCGTAGGAGGAATCGGTCGGATACACGATGACCCCGCCTTCGAGCAGGATGTCCACCGAGCGCCGAATCAGGCGCGGCTGAGGATTGTCCGGATGGATCTGGAAGAACTGCGCCATGGATACCGCCGGCGGGCCTTCAGGCCGGGATGGCGCGCGGCGATTCCGGCGGCGTCCAGGACGACCAGATGGGCACGCAGCCCGCGGGCAACGGCGGCAGGCGGCCAAGCTCCAACGCGGGATACTCGGGTCCGTGATAGTCGGAGCCGGCGCTCGCGTAGAGTCCGTGCTCACGCGCACAACGCGCGAGCATCAGGGCCTCGTCGGCGCCTTGCCGGCCCGATACCACCTCGATGCCGACGCCGCCGAGCGCCTTGAGCTCGGCGATCAGCCGTATCAGCTTCGAGCGGCTGAAACGGTAGCGCCCGGGGTGGGCGATGACCGCTTGGCCGCCGGCCGTGCGGATCCACCCTACCGCCTCCTCCAGGCTCGCCCACTCGCCATGCACGTGACCGGGGTTGCCCTTGGTCAGGAAGCGCTTGAACACCCCCTGCACGTCCGCGGCCAGCCCGCGGCCGACCAGAAATCGCGCAAAGTGGGTGCGTCCAACCAGGTCGCCGCGGCTCAAGGCGGCGGCGCCCCGATAGGCGCCCTCGATCCCCGCCTTGGCAAGGCGCCGTCCGATCTCCTCCGCCCGCCAGCGGCGATAGTCGCGCAGGCCGGCGAGGCCCTGCTGAAGCGCCCCGCATTGGGGGTCGATCCCGAGCCCCAGGATGTGCACCGCCCGCCCGCCCCAGGTGACCGAGATCTCGACGCCCGGAACCAGCTCCACGCCTAGACCCTCGGCGGCGGTCTTTGCCGCGGCGAACCCGGCCGTCGTGTCGTGGTCCGTTAGCGCAAGCAGCTTGACGCCCGCCGCGACCGCTCGTACCACCAGCTCCGCCGGCTCGAGTACGCCGTCCGAGGCGGCGGAATGGGTATGGAGATCAGGTTGCGCGGGCATGGCGGCATTCTAACCCAAGCCGGCAGACGGCGGTCCTGCGGACTGCTAGAATATTGCCCCTTATGATTCCACCGGTCGATCTGTCCTTCATCGACGGCGAGCTTGGGCGCCTCTCCGACGAGCTGGAGGCCGCTTACGAGGACCAGGGCGGCGACCCGGATACCGACCCCCGGATACTGCTCCAGCCCCTGAACGAGCTCATTGACCGACTGCGTCGCCCGGAGCGGGAGGGTGCGGAAATCGAGCCCAAGGGGGACGAGGCCAGCGCTCGCGCCACGGAGATCGCGGACCTCGCCAATCAGGGCATCTCCCTGCTGTCGCGACTGTCGGCGCTGGCCGACAACCTGGGTCGAGCTTCGGAGGCGCGAGCTGTCGAAGGCCTGACATTGCCGCTCGCCTGCTGGCTCGCCCGTCGCGGCGGCGAGATCTCGGACATCTCCACAGCGGTCAACGCCGCCGCGGCATTGGCCAATCGCCTACGACAACCGGAAGATCTCGCCACCTTGTACGGACTCCTGAGCGAGCTGGTCAACGCCGCAAGCCCCCGCTTGTCGCAGGATTCCGCGAGGGCCGAAGCCAACCGGCCCTGGCGGGTCCTACTGCTCAACCGCGCCATTGTGGCGACCCGGAGTCACCGGCCGGCGCTGATGGAGGAGGCCTTCGAGTCGCTCGTCGAGCAGCTGCCGGAGGACGCGCCCGAGTTTTTCCGCGAAGGCATGGGCCAGATGGAGGCCCTGGATTATCCGGCGCAGGTAAGGCGCGTCGTGGAGCGATACTACGAGAAGTGGTGCGAGCGTCGCGTCTTGCACTGACCCATGAAATTCCTGATCGATTTCTTTCCGGTTCTGCTGTTCTTCCTCGCCTACAAGGTCTACGACATCTATGTAGCTACCGCCGTCGCCATCGCCGCATCCGTCGTTCAGGTTGGCTGGCTGCGGCTGCGCCATCGCCGCACCGAGACCATGCACCTAGTCACCCTCGGCTTGCTCGTGGTCTTCGGCGGTCTGACCATCGCGCTACAGGACCGCACCTTCATCATGTGGAAGCCATCGATCGTCAACTGGCTGTTCGCAGCGGCCTTTCTAGGCAGCCAGCTCATCGGCGATCGCCCGTTGATCCAGCGCATGATGGCCCACGCCATCGACGTACCCGATCGGATCTGGCGCCGACTGAATCTCCTGTGGGTAGTCTTCTTTCTCCTGTCCGGCCTGGCCAACCTAATCGTAGCGAGCGGATTCTTCGCGGCCGAGCACGCGCTGATCGACGCCGCCGGTCGCCCCGAGATCGACCTCAACCGTTGCCAAGATTTCTCCGGCGATCTGTTGGCCCTGTGCCGGGAGGCCCGGGAGCGCGAGGCCGTCTGGGTCAATTTCAAGCTCTTCGGTATGATGGGTCTAACGATCGCGTTCGTGGTCGCCCAGGCCTTTTATCTGGCCCGGCACATCCGGGATTCCGACCGACCTCTGGAGGCAGACTGATATGTATTACGCCATCATCGCAGAGGACAAACCGGGCACGCTCGATGCCCGCTTGCAGGCGCGGCCCGCGCACTTGGAGCGCCTCAAAAGGCTCCGGGAAGAGGGACGCCTGCTGCTCGCCGGCCCCCATCCGGCCATCGACAGCGAGGACCCCGGCCCCGCCGGATTCACCGGCTCGCTCGTGGTGGCGGAGTTCGCGGATCTCGAGGCGGCCCGCACCTGGGCCGCGGCGGACCCCTACGTTCAGGCGGGGGTATTTGGCGACGTGAACGTCAAACCCTTTCGCAAGGTCCTGCCACCCTAGTCCGGTCGATCGGCTCGGTTGACCCCTTTTGTAGCTCACCATCGAGGAAACAGACGTACATGAGCAAGCCTACATTTCGCATTTTTCTCCTGGCCGCCATGCTGAGCAGCGGCGCGTTCGCCGCGGACAAGAAGGCCGACGAGAAGTCCGGGGCCGCCGCCGTCAGCGGAGACACCCCGGTGGCAACCGTTAACGGACTGGCGATCCCCCTCGACCTCTTCCGGATGTACTACGCCGATCGCCTGCGCCAGCCCAATATCAAGAACAGCCCCGAGCTCCAGAATCAGGCATTTAACGAGCTCATCAACATGGTGGTAACGGCCCAGGACGCCGAGAGCAAAGGCCTCGATAAAGATGAATCGGTGCGCCGCCTACTGGAGCTACAACGCCTCCAGACCCTCTCGCGCGCGGCCCTGCAAACGGCGGCGCAGGCCATCGAGCCGAAGGACGAGGAGCTCAAGAAGCTGTACGAAGAGCGTGTCGGCAAGGAAAAACGCACCGAGTACAAGGCGAGACACATTCTGGTCAAGACCGAGGAAGAAGCCAAGAAGCTGATCGCCGAGCTCGATGGCGGGGCGGATTTCGCCGAGCTTGCCAAGGAGAAGTCGCTGGGCCCCACGGGCAAGGGGGGCGGCGATCTCGGATGGTTCGGCGCCGGCCAGATGGTTCCACCCTTCACCGAGGCCGTTGCCGCCATGAAACCCGGCACCCATTCGAGCAAGCCAGTGCAGACCCAGTTCGGCTGGCACGTTATCCTGCTGGAAGAGAGCCGGGAGAGCGACCCGCCGTCTCTCGACGACGTGAAGGGCGAGCTGACGACCCTCATGCAGCAGGAAACCTTGGCGAAATACGTGGCAAGCCTTCGCGAATCCGCAAAGCTCGACCTGAACCCGGATCTGATCAAGATGAACGAGTCGGAAAAGGCGCCGGCTGCGAAGTAACTCGCTTCGTCTCCCTCGCCCCGCCCCTCCCCGCCCTCTTCGCGCGGGGAGAGGTCGATCGCGAGCACGCCGGGCGCGACTTTCGCGGTACAGCCGAAAAGGCTAACTCTCGAGCGCGAGCTGCTGCTCGCTCTTCAGGCCCATACGCCGCAGCAGGTAACGGGGCGGGCAGAAGCCGGTGAAAGAGCTCTGAAGGCAGTTGAAGCCGATCAAGAGGGTCACCCAGGTCCAATTCGGATGGTGGTACAAGGCCAACAGCGAGGTCAGCATCACCATCACGCCGCCAAAGGCGAAAAGTGCACGTTCGATAGACACAAGCGTCTCCCCTTTTCTGTGGTGAAGGGGTGCCATTATCGCTTGTTCGACCGCGTCCGCAATCTCCTGCCCGAGGTTGCCTGCGCGGCGGATCGAGCGCCACGGATTCCCCCGCCAAACCGGTCTCGCCGGCGACCAACCCCCCGGATTGAAATCAGCAATTGTGATATCGAATGATGAAACATTAGGTTTGCTGATTGTCGGTTCTGCGATACTTGGTCCCGAGGGTGCCCGTGATGTCTCGCGTTACGCGGGCTCGATCAATAGTCTTTGGGCTCGGTGCCTACCCGAGGGGGCTGTGGTGAAGAAGAAGCCGATCCAGCTTTTGGTCCTCGTCCTAGCGACAATGCCGAACCTGCACGCCTCCATCGCAGTGAGCGGGGCCGAGTCGGCGCGGGAGGAGATCACGCATCTTACAACCCTGGACCTCCGCGACTACCCCCACTATCGTTACCTGCCTCGGGACCGCTTCGGACTCTTCGCGCGGTGTGTCGCCGAGAAACAGATACAGATGGCGACAACGATCGACTGCCAGTGGCCTCAGGAATCCGGCTCGGTTGCCGATGAGCGTCTGGACCGTCTTCTCGAGTGCCTGGATCGCGGTGGATTCGGAGAAGCCCAGAGAGAATCCCATCGAGAGTTCTGTGCATTGCTCATGCGCGAGCACTTCAAGGCGCTGGAATCGGGTCATGCCCTGACGCATTCGCCGCCAGATGCCGCCCCCGAGCGCAATCAGGTCTCGCGCTTGCAAAGATCGAATTAGTAATTTAGTATTTGCTAAATTACTTTTTGTCTGGAGCAAGATCATGTTGACCTGCACACGGATGCGAGCGGGCGTTCTCATCTCGGCGCTGCTCTTCGCGGGCGGTTTCCTGTTAGAGGCGATCGCCCAGATCACCCGACTCGGCGTGCCGACGAGCTATCTGGCCCTGTTCTTGGTGCTCGCCGCCCCCACCCTTCTCGGGCTTACCTTCCTCGTGAGCCTGTTACCAGGCACCGCGGAAAGGCTCAAGGAATGCCGGCACTGAGCTGATGTAGAGAGCCAAAGGCGCCCCCGATGGTGGCGCCTTCGGGTGTCTCAACGGGCTCGCTCTCTTCCACATCCTCAGGACTCACCCTGAAGATGGCGCCAAGTGCGCTCCTGATCTCCTTTTCCAATACCGATCGAGCCAAAATGCCGTAGGGTACGGGTCCGACTCGCCGGCGACGGACTCACGGCAACGAGGCCGCCTTGAGCAATCTAGGGCGTTGCGGCCTTGACGTCGCCCTCCAAGATGCGGTCGGCGGTTCCGGGCCCAAGACCAAGCTCCTCCTCCACCATTCGGTTCCAGGCATCGCGCTTGAAGGTCTCCTCGCTTGGCACCTTGCGATGCACCAGGTTGATATGGCAATCGATGCAGGACTTGCCTGCGGTCTCCTCGCGGTGGATGGCTTGGGTATCCGCCCGCTTGCCCAGGATCGCCTCCAACTCGTGGCAGCGGCTGCAGGTGGCAGACTTCCGGTCTCTGAACCACTGACGCGCATGGAACGCCGCCTCCGGCAAGTGCACGAGGTTCACGGCCGGGTCGTCGTAATCGGGACCGAAAAGCTGCTTGAGCAGGTCTTTGGTTCCCATCAAGTGATCCCAGGTGGCAGCGAGCACCCCTTCGGAGACGTGGCAATCCCCGCAGGAGGCGCGTATTCCCGAGGTCGAGTTGTAATGCGCGGACTGCCAGTAGCTTTCTTCGGCATAGGTCATGGAGTGGCAGCCAGTGCAAAAGGCGTTCGTGCTTGTGAAGCGATCGAGCTCGATCAAGAACGCCACGAGCAAAACCCCACCGAGGCCGCCCGCGACTAATGCGAACAGAACCGGCCGGGTAATGGGCAGCGAAAGGCGCGGCTTCCTCATGGCCCTAATTCGCCCCCCCGAAGCCCAGGATCGGATTGCCGAGGTCGGCGTCCCTGAGCCACCCGTGAAGCTCCTGGCTGCCGACATGACGCTCGATGATGCCGCCGGCCTCGGCCCCCGCCGCCGCGCGGACCTCTGGCAGGAATCTGCCGTAGAAATTGCGCCCCACCAGGTACATGCCTTCCCACCAAGCGTGGTTCGCGCTCGCCATCGATGCGCCGTGTCGCACCCGCGCGCCCTCGTCGTGCCAAAGCTCCCAGTAGATCAGCTCGATCGGCTCGTCGAAGGGAAGCCGCGTCAATATGTCTCTGTCGTACAGCTCGGACATGATGGCGCGGGCGGGCTTTCCGAACTTGGCGTTAAAGAGCTCGACCACCTTATCGAACTGCTTCATGAAGGACTCGGCGAAGGGCTTGCTGTGGCATTCGAGGCAGACGAGGCTCATGGCCTGTCGCCGCCGCTTGGGATCGGCTACGGTCTTGACCTTCCCCACCGTACCGTCGGCCTTTTCGATCTCGGCGCCCCGGCTGGGTGGAGTCGCCGATGCCGGCAGCTCCAGCTTGGAGCCGTCTTCAAGCACGACCAGGAATTGCTGCTCCGAGACCGGCGTATTGAGGCTCCAGGAATTGCGCAACCCTACGTCGTGGGTGCCCGGCAGCTTACCAGCCGCCCCCATGTGACAGGTCACGCAAGTGGGCGCCGCAGAATAGTCCTTACCCGCCACCCATTGATCCGCCTCCAGATTCATCTGGTCACGCTGAGCGGCATAAATCATCCCGTGCTTGGAGGCCTCGAAGATCTCCTTATCGGGCGAATCCGGCCCGGAATGGCAACGCACGCAAGCGGATGGTTCCCGCGCCTGGGCCTTGGAGAAGCGATGGCGGCCATGACAGGAGGAGCAGGAGCCCTTGGAGCCGTCGGGATTAATGCGGCCGATACCGGAGTTGGGCCAAGTGTCGGAATCCAGGGTGCCATCGCCCTTCACCTTGACTACCGAGCCGTGGCACTGATCGCACCCTGCCGCCTGCATCGCCGGTCCGGTCAAGTTGTGCGCCAACGCAGGCACCCGATCCGAGATGATCGAGTAGGCCTCCGCGTGGACTGAGCCCTGCTGCTCCTCGAATTCCGCAGTATGGCAACGCCCGCAGTCCTTCGGCGAGACGACAGTGGCGATGAGCTGCCCCTCGTGCTCGATGGCGTCCGGCTCCAGCTTATCCGCCTGGTGGCAATCCATGCAGTTCACCCCGGCGGCCGCGTGGGCGCTGTCCCGCCATTGCCGGGTCAGTCCCGCCGAGGCCTTGGCATGACAGCTCTCGCAGGCCTTGCCCGCCTCCAGCCCCCAGTTGGAGGGATCGAGCTGGACCTTAACGGCGTGGACGGCGGAAAGGGCGAGAAGCAGGATGGACCCGAACCCGACCCTCATCGAGACCCGGCTGGCATCGAAGGATCTTCGCATGTCTTGGAGCTCCGAAAGAGGAGAAAGGCGGCTCGACCGGCGACGAGATCGGCACCGCGCCGAACACCGCCGCTTTCTCCGTCCTCATAGACGAGAGCGGGAGCGCTTCGAATTATACCCAAATCCCGTGATCTCGGGACCCAGCGACGAGGAAAAGATATACTTCTCAGCGAGTTAAACGCTTATTCGATCAACCTGAGGAGTCATCTTTTCCCTGAGCAACACTACCACAAGAAAACCGAGGAGCGCACGGCGCTCATCGCGGAAAATCCGCTACGAATCCACCGGGCGGAACCTGACGAGCTGGGAAGCCCGCGACCTCATCTGAGCCCGCGGATCGCCGCCAAGTCGCTGTCTCGTGTTTTCGAGCGCCGAGGTTAGCTGAACCTAACCACCGTCCTTCAGGGGGCCAGAACACCCCAGGCCGAAGGTAGCCCCGTCCCCTCAACCTGCGGCAACCCATGCTCCGGCGGATAGTCGGCACGGACCAGGTACAGTCCCTGCGGCGGCGCCGTAACGCCGCCGCGGGTGCGGTCCCGTATGGCGAGCAGCTCCTGCACCCGGGAGACGGGCGCCTCGCCCTGCCCGATGGCGATCAGCACACCCGCGATATTTCGCACCATGTGGTGCAGGAAGCCATCGGCCCCGATCCGCAGCTCGATCCGGTCGCCGCACCGATCCAAGGTCAGATAATGTACTCGGCGGACCGGACTCTTCGCCTGACAGGCCAGGGCGCGAAAGCTCGAGAAGTCGTGCTCCCCCACCAGGTCCTCGGAAGCTCTTCGCATCGGCTCCAGATCCAGCTCCCGATGCAGCCAAAGAGTCCGGTCGCGCTGGAGCGGAGCGCGACTGGGCCGGCACAGGATGCAGTAGAGATAGTGGCGCGCGGTGGCGCTGAAGCGGGCATGGAACTCGGCGCTCACAGACCTGGCCCAGCGCACGCCGACGTCGGGCGGCAGGTTGACGTTGGTACCCAGCACCCACGACCTTTCGCGGCGGCGGGCCCTCGTATCGAAATGGACCACCTGCTCGAGGGCGTGCACGCCGGCGTCGGTCCGCCCGGCGCAATGGAGGCGGACGGGATGGTCGGCGACCCGGGCGATGGCCTGCTCCAGACACTCCTGTACGGTGCGCGCGTGCCGTTGGATCTGCCAGCCGTGGAAGGCGCTTCCGTCGTATTCTACGCCCATGGCGATTCGCGCGGTGCCGTCCGGTTGCATTCTCGGCCTGTACCTCGGGTCGCCTTGGGTGCGGGGACTGGTGCGGCGGACGTCGCCGGAACCAAGACTATCGGAGCCGACCGAGGATGTCGCGCGCCTCGGTCTGGTGCGCCTCGCTGCCGTCCCGAAGGACCTCTTGAAGGACAAAGCGGGCGGCATCCGCATCCCCCCTCTCCTGATAGGCGCGGGCCAGGTCGATCTTGTCCGCCAAGGGATCCCAGGGCACCGATTCCATCGGCCCATGCGAGGCGAGCCCCTTTGTCGGGGCCTCGGCCGCTGGGACCCAGTCCAAACCCGACTCTTTGAGCTCCGCCCCTTGGGCGCCCCCAGCCTCCCCCGCACCCAGCGCGCCGGCCGGCGAGTCCGCCGGGACGAAGTCGAGCGCGGACTCCAGGTCCTGAGCGGACTCGGGTGCCGAACCCACAGGAAAGCTCGGCGGCGCGGCCTCGCCTTCACCGGCCTCCAGATCCCTCGCCATGGCCTTCAAGCGCTGCCACTGCTCCGGC
>Ga0114938_1002468_pt1 | contig 11650 bp, 12 predicted proteins | sample AshMeaBigSpring_FD_88675 | JGI IMG/M metagenome (GOLD analysis project Ga0114938, IMG submission 88675) | Groundwater microbial communities from Big Spring, Nevada to study Microbial Dark Matter (Phase II) - Ash Meadows Big Spring | ecosystem: Environmental > Aquatic > Deep subsurface >...
ATCCGGCTATTTTAAAAATTTGAAACCCAAAAGATATTGAGCCAAAAGATTTGATAAAGACCAACGAGAGAATCCAAATTTCCCTCCAATTGCTTATAGCTTTTGGTCTTTTGCCCTCTACCTCTTTTTATTTTAATATTGTGCTTTTTTTGTCGGCTTATAAATTGTAAATATTGAGATGTCAAGAGAAATTTTGAGACGAATCTATATCCCAAGGTGACGCCATCTTGTGATTTGTCGGATGGTATTTAAAGTATTCAACAATCTAAAATCATTCCAAATTAGTTCCGTATAACAAACTCAAACTGCCGCAGCTTAGTTACTGTAAAACCCTGTCCGAAATCGAAAAGCCTGTACTGCCGGGGGAAGATGCTGTCAACAACAGTGGCCCCTAAAATTTTTGTCGAAAGCCGGAGATCATTGGCGCAGGAGCCTTGTAAGAGCATCTAAGACTACCCCAGATTCTAAAGCGTTGGCGTGTTCGACCCCCGGGATTGGTTCAAAAACGGAATCAACCCCCCGAGCCTTTAACTCTTCAATTTAACCGGTTACCACTTCAGGAGATGTCGTATTATCGCTTGTGCCTGTAAGAGCTATCACTTTTGCTGCGATGTTAACCTTATCGATCCATTGAATTGGATTCTCACTTCTGGACCAGCGCGCTCTGCCAGTTCGCCAAACCACAAGATCGCACGGGCAAGACACCAAAATCGCAGCTTCGGCCAACTTCGGTTTCAAACCCATAAGTACAGCTGCGGTCGCGGCACCACCGGAATGGCCAACGAGTATTACAGTTTTTGGTTTGTATTTGTGCCGAAGGTTCTCAATAGCAGCACCTACCTCCGCGATGTTTGTAAGGTTCCAATTATCACCACGGCCATAATTGTTGCCAGACGAGGATTCACCACTTCCATCAGGGTAGCCAGGGCGGACTAAAGCCACAGACATTAGTTTTTCGGAGGCGAAATCAGCAGCTGCCTTTTGGGCAATGGGAAAGTGGTAATTTGCTGGATTGCCAGAAGTCATATTGCCATGCAGCCAGACGACCATAACGGCGGGTTCAGTTGAGCCATATCGCCTCATCAGCAGGCACTCAGTCTCACCAGAAACCCTGGTCTCAAATTCTTCGAGTCGGCATTGCCCTGCAAACGAGCTCGTTTCTGTTAGGAGCAGCATTAATGTTGCCCAAGAAACCACAAGGCCTTTAAAAACTTTCAAAATTGGTATCCCTCGGTGAATAGATTGTAAGCGCTGCAGATATCACTGATTATAGGTGTGTTCATAATTTTTAGGAGGCTTTCAAAAACGCAGGTTTCTTAAAAATCGAGTTTATGGTGATATTGTCAATGCTCAGGATCGGCTGCACAAAAAGCAATCTAATGCATTTCGATCTAAGACAAAATCGCGCTGGCTTTTTGTGTCGGCTTGAATCCTGTTTTTATATAGCGATTCATTCCATATAAAGCAAAATACATAAACGCTAAATTAAAAATTAAAAACTTTGGCTTCTGCAGCCAAATCTATCAAATGTGGACCACCATCAAAAATCATGTTTGAAAAGAATTTTGACTCGTCAACCTGACGATTCTTGGCACAGGGGGTTCAGACGCCAATCGGTACTTCATTTTCTACCAGGTACGGTAAATAATCATTTGGGCTGTCACCTGTTCCCGTTTTCTGTGTAAAATCTCTTTCCTTATTTGCCCATAATACACCGCCGTCTATCATGAATATATTGACAACGTGTCTTTTTGAATGAGCAATTTTGGCGAATTGAAAACACCTGGTTGCCTTCTCATTGTCATCCTGACTTAAGACAAACAAAAATTTGGCCATGATTTACCTCCCTTCTTTTTCATTAAGTCCAAAATCATATAACACAGCTTTGGCGTTTGGCGATATGTCGATGATATCCACCACCAGTATGTTTTTGCATATAAAAAGGATATCTCTTGGAAGTCAAGAAATTAATCAGCGAGGGGCCGCTATTACTAATAGATCTCAGGAGCAACTCTTTCCATTTACATTGCTGTTCCCTCATCAACTGGCCTCCACCATCAATACGAATTTCCTTCAGCGAGAATTGCTGAAGGCATACTCCAACAATGAGGCGTTGCCAAATCCAGAAGGATGGGCTACCAAAAAGCTATCCAACCTCTGATTGAGGGGCATCGAAATGAATTCTAAAAGCACTAAAGTTATGCGGACCACCACGTGGTCTGCCGGTCCTGGCTGCCACGGCGGCTGCGGGGTTTTGGTGCATGTTCGAGACGGCACGCTTCTCAAGATCGAGGGGGACCCCGAACACCCTTGGAACCAGGGCCGGCTGTGCGCTCGGGTCCTGGCCATGACTCAATATGTCCACCATCCGGATCGCCTGCGCCAACCGCTGAAGCGCATCGGCGCGCGCGGAGAAGGCAAGTGGCAGCCCATCTCATGGAATGAAGCCTATGACCTCATCGAAACCAAGATGAAGGCCATCCGAGAAACCTTCGGCCCCGAAAGCATGGTTTTCAACGCTGGCACGGGCCGGGACATCTATCCCTGGATCTGCATGCTGGCATATGCGTTTGGCAGCCCGAACGTCATGTTCGGACTGACCGGCCAAGCCTGTTACGGGCCGCGCCTGGCGGCCGTCGACACCGTGCAGGGGGATTACGCCGTCTTCGATGCCGGCCAGTGGTTTCCGAACCGCTATGACGACCCCCGTTTCAAGGTCCCTGAATGTATGATCATCTGGGGATACAACATCCACGCCACCTGCCCGGACAACCTGTTCGGACATTGGATCATCGACCTGATGAAGCGCGGGACCCGCATCATCGCCATCGATCCGAGGCTGTCCTGGTTTGCTTCCCGCGCCAAGCATTGGCTGCAGCTCAGGCCGGGGACCGATGCCGCACTCGCCATGGGGTTTTTGAACGTCATCATCAACGAAGATCTTTACGACCGCAAATTCCTGGAAAAATGGACCAACGGCGCTCACCTCATTCGCAAGGACACCGGCAAGCTCCTGCGAGAAAACGACATTGCCAGCGGAGGCTCAGCCGCCAATTTCGTGATTTGGGATTCCTCGGAGAAACGGGCCGTCGTGTGGGACACAGCGCAGGTCGCCTGCCGGGAGAAGCAGGTGAACCCCATGATCTCAGGCCAATGCCGCGTGCGGCTGTCCGGCGGGGAGCACGTGGAGTGTGAGACGGTCTGGGACGCATTGCGCCGCGAGGCCGATATGTATCCGCCGGACAAGGTTGCCGCCATCACCGGCGTATCGGCCGAGGATATCGCGAAAGCGGCTCGGTTCTACGCCAAGAGCAAGCCGGCCTCGATCCACTGGGGCGTGGCCGTCGACATGACCCCGGCCTTGACCCCGCTGGTTCAGGCCATCTCCTGTTTGTGGGCGCTGACCGGAAATCTGGATGTCCCGGGCGGCAACGTCACCGCGCGTCTGGCCTTTGACGTGGCACCCTATGCGCTGCCGGGCAGCAAGGGCGCCATCCGCCTGAAAAACCGGGAATTGGACAAGCCCCGCATCGGCGCGGACCGCTACATGCCGCTTGACAAGTTTTACTGGCGCTGCCAGACCGACTTGACCCTGGATCAGATCTTCACGGGCAAACCTTATCCGATAAAGGGGTTGTGGCTTCAAACCGCGGGCACCCTGCAAGGCTTGGGGATGGACCCCCAGCGATGGCGCGAGGCCCTGAAAAAACTGGATTTCATCGTGGCGGTGGACCTTTTCCACACCCCGACGACCCAATATGCGGACGTGGTTCTTCCGGCCGGCACCTTCCTCGAAAAAGACAGCTTTCGCAGCTGGTGGGTGCCGCTGCAGAGCATCCGGAAAGTGATGAAGGTGGATGACTGCCGGCCTGATGTGGAGATCAACTTCGAGCTTTCCAAACGCTTCGACCCGGAGTTCCGATACGAGACGGTTCGAGATCTTTTTGATGACATACTCAAGCCATCCGGCATGACCTTCCAAGAACTCCAAAATAAAATCTTTGCCTATCCGCCGGCGGGTTCCACGAGCTGCCCTTACCGCCGGCATGAAAAGGGGCTCCTCCGGCCGGACCGAAAGCCGGGGTTCCGAACCCCATCGGGCTGCTTCGAGTTGTATTCCACCCTCCGGGAAGAATGGAATCTGGAGCCCTTGCCCCACCACGAGGAGCCGCCGTTTACACCGGTGAGCAGACCCGACCTGTCTCGAGACTATCCTTTAATCCTGTCAACAGGCCGGCGTTCACCGGCTTTTTTCCACTCTGAACATCGCAACATTCCCTGGCTGAGGGACATCGACCCGGATCCCGTCCTGGAGATCCACCCCAAAACCGCCAGGGAGCATGGAATAGGCAACGGTGAGTGGCTGTGGGTGGAGAACTGGATGGGGCGGGCCCGATTCAAGGCCAAGCTCACCTTGGTTGTGCCGACTTGGATGGTGATGGCGCCTCACGGCTGGTGGTTTCCGGAAAAGGATGCCGCCGAACCCTGTCTTTTCGGGGCCTGGGAGTCCAACATCAACCAGCTGCTTCCCATGAACCACCAGGGCAAGGATGGAATGGGCGCCCCGATCAAGCATTCGATGTGCAGAATCCGTAAATACACACCCCGGGAGGAGATCCATGCCTAAAGGTTCTGAATACGGCCTTCTTATTGATTATGAATACTGCACCGGATGCCATACCTGCCAGGTGGCGTGCGCCCAGGAGTATGGATGGCCTGCCGGCATGGGAGGGATCAGGGTCCAAGAGATCGTGCAGCAGCTGCCGAAGGACAAGGCCTATCTGACCTATCTCCCTTTTCCGACCGAGCTGTGTGTCCTCTGCAAGTCTCGCACAAAAAAGGGGCTCCAGCCTGCCTGCGTTCAGCACTGCATGGCGGGGTGCATGCAATATGGCCGCATTGAGGAGCTATCCAAAGAAATGAAGAAAAAGCCCCGAATGGTGCTCTGGGCGCCAAAATAAACCGGAAGCAGCCACCCTGAGCCCGTGCTTTCCCTTGACTTCATTTTCGTGAAAGTCCCCGGGTTAACATCCCTAAATAACATAGCTCTTGACTTCGCATAGCATCCTTATTAGGAAAAATTGCTCATTTCAAGCGCTAGACGGAACTGGGCCATATGAATTCCCCTGAGGGAGGGGTGCTTTCAACCTTTCGATGACTGAAGGGAGGACGTCAATGAAAAAGGAACGGATTTCATGGATCGGTCTGCTCCTGTTTTTCGCCGGTTGCGCATTGGCAGCACTTCTGCCGTCCCCGGCAGCGGCACGGGACATTAAGGTTGGAATCGTCGATACGTACAGCGGACCGGCGGCGGTTTTCGGCAACGATGCGCTCAACGGGTTCAAGCTGGCCGTCAACGAGATCAACAAGCAGGGGGTGCTGGGCGGCAAGATCGTGTTCACCACCCGCGATGAGCAGTTCAAGGTGGACATCGCGCTCAACATGGCCAAGGAGCTGGTTCTCAAGGAAGACGTCGATGTCCTGGTCGGCACCATCAACAGCGGCGCGTCCATGGCGATTTCCGAGGCCGTGGCCAAGAAAGAAAAGATCCCCTTCATCGTCTGGACCGCCAAGAGCGAGAACATCACCGGCAAGGCCGGCCACCGCTACGTTTTTTCAACGGCCGAGAACACGGCCATGGCCGGCAAGTCGGCCGCCGTCGCCTTTGCCCAGAAGCCGTATAAGAAGTTCTGGATCGCCGGGGACGACTATGAATACGGCCATGCCATCGCCGACGCGGTTTGGCGCAATTTGAAAAAGATCAAGCCGGAGGTGGAAGTCATCGGCAAAACCTGGTGGAAGCCGGGCGAGCCCGACCTGATCCCCTACCTTACGGCGATTCAGGCCGCCAAGCCGGACTGCATCATTTTCGCCACCGGCGGCTTGAGCATGGCCAACGTGCTCAAAGCGATGAAGGCCACCGGCATGGAGAACAAATTTCCGGCCTGGATCCACACCGCAACCGACCATTCCGTCTTGAAACCGCTCGGGATGAACGCTCCGGAAGGGGTCATGGGCACCATCCAGTACCACTATTACTATCCGGATCTGGCCGCCAACAAGAAATTCGTGAAGGACTTTCAGGCGGCCTACGGCAACCCGCCCGGCTTCCCGGCATTCAACGCCTACACCACCGCCTATTTCATCGCCGAAGCGTTCCGCCAGGCCGGCAAGATCGACAAGGAAAAATTCATCGATACCCTCGAAGGCCTCAAGGTCGACACGCCGGTGGGCAAGGTCGAAATGCGCGCCTGCGACCACCAGGCCGTCTATCCCATGTTCCTCGGCACCACCAAGATTTCAAAGGAGTTCGGCGGAGCCATTTCATCGGACATCGTCACCCTGCGGGGGGCCGAAGTCATGCCCACCTGTGAAGAAATCGCCGAGGCGCGCAAACAGAAATAAAATTTCCAATGGTCTGCCCGCCGGGCTCTGAGGGCCGCGGCGGGCAGACCATTTTGCATGCATATGGAATTCAACGTCTCCTTTTCCGGCTTGATCAGCCAGTTTCTGGTGGGGTTGAGCCGGGCCATGATCCTCTTCATCGTGTCATCGGGCTTGAGCTTCATCCTGGGCGTCTTGCGGGTGCCCAACGTCGCCCACGGCTCGCTTTACATGATCGGGGCCTTCACGGCCCACACGCTGGCGATGGCCGCCGGCGGCGGGGTGGCCGGCTTCTGGCTGGCGATCCTCGTTGCGCCGCTGGTTGTGGCGCTGATCAGCCTGGTCGCCGAACGCTTATTGTTTTGCCACCTTTATGAACGCGAACACCTGATGCTATTGCTGTTCACGTTCGCGCTGACATTGATTCTGGGGGATCTCACCAAAATGACCTGGGGGGCCGACTATCGCTCCCTGGTGGCGCCGCCCTTCCTGCAGGGCTCGGTGTCGGTGCTCGGCACACCCTTTCCCAAATACAATCTATTTCTGCTGGCGGTCGGTCCAGTCGTGGCGGTCGGATTGTGGCTTTTTTCGAACAAGACCAAGGTTGGAAAAATCGCCCGGGCCGCGGCGGTCGATCGCGAAATGGTCGGTGCCATCGGGATCAACGTCAGCTGGGTCTTTGCCTTCGCTTTCGTGCTGGGCTGTTTCCTGGCCGGCCTCGGAGGCGCCCTGGTGTCGCCGACGGTCAGCATCACGTTGGGGATGGACCACACCATCATCATCGAAGCCTTCTTGATCGTGACCATCGGCGGGCTCGGCAACATGTGGGGCGCCATGGCGGGGTCTCTGATCTTTGGGGTCTCGCAGTCGATTGGTGTTTTGCTCTGGCCCCAGTTTGCGATTGTCTTCCCGTATATGGCCGTCGTTATCATCCTGACGCTCAAGCCCACCGGGCTTTTGAAATCGGTCTGGTAAAAAAGGGCGCACAATGGACCGAAACCTTATTCTCTCACGATCCGCTTTCTTGTGGAGCGCTATGCTTTTTGGAGCGCTGCTGCTGACGCCCTTTTTTGCGACACGGTTCTACATTTACATACTATCCTTTATTTTCGTATTTGCTTTGCTGGCCATGAGCCTCAATTTGTTGGTGGGGCACGGCGGGATCTACCAGTTCCACCACGCGGCGTTTTACGGAGTCGGGGCTTACACGGCCGGGCTCATCGCCGCCAAGACCTCGCTGCCGATCTGGATCGGCTTCTGCGCCGGACCGGTGATGGCCGCGGTGGCCGGCTGGGTCATCGGCCTTTTCTGCGTGCGCCTGAACAAACTGTACTTCGGGATGCTGCAGATTTCCCTGGGGTCCTTGATCTGGATCGTTGCGCTGCGCTGGTACGGCCTGACCGCCGGCGACGACGGAATTCACGGCATCCGCATGCCGGAGATCCTGTCGGGCACCCGCAACGTCTATTTTTTTATTCTGGCCGTGGTCTCAGCCTGCCTTATCGTCATGTTCCTGATCTACAAATCCCCCTTCGGCGTCACACTGAGGGCGATCCGGGACAACCCGCAGCGCTGCGAGGCGGTCGGAATCAACGTGCGGCGCCATCAGCTTCACGCCATCGTCGTCGCCACCTTTTTCGCCGGTGTGGCCGGAGTGCTGTTCGTCGTGCTGGAGGGGTCCATCTTTCCGGACATGCTCTTCTGGGTGTTGTCGCTGGAGATCTTCATCATGTGCCTGCTGGGAGGATGGTTTACCTTTTTTGGGCCGGTGGTGGGCGCGGCCATCATGGTGGCCTTGCGGACCTTTGTCGGCAGCGTGACCGAGTATTGGACCATGATCCTGGGGATCGTACTGATATTTCTCATTTTCTTCCTCCCGGAGGGAATCATGGGAATCAACCTGCGCGAATGGGCCCGCAGCCGAACCCGCCGGGCGGCTGCCCGCGCCTCGGAGGGGGCCGATGCTGCAGGTTGAAAAACTTCACAAGTCCTTTGAGGAGTTCAAAGCGGTCAACGACGCCGACCTCGTGGTCCGCAAGGGAGATCTGGTGGCGGTCATCGGCCCGAACGGCGCCGGCAAGACCACGCTGTTCAATCTGATCACCGGACACCTGAAGGCTGATCAGGGCCGGATCCTTTTCAAGGGCCAGGACATCTCCCGCCTGGCGGCCCACGAAATCTGCCGCAAGGGCATTGCCCGTTCCTTCCAGATCGCCAACATTTTCTCGCGGCTGTCGGTCTTCCGCAACGTTCAGGTTTCGGTGCTCTCTCAAAAGAAGCTAAGCCGGACCCTCTTTCGGCCCGCGCAGACGATGGTGGTGGAAGAGACCCAACGCATCCTGGACAGCGTGGGCTTGAGCAGCAAGAAATTAGACGTTGCGGGCTCCCTGTCCCACGGCGACAAGCGCGTTCTGGAAATCGCGATCGCCCTCGGCAATGAACCCGAATTGTTGATCCTCGACGAGCCGACCGCGGGCATGTCGCCCGATGAAACCGAAAGCACGATGGAATTGGTGAAACGGCTCGCCCGGGAGCAGGGACTCACCATTCTCTTCTGCGAGCATGACATGGACGTGGTCTTCGACGTGGCCACCAGTATCATGGTCATGCAGCACGGCCGCACCATCATCCAGGGCGCGCCGGAAGAGGTTCGGCAGAATGCCACGGTGCAGGAAGCCTATCTGGGAGGTGTCTGACCCATGCTCGAAGTTGAGGGCATCCACACCTATTACGGGATGAGCCACATCCTCTTCGACATATCGCTCAAGGTAGAAAAGGGCCAGGTGGTCTGCCTGCTCGGCCGCAACGGTGCAGGCAAAACCACGACCCTTAAAAGCATCATGGGCGTCACGCCGCCCTCCCGCGGCCGCATCCGCTTCGCCGGCGAGGACATCCGCGGTGCGGCTCCCTATCGACTGGCCCGTAAAGGCATGGGCTGGGTGCCCGACGACCGCCGCATTTTTGCCGACCTGACGGTCGGGGAAAACCTGGAGATCGCCGCGCGCCAGGGGCCGGGCACCGAAAAATGGGACAAGCAGAGGGTCTACGAGCTCTTTCCGGCGCTGAGGTCCATGGACCAGCGCAAGGGAGGTCTTTTGAGCGGCGGAGAGCAGAAGATGCTGGCGATTGCCCGGGCATTGATGACCAACCCCCAGTTTCTGCTGCTGGACGAACCCACCGAGGGGCTCGCGCCTCTGCTGGTGAGGTCATTAGGGGAGCGGATTCACAAGCTCAAGGAGCTCGGATTGACCGTGCTGCTCGCCGAACAGAACCTGAAGTTCACCCTCGACCTGAGCGACTACGGATACATCATCGACAACGGCCGTATCTGCCATAAAGGGACGGTGGCCGGATTGATCAACAATCCCGAAGTTAAGAAGATCTGCGGAATTTAAAGCGGCCGTTACCGGCCGATTTAAATTGTGGCTGTTTGCTGGCGCAAAAAGCCGGGCCTGCAGATATTGCCGCTGCAAATCGTAGTGAAATCAAGGAAAATGACCTTTTACGCCATTAAAGATATGCTGCCGAAAAAGCCCGCCGAGGGGGTGGAGGTACGAATCATCCACGGCGAACGCATGACGCTGGCTTTTTTTACCATCGCCGGCGGGGCCGGCGTTTCGGAGCACCGGCATCCTCACGAACAGATCGGCACTGTTTTGAAGGGCAAAATGGAGCTCACGGTTGCCGGGGAAAAATGTATCGTCACCTCGGGAGGCGCCTACCACATTCCTTCCAACGCCACGCACTCCGGCCTCTGCGTCGAAGGGCCGGCCGAGGTCATTGAAATTTTCGCGCCGGTGCGTGAGGACTGGCTGGAACCCTAATCGAGCGGCTTTTCGTTCCGACCCCGGGCCTTGGCCCGCAGGTACCAGAACTCGGCAACGGCGAATTGCCGCTGTTGCAGGCAGGCTAAAAAGGCCAGTTGCGCCGCGGCAGTTGAATGCTTCAGGTGCCAGGCGCTTTGCGCGGCGTTGAGGGCCTTGGTCCCCTCGTTTTGGCGCAAATAACGCTGGCCAGCCGCCAGGAACTGGGCCGCGGTTTGCAAAATTTGCCGCAACGCGCCCAGGTCCGCCCCGCAACGGCCACACTGCGCCTCGTATAAGTTGGTCTTACGGCAGGCCGGGCAAGTGATCTCCAACAGATATCAATCCTCCAGGTAGAAGAGCATGTCGGACAGGGATTCGTTCAGTTGCGTCAGTTTGGGCAGATCGCCGTCGGCCACGGCTTTCTGGCTTTCGGCCAGCAACCCGCGCAGCTCTTCGGCGTCCGTAGCATCGATGTCGTCCAGAAGAGCGTTGGCCCGCTTTCGCAGATCCTTGGCCAACACGATGACAGGCTGCTTGGTTTCGTCTGTTTCCTTGAAACGGCCAGGCGCGGCCGGGGCGGGACCAAAAGCGGCGCTCAAATGCTCACGCGCCTGATCCAGGTCGAACGCGGCGGCGCCGTTGCCGGCTTGCATTCTCACGGTTTTGGACAGGCCGGTGCGTTTTTCCACGGCCGTGACTTCGAGCACCCCGTTCAAATCCAGGGCCAGGGTAAGGATGATTTGATTGCCGGCCGGAGCGTCCTTGAGCCCTTCGACCAAGAAATTGCCGATGAAGATATTGTCTTCGGCCGACGGCGATTCGCCCTGGTAGATACGTACATCCACGGCCGGTTGGCCGTCATACATGGTGAGGAAAACCTCGCCCTTGCGGGCGGGCAACGGGGTGCCGCGGTGGATCATGGGCACATACACATTCTCCTGTAGCAGCCCGTCGACCATGCCCACGGCGCCGGTACCAAAGGTGTAAGGCGTGATGTCCACTAGCCTAACTTCGCCAATTTTTTTAGCAGATGACGATATTTCAGGGTGTTAGCGGTGGCTATCGTCACTACTCATTTTACGGCCGCAATTTTTCGCGGCAGCGCGACCTCCTTCAGGTTCAGGCGTTGGTAGATCTGGCGGTGTTCGGGCTCCGCCTGGCTGCACAGCCGTAAATGGCGGCGCTGGGTTTGGTTCTGCTCTTTGACATGGTATTCGATGGTCAGGCGCTGATGGGTGGATAAGATCTCACGGATGCTGGCCCACGAGCGATGGTCCCCGCACTGGCGCAGTTTGTATTCAATCGTGTGCAGTAGGTGGTAGGCAAGCACCGATATGAATAGATGCGCATCGGCACGGGCTTCAATTTGGTGAAAATTGGGCCGGAGCCCCAGCGAGGATTTGAGCGAACGAAAGGCGCTTTCCACCCGGCTGAGCATCATATAGGTTTCCCAGATCTGC
>Ga0114938_1002469_pt1 | contig 11641 bp, 6 predicted proteins | sample AshMeaBigSpring_FD_88675 | JGI IMG/M metagenome (GOLD analysis project Ga0114938, IMG submission 88675) | Groundwater microbial communities from Big Spring, Nevada to study Microbial Dark Matter (Phase II) - Ash Meadows Big Spring | ecosystem: Environmental > Aquatic > Deep subsurface >...
ACTTTGCCGCTTTTCGTACTGCACCTAGTACCAATTCTGTCATCATCAAAAAACTACCCAATGGCTACGAAGTGGGCATTATAGCAACTGTAGGTACTTGGTGCAAAGTGTATTTGGCGCAGCAGAAAGCGGAAATGATTGAAAATGGCCGCTGCGTAAAAAAGATAGGATGGATACACAGCAGTTTATTAACTCCTAAACCATAACCAAAACAAAACCGGGTAGCCGAAAACGGGATTTAGAGTAGGCAATTTTTAAAAACCAATCTTTATGGCTCTTACTTCTAACCGACTAAGCGTCACCCTTACACCTGCGGCTATTACAGCAGCTAAAGCTGCTATTGCTACCATCAATACACAAGTCCCTTTTTTAATAGGACTTACCGGTGCTGAGCGCAAAGCCTTACCCAAAATTGATGTGAACAACAAAGTGTTTGTGGAAGATGCACTCACTGCTATTAACAACAACGGCGGCATTTTGCCCACCTACATCAATGCCGTAGAAATTGGCAAAGATTTAGAACTGTTTGAACAGTTAGACGAGCTTGTGCAGCTTGTTGGGCAACTGTACGACAAACTGAAAGACACACAAATGCTAGCCGGTAGCGAAGCCTATGTAAGCAGTTTGGTGGCGTACAAGCTATTTGCCTCGGCTGCCGATGCAGGCTTACCGGGTGCAGAAAGCATTTACAACCAACTAAAACAACGCTTTACCGTGAGCGGTAGTACCGATACAACTACGCCTAACGACTAAAAAACCGCAGTGTACCACTGCAAAAGTGCTGTTACCCACTTACAAACTAAGATAGGGTACTTAAAAACAGGGGCAACTCGGTTTTTAAGTACCCTACCCCCACTAAAAAACGAGGACGAGGGGGGTAAAAAACTAAGCTAGCGCAACTTTGAAGTGGATACCCCCACTTGAAAACGAGGACAGCGCAGTAAAAAGGTGCATCAGCCTAACTTTTAAGTGGGTACCCCCACTTACCTATGGGGGTAGGTGGGCTTTTGAAGTGGGGTAACTAGCCATGTAGCGCTATTATCAATGTGCAATTGATGCCTTATTATTAACAGCCAACTAACTACTTATGCAACATGCTACCGCTTGTTCTAGCACAATACCAGGCAAAGTGTACAAGTTTGTAGAACGCAACAACTACACCCTACCAACCAATATGGTAGGCTACAGTTTTTGCAAAGATTTTTTACTGATAGAACCTAATGGCAACATAACGGTGCTTTGTAGCCACAAGTGCACCGGCTATGCTTGGGATGGTTGCAGTCCCAAGGTAAATTGGCTCGATATTTCTTGGGGCACGCCCGATGGTATGCTAGATAGCACCACCGAAAAGCCCAAAACCTACTACGCTAGCCTTGTACATGATGTGCTGTACCAATACAAGCACTTGCATGGACTAAGCCGCTACCAATGCGATGTACTGTTTTACCGCCAACTGCAACAAGCACAGTTTAAGCCCGCCAAACTTTACTACCTAGCCGTGCGCTTATTGGGTGGTGTGTTTGGTGATTGGAAAGGGAAGGATAGGTGGTGGTAGAGGGAGAAACGATTTAAGAAATATATTTGGAATAATTAAGCACTGAAAAAACAAAGATGAATACACAAATTGAAACCCTTGCAATAGAAGTAAAGAAATTTGCAGATGGACTTCCTCATTGGGCTAAATATCTTGCTAATAATATTTTAGCTGGCAATGCAATTACGGAAAGTGATATTGAAACATCTTATTCGTTTTTACTTGAAGAATTGGCGCTAAAAGAAACGGCTGAAAAAGCAGCGATTACAATTAGCTACAATGCTGAAAATGATAAAAATTACAAACTTGATTTATTGCTTTCTAAACTTGAAAATGTTGAAGGAGTAAATGCTTTAGCTGAAAATCAATCAATTGAATTTAGCCCCAATCTTACAATAATTTATGGGGCTAATGGTTCGGGAAAATCAGGATATGTAAGGTTGTTGAAAAATGTTTTTTATACTAAACCTAGTTCTAAAGAAGAAATCTTACCAAATGTTCATGGAGAAGATAATCACAAGCCCATTAATGCAAAATTTACTTTTGCATCAAACGGTACTTTAATCCCATTAATGTATGCGGATAAAGCCAAACCTGAATTTCAACAGTTTGCTGTATTTGATGGCAAGAGTGTTCTAAGTCATCTTGAGCATAGGAACGAATTTGAATTCCGTCCAGCAGGGCTAAGTTTTTTTGGTGAGTATACAACCGCAGTACTTAAAGTAGAGCAAAAACTTAATACAGATATTCAAAGCAAGAAAACACCAAATGATTTTGCACTTTGGTTTGATGGTGATTCGGAAATTAAAACACTAGTTGGCAATTTATCTGCTGCAACAAAAATCGAATCCTTAAAAACATATACCCCCTTTTCAGATGAGGATAAAGCTCAGAAAATAAAAATTCAAAAACAATATGATGAGCTTTTACTTGCTTCAAGAAGTAAGGCAGGCCAAATAAAACAATTAGAAACTACCAAAAAACTGTTAGTAGAAAGTAAAGCAACTATAGAGCAGCTAAATAAATATTTTACAGAGGATAGCATCAAGAAAGTGAATTGTCTAATTACTGACTTTATTGATAAAGAAGCAATCGCCAAAAGTGAGGGTATTGAAAACTTTAAAACAGATAAAATTGAAGGAGTTGGTACAAAAGAATGGAAGCATTTTATTCTAGCTGCTGATGTATTTGCAAAAAATCAGAAACAAGGAAATACGACTTATCCTGAAGTTGGCGATAATTGTTTATTATGTCATCAACCGCTTTTATCGGATGCTGAAAAATTAGTTGCCACCTATTGGAAGTTCATAAGAAGTGCGGCTGAAGAAAATGCAACTAAAGCACTTGAAGTACTTGAAAAGGCGAAGCAAGTTTTTGAAAAACTAAATTTTGATTTATATCCAGAGAATAATACACTTACTGTTTGGCTTTCAGAAAATCATTCGAAAGTATTAGAATCGTTAAAACATAAACTAGCCGAACTTAAAACTCTTTGTGACATTATTGTTACTTCCTTCACAAATAGAACAATTACTAACCAAGTTGAAATTAAGGTTGACACTGAAGTCTATCAAACAATTGTAAGTGCAATCGAAGCATCAATTAAAACCCATCAACAAGATGAACAAAGCTTAGAATTAGGAAAATTGTTAGTTGCTAAAACTTTTTTAGACCACAAAGAAAAGTTCAACATTCATTTCTTAAAATTCGAGAACTATATTAGTAATTTAGTTTGGGTAAAAAATGCTTCGAAAGCTGATTTTGCAAAACGAAGAATTACTGACACTGAAAAGGCATTATCTAGTAAATACTTTAACCAAAAATATATTGACACATTTAACGATGAGTGTGCTAAACTCAATGGAAATTTTGGTATTGAAATAAGCCATACTGGTGCGGCTGGAAAATCTTACAGACAACTTAGATTAAAAGGAAGAAATCCCAATGCCATACTTAGTGAGGGTGAACAAAAAGTAATAGCCATAGCTGATTTTATAGCTGAAATGCAGCTATCAGAAGTAAATAGAGGAATCATATTTGATGACCCTGTAACATCCTTGGATAATGACAGAAAGAAGCAAATAGCTGAATGCCTTGTTAATTCAGCCATTAATAAGCAGGTTATAATATTTACACATGATTTGGTTTTCTTTTATCACATCAAAAATTTCGGAAAAAAATATTTGAATAGCATTCCCAATAGTTGTGTCCATCATTCTTTAGAGAAAGATAATGTCATGTCTGGAAAAGTTATTTTAAACTCTAGTCCTGCTACAGAAGCACAATACAATGAACCAAGAAAGGCCGAGGAATGGTTACGAAAAAGTAAGAATGCTAATGGCAACACGAGAATCGATTATGCCAAAGCAGGTTTTTCTGCATTGCGATCATCATATGAAGCCTTAGCTATTTTTACAATCTTAGGATCCACCGTACAAAGATTCGACCCACAGATAAGAATGGGACGTTTAAAAGAAATCAAGTATGATAAATCATTAACTGAATTAGTTGTTGAAAAGCATGGTGAAATTTCAGATTTGATAGAAGGGCATTTACCTAATGACGAATTCGGAATCATTCCTAGTCCTGAATTATTGGAGATAGCTATTGTTGAATTTAAGAATATAAAGGAGAGGATTAAGAAATTGTAATGTTAGTTTCGACCCTAGCTCTGCGTAGTTTCTATCACACGCTTTTTTGCAATTGGCAAATTTGCCAATTTAAAAATAGACCTTTACATTTGTAACATACTTTTAAAAGTGACGGCAACACTGTAAACACGGCAACAAAAATTATGTTACAATCACGATTTGTAGATGATTCTACTATTGAAGTCATTGCACAAGATGGCGAGAAATTTACTTGGAAGACCTACTTTCCAACCCCCAAACAAAACCAAGAACATTTTGCAAAAAAATTAGCTCATTACTTTGAAAAATATTTCAAAGAAGATGTTGGCAATGAAACTGGCATGGGTATGCACTATTGGATTTGGATACAAATGAATTATCATGAAGGGCTCGCTATTGATGGTGGAAATGGTGAAAGAGACAATGAAAGAATTTTTCTTCAACAAGAAAGAGTTAGAATAGGAACGAGAATACGTGAAATAAGAAAAGAAAGAAATATTGAAGCAAAAGCCCTAGCACAACTTGTGAATATAGACGCTGCCAATCTTAGCCGCATTGAACAGGGACGTTATTCAGTTGGTTTAGATATACTTTCCAGAATTTCTTTTGCGCTTGGTGCTAAAATTGAATTGGTCGATTTTGTTGACCAAGATAAAGTTTAAGCTGGCATCTTAGATGCCGCTACAAGATGTAATTTTAACCTCATTCACTTGGCGTACGGCTTTGCCTACGCCATTTTTTTATGACCCCAACCTATAAGGTTTTTGAAACCTTATAGGTTTGTAACTAACTAACCAACTATTCAACCACAGCCGCATCTTTTAAATAAATAGGCTGCCGATGAAATTGCTCAAAATTGCGGATGCCTTGAAAGCTTTGTAATACTTCGTTGCGCTTAACATTGGTTGCAGCAGTACTAAAAAAGGTTTTGTACGACGACCATTGCCATGCATCAATATCGCTGCACAATCCATGGTGCACAGGATTTTTATGAATATAGAAAATGGTAGAAAGCAATTGGTGATCGTTGTCAATCGGCACTCGTTTTAGATAATCTATGAACAAACTACCTTTTCGTGCGTACTTTTTGTTAAATGCTTTGGTGTAACTATTGCAGCAATTGGCAAATCGTTCCATTAAAAAATCTTGAAGTTCTGCATAGCTAGCAGGTTCTTTTTTCTTGACTACTACAAACGCATCCTTAACACATTGTTCCTGCTTTATCCTTACCAAAAAATGAAAATGATTGGGTAATAAACACCAACAATAGGTATCTGCAATTGGCTGAATGTGGTATTTGAATTTTTGCAGGAAGAAGTAATAGTTATCCGCTTCAACAAATAATTTTTCTTTGCCTGTGGCTCTATTAAAGATGTGGTAAAACGTATCACAAACCAAAGGCGTATGATATTTTGACATTGGGTGAAGATTTTTACTAAAAATAGAAAAAATCGATAACGTTTCAAAAAACTTATGGGGAGGAGATGATAATAAATAACACCTATCAGGTTTTTGAAACCTTATAGGTGTGGAGGTGATTAACTCACTATTTTATTCACGCTTCTGTACACAAAGCTTTCGCTAATATGTCTGCGTACAAATCTTGATGGTGCAGGGGCATTGACCAATTTTATATAAGTGGCTTTTGGTACATCAAAGTACTCGTACGTGTGGCCATCAGAAAAGTCGATTCGTAGCACTTCGTTCTTGTATTCGAATGCTTCAATACTTGCTTCTTCAAGTGTTTGGCTGTATTGCTCAACACTTGCTGCTACTGTTTCCGGTGCAATGCTTACTAAAAAGTGGTAGGCTTCAATCACGGTTTTGCTTTTCTTTTCGGCAGCTGCTTTCTCGGTGTCTTCTTTTTCTTGAAACTTATCGGGATGCCATTCTTTCATTTGATTTCTGTACACCGATTTTAGTTCTTTTAAATCGGCTTCTTTGGTTACACCTAATAGTTTTCTGTAGTGGTCAATTTTTTTCATAACTGCGGCGAAGATAGGGGCTTGGCAATTAGGGCTATTTTATTTAAACCTATAAGGTTTTTGAAACCTTATAGGTTTGTAGGCCATCAATAGGGCAATGCCACTGATTTGAATATATTTTTTTCATCAATCCACTATTTATTATAAATATTTTTATCTTTACAAAAAGCAAACAACTGCTAAACAATCTACCAACAATTACCACTATTTGTCAAGGTAATGAAGGGGTACCTAAAAAAAGTTGGTGGAAGCTTTGGTTATAAGATGAAAAAATTAAAAATAAAACAAAAAACACACGTCACTTTTTCCAATAAAAACGACGGTATTTGATGCATGTGTTTTATTTATTAAAAAGAACCGCTTATATAACAAATTGCCAATCATTGCAGTTTGCTCAATTGATACTGTTACAAATACGTTATGATGAAATTAAACTTTTTTAGACTTTTTTGTTTGGTGGCGATGGTAATGGGTTTGTGGATACCCAAACTGCATGCACAAAATTTAACTATTGAAACCAACACCGGAAAGCTGTCGTTTTGTAGTGGGGGTGGTGTTACGCTACAAGTAAAAACAGGATATGGAAAAACGATTGATGGTTATTATTGGCAGCAAAGTGCAAGTGGAACCTGGAATACCCTTGGAACTGCAGTGAATTATACTGTGCAGTCTGATGCAGATTACAGGCTTGTTGTAAAAACCGGTAATACGTTTGATACTTCAAATGTGGTTTCCATAACCATGAATAACAATCCGAGTATTAATGCTTTTACATTCACCAATAACAATGCTTGTGCTAATGTGGGGTTGTCCTTTACGGATAAGAATCCCAACATGAGCTACTCTTGGAATTTTGGGGATGGAAGTAGTATTTCAACTGTTCAAAATCCCAACCATACTTTTCCGCAAGTGACTGGAAATGGCAGCAACAACTACACAGTGGTTGAAACCGTAACGGATGGAAACGGATGTCAAGCAAGTGTTTCCGATATAGTTACAATAAAACAATTACCAAATCCTAAACTACTAGATAGCATTGCAGACGCGGATTTCAGAAGTCCATTTAGCAATTGTTCTAGTACTTCAAGTAATGAAATTTATAAGTTATTCGTTAAAAACGAGTCAACTCCTATAAGCGATATATTAAAATATCAATTGGATTGGGGAGATGGTAGTCCTATTGTTTCTATGAATAGTTTTAATACCGTACTTAATCACACCTACTTATTATCCGGGATATATCCATTAAGACTAACAGTAGAAAATAAAAATAAATGTAGCAGTCAATTTACAGCCAACATAATAAACCAAACTAATCCCGCAATTGGTTTACAAGGTCCACCAAGTGGAAGCACTCAAGGATGTACACCGCAGGGTTGGTGGTTTAAATGTACTAATTATCAAAGTAACAGTTTAGGTACTAAGTATAAATGGGACTTTGATGATGGAGATACTGTAATTTGGGATAGCCCCCTAATTGTAGACTCAATATTTCATGTTTTCAAGTCTTCATCTTGTAACAATAATAACAATCAATTTACAGTTACCCTTACAGCGACAAATGGTTGTACCTCAACACCTGCTACTATAAGTGCTATAAAACTTTTTAAAAAACCTGTTTCAAACTTTACAGTCAACTCAAATCCGGCATGTATTAATAATAACATTGTTTTTAAAAACAACTCAATTTTAGCTTACAATTCAGATAAGTGTGATAGGCAAACTAGATTTATATGGGATTTTGGAGATAATTCACCATTAGTTGAAAGTGGAAGTACCACCACCACTTTTGACGCTAGTCATCAATATAGTAGCACGGGATTATATACTGCTAAGCTTTTTGCAAGGGGGGCTTGTGGAACTGACACGTTCTCTATGCCGATTTGTGTAAACAATGCTCCACCAGTACCTTCCTTCTCAGTTTCCTCAACGAGTGGTTGCGTACCTTTTTCCATCAATTTATCCAATACTACTGCATCGGGTACTTGTCCTCCTAGTGGATTAACTTGGGGTATTACTAAGTCGAACCTGATTTGCGGCAAAGACTCCTCAAACGACTTCACTTTTATATCCAATACAAGTACGAACTCAAACAATGCGACTGTAAGGTTTAATAACCAAGGAACATACAACATAGAATTATCCATTAATGCTTGTGGCGGACCTCAAAAATCAATCATAAAAACCAGCATAACCGCCAACCGAAAACCTCAAGTAGAGAGTATTTCTGTAGCTAACAATGTTTGTACGGGTGTTAACATCGCCCCTTCCGCAAGTGTATCCGCTTGTGGCGGTACTAACCTTGCCTACAATTGGTCTTTTCAAGGGGGTACTCCTGCATCTTCTACATCATCATCTCCAAATGTGATTTTTAACACAGCTGGAATCAGCAATATTACCCTAAATGCTTCTAATAAAGAATGTGGTACCACCACAGTTGAAAAGCAAATTACGGTAGCCAATGCACCTACAGCAAATGCAATCAATAACATAACCGTGTGCAGTGGTGCTTTAGTTACCATTCCTGCTTTTACGGGTTCGGTTACGGGAACGGTATATAACTGGACGAACAGCAATAGAAATATTGGCTTAAATAGAAGTAGCGGTAGTAGCAATATATCCAACTTTACAGCAACCAATACATCTACCATCCCAATTGTTGCCACCATTACCGTTACACCAAGCCTCTCCGGAGGCGGCTGTAGCGGCACTCCTATTACCTTTACCATTACCGTAAATCCCAAACCGGCAAGCCCAACTGTTACTACCCCCATCAACCTTTGCCAAGGCGTTGCTACCAATGCTTTAACTGCTACAGTGGCTAGTGGCAATACGTTAAATTGGTACAATACAGCGGACGGAAGTGTCACTCCTACAGCGCCCACTCCTAATACAACGAATGTTGGTTCGGGTAACTATTATGTATCACAAGTCAATTCGTTTGGTTGTGAGAGTAATAGGGCTACTATTACTTATTCTGTAAGTGCTTCCCCTATTATCACCGCTAATGCCAATAATCCTACTAAATGCCAAACAGCTAATGGTACTGTTGAAATTAAAGGCTTATCAAATGGAGCTAATTATTCGCTCAGTTATACAAAAGATGGTATTGCTCAAGCAACTCGAACCTTTACAGCATCGAATAATTCTTATACAATATCCGGCTTAGCATCGGGCATTTACGACAATATCAAGGTAAAATTGGGCAATTGCGAGTCTAATGCTGTAGGGCCGCTTTCTTTATCAGACCCCAATCCACCGGCTACGCCTAGCGTTACGGCCAATCCGGCGGTGTTGTGTAGCGGTGGCACGTTGACTTTAAATGCTAGTTCTACAACAGCCGGGGTAACTTACACTTGGTCGGGCCCGAATAACTTTAGCAGCAGTTTGGCCAATCCTACTATTAGTAATATTCCGTTAACCGGCAATGGCGTTTATTCTGTAACGGCAACACTTGCAGGGTGTACATCGGCGGCCGGCACAGTAAATGTAACTGTAAATGAAACCCCTGCCAATGTACAAATAACCGGAACCAATATTTGCAGTGGCAATACTTTAAACTTATCGGCCACAACCACTACCACAGGTGCTGTGAGCTATTTATGGACAGGGCCTAATAGCTTTAGCAGCAATAATCAAAATATGGCTATCACCAACGCCGCTACTAATGCAAGTGGTAATTATAATGTAACCGCTACTTTAGGATCTTGTACTGCTTCCGCAAGTAAATCCATAATAGTTGACTCCACACCAAAGATTACAAGTGATAGCATTGCAATACCCACCAACTGTGGTACGGCTACCGGAAAAATATTATTGAAAGGATTAAAGCCAAACACCCAATATAAAGCAAATTATAACGGAAACTTAGGTACAACGGTGTTGCAAACAGATGCTTCGGGCACTTTCACCATCAGCGGTTTGCCGGCAGGTAGCTACAGCCAAGTAAGTGTTACCTCCGTAAGTGGCAATTGTACTTCAAACGAAGTGGGGCCTTTTACCCTAGTTGACCCTACGCCTCCGCCAACACCTACAATCACTGCTATCAATAAAATTTGTAGTGGTGGAAATTGGCAATTAAACGGCAATAGTAGTATAGCAGATGTACAATATATTTGGACAGGTCCTAATAATTATCGCAATAACACACAAAACCCAATCATTAACCGAATTGCCACTTCGGCAAGCGGTACTTATACGCTGAATACCGTTCAAAATGGTTGTAAATCGGGCGATGCAACCGTCACTGTTGCGGTTGACTCAACACCAGTAAAACCCGATATTGATCCCGTACTACCTATGTGCGAAGGAGGCACATTGTCGTTAAACGCTAAAAGCTCGGATGGGCTTAGCAGTTTAACTTATACCTGGACAGGCCCTAACGCCTACAGTAGCGCATTGAAAAACATGAAAATCAATCCTGTTGCTGCAAAAGATAGTGGACTGTACATGGTATATGCCACCAATACTTCGGGCAATTGTACATCGGATACCACTTCTGTTCGTGTTACCGTTCGGCCGGCCATGACAAAAGCGGCAATTGATGGCAACAAAGAAGTGGTTGTTTGTAATTTCACGCCAACTTCTAATCAAACGCAAACCATCAAAGGCAACCTTGATGCTACAAGACCCTACGAGATTGGTTTGTGGAAAATGGTGAAAAGCCCTATAGGTTCTGCTCCCAACATTGCTAACCCTGCTAATCAACAAACATCCATAACATTTGATAAAAGTGGAGATTATTTGGTAGAATGGTCTATCAGAAACGGGGTTTGTGAGCCATCGAAAGATACCATTACTTTTCACGTAAATGACAAACCCAATATTGTGCAAGAACTTGTTGGCAATACCAATGTTTGTGCATCCAACAATGTTGCCATTAGCATTAATCCAACATCCATTTTTGGCGCAATACGTAATTGGCAAATTAAAAGACCTTATACAAGTAATACATGGATAGACACCGCTGTGCAGTCACCCTCTATTGTATTCAACAATGTACAAGATAGTTTTTCTGTGCAACTTGTTGTTGTGGCAAAAGACACCCTAAATTGTGGCAGCAGCCCTATTTATAAAGACATCACCATCAATGTTGCACCCGCATCTTCGCCGGGTATTGCAATAGGCGATACTACCGTTTGCTTTGGTGTTAACAGCGGAAAAGTATCGCTATCGGGCAATGTAGGTAGTCCCATTTGGCAATCGTCTACCGATAATATCCGTTTTACCAATATTAGTGGAAGTGTTGAACAGCAATATGTTTATAACAATCTTGCGCAAACAACCTGGTATCGCTCAGCGGTAAAAAGCGGCACTTGCGATACGGTATTTAGCAATGCGGTTAAAGTAGTGGTGTATGCCTCTATCAGTAATAACACTATTTCGGGCAAAACAGATGTTTGTATCAATACCCCTATTGGCCTATTAACCGGTAGTGAACCTACAGGTGCAAATGGCAATTTTGTTTATCAATGGCAACAAACAACAGATAC
>Ga0114938_1002470_pt1 | contig 11640 bp, 5 predicted proteins | sample AshMeaBigSpring_FD_88675 | JGI IMG/M metagenome (GOLD analysis project Ga0114938, IMG submission 88675) | Groundwater microbial communities from Big Spring, Nevada to study Microbial Dark Matter (Phase II) - Ash Meadows Big Spring | ecosystem: Environmental > Aquatic > Deep subsurface >...
CTGGTTGAGGTGATCGGTGGTCGGGCAGGCGATGATGGTCATCGGGCCCTTGTCGCGGTGCGAGTTGGCGTGGGCGAAGTAGGCGCGGCCGTTGAGGCGGACGATGAGTCCGACGTGCGACGTGTATCCGCTGTGCCAGGTGGTGGTGATGGCGCAGATGTCGCCGCTCTGGAGGTATTTCTCCGCGTTGCGGACCTGTGATTTCGGGATGTGATGGACAGGCAGGCGGGAAACCTGAGCCTCGATTTTCCCCATCGGCTCCACCAGCGAGGGGTTGGAGCGGAGGTAACGGTAGTTTTTCCACTGCACCGTCATTTCCTGGATCTCGCGCTGGAGACGGACGGCGCCCGGGATGCGGGAGGTGATGTTGGTGGCGTATCCGCGCCGCTGGTTGTCATGGAAAACCTCCTCCAAGTGGTGCATGCGGCTGAGGTAGTTGCCGGTGCAGACGCCGTTCCGGTAGCGTTCGATCTCCACCATCTGGAGCATGTCCGCCGGTTTGTAGGGAGCGGGCTTGTAGCGGAGCATCCGCGCGAACGCGAGGGCGTTCTCGTAGAAGGTCCAGCAGTCCATGCCCTTGAGATTCACCACCGGAGACTCGATGCGGTCGTCCACCTCGAGCGTGTAGTTCACGTAGGGGATGCCGACCATTTCGCGAGCCGCGCGGACGGTCCGCTCGCCGATCGGCAGTGCACGCCAGTTTTCGCGCTCGGCCTTGGCGACCATGGCGTGGAACTTCGATTCGCCTTTGAACACGGTGTCCATCGGCAGGCGGGGCGGAGAGGGCGGGGGGACGGGCTTCTGGGCCATGGCTCCCGCGGCCATGAGTCCTGAAAAAGCCGCGAGCAGGCCGGTGAGTTTGAAGTGCATGGTTTCCCTTAGCCGATTTGCGCCCGGTGGCCAAGGGAACATTTATTCCATGGTCCCGGATTCCGGTGCTTGCCCGTTTCCGGATTTCCCGGAATCCTCGGGTAACGTCAACGCACCCATGACTCAAAACCCTGCCTCCTCCAGCACACGCTCCGCGTTCGCCTCGGTCACCGCCCTGTTCTTCATGTGGGGCTTCATCACCTGCATGAACGATCTGTTGATTCCCAAGTTCAAGGCGGACTTCGCGCTCACCCAGTTCCAGGCGAACCTGGTGCAGTCGGCGTTCTTCGGCGCCTATTTCATGGTTTCCCTGGCCTATTTCCTGGTGTCCGCCGCCAAGGGTGATCCGATCAACCGGATCGGCTACAAGAACGGCCTGGTGCTGGGGCTCGTCGTGGCGGGCATCGGCTGCCTGCTGTTCTATCCGGCGGCGGAAACGAAACTTTATCCGTTGTTTCTCGGGGCCCTCTTCATCCTCGGCAGCGGCATCACCCTCATCCAGATCGCGGCCAATCCCTACGTATCCATCCTGGGCCCGGAGGAGTCCGCCCCGTCCCGGCTCAATCTCTCGCAAGGCCTCAACTCGCTCGGCTACGTGATCGCGCCGCTCATCGGCGGCATCCTGCTCTTCGGCTCCAACGTTTACGGCAGCGGCGGGGGCGTGGACTCGGTGAAGCTCCCCTACGTCGGCCTGGCCATCGCGTTGTTCGCACTCGCCATCGCGTTCAAATGCATCGAGCTGCCGGGCTTCAGACAGGAGGGAACGGTGGAGGCAGGCATCAAGGTCTTCCGCCACAGGCATTTCAAATGGGGCTGGCTGGCGATCTTCTTCTACGTCGGCAGCGAAGTCACCGTGGGCAGCATCCTCATCAACTACCTCGGCTCACCCGAGGTCATGGGGCTCCCGGCGGAACAGGCGGACAAGTTCCTCGCGTTTTACTGGGGCGGCCTGATGATCGGTCGCCTGATGGGGGCCATCTCCCTGAGCGGTATCCGGGATTCGCGGAAATTCCCGTTCATGGTGCTGGCCGCGCTGCTGGCCACGGTGGTGATCTTCGCCAACGCCACCTTCAAGGAGAAGTTCACCATGGGGCATTTCATCGACTTTCATGAGATCCTGCCCTACCTCGCCATGGTGGCGCTGAGCTTCGTGTTCTTCGCCCTGGGCCGTTCCAGTCCCGGCCGCATGGTCGGACTCTTCGCCATCGTCGCCGCCGCGCTCACCGCATTGTCGATGGGCGCCCACGGCCAGTTCGCGCTGTGGTCGATCGTCGGTATCGGTTTGTTCAACTCGATCATGTGGTCGAACATCTTCACGCTCTCCATCCGCGGCCTTGGCAAGGACACCAGCCAGGGCAGCTCGCTGCTGGTGATGATGATCGTCGGCGGAGCCCTCATGCCGGCGCTCCAGGGAGCGCTGATGGACGCCGTCGGCGTGCGCTGGTCGCTGGGAATCGTCTTCGTCGGTTATCTCTATCTGATGCTCTTCGGCTTCTTCGGCGCGAAGGTGGGCCACGAGGCCGACGAACCCGTGCCCGGCGTGGGTGCGGGGCATTGATCCCATCCTCTCCGATCCGACATGAAACCTGCCGCGTTTCTTCTCTCCATCATTCTCGCCGGCTCCGCATGGGCCGCACGCAAGCCCGTCGATTGGGTGAATCCGTGGATCGACACCGTCAAACCGCGCTGGTTCTACTTCAATTCCGCCAGCCGCCCGTTCGGCATGGTCAACCTCAGCCCGGACACACAGACCAAGGGCGACTGGAACGCTGGCTACCGCTACCATGACGACACCATCGAGTGTTTCAGCCACATCCATTGTTGGCAGCTCGCCGGCCTCGCCGTGATGCCCGTCACCGGGAAGACCGCTCCCGGGAAATACGCGTCGAAGTTCTCCCACGACGGCGAGATTGTCCGGCCGGGGTATCACAAGGTGTTTCTGAAAACCCACGGCATCACCGCCGAACTGACGTCCACCACGCGCGTCGGGTTCCACCGCTACACCTACCCGGCGGAGGAATCCGCCCGCGTCGTGCTGGATCCCGCGAGGCAGCTCATGGAGTGCCGGATGCTCGACGTGGAGGCAAAGGCCTCCGACGGCAACACCGCGGTGGAGGGCTCGTTCACCATGAGTCCCACCATGCGCCGGCCCAAGCCGTTCAAGGCCTATTTCGTGGTGAAATTCGAGACGCCATTCCAGTCCATCGGGGATTGGAGCCAGGGCAGGGCCGTCGTGGACTTCGGAAAGGCGGACAAGCCGCTGCTCATGAAGGTGGCCATCTCCTACACCGGCCTCGATGGCGCGCGCGCCAACCTGGCCGCGGAACTGCCGCACTGGGACTTCGACCGCATCGTCACCGAATCCGCCGCCGATTGGAACTCGTGGCTGGGCCGCATCGAAGTGGAGGGCGGCACCGACGCGCAGAAGACGAAGTTTTACACCGACGTCTGGCACGCGCTGCTAGGCCGGCGGATCGTCAGCGACGCGGACGGCCGCTATGCCGACAACACCGGACCGCGGACCGTCGTCCGCGAGGGCAAGCTGCCGCATTACAACTTCGACGCCCTTTGGGGCGCGCAATGGTCGCTCAATGTCCTTTGGCCGCTCGCCTGGCCGGAGGTGATGGACGGCTTCGCCGAAACGATGGTCAACATGTACCGCAGCGGCGGCCTGATCCCGCGCGGCCCGGCGGGCGGAAATTACACCTATGTGATGATCGGCGATCCCGCGGCGTCGTTTTTCGCCGCGGCCTGGCACAAGGGCATCCGCGGATGGGACGCCGAAACCGCCTACGCCGGCCTGCGGAAGAACGCATTCCCCGGCGGCATCCGCGACCACGCCGGATACGAACACCGCAAGAACGCCAATGGCGGCGGAATGACGTATTATGTCGAGCGCGGCTACGTGCCTGAGGACATTCCGGACTCACAGGGCGGCCACCGCCAGGGCGCGGCGATGACCCTGGAGTATTCCTATCAGGATTGGTGTCTTGCCCAGCTCGCCAAATCGCTCGGCAAAACCGAGGACGCCGCGATGTTTGAAAAACGCGCTCTGAACTACCGGAACGTCTGGGACAAACAGGTCGGCTGGATGCGTCCGCGCCGTCTCGACGGGAAGTGGTATGATCCGTTCGAGCCGGTGGCCGTGGGTTTCGCGGCGAAGGGCTTCGTCGAGTCCACCTCGGCGATCTATTCGTTCTACGTGCCGCATGACTTGCCGGGCGTCGCGAAACTTTTCGGCGGTCCGGATGCCATGGCGGAGCGCTTGGAGGGGAACTTCATGAAAGCGGAGCCCCACCGCTTCATCGCGGATCACGGCAATCACGCCGTGGCTTGGGTGGATTACGAAAACCAGCCCTCCACCGGCATGGCCCACGTCTTCTCCCACCTCGGCCAGCCGTGGCGCTCCCAATTCTGGGTGCGCAAGGTCCACTCCACCGTGTTCTCGGACATCACGCCCCTTGGCGGCTACAATGGCGACGAGGACCAGGGTCAGATGGGAGCTCTCAGCGCGCTCATGGCCATCGGCCTCTTCGACATGAGCGGTGGGGCCTCCGTCAAGCCGGCGTTCGACCTCACCGCACCGGTCTTCGACAAGGTCACCATTCACCTCAATCCCGCCTACCATCAGGGAAATACCTTTGTCATCCGCGTACGGAACCAAGCTCCGGATCATCCTTACATCCAGTCCGCCCGACTCAATGGCGGGCTCTGGAACTCCTTTCAGCTACCCCATGAATCGGTGGCGCAGGGGGGCACGCTCGAATTGGAACTCGGCCCGCAACCCAACCAGGCGTGGGGGCGGCCATAGACCGTTGGCGTCGTGTGGGTGGTCGGATTCGTAATGAATTTAAAATCAATGGTTACAAATTGATTTTTGCAGCATTTGGCCGTTTTTTTGCTTGTCTGGAGGGGGGGCTGACTTCAGAACACATTCGATCTTCAGCGACTTCGAAGCTTTCCCCCCACCTTTGAAGCTCATGCGAAAACACTCCCCGTCCATATCCCCCCATTGCCCGACGACGGCCATTGAGCGCGCTGGCGCCCCGGTATTCGTGGCCGCGCTTTCGTGCGATGTGAGGAGAAGCCCCGGTCGATGGCGTCCACCCGAGGCTCTCAGCTTCCGTGGCAGCGGATGAATTCTCCCTGCCTTGCCAACCCGTTCATGACTCGAATTCTCCCCCGGTTCTTGAAAACGCCTGTCGCGGTCCTCATCGCGGGCGTCGTTTTTGTGTCCGGATCCGGGGAGATTCAGGCGGCATCTCCCACCGGAATCACGCTCAGCGGAACCGGGGTACCTGAGAAAAGCCCCATCCACACGTTGGTCGGATTGTTAACCGCCCAGGATACCGACGTGGGCGACACCCACACCTTCACGCTGATCGCCGGAGTGGGTGCCGATGACAACGCGCGATTCTATCTCGATGAAAACGAGGTTTACCTCGCGTCCGCAGTCGATCACGACTTCGAATCCGGGCCCAAGACCTACTCGATCCGCGTCCAGGCGAAGGACTCCGCCAAGAACAAGGTCGAGAAAGTCCTGTTGATCGCCGTCACGGATGACGTGCAGGAAGACGCGGATATGGACGGGCTGACGGAGATCCAGGAGGAGGGAACCTACGGCACCAGCGACACGGATCATGACTTCGACAATGACGGCGTGGGAGACGGCTCCGAAGTGGCGGCCGGCACTTCCCATACGGATGGGAATGTGTGGCCGCAGACCACGCTCGTGGGGTGGGGGAAAGGCAACCATGGAGAGTTGGCGACACCGCTAGTCGGCGATCTTCTCGCATTGAACACCAGCCAGAATCTCAGTCTGGCGATGAACTCGTCCGGGGGAGTCGCGGCGTTCGGTTGTTTCAACGAATACGGCCAACTCACGCCGCCCGGAGGCTTGACCGGGATCCTGGCGGTGGCGGCCGGAGGCGATGACTGGCAGGATGACTCCGGTTTCAGCCTGGTTTTGAAGGATGACGGCACCGTGGCGGCCTGGGGCTACGATGTTCATGGGCAGATCGAACTGCCCTCTGGATTGGGACCGGTGCTTGCCATCGATGCGGGGAGGACGCATGCCATCGCCCTGAAAGCCGACGGGACGGTGGCCACCTGGGGTTACAATCCCTTCGGCGGCATCACGCCCCCGCAGGGTTTGGTGGATGTGGTGGCGGTGTCGGCGGGCGGCTTCCAAAGCCTGGCCTTGAAAGGGGACGGCACGGTCGTGGCCTGGGGCAGCACTTTCGATGGCACCAAGTGGACGCCTGCCACGGTCCCGGTGGGACTGGCCGATGTGGTGGGTATCTCGGCGGGGCATTTTCACAACCTGGCGTTGAAGCGGGATGGAACCGTGGTCGCCTGGGGAAACAACCAGAACGGACAAACCAATGTGCCGCCCGGACTTTCCGGCGTGGTGGCTCTGGCGGCGGGCGGGTTCCACTCCCTGGCGCTCAAGAACGACGGCACGGTGGTGGCATGGGGCTTGAACGACAAGGGGCAGTTGAATCCGCCGCCGGCCGCGCAAAGCGGAGTGGGGCTGATTTCCGCGGGCATGCAACACAGTCTCGCCGTAAGGCGCGCCGCGGGCTCCCCTGCCATCACCAGCAGTCCTCTCATCTCCGCGGCACCGGGCGTCCTGCTGGAGCACCAGGTGGTGGTGACCAATCCGGGGGCTGCGGTTCCCGTGTTTTCCGCCGTCGGCCTGCCGCCGGGGCTGGGCATCGATCCCGCGAGCGGCCTCATCAGCGGCACGGTGGCGACGGCCGCGCGGCGCTCGGTGCGGATTCAGGCGCGTCTTGGCCCGAGAACTCTCACGCAGTTGGCATGGATCGGTGTCTCGACCGGTGCGGCACCGACCTCGGTGCTGCTCACTCCGCCAGCCGTGAAAGAAAACAGCCCGGCGGAAACCGTCATCGGGACCTTGAGCGCCTTGGACCCGGATGCCGGAGACACGCACACTTTCGAGTGGGTGGATGGCACGGGTTCGGCAGACAACGCGAAATTCCGCATCGAGGGCGATCAACTGATCCTCAACGAGGCGGTCACCCGTGATTTCGAACAAAGTTCCGCCGGTTTTTCGATTCGTGTGCGGGCCAGGGACGCATCGTTGAATCCGTTTGAACAGGTCATCGCCCTGCAATATCTCGATGACCTTGCGGAGGATGCGGACGGTGACGGGCTCAGCGAAGAGCAGGAAGCGGCAATCCTCACCTCGGATACGAAGAAGGATACGGACGGGGATGGTTTCGGGGACAAGTTCGAGGCGGACCGGGCAACCTCGCCCACCGCCCCGGCGCAGTTTCCAAGCGGCCGGATGGTCGTGGGCTGGGGCAACAACGGCTACGGACAAAGTGTTCCTCCGCTGGCGGTGGGCGATTTCATCGATGTCTCCGCGGGAGAGCGGCACTCGCTGGCGCTCCGGAGCAATGGCACGGTGGTGACTTGGGGCAGCAATGATGTGGGACAAACCGCCGTGCCGGAAAACCTTCAGGACGTCATCGCCGTGGAGGCGGGTGCGGTGCACAATCTGGCCTTGAAAAAGGACGGGACGGTGATCGCTTGGGGAAACAACCAGGTGGGTCAGACGAGCATCCCGGAAGGTCTCGTTGGTGTGGTGGCGATCTCTGCGGGCGGCTATCACAATCTGGCGCTCCGGAGCGACGGTTCGGTCGTGGCCTGGGGGCGGAACGACGAAGGTCAGTCCACCGTTCCGGCGGGCTTGACCGGCGTGGTGGCGGTGGCTGCGGGAGGATACCACAGCCTCGCCTTGAAGAACGATGGCACCGTCGTCGCCTGGGGGTGGGTGGGAGCCATTGAAGTTCCGCCGGGGCTTGGCGGCGTGGTTGCGATCGCGGGCGGTGGATTCCACAGCCTTGCCCTCAAGTATGATGGCACGCTGGTGGCGTGGGGTTCCGCCGCGGATGGCCAGACCGCGGTTCCCGCAGCTCTGGTCAACGTGACGGCCATCGACGCGGGTTGGAAGCACAGCCTGGCCTTGAAATCGGACGGAACGCTCGTCTCGTGGGGGGGCACCGGCTACGGCCAGACGACCGTTCCTGGCGAGGCGATCCAGATCCGCAAGATCGTGGCCGGCGATTTCCACAATCTGGCGATCCGCCAGAACAGCGGATTCCCCGCCTTTGCGGATGTTTCCCCGATCCGGAGTTGGCCGGGCGAGGCGGTCTCCAAATCCGTGTTGGTCCAGAACGCCGTGCCCGGAAACACCTCCGGCCAGCCCTATTCCGCGATGGGACTCCCTTCCGGGCTCTCGCTCGATCCCGCGACGGGACTGATCAGCGGAAACGTCGTCACCGGACAAAAGCGGGCGGTGCGCATCGCCGTGGAAACCAATCAGGGATCCATGCAACGGGTGTTCTGGTTCGACACCGCCGATGGCGTTGCCCCCACCAGCATCTCGCTCAGCAACACAGTCCTTTCCGAGTCGAGCCCCGCCGGTCTGGTGGTGGGCACCCTCGCGGTGTCGGATTCCAACGTCGGGGATTCCCACGTCTTCGAGCTGCCTTTCGCAGCCCAGGCCCCCTACAACTACCGCTTCGCGATTTCCGGAAACCAACTCGTCCTCGGGCTGCCTCTCAATGTGGACTTTGAAGCCGGAATCTCCCAGGTCGTCGTCCGGATTGCGGCCATCGATGCCGGAAACAACCGCTTCGAGAAGGATTTTACGCTGCAATTGATCGATGACCGCAACGAGGATGCCGACAGCGATGGACTGTCCGAGGCCATCGAGGAGGATTTGTTCGGCACGAGCGATTCAACCTATGACAACCTGGGCACCGCGGATGCCGACAAGGACGGGGTTCCGGGCGTGATAGAATATGCCTCCAATCTCAATCCCAAGGTGGCTGGGCCGCCGATCCGCCTGATCCCCGGAGCGGGCTCGACCGCCGGACTGCCGGCGATCGGACTCATCACCGACGGCCAAGGCCAGAAACGCCTGCGGCTCGAGTATTTGAGGAAAATCGGCGATGACCTGACCTACACCCCCCAGTTTGCCAGCGCCCTCGGTCTGGGAGACTGGGTGAACGCCGGCCCGCCCACGGTGACGCCCGTCAACGCGCAGTGGGAACGCTGCGTGGTGGAGGATTCCGTCGCCATGGCGCAGGCACCGCGCCGCTTCGGACGGGTGGCCGTGAGATACTCGCCGGTCATCAATCGCGAAGTCGATGTCGATGGCGACGGCATCAAGCTGGCGATGGAAGAGGATGTGTTCGGTTCCAGCGACCAGGTTCCCAATGATTACCGGACCCTGGACCTCGATGGAGACGGGACGCCGGGCATGATGGAATACGCCTTCAATCTCGATCCCAAGGTGGCCGGACCGCCGGTGAAACTGATGCCGGGTGGGGGATCCGTCGCGGGCCTGCCTGTCGTGACGCTGGTGAGCGATGGCGTGGGAGGATTCCGCCTGCGGCTCGAATACCTGCGGCGGGTGGGAAGCATTCTGAGCTACGCGCCGCAATTCACGGGCGATCTGGCTTCCGGCGTATGGCAATCCGGCGGCGTTCCTGTGGTCACCACGGTTGGCACGGGATGGGAGCGCTGCGTGGTGGAGGACTCAGTGAGCACGCCTGCGGGAGCGAGCCGTTTCGCGCGGGTGGCGGTTTCCTGGTGAGGACGGTTCTTCGCTTTACCCCGCGGCTCCGGGAGTTTACTTCCCTCCCGCGATGCACGGATTTTCCTACCAAGACGGTTCCCTCCACTGCGAAGAAGTCGATTTGACCGGGCTGGCCGCCGAATACGGCACCCCGCTCTACGTCTATTCCGCGGCGACGATCCTCGACCACTACCGCCGCCTGGACGCCGCTCTTGCCGGCGTGGATCACGAGGTGGCCTATGCCGTGAAGGCGAACTCGAACCTCTCCGTGCTGCGCCTTCTGGCCAACGAGGGCGCTGGATTCGACATTGTTTCCGGCGGGGAATTGTTCCGCGTCATCAAGGCGGGCGGCGATCCCGCCCACTGCACCTTCGCCGGGGTCGGCAAGACCCGCGAGGAAATCGTCTATGCCTTGGAAAAGGGAATCTATTCGTTTAACGTCGAGAGCGAAGAGGAGCTCCGCTACCTCAACCAGGTGGCCGGGGAACTCGGCATGACCGCTCCGGCCGCGGTGCGGGTGAATCCGAACGTCGATGCCCAGACGCACAAATACATCTCCACCGGCAAGTCCGAGAACAAGTTCGGCGTCGATTTCGAAGCGATCCCCGGCCTCTACGAACGCGCGGCAAAGGAGCTTCCCCACATCAAGCTCCGCGGGCTCCAAATGCACATCGGCTCCCAGCTCACCTCCATCGCCCCCTTCATCGAGGCGGTGGAAAAGGTCGCGCCGCTCGCACGCCAGCTCAAGGAGCGCCACGGCATCGAATTCTGGTCGATCGGCGGCGGAATCGGCATCATTTACAAGGAATCGCTGGAATCCGGCGGTGTGGATTGGTGGGAGAAACAGCCCGAGCAGGAGCGCCCGCTGACCATCGAGCGCTACGGCCGGGAAATCGTGCCGCGGCTCAAGGACCTCGGCCTGAAAATCCTCGTGGAGCCCGGCCGCTTCATCGTGGGCAACGCGGGCGTGCTCGTCACCCGCTGCCTTTACGAGAAAAAAGGCTCCGCCAAGACCTTCAAGATCGTCGATGCCGGGATGAACGACCTCATCCGTCCGGCGCTCTATGAGGGGCACCACGAGATCGTTCCCCTCAAGGAACCCGCCGCGGACACCCCGCGCGTCACCGTGGACGTCGTGGGGCCGATCTGCGAGAGCGGCGATTTCTTCTGTCAGAACCGCGAACTGCCCGATTTCCAGCCCGGAGACGCGGTCGCGCTGATGTCCGCCGGAGCCTACGGCTTCGTGATGGCCTCCAACTACAATTCGCGCCCGCTGCCCGCCGAGATCCTCGTCGAGGGCGGCACCGCCACGGTCATCCGCAAGCGCCAGACGCTTGACGATCTGATCGAGGGCGAGCTGTGACTCAGGAAATGTGCGCCTGATAGGCGGCCGCGTCCATCAGGCTTGCGACCTCCGCGGCGTTCTTCACGCGGAGCTTGAAGATCCAGCCCTTGCCGTAGGGATCGGTGTTGACCAGTGCGGGATCAGCCTCGACTTCCGGGTTCACCTCGACGACCTCGCCGCCGACCGGAGCGTAGATGTCGCTGGCGGCCTTGACGGACTCGACCACGGCGGTCGGGTCTCCGGCATCGACCGTGCGGCCGAGGGCGGGAAGTTCGACGAAAACGACGTCGGTCAGTTCTTCCTGGGCGTGATCGGAAATGCCCACGGTGGCGATCTCGCCATCAAGGCGGAGCCATTCGTGGGAGGAGCAATAGCGGAGGTCGGATGGGATGTTCATGGTGGAGGTGGTGGAGGTGGTGGATCGGGGATGGTGGATGGTGGAGGTAAGAGATCGGAATGTGGGTGGGCGCGGAGGCGAGGAAGATTTTTCATCGGCGATCCACGATCTTCAATCCACGATCCTATTTCTTGTAAAACGGCTTCCTGACGACTTTTACGGGAAACAGCCGGCCGCGGACGTCGATTTGCAGGGCGGTGCCGGGTTTGGAGTATTCCGCGGGCAGGTAGGCCATGCCGATGCCGGTCATGAGGGAAGGGGAGAGAGCACCGCTGGCGAGTTCGCCGAGGGCCAGGCCGTCGGCGGAGAGCACCGGATAGTGGGCGCGGGGCGGCGGACCTTTTTCGGTGTATTGGAGTGCGGTGAGTTTGACGGCCGGGCCTTCGGCCTTTTGCCGGGCGAGGGTTTGACGGCCTA
>Ga0114938_1002472_pt1 | contig 11636 bp, 10 predicted proteins | sample AshMeaBigSpring_FD_88675 | JGI IMG/M metagenome (GOLD analysis project Ga0114938, IMG submission 88675) | Groundwater microbial communities from Big Spring, Nevada to study Microbial Dark Matter (Phase II) - Ash Meadows Big Spring | ecosystem: Environmental > Aquatic > Deep subsurface >...
AATCCGGCGCACATCCCGGCGATGGAAGCCGTCTGGCAGCAGCGGATGCGGGAGATCCTCGAGGATCCGGCAACTCTCCGCCGCACGCTCGCCATCTATGATCCCCCGCGAGGCAATTCCGCCACACTCGAGGCGCTCGCTGCCCTGCTCAGCAGCGAATTCGGCTGGCCGGTCGGACCCGAAAATATTGCGGTGACCCCCGGCGGACAAACCGCGTTTTTCTTTCTATTCAACCTGTTCGGCGGCCGCCTGGCGGACGGCTCGCCCGGCCGGATCCTCTTCCCCCTCATGCCCGAATATATCGGCTACGCGAACCAATCGCTTGAGCCGGATTCCTTCGCCGCTCTGCGTCCGCGCATCGAGGAGACCGGGCCCCACCGGTTCAAATACCACATCGACTTTGCCAGCCTGAACCCTGGCCAAGACGTCCGGGCGCTCTGCGTGTCGCGTCCTACGAACCCAAGCGGCAACCTCCTTTCCGACGCCGAGCTTGCACGCCTCGAGGCGGTTGCCGCCGCGCGTGACATCCCGCTTATTATCGACAACGCCTACGGGTGGCCGTTTCCGGGTATCGTCTTCGGCGAGGCAACCCCGCTCTGGACCAGCCACACGATCCATGTGATGAGCCTCTCGAAATTCGGGCTTCCTGGAACGCGGACCGCCTTTGTTGTCGGACCGCCGGAAGTCGCCTCCGCGATCTCCTCGATGATGGCGGTGACCGGTCTTGCGAACGGCAATTTCGGGCAGACGATCGCCGGCCCGCTTATCGCCAACAGCGAGATTTCCCGCCTGAGCCGGGAGGTCATCCGGCCCTACTACCTTGAAAAGCGGAATAATGCCCTCGCTGCCGTCGAGGAATTTTTTCCCGGCGGAGCGCCGTATGCCCTCCACGAAAGCGAAGGCGCAATGTTCCTCTGGCTGTGGCTAAAAGGTTCGCCCCGCACATCCCGCGAGATCTACGAGCGTTTGAAAGCGCGCGGCGTCCTCGTCGTCCCCGGCGAATACTTTTTCTTCGGCATTCCCGACGATTCCTGGTCCCACCGCCGCGAGTGCCTTCGCATCTCGTTTGCGATGGCCGATGAAGATGTCCGGGCCGGCCTCCGCATCATTGCTGACGAGGTCCGGCAATAGCCGGGCAGTCCCGCTTCAGGAGGTGAGACGTTCAGCGGCGGTGACGGTATTGGCCATCAGCATCGCGATCGTCATCGGGCCGACGCCCCCGGGGACCGGTGTGATGGCGGTGCAGCGGTCGGCGATGGCCTGATAATCCACGTCGCCGACGAGGCGGTAGCCTTTCGGGCTGGCGGGATCATCGATCCGGTTGATGCCCACATCGATGACGGCGGCGCCATCGCGGATGTGCCCGGCGCCGAGGAATTCCGGGCGGCCGACAGCCGCGATCACGATGTCCGCGCTGCGGGTGATGGCGGCGAGATCGCGCGAGCGTGAGTGGGCGACGGTGACAGTGGCGTCGCCGCCCGGTCCGCGCCGGAGGAGCAGGAGGGCCATCGGCTTTCCAACAATCATGCTGCGGCCGACAACAACCGCATGGCGTCCGGAGGTTTCGATGCCTGCCTCGGCGAGCAGCCGGATGCAGCCGAGTGGCGTGCAGGGGACGAATCCGGTGGGATCGTCCATCGCGAGCTTGGCGACATTGACCGGGTGGAAGCCGTCCACGTCTTTGCGCGGGTCGATGGCTCGCACGATTTCAGATTCGTCAATATGGGGAGGGGGAGGGGATTGGACGAGAATTCCGTGGACTGCCGGATCGGCGTTGAGCTCCGCGACGAGTGCGAGGAGTTCCTCCCGGCTGGTATCAACTGGCAGTTCCTTCTTTACCGAGTAAAACCCGAGGTCGGCTGCCCGTTTGTCCTTCGAGCGGACGTAGGCCCTCGATGCGGGATCATCGCCGACAAGCACGACAGCCAGCCCCGGCTGGATTCCGCGTGCCGCCAACGCAGCCGCACGGGATTTTGTTTCCTCCAAAACTTTTGCCGCAATTGCGGCTCCATCAATCCGCGCCATGTTTCAGTATGTCCTCCAGGTTTTTCCGGGCGTCCTCGAATTCCGTCTCGCTGAGGATTTCCGGAATTGTGATTTTCTCGTCGATCCTGACCGAGACGGTGGAAAATGGCAACGGGATGATGAAGCCGTCCCATGTTTTCATCCGGAAGCACCGGGAGAAGCTCGCATGGGTGGGCAGGATGGCGGCGCCTGTCGTTTGCGCGAGCAGGATGACTCCGGGTCCGAGGCTGTAGCGCGGGCCGCGTGGGCCGTCGGGGGTTACCGCGACATCACCGCCGCTGCGGAGGACCCGGACCAGTTCGAGGAGGGCGCGCGATCCCCGGCGCGAACTGGATCCCCGCACCGACCGCATGCCGAACGCGCCGACAAAGCGCGCGAGAATTTCTCCATCCCGGCTGGGGCTTGTCAGAACGGTGACCCCGCCCCGCTGGCGCTTCGGGTAGCAGCGCTGGAATCCGAATGTGATGCCAAGGATCCGGTTGTGCCAGAAGCAGAGGATGGCCGGCTTGGGCAGTGCGTTTTCGGAGATTCCGCTGCGGTCGTCGAGCTTGAGCCGGAGCGTGATGAAAAAGAGGCGCAGGATCGCGGCGCCGATGAAAGCAAGGACCCGTTCGCGCATCATGCCAGAAACTGCCTGAGGATTTTTTGAAGGACCGGGCGCGCGATCTCAGCAAGCGCCGGGTTCGCGTAGGCGACCCAGGCAATCCCGCTCGCGGTGTCAAGCGGGGCATCGGGAAACCCGCCAAGCGGATGCTCGTAGACCACGCCCGCCTTTTGGAGGAGGAGCGCGGCGCAGGCATCGTAGGGGTGGCAGACGAGCGAGGACTCCATGTCGAGCGTGCGGAAGATGAGCGGCCGCAGGTCCCCGACCATCCGGTCATGGCCGCAGATGACCTCGTAAAACTGGCCGGCCGTGCAGATATACTGGTCGTCAAAAACCGTGGGCGACGGCGAGCTGTTGAGGCCGATGAGCTCGTCCCAGAGCCGCTCCTCGATCTGGGCGGTGAGCGTCCGGCCTTCGGGGAAATATTTTACGAGCGATGAGAACCCATGCGCGAACGACGTGGCGGCGGACGGGCTGATGGCAAGCGGGTGGCAGCCGCCGGCGCGAATGTCGAGCGCCGTGGCGACCAGCGGGCCATCGGCGGCCGCGCTGAGTTGGTCGGCGCGCCACTGCTTGGATGTCGGAATTTCCGTCATCGCGGCTGCCACGATTTGCGAGAGGAACGTCTCCTCACCGCTCTGCGGGGCGATCCCGGCGAGCGCCCAGGCGCTCCGCTTGTCATACATAATTCCGCGTGTGCCGTCGATCGGGTCGAGGAGGCATTTCCAGTGCGTGTCTGCCACGGCCGTTCCGTGCGGGAAGCAAAGCTCATGATCGATTCCCTCCATCACGACCTGGACCGGCCACTCCCGCGGCCAGCGGGATTCGAACCATGCGCTGACTGCCTCCTCGCCGAACTTGTCGACCGCATAGATCGTATCGCCGCCCGCCTGTGCGGCGACGGCCGAGAGTGCCGCTGCATCGAGCCCCCTGCGCCCGGCGAGCACGGCCTCGCGGATCGTCGAACCCAGCTCGCAAAGGAGCTGGCGGAGGGCATCTGGAGTCGGTTCCGGCATCATGCAAGGGTGAATGACCCGGCCGGCCAAGTCGAATCGATTATTTGGGGCGCGCGGCCTCAGGCCGACAATCTGCACTTGCGGAGGACGCGCCAAAGGAGGGCGCCGGCTGCAACGGCGAGGCCGGTGACAAATCCGGCCCAGATCCCGGGTGCTCCGTAGCCGAACTTAAACGCGGCCGTCCAGGAGACGGGAAGCGCGACCATCCAGTAGGAGACAACGCCGATCACCATCGGCATGCGGGTCTCTTCAAAGCCCCTGAGGATCCCCGACGAGACGACCTGGATGCCGTCGAAAATCTGAAACACCCCGGCGAGCACGAGCAGGCTGGCGGCAAGATGCACGACATGTGGCTCGGGCACAAACCATACTGCGATCCGGCTTCCTCCGAGGACGAAGGCAACAGCAAAAACCGACATGATTGAAACTGAAAGACCGAGTGCTCCGAAGATGATCGGTCGCAGGCGGTCGGTCCGGCGTAAGCCGCGGGCATGCCCGACGCGCACGCAGGCAGCCTGCGAGAGCCCAAGCGGGACCATAAACGTGGTTGCTGCGCAGGTGATGGCGACCTGGTGGGCGGCGAGCGCCGTGACGCCGATCCATCCCATCATGAGGGACCCGAAGGCAAACCCGCTGACTTCGCAGAGGTGGAGCATGCCGGCCGGAAGTCCGAGCGTGAGGATGCTGCGCGCCGCAGACGCCATCCCGGGTGCGAACAGCGGACGGGGCCAGCCTGCTCGAAGCCGGCGGGAGAGGGATGGGTAGGCGAACACTGCCGCCATGGCGGCAATCCGTGCAATGAGCGTCGCCAGCCCGGCGCCCGCAAGGCCCATAGCTGGCGATCCGAGGTTGCCGTAGATGAAGACCCAGTTCAGTGTGGCGTTCAGCAGAACCGCCGACAGAAGAATCCAGAATGGGATCCACGGCCGGGCGAACGCCTCGCAGAAGTTTTTGCTCACGCAGGTCAGGTAGACCGGGACGAGCGACCAGCCGGTGAGGATCAGGTAGGTGTCGACGGCTGCGTTCACCTCCTCAGGCTGGCCGAGCAGCGGCACGAAAGGCAGTCCGGCATGAATCAGAAGGGCCATGCCCAGGCCCAGGAAGAAGGCGATCACAAAGCCTCCCCGCACGCCTGCCGCGGCATCCTCCGGGAGGCCGGCACCATGCGCATGGGACGCCCGCACGCTCACTGCGGAGAGCAGGCCGAACCCGAAAACGAGCGGGACGGAAATGAGTGTGTTGGCAAACGCGCAGGCGCCGAGCGGGACAACGCCGATCCGGCCGACCATGATCGTGTCGACCCATCCCATGAGCATCTGGCCGATATGGCCGGCGACGATCGGCACCGCAAGCGAGAGAGTGCGACGGTTTTCCGAAAGGATAGACTTCAGCATGTTGGCTGGTGGAAATGGCCCCACGGCGGGCCGCCCGGTCAATCCTCCACCTCGAGCACCAGCGCTCCGGGCTCCACGTGCAGGCTTTTGATGCCGCCGAATACCGGGGAGCTGCCATTTTCGCCCATCGCCTCGCCGAGGAGGTTTTCGCCTTTGACCCCGCCGAGCCAGTCCTTTGGCAGGCTGATCCCGAAGACCGTGATGTCGTCCAGGATGGCGTACGGGGTGCCGGTCGGCCCAATCGAGATTTTGAAGCGCCCGCGGGCCTTGACGATCATGCCGGCTCCGATAGGGAAGTCCTCGGGGATCGGGATTGCGAAATACGCGTGCACGGCATCCTGCGCAAACTCGATGCGCACGATCTTTCCGAGTTCGGTATTTTGGTTGAGGAGTCCGTTGATCTCGCGGTCGGAGAGCTTGAGAACCTTCGAACCGGGAACGTAGGTGCCGGTCATCGGTGTCGTGGGGGCCGAGGCTTGGTCCGGTTTCTCGACAGGTGTCGCGGGCCGGCGCAGCCCGGTTCCGGAGACAGCGAGTCCGGGTTCGTAGCCGAGCCGCTGGATCTTGGATTCCACGACCGCCTTCTCCTCGGCGCTGAGGAAGACCGGCGTGATCGGACGCTGCATCCACCAGACAGTTGCCGCAACCGACCCGGCGATCAGAAGCAGAAGGAGGAGGAGCCCCGCGCAGCCGAGAACGAGCGGGTTGCGCTTTTTGGGCGGGACTGGCGGTTGGCCGGCCACCGGATTAAAGGGAGATTCCATCAGGAGCGGATTGGTTGCGGGAAACCTACACGATGGACGTGTCGCGTCAACGCCGGCAGGGGCGGCAGTCGAGTTTCCCCTTGTTCCCCCGCGGGGTGGCGTATAAATTTTTCGATTCTCCGCCGGGGTTTCTCATCGGGAGAATTTTCTGACGGCCCAGCCGAATTTCAACTATGTCCACAGCACTCCAAGTCGTTCAATCCATCGGTGACAAACTGATCCGAGACACGCCGTTCCGCTACCGTTTGGAGGTGGCTCCTGTGAACCGGTCCTTCACGAACGAAACGTCCGGCGGGATGCAGTTTGTGAACTTTGGCCGGACGTTCGGTCTTGGCAGGCCGGCGGTTGCTTACGCGCTGACGCAGTTGACCGCGCCGGAGGCGATGACCGTGCCCGTCGAGATCGAGCACAACGACGGATGCAAGGTCTGGCTGAACGGGGTGCTGGTCTACGAGGCCCGCGGGGACAGGAAGATCAACCTCGTCTTCGACGAGCGGAGTGTGGAGATGTCGGGGACGTTCGATGCGGTCCTCAAGAGCGGGCCAAACACGCTCCTGATCAAATCCGAGACGCGGGGCGACGAGTGGACGGTTTACCTCCAGCCGCCAAGCCTCAAGGGCGCGGTGGTTGCGTCCGATCATCCAACACCTGAAATCGGCCTCAGCCGGATGCCGGACGTCGACGCCCGGGTGGCCGGCATCACGAACTGGCTTGTTGTTGGGCCGTTTGCCAACCCAACGGATGGCGGCGTGCGGGCTGGACTGGATTCCGTTTATCCGCCGGAGAGCGAATTCCGCTTCGGCCGGATGTATGAGGGCGCCGGGGGGGCGGTGACTTGGACGATTCCTAAGATTGAGGTTCTCGGTGCCATGATCGACCCGCTGCCCTGGGGGACGAACTACCAGTGGAACTACCACAACGGCGGGGTCGCTTGGGCGATGCAACAACTTGCCGAAGTCTCGGGCGAGAAGAAATACGACGACTACGCCACGCAGTTTTGCGACTACCACATTGAAGGCACGCCGTTTGTGCGGCACCAGGTGAAGGACCTCAACTACATCAACTCGGCGAACCACTTCATCATCGACACGCCGCTCCTCGACTTCACGCTGGCTCCCGCTTTGCCGTTTATTTACCGGCTTCGGAAGTCCGACGATTTTGCGAACCGGGAGGCGTATGCCGCCTACATCGCCCGCATGCTCAAGTATGCGCGCGACGAGCAGGTCCGCCTTCCCGGATACGGGATTTACACGCGCACGACGCCCATGAAGTTCACGACCTGGGTGGACGACATGTTCATGGGGATCCCGTTTCTTGTGCAGGCTGCGCTTTATGCCGCAACGCCCGAAGAAAGAAGGGCTTTTCTGGACGATGCTGCGAGCCAGACGGTCGCTTTCAACTCGCAGGTTTGGGATGAGGAGGCGCAGCTCTACATGCACGCCCGATATTTCGGCCAGGACGTCAAGCTCCCGCACTGGTCGCGCTGCAACGGGTGGGCGGCCTGGACGATGAGCGACGTGCTCGCCGCTCTTCCAGAGGATCACCCGAACTTCCAAACAATTCTTGCGCAGTTCCGCACGCACATCGAATCGCTCCGGCGGTTGCAGGATCCGAGCGGGTTTTGGCTCAACGTGCTCGACCGGCCGGACTCAGCGAAAGAAGTCTCGGGAACCGCGATCTTCACGATGGCGATTGCACGCGGGATCCGGCATGGATGGCTTGATGCGGCGGTCTACCGGCCGGTCGTCCTTAGTGCATGGAAGGCGCTGGAGACCGAGATTGAGCCGGACGGGACCGTTCACGGGATCTGCGTCGGGACGATGTGCTCGGTGGACGTGGAATACTATGTGCAGCGGCCGTTTTACGACAACGACACCCACGGGCTTTTCGCGGTGATTTTCGCGGGGGTTGAGGTTCACAAGCTTTTGGAGTCCGTTCGCTGACTGCATTTTCGATTTACGGCCGTCCAATCTGCACCTAGAACATCACCGTGGCACTACCCCCAGGAATCAACGTCCGTCCGTATGAGCCCCGCGACCGCGCGGCGGTGCGCAGCCTTTGCTGCGAGACGGGATTTCTTGGCAAGCCGATCGACCCGGTCTTTGAGGACAGGGATCTCTTTGCGGACTACCTGACCGCCTACTACACCGACATCGAGCCCGAGTCCTCGTTCGTGCTCGAGCAGGACGGGGTGGTGAAGGGATACTTGCTCGGATCGCGCCGGCCGTTCCGACAGCAGTGGCACGGTTTCTTTCATAACATTCGACTCTTTCTCGCGGGGATGCGCCGCTACCCCCGCTATAACAAGGCGACGCGCGAGTTCATCCACTGGATCCTCAAAAACTCCTGGAAGGAAGTGCCCGCCGCGCCGCGCCGGACCGCCCATTTTCATTTCAACGTCCTTCCCGAGGCCCAGAGCATTGCCGGCACGCACGTGATGCTGAATGCCTATTTTGACTACCTGCGATCGCGCGGGGAGAAGGCGGTCTTCGGCCAACTCGTGACGTTCGAGTCCCGGCGGGGGGCGAAGGTCCTCGAGCGCTTCGGGTTCCGGGTGATCGAAAAGAAGGAGATCACAAAATACCGCGGGAAGCATCCGGAAGCCGTCTATCTCACAACGGTCATCAAGCAACTCACCGTTCCGGAGCCCGGCCGGATGGCCGGGCGATGACCGCCTGACGGAAAAATTTTATTTTCATCGCCGGGTTCTCCGTGTCCTCTTGATCATCTGGAAATTATGAAACGATTTGAAAACCAAGTAGCTATTGTGACCGGTGCCGGGCGCGGGATCGGGGAAGCCATCGCCAAGCGGTTTGCCGCCGAGGGAGCACGTGTCGCCATCGTCAGCCGGACGGAGTCGAATTCCGTGCGCACCGCCGATGCGATCAACGCCACCGATCCCGGGGTGGCCAAGCCTTATGCGGTCGACGTGGCCGACTTCGATGCCGTTCAGAAAGTCGGCGAACAGATTCTGGCCGAATTCGGACGCTGCGATGTGCTTGTTAACAACGCGGGGATCACTCGCGACACGCTGGCGATGCGGATGTCCAGTGACGACTGGGACGCCGTGCTGCAGACGAACCTCAAGGGGGCCTTCAACTTCACGCGCTCCGTTCTTCGTGCGATGGTCAAGCAGCGCTCCGGCCGCATCATCAACATCAGCTCGGTCAGCGGACTCATGGGACTGGCCGGTCAGGCGAACTACGCGGCCAGCAAGGCCGGGCTCATCGGGATGAGCAAGAGCATCGCCCGCGAACTCGCGAGCCGTGGGATCACGGTGAACGTCGTGGCGCCGGGGTTCATTGAGACCGACATGACCTCCGTCCTCAGCGAGGAGGTCCGCAAGGGAGCCATGGCGCAGATCCCGCTCTCGCGCTTTGGCGCGGGCGACGATATCGCGGCTGCAGTCGCGTTTTTTGCCAGCCAGGAAGCCGCGTTCATTACCGGCCAGGTTCTTGCGGTCGATGGCGGCATGTCGATGTAGGGGGAATGACCGTTTATTTTCTCAGGCACGCGGAAGCCGAAGACGCCGCGGATTCGGACTTCAACAGGAACCTGACCCCCAAGGGCCGTGATCAGGCTGCGAGGGTCGGGAAATTTCTGCGCCGGGAGAAACTGATTCCTGACCTGATTCTGACAAGTCCGGTTCTCCGCGCACTCCAGACCGCCCGAACCGTGGCCGACGCGGTTGGTGCGGACCTGGTCATGAACTCCTGGCTGGAGTGCGGGATGGTCCCCGAAACACTTCTCCGGGAGTTGGCTTCGCACATGGACAAGTCCTCAATCGTTCTTGTCGGACACGAGCCGGATTTCAGCGCCGCGATCTCCATGCTTCTCGGGGCCGCCGGACCGGAAGCCGTCAACATCCGCAAAGCCACGATCGCTGCGGTTGTCCTGCGCGAAGCAAAACCCGGTGCGGCGCAGTTGCAATTTTTGCTTCCAGCGCGCTTAATGTGAGCATGATACCTCCCGAGATTCGCCACACCGAAAATTTTCTCCAGGATGCGGTGGATTTGATTGCTGGCGAGGCCGGGGCCGCGATCAAGGAACGCGGGATCTTCCGGATTGCGCTGAGCGGGGGAAACACGCCGCGCCCGGTCTACCGTCAGCTGGCTTCGATGCCGTTCGACTGGAGCCGGTGGGAATTCACTTTCGGAGACGAGCGCTGCGTTCCGCCGGACAGCGACCAGAGCAACTTCCGGATGGCCAACGAATCGCTTTTCGTGCCTGCTGCGATTCCGGCGGGAAACATCCTCCGCATGCGGGGAGAGGCCGAGCCGGCAACTGCGGCGGAGGAATATGAAGCCGAACTTCACCGCCGGGCCGGCGGGGTCCCCTACCGCCATGACCTGATCCTCCTTGGCATGGGAGACGACGGACACACGGCCTCGCTTTTTCCCGGGACCGAGGCGCTCGGGATTACCGACCGGATGGTTGTTGCCAATTACGTGCCCAAATTTTCGACCCACCGGATCACATTCACCTATCCGCTCCTCAACGCGGCGCGGCGCGTTTGCTTTCTCGTGAGCAGCCCCGGCAAGGACGCGATTCTCGAGCAGGTTTTCAGTGGCACATCGTCCTACCCTTGTGCGGCGGTGCAGCCGTCCGAGGGACGCGTGACCTGGCTCCTCGGCGGTGGCGCCTGAATTTTTATGAAAGCCCTGCTCCTCACCAACGAATACCCGCCGCGCATCTACGGAGGCGCCGGCGTTCACGTCCAGTATCTCAGCCGCGAACTGGCCAAGCTCATGCCGGTCGAAGTCCGGTGCTTCGGGGACCAGAACTCGGTCTCAGGAAACCTGTCGGCGATGGGCTTCGGGCTGAACGCGGATGCCTACACGTGCCCGCAGCCGCTGCGCCCGGTACTGGGCGCACTCCAGCGCTGCCTGGATTTCAACACGACCGACGTTTGTGCGGATGTCGTCCACTGCCACACGTGGTATTCGCATTTCGGCGGGATCCTCGCGAAGCTCAACTACAACATCCCCCTTGTGATCACCGTTCATTCGCTCGAGCCGCTCCGGCCTTGGAAGCGCGAGCAGCTTGGCGGGGGATATGATTTCACCTGCTGGCTCGAGCGGACCGCGCTCGAGATGGCAGATGCCGTCATCGCCGTCTCCTCCGAGACAAAAAATGACATCAACCGGCTCTTCAATGTCGATCCCGCGAAGATGCACATCATCTACAACGGCATTGATCCGGACGAATACCAGCCGGCGACCTCGCACGGCGCACTCCGGCGGCTGGGCGTGAACCCCCACGAGCCCTACATCCTCTTCGTCGGTCGGATCACACGCCAGAAGGGGATTATCCACCTCGTGAATGCGATCAAATATATGAACCCGGGATTCCAGGTCGTTCTCTGCGCGGGGGCACCGGACACGCCGGAGATTGCGGCCGAGATGAAGCGCGCGGTGACTGCCGCCCAGCAGACGCGGCCGGGTGTGATCTGGATCGAGGAGATGCTCGACAACCGCTCGAAAATCGAATTTTACACGCATGCGGGCGTCTTTGTTTGTCCGTCGATCTACGAGCCGTTCGGGATCATCAACCTCGAGGCGATGGCTTGCGGAACCGCAGTGGTTGCCAGCGCGGTCGGCGGCATCAGCGAGGTCGTGCGGCAGGGCGAGACCGGCTACCTTGTTGCCGTCGAGCAGATGAAGGAAAGCCCGTTCGAGCCGGTGCACCCCGACCGCTTCGCGCGGGATCTCGCCGCGCGCGTGAACGAGCTCATGGCCGATCCGGTGAAGCGTGCGGCCTTCGGGAAGGCTGGACGCCAGCGTGCGATCGACGTCTTCTCCTGGGCCTCGATTGCCCGCCAGACTCACGATCT
>Ga0114938_1002478_pt1 | contig 11611 bp, 7 predicted proteins | sample AshMeaBigSpring_FD_88675 | JGI IMG/M metagenome (GOLD analysis project Ga0114938, IMG submission 88675) | Groundwater microbial communities from Big Spring, Nevada to study Microbial Dark Matter (Phase II) - Ash Meadows Big Spring | ecosystem: Environmental > Aquatic > Deep subsurface >...
CCCGGGGGGCCGGGCGATCCGCTGCGGGGTTCGCTGTATGCGCTCTTCGAGGCACTCGAAGTCGGCGGGAGCTTTCCGCCGGCGCGTGTTACGACCATTGGATTTCCTTTTGTCGGCCGGCCCGGCGGTTGGAAGTCGGGAAACTACTGGCAGCATGTCGATGCCCTTGTTGCCGCGCGCTGTGCGGGCTGTTGCGAGGGGCTTCTCTTTAACCCGTCCGGGGCTCTTGTCTCCGCCAGCATGGCGAATGTCTTCCTGAAGATTGACGGGCGGTGGGCGACCCCGGCCTGCGACTGCGGCGCCCGCGACGGAGTCGTGCGCGAGTGGGTCATCGGTCGGGTGGCTGTGAACTCCCAGGTGTTGGGGCCGGAAGCGGTCGCCGGATGCTCCGCCGCGTTTCTCACCAACAGCAGGACCGGCGTCCGCATGATCGCGGAAATCGATGGAAGACCGCTGGCGCCGGATGATGACGGGCTGCAGTCGCGTTACTGTGAAGAAGTCCTCGGAAGCTGAACAGTTTGTCGCGCAGGCCGCTGCGCATCCCGTGATCCGGGGATTTTTGCAGGCGGCGTCCGGCCGGGTTGTGCCGGAAATCGCGGAGCCGGCCCAGCCGTTTGTGGCGTCGCTGCTTGCGGCCGGCATCCCGGGGCGGGTGTGGATTGTTTGTCCCGATGTCCGCCGGCAGGAGGATTTTGCTCCGGAAATGGCGGCCTGGTGCGGGAGAGTCCGTCTGTTTCCCGAACTCGAGACGCCGGCCGGCGATGCGCTGCCCGATCCGGAGACCGCCTCCGAGCGGCTCGAGCTGCTGCAGTCCCTCGCGCGGAGCGGCGGGGATGAGGTCGTCGTGATCCACCGCGGGCAGTGGGATGCCTTTGTTCCGTCGCCTGGCGGGCTGTCGCGCGGGGCTTTCCCACTTGTTGCGGGGCAGACGATTGAGATTGAAGATGTGATCAGCCGCCTGGTCAAAGCGGGTTACGAGCAGTCTCCTCAAGTGGCGGCCCGCGGGCAGTTCGCCCGCCGCGGGGGGATCGTCGACGTCTTCTCCTGGCAGCAGCCGCGCCCGGTCCGGATCGAATGGTTCGATCGTGAGATCGAGTCCCTCCGCGAATTCGACGTCGACACGCAGTGCTCGGTCGGGCCGCTCTCGCAATGCGAACTGCTTGCCGTGCGGTCCGGGACGGGCGGGGGAACGCTTCGCGATTACGTCCGGAAGCCGGATCTCGTGATCGGGATCGATCCGTCGGAGCCCGCTGAGGGAATGGCGATTTGCGCGGGATCCGTCGATTTGGACGGCGGCCGCGCCGTTCCTGACCCGGTGCCATTCTACCCGCCGCCGTTCGCCGAGCTGGGGGCCGGCGACCTGGTGCTCGACGAGGTCAAACGGGGCCGGTTCTTCGAGCAACTGCGCGGGTGGCAGGCGGATGGGTGGACAGTGGCGTTTGCCTGCGGGAGCGAGGGGGAGAGCGAGCGTTTCCGCGAGCTGGCCGCGGATTTTCATTTCGACGCCTCCGCACTGCACTTCCTTCCTGCCGCCGCCACGCGGGGGTTTGTCTGTCCCGGGGCGAAGATCGCCCTTTTGGCAGATGCCGAGGTCCTCGGGCGCTCGGCCAGCCAGCGTGCCCGCCGGACCGCGCTGCGGCGCGGGCAGTTCCGTTCCGGACGCGCGGCGATGGACTTCTCCGAATTTGAGGAGGACGACTACGTTGTTCACCTCGACCATGGGATCGGGCGGTTTCTCGGGCTGCAGAAGGCGCCGGATGGCACAGGCACGGACGTGCTGGCGCTCGAGTTTGCCAACGAGGCCCGCCTCTACGTCCCCCTGGAGCAGGCGTGGCAGGTCGCCCGCTACGTCGGGCTGGGGAAGCGGCACCCCGACCTCTCGGAGCTCGGCGGGGGACGCTGGCAGCGCGCCAAGGAGAAGGCGCTGCGTGGGATCTACGACTACGCCGCGCAGATGCTCCGCGTGCAGGCCGAGCGGGACACCGGGAACGGGCATGCGTTTCCCCCGGACTCCCACTGGCAGCAGGAGTTCGAACGGTCATTCCCATTTACCGAAACCGGCGACCAGCTGCGCGCGATCAGCGAGACGAAGCACGACATGGAAGCCGTGCGGCCGATGGACCGCCTGATCTGCGGCGACGTCGGATTCGGCAAGACGGAGGTTGCGATCCGGGCCGCATTCAAGGCGGTCGCCGGTGGCCGGCAGGTGGTCCTCATCGCCCCGACGACCGTGCTGGCGCAGCAGCACTTCCAGACGCTCCGCGAGCGGATGAGCGAGTATCCGGTGACGATCGAGCTTCTCAGCCGCTACCGGTCGGTTGCCGAGCAGAAGCGGGTAGTCGCCGGGCTGGCCTCGGGCGGGATCGATATTGTGGTCGGCACCCACCGGGTGCTCTCGTCCGATGTCGCATTCAAATGCCTCGGGCTGGTTGTGGTGGACGAGGAGCAGCGGTTCGGAGTGAAGCACAAGGATGCCCTGAAAGAAAAATTCCGCCTTGTGGACGTGCTGACGCTTTCGGCCACTCCGATCCCGCGGACGCTCTACCTCTCGCTGATGGGGGCCCGCGACATGTCGCTTATCGAGACCCCGCCCGCCAACCGCCAGCCGGTGGAGACGGTCGTCTGCGGATATGATGAGCGCGTGATCCGCGACGCCATCAGCCGCGAGCTCGGCCGGGGGGGGCAGGTCTACTTTCTCCACAATCGCGTCCATTCGATCGAGCGCACCGCCGCCCGCATCCGAGAGCTGTGCGAGGGGGCCCGCGTCCTTGTCGGTCACGGCCAGATGGACGATTCGGATCTGGAACCCGTGATGCGGCAGTTTGTTGCCGGGGAGGCCGATGTTCTCGTCTCCACGACCATCATCGAAAGCGGGCTGGATATCCCGAATGCCAACACGATCATCATCGATCGCGCCGACCGGTTCGGCCTGGCCGACCTGTATCAGCTGCGCGGGCGGGTGGGCCGTTCCAGTCACAAGGCCTACGCCTACCTGCTTCTGCCCCGGGAGCTGATGAGCGTGGGGGCGGCGCGCAAGCGGGTCTCCGCAATCAAACAATATTCCGAGCTCGGATCCGGTTTCAAAATCGCGATGCGCGACCTTGAAATCCGGGGAGCCGGCAACCTCCTTGGCACGGCGCAGAGCGGTCATATCGTCGCGGTTGGCTTCGACCTCTACTGCAAGCTTCTGAGGCGGGCGGTCGAATCGCTCAAGGGGAACAAGTCCGCCGGAGGGACCTCGCTCCTCAGGTTGGACTTCCTCCGGACCGACGAGGCGGAATATTCCCCGGCCCCCGGCATTGCCGGGGCGTTCCTCCCGGCATCCTACCTGCCGGATGCCAAGCTGCGGATCGAGGGATACCGGGCTCTGGCGGAGGCCGGGACGCGCGGAGAGCTCGACGCTCTGGGCGCGTCCTGGCGGGACCGGTTCGGGCCGCTTCCGCAGGCTGCCGAGAATGCGCTGGTCGCTTCGGCCATCCGGCTCGAAGCTTCGAGCCGGCGGATTCCGCTGGTGGAGGTGCGGGGGGAAAAGCTCATGCTGACGCGGGGCGGATCGTTTATCCTCATCGGCGGGCGGTTTCCCCGCTTGACGGCATCCGACCCTGATTCTAGGTTGCGCGAGGTTCTTTCCGCTCTCGAGAAGATGCCCCGCCGATGAGATTTTCCGTATTTGCTTCAATCACTGTTCTGCTGGTCCTGACGACCGAGCCCGCGCGTGCTCAAAAAGCCGAGGTCATCGACGGGCTCGCCGCGATCGTTAACAAGGACGTGATTACGATTTCCCAGGTCCGCGAGCTGATCGGAGCGCGCGAACGCTCGCTGCGCGAAGTCTACAGCGGCCCGGATCTCGCGGCCAAGCTGCAGGAGATGCGGTCCGCCGCCATCAAGGATCTCATCGACCGCCAGCTCATCCTTCAGGAGTTCCGGAAGATGCAGGAGAAGGGGGCAAATATCCCCGACTACGTCATCGATGACCGCCTGCAGTCAATCATCCGCGAGGAATTCGGCGGCGACCGGTCGGCCTTTGTGAGGACGCTCCAGGCGCAGGGCTACACGGTCACGCGCTTCAAGGAAATCGAGCGCGAAAAGATCATCGTCCAGGCGCTGCGACAGGCAAAAGTGAACGAGAACTTCGTCGTCTCGCCCACGCAGATCCAAGCTTACTACAATAAAAACAAAGGGGCCTACGCCATCCCCGAGCAGATCAAGCTCCGGATGATCGTCCTGCGCGAGGGGACCGCCGGCGATGTTCCCGGTGCCGGGAACAAGGCCCAGACTGCCGAAGAGATCCGCCAGAAGCTTGCCAGCGGTGCCGAGTTTGCGCGAATGGCCGAGATGTATTCCGAGGACGACACGACCCGCGATGCCGGCGGTGACTGGGGCTGGATCGAGCGCAACACGCTCAACGAGCAGCTCTCCAAGGTGGCTTTCTCGCTGCGGGCCGGACAGGTCAGCGATGTCGTCCGTGCCGCCGATTCCTACTACATCATGATGGTCGAGGCCCGCAAAAATGCCTCGGTCAAGCCGATGACCGAAGTGCGGGAAGAAATCGAGCGCAACCTCATGCAGCAGGAACGCATGAAGGTCCAGGACCGCTGGCTCGAGACCCTCCGGAAAAAGGCCTATATCAAAATCCTGACCTGACGGGACCCCGTCCGGCGGCGTTCGATTTTGACCCCGGTCACCGGGAGGGGCGTTACGGCTTGCATTTTTTCAGGTGCCGATATTCTTGGAGGCCATGCGTAAAACGAAAATTATATGCACACTGGGGCCGGCGTCGGATTCGCCGGAAAAACTGAGGGAAATGATCGGGGCGGGGGCTGACATTTTTCGTTTGAATATGAGCCATGCGACCCACGACTGGGTGAGGCGGGTCGTGAAGGACATTCGCGCTGCGGCTGCAGAGTTGGGCTCCGTGACCGGGATTCTGCTCGACACCCAGGGACCGGCGATCCGGACCGGCGACCTCACGTCAAAACTATCCCTGACGCCCGGTGATATTTTTGAATTCACCGTCCGCGGATCGCGGAGCGAGGAGCTCTATTCGGTCGATGTGAACTACGACGGTTTGATCGATGACATCAATGTCGGCGACACCGTTCTGGTGGACAACGGCGTAATGCACATGAAGGTGCTGGAGAAGGTTTCCAACCGCATCCGCTGCGAGGTGCTGACCGCCGGCACGCTCGGCTCGAGGCGGCACATCAACCTCCCCGGCGTGAAGGTCAACCTGCCTCCGCTCACGGAAAAGGATCTGGCGGACGTCGAGCTCGGCGCGGCGGTCGGAGTCGATTTTGTCGCGCTCAGCTTCTGTCGTGAGGCAGCGGACATCCTCGAGCTCAAGCGGCTTCTTCGCGAGCATGGCAGCTCCGCGCGGACCGTCGCCAAGATCGAGGACCAGCACGCGGTCAAATATGTCAACGATATCATCCGGGCGTCGGACGCCGTGATGATCGCCCGCGGCGATCTCGGTATCGAGTGCAAGATGGAGGAACTCCCGATCATCCAGCGCCGGATTATCAAAAAGTGCATCCAGATCGGCCGTCCGGTCATCGTGGCCACCCACATGCTCGAGAGCATGATCGAGAACCCGCTGCCCACGCGCGCAGAGATCACCGACGTGGCGAACGCGGTTTACGAGCAGGCCGATGCCATCATGCTCAGCGGGGAGACGACGGTCGGAAAGTATCCGATCGATTGCGTGAAGACGCTCGACCGCGTGGCACGGAGGATCGGCGAAAGCGGCGGCGCGGGCTATGCCAAGGAGGCGATTGTCGACTCAACCCGCCTCAAGACGATGAGGTCCGCCGTCCTGCTCGCAAATTCGTTTCCGAATTCCAAGCTCGTGTTGTTCACCCGCCGGGGCTACATGGCGGACAATGCCAGCCACCTGCGCCCGGACAACGCTCCGATCTTTGCGTTCTCACCATCGGTCGAGGTCGTGCGGCGCCTGGCCCTCAACTGGAACACGCATCCAATCCTGATGTCGTTCGGGATCGATCCTGAGCACACGATTGCCGATGCGGAGCTCGAGCTCGAGCGCCGGGGGCTTATCCAGAAAGGCGATCAGCTCATCATACTGAGCGACGTCATGGCCGGCAGCGAGCGGTTCGATTCGATCCAGATCCGCCAGGTGATCTGACGGAGGTAGCTGAACGCCGGCGACCGGCCGGCCGCCTTCCCTATGACGAAAGTCTGAAAGGCCTTCGTCGGCGGGTGTCACCGCGAAGCGCCGGGATATCGCTCCTACCGCGAGGCGTTGCTTTTTCCGAGAATCCGGAAATCGCCGTTCGCGTCGCGGTAGAACCCGCGGGCGATGACGTTGGAGTTTTCGTTCATCCGCTCCGAGAGCTGGAGGTCCTTCTTTGTCCACCCGCTGGCGATGATCTTTCCGTTCCGGCCGACGACATCCGCATGCGGGCGCGTGAGGCGCTCATAGTCAGCGGTGTCCATGCGCACGGAGTCCAGGTCCTTGCGGTTGTAGAGCGAGATCCACCAGGCCCCATAGGCGTCCGGGGCGGACTTCGGCGTGATCTCGATTGTGATGTTGCCGGCCTCATGGATGCCGCCGTTGAGATCGATCGCGTAGAGGGCTTCGATCTCCTTCCGGGTGGTCAGAAATCCGGCCAGATAAGAGCGGAGAACTTTCCTGAGCCTGGTGTTGCCGGCATGCGCGCCGTAGATCCCCAGCTCGATGCCCGCCGGATCGTTCGGGTCCCCGTAAATGTTGAGTTCAATATCCTCGTTGGCGCGGAATGACATGTAGGGGACATTTTTAAATTCGCCATTGTCGATTGTGGTCGCCGGAATTTCCACGAGCGACTTGATACGGTCGCGTGTGCGGAGATCGTTGGCGATGACCCGCCACGAGGGGAGGTCGCCCTTGCGGTGGATGTCTGTAAAAGCGATGCCGATGTCCGCCTCATCTCGGATGCGGACGATCTCGCTTTTCGGATACGTCGTCTCCTCGAACTCCTTCTGGAGCGTCACCGAATCGACGGTGTTCTTGATGATGAGGCCCCGGACGGTGCTGCCGTTCTTTAGCACCAGGCTGTCCGGGGCTTTGAACGCATCGTCGCCCGTGAGGGCGTAGGCATGCGCCGAAGCGAGGCAGAGGAGCACGGCCGCCTTGAGGGAACTGGAATTCATGGTTGTAGGATGCCGCCGCTGCGCCTAAAAGCAAGCAAGTACAGGCCGCCCAACCATGAAACGTTTTCTCATTCCCCTCGTGTTCTCGCTCGTCTGCTCCGGCTGTGTGACGGCTCCCAAGGAGTATCAAAAGCCGGCAGTTGCCTCCAAGTCCCCGGATACCGGAAAATTCTGGTGGGGGACGTCGACGGCGAGCTTTCAAAATGAGGACCGCGGGGTGCCGCCGGGGTCGGCCGAGTATTTCAAGACCGACTGGGACGTCTACGCCGAGGAGGGGCATATCCCCCCGCGGGGCGATATTGCCACGCTCTCCTGGACCCGCTTCGACAAGGATATCGCAGCCCTGAAAAAGCTGGGAGTGAACCACTACCGGTTCGGTATCGAGTGGGGCCGCGTCGAGCCCAGGCCTGGCGTCTTCAACGAGGCGGCGATCCGCCAGTATGTGGCGATGGCCAGAAAGCTCCGCGCAGCGGGCATCGAACCGGTGGTTACTCTCTGGCACTTCACGTTTCCCGACTGGCTCTACAGCACGAAGGACAAGGCGCATTCAAATTTCCTGCATCCCGATGTCGAGGCGGCATGGCACACCTACGTGACCAAAATGGTGGGGGCCCTCTCGCCGCATGTGCGCGTCTACGTTCCGCAGAACGAGCCGAACGGCGACCTCTACATCGGCTACTTCGGCGGCCACTGGCCTCCCGGTCTCCTTCTCACGCCGGGCGCGCTCAAGAAGGCCACGAAGGTCGCCGTCCGCATGTTCCGCGACGCGGCGCAGATCGTGCATGCCTCGCGTCCGGACGCCCTCGTCATGGGCATCTATTCGATCCCGAACTGGCGCCGGAACTACCTCCAGGATCCCACACAGTTTGTCTACAACATGATGATGCGGCAGAATTTTGACCACCTCGACCAGGTTGCCGACACGATGGACCTCGTCGGCGTGAACTACTACTACTCGCAGGACGCTTCGGTGATCCGCTTCGTCAAGCGGCCGCACGGGGAGCTGACATCTAACTACACCCAGAACGGTTGGGAGATCGATCCCGAGGGCTTCCATGCCACGCTCGTGAATGTGTTCAACCGCTACGGAAAGCCGATCGTGGTTTCGGAGAACGGCATCGGCACGCAGAGCGAGCAGAAAAAGATCCGCTACTTCCGCGAGCACGTGAACCAGATGCGCCGGGCCATGAACGACGGTGTCGACATCCGGGGCTACTTCCCTTGGACGCTGATCGACAACTACGAGTGGGCCGAGGGCTACGCCGCCAATTTCGGGCTCACCCACGTCGACCCGAAGACGAAGCAGCTCGTCATCGAGCCGTCTGGCGAGTGGTTTGCAAAGTTTATCCGCGCGAACCCCGAGCCCTGAGGTCGGGCGCGCATGCGCGCGTGGAGGAGGCTGCAAACATTTTGCCAATGGAAGGGCCCGCCGGTAGGGTGGGGGTTCTGTGGGTCCGGCGTTACTAGCTGCCATCTTTTTTTCGATGTCGATCGTCTGTGCAGGGCGTTCGTCGCGACTTGTCGGGGGGACGACGGCGAATTTTTTGCGGTTGGCTGTCGGTTGCACTGTTCTGGCCATCTACGCGCATTGCTTTGGTGGCGGGTGGCGCGGGGAAGGACTGGGGTTATTTGTTCTGAGCGGGGTGGTTGGGCTTGGGCTTGGAGATGTTGCGATGTTCCGCGCGCTCCCCCGGCTGGGCTCACGGCTGACGATCCTGCTGGTCCAGTGTTTTGCGGCACCCTTTGGGGCGCTGGTTGAGTGGCTATGGCTTGGAACGACTCTGACGCCGGGTCAACTGTCGGGAGGCGCTCTGATCCTGTGCGGCGTCGCGGTTGCCTTGTGGCCTGGATCGCCGATTCCCGGCATGAAGATCTGGTCCGGCGCCTTCTGGGGAACGGTCGCGGCGTTCGGTCAGGGGGTTGGAGCCGTGCTGAGCCGCCGGGCCGCGGAGATCGATGCGATGAGTGGGTTCCGGATCGACGGTGCGACCGCCGCCTACCAGCGGCTGATCGGAGGGATCGCGATCAGTGCGGCGGTATTTTTCTACGTGCGCTTTGTCCGGCACGGGCGGGCCGGCGACCTGAAATCCGGTCCGCTGCCGTGGAAGGCGGCAATCCCCTGGATCGTGGCCAACGGGATCCTCGGCCTTGTGCTCGGAGTGGCCTGCTACCAGTGGGCGCTGAGCCAGACGGCCACGGGGATTGTGCTAAGCCTAGTGGCACTGACGCCGCTTTTTACCATCCCGCTGGCGTGGGTGATCGAGGGCGACCGCCCGGGCTGGCATGCTTTTGCGGGGGCGGTGCTCGCGGTGGGAGGGATCATTGTTCTCCGTTTGGCCTAGGCAGGCGGATTTCGACGCAGAACCCGACCGGTTCGAGGTTTTTGAGCGAGACGGTGCCGCGGCAGGCTTCGACGCAGCTTTTCACGATGGTGAGGCCGAGTCCGGTGCCGCCGGTCTCGCGGGTCCGCGCCGATTCCGGACGGAAAAACGGATCGAAGAGCCGGTGGAGCATGTGTTCCGGAACACCTGATCCGCAGTCGGAAACCGAGATGAGCACCTCGTCTCCGGAAGTTGCGGCTGCGATGGTGACCGGTCCGGCGCCGGCGGCATAACGGACCGCGTTGCGGATGACATTTCGAAGGGCCCGGGCGAGGAGGTCCGGGTCGGCGAGGGCGGTCAGGTGGTCTGGGATCGAAGAAGTGACTGTGGCAGCGCCCGCTTCACGCCGGATGACAGTTGCGGCCAACGGGGCGAGCTGAACCGGCATGAGCCGGATTTCCTGTGCTGCCGTTGAGGCTTTGGAGAATGCGAGCAGGTCGTTCACGAGGGAAGACATCTCCCGAACGTCCTCGCGAACGTCTCCGAGCAGGGCATCGCCATCCTCCGGTGTCCGGTGTTCGATCGCGGCGAGTGCCATTTCCATGCGGGCGAGCGGCGAGCAGAGTTCATGCGCCGTGTCGCCCAGGAAGCGCTTCTGTCCGCTGAACGTCTCCTCGAGGCGGGTAGACATCTGTGCGAGGGCAGTGGCGAGCCGGCCGAGTTCGTCGCGCCGTGAGGTGTCGAGGTTCACATGGAATTCGCCGCCGGCAATTTGCTCGGCGGCGCGGGTCATTTGCGCGATCGGCCGGGTGAGGCTCCGGAGGAGGGGGAGCCAGAAAAGAACCGAGAGCAAAAGTGCGCCGCCGCCTGCCGCCAGCCAGGGCTTGAAGTCAAAGAGCAGCCCGTTGGCCTGAAGGGAGTCGGAGGCGATCAGCAGGGTTGCCGGCATTGGGCGGTCATGAAGGCCCTGTCTGAGAATAATCCTGACGAGAATCCAGTAGCGCGACGGATCCGTCGTGTGGATCATCGACTTGGGGAATGCCGGAGGATTTGCATGGGGCCGGGGAGGGAACGGACCGGATGGAGGCGGTGGCGGAGGGAATCCTTCGACGGCAGGGTCCCCTCCCGGTGGCCGGTCGGGGGGCGGTCTATGAGGCCGGTTGCCGAAAGGCGCCGGCGCGCGAAGTTTATTGAGAACCTCTTGGGGCAGTGCGGGCACGGATCCCGCCAGCAGAGTGCCATCCGGCGCCATGAGCGCGATTTGCAGGCGGTAGGCAGCCGCCGAGCGGGCGAGGACAGTATCCCAATCGCGGCGTGCATCGAGCTCGCCGACGATGATTTCGGTCATCGCCTGGATCCGGTCGCTGGCCTGTCCGGCGAGGAGCGAATCGAGCCGGAATTGCGAGCGCAGCAGAAAAAAAGCCGCTGCGGCAAGGAAAATGAGGTTGAGCACGAACCAGGCGGCGATCTTTGCTCCGATCGGAAACCGGATGCGGCGGGGTGAGGCCGGACGGGTGTCGAGGGCGGGAGGTTTCATTCGGCTTCGGGGTCGATGAAGAGGTATCCGGCCGAACGTAGCGTGCGGATGTAGCGTGGTGTTTTGGCATCGTCCCCGAGCTTTTTGCGGAGGGCCGAAATATGGACGTCGATCGAGCGGTCGAAGACCTCGTAGTTTCTCTCGCGGATTTCCTCAAGGAGGCGGTCGCGCGATCGGACGCGGCCTTTGGCTTTTGCGAGCACGAGCAGGAGGTCGAATTCCACAGGCGTGAGTGAGAGCGGAACGTCGCCGAGGGCGGCGGTCCGTGCATCGGCGTTGATGTGGAGGTTGCCGACGACGAGCGATTCGGCCTGAGGCACGGGCGATCGTCCGGCTCGCCGCGTGACCGCTCGCAGCCGTGCCAGCAACTCGCGGGAGGAGAATGTTTTCGGCAGGTAGTCGTCTGCGCCGATCTCCAGCCCGACGATCCGGTCGGCCTCGTCGCCGCGTGCCGTGAGCATCAGGACCGGAACGTCGCACGTGTGGCGGATGCGTTTGAGCACTTCGAATCCATCGAGCCCGGGCAGCATGAGGTCGAGGATCACGGCGTGCCAGGATCCGGATTTTGCCAGCTCGGCACCCTCGATTCCGCAATGGACGGCGA
>Ga0114938_1002480_pt1 | contig 11607 bp, 9 predicted proteins | sample AshMeaBigSpring_FD_88675 | JGI IMG/M metagenome (GOLD analysis project Ga0114938, IMG submission 88675) | Groundwater microbial communities from Big Spring, Nevada to study Microbial Dark Matter (Phase II) - Ash Meadows Big Spring | ecosystem: Environmental > Aquatic > Deep subsurface >...
AGAAGGTTTGAAGCGGGCGCCGTACTGATTTTCAAGCTCCGCCAGCTTCCGGAGCACATTCTTTATTCCCCACTGGTCGGCGTAGCGCAGGATGCCTCCGCGGTAAGGCGGGAACCCCGTGCCGTAAATCATGGCCAGGTCCATGTCCTGTGGCCGGTCGCAGATCCCCTCCTCGATCATGAAGGCGGCCTCGTTGATGCCTGCGGCCAGCATGAGATCGACGATCTCCTGTTGTGTCGCCTTCTTCGGCGCGACTCGGTGGTCCTGCAGGTAGCGTTGCACCACCGCGACGATTTTTGGGTTGGGCACCGGCGTGGGGCCGCTGTAGTCCATATAGCCCGAGCCGGTCTTGCGGCCGTAGCATCCGGTCTTGTAGATCGCTTCGGTCAGGGGATGGACCTTCCAGCGTTCGCCCAGGCGCTGCTCGAAGGTACGGTTGACGTGGTAGTTGATATCGATGCCCGTGAGGTCGGAGAGCGCGGCCGGGCCCATGGGCATGCCGAACTCGGTCATGGCGCTTTCGATGGCGGCGCCGTCCACGCCGTCGGCCATCAGGAAGATCGAGCCGCTCATCAGGGCGCTGAGTTGCCGCGACACATAGAACCCGGGACCGTCGTTGACGACGATGGGGATTTTTTTGATGGCCCGGCCGAAGGCGACGCACGTGGCGAGGGAAGCATCGGAGGTTTGCTTTGCACAAATGACCTCCAGCAGCTGCATGCGCTGAGCCGGGTTGAAAAAATGCAGCCCGATCATGCGGCCGGGGTCCCTGAGCACCGAGGCCATTTCGGTGATGGGCAGGGCCGAGGTGTTGGTGGCGAATATCACCTCCGGCCGGCAGACGGCTTCGAGCTTCTTCCAGATGTCCTGCTTGACCTGCATGTCCTCCAGAACCGCCTCTATGACCAGGTCGACGTCTTTCAGGTCCTCCAGCGCCGAGGTGGTGGCGAGTCCGCCTTTGAGCAGGCGCTCCAGATCATCGGCCGTCATCTTCTTATTCTTGATGTGATAGTCGAAGGTTCTGCGGACCGCGGCCAGCCCCTTTTCGATGGCTGCGGCGCTGATGTCCCACAAAACGGCCTGGAAGCCGCCGGTCAAAAGCAGGTGGACGATCCCTGACCCCATCACCCCTCCGCCCAGCATGGCCACCTTCTTGATCGCAGTCGGTTGGATGCCTTCAATGCGCGGCAGCCGCCCGGCGGCCCGCGTATTGAGGAAAATGGCGATGAGGTTTCGGGCCACGTCCGACAGCAGGCAATCGGCGAACAGCCCGGCCTCCTGCTCCAGGTCGTCGTCGATGTCGTAACCGAGTCCTTTCTCAAAAGCCTCGATGGCCTTGAGCGGGGCGATGTAGCCTTTCCCCTTGGCGGCCGTCATGAGCCTGGCGAAGTCCAGCAGCGCCTTTTTCTCGGCCGCGCTCGGCAGCCGCTCATGCCGATACCGGGTGGCGCGCAGTTTGAGGTTCAGCTGGCCGGAGACGAACCGACGCGCGGCCTTCAACGCGGTATCCACAAGCTGCGGCGCATCGGCGAGTTCATCCACCAGCGTCCGCTCCAGGGCCTTTTCCGCTTTGATGGGCTTGCCGGTGGTGATCATGTCGAGCGCATTGGGCAGACCGATCAGCCGCGGAAGCCGCTGGGTCCCGCCGGCGCCCGGAATCAGGCCGATCTGGACTTCGGCCTGACCGAGGTCCACCCCTCGCACCGCCACCCGGTAGTGGCAGGCCATGGCGAGCTCGAGGCCCCCGCCCAGGCAGTTGCCGTTGATGGCGGCCACCACCGGCTTGGGGCCGGTTTCGATGGCGTTCAGAAAGCGATTGTTCTCCCGGAGCAGGTCCAGGATGCGCTCGCGCGTGCGGATGTCCTTGATCTGAGTGATATCGGCGCCGGCGACGAAATTTTTGCCGGTCCCGGTCAGCACGACCGCATTCACGGCAGGGTCATCGAAGGCGTGCTCGAAGGCCTCGGACAGCTCACGGACGAAATGCTCCGAAAGCTGGTTCACCGGAGGGTTGTCCATCTGAAAGACCGCGATGCCCTGGGTGATCTGCACCTTGATCGTCTGGTAATCCGTTTTCATCGTTCGGCATCCTCTCTGGTTGGAAGCGGTTGGCGGGTCTCAGCGGCGCGGGCGCACCTGGCGGTCATCGCGCCGCCGGACGGAATGCACCGGGGCGCGGAGGCGAGCCGGGACCCATAAAACGTGTAGCGTGTTGCACGTTATATGAATTATCCATCTATATTAATGTAAAAATTTGTCAACATATTTTTGGTTGACATTTAGGGGCCAACGCGGCTAACTGTAACGCAACCGGCCATTCCCGGCGACACGGACGGCATCTGAAAACCAAGACGGAATCCGGCCCGGGGTCCGGAACGGTGACATCCAGCATGCGCATCGGTGAACTCGTCAGACAAACCGGAGTCCCCAAGGAAACCATTCACTTCTACCTCCGGGAAGGGCTTTTGCGAAAGCCGCGCCGGTCGGGGACCCATGCCGCCGATTACACGGCGGCGCATGTCGATCGAATCCTTCTGATCAAAGAACTTCGCGACAGCTTTTTCCTTCCGATCGCCGAGATCAAGAAGATTCTCAAGCAGAGCCGAAAGCAATCGCCTTCGGACCAAGCCGTCGCGGACCTGCACAACAAATACTTCCGGCCCCTCGACCGTCTGCTGGCCACCGAAGTGGCCGGACGGGAAGCCTTCCGTGAGGCCACCGGCTTGGGTCGCAACTGGCTTGCCGCCATGGAGCAATGGGGCGTCATCACCCATCATTCGAAGAACGGCGAACCGGTTTACTCGCGTGACGATCTTATCATCGGCCGCCTGATCATCGACATGGACCGGCTGGGCTTCGGCCCCAAGGACGGCTACGACCCCGAGGAGTTGAAGCGCATCGCCGATTTCATCCGCCGGTTCGTGCGCAGCTCTCACCGCGACTATTACCAGCGCCATCTAAAGGGGCTTTCCTCGAGCGACCTGGATGCCAAGGGCAGCAAATTCGTTGAAATCATGAGCTTGTTTTTTTATCATATTTACCGGAAACTGGTGCGCGAGGAGTTCCGCAGCCTGCGGGGTCCCCAGGCCGGCCGGAAATCGACGGCCCGTTCCCCCAAACCGTAACTGCTTCGACCCGTTGAAAAGGTCGTCCATAACAAGGGAGGTCCCCCAGCATGAGCACTCACCCCGCGCCGGAAGCATCGGATTGCGCCGCGTGCCCGTTCAAGAATGCCGACCGCTATTGCATGAACCTGGATGGGCGGCATCCCGACATCTGCCCAACCCGCCGCCAGCAGGAGGTGGTCGCCAGGGCCGCCAGGGAGTACGAGACGCCGGACATCCGCGCGTTTGCCCATGCAGCCTCGGTCCAGGAGGGGGAAGGCTATGCCGACCGCGAACGCGGCTACGCAAATGTGAAACCGCTCAAGCCGCGGATCGTCGAGATCGCCGAATTCGCGCGCCGCATGAATTACCAGCGCCTCGGGCTCATCTTCTGCGCCGGGCTGGCCAGAGAGGGGAAGCTCGTCGCCGACTTCTATCGCTCCAGGGGCTTCGAGATCGTGTCTGCGCTTTGCAAGATCGGCCAGGTGCCCAAGGAAACCATCGGGGTCGCCGACGGCCAGAAGATCGCCATCGGCCGCCACGAGTCCATGTGCAACCCCATCGCCCAAGCCATGCTCATGAACGCGGCCAACACCGAATTCAACATCCTGCTCGGGCTGTGCGTCGGACACGACTCGCTGGTATTCAAATACAGCGATGCGTTCTGCACCGTGCTGGCAGCCAAGGACCGGGTTTTCGGCCACAACCCCCTTGCCGCCGTCTACACCATGGACAGCTACTATCGCTACCTCAGGCAACCGCCGGAATGACGGCGGCGCGCATGGCCATCGATGGCCGGCGCCGGTTCTCGCAGCTCCTCAACCTACCGGTTTCTATAACTATTTTTCATATGGCACCATCTTTTCGATAGCCAGGTTCCCCAAATGATGTTAGAATGAAACTAGTCAGCCAAACACCAACGGCTTCCCGGGAGACATCGAAGTGGTCACGAACAAGGTGGTGGTCAAATTCAAGGACAAGACGGTCCTCAAGGGAAAAACCAACAATTTTTTCCCGAACAAGAGCAGCTTTCATCTGGAGTTGGTCAGCGGTGAACGCATCGAAGTTCATGTTGAAGATCTGAAGGCGCTCTTTTTCGTCAAGACCTACGAGGGTGATAAACGGCACGAGAAGAGCTACGACGACAGGGTGCCGGGCGGCGGCCGGAAAATCACCGTGCATTTCGCCGATGGCGAAACGGTCGTGGGATACACCACCGGTTATTCGCCGGACCGTCCTGGTTTCTACATGGTCCCTGCCGACATGAAGGGGAACAACGAGCGCATTTTCGTCATAAGTTCGGCGACGAGCACCGTCGAAACGGGATAGCATGGAGGTTGCCGCGTCAAGGGGGATCGCGCTGCGATGATCATCGAGTGCAACGGGTGTTCGCGAAAATTCAGGCTGGACGAGGCGCTGCTCAAACCGGAGGGCTCCAAGGTGCGCTGCACCAAGTGCGGGGCCATTTTCGTTGCCGTTCCGCCGGCAGCGGCGGCCGATCGGCCCACCGAGAGCGATCATGGCAGCGACGTCCCCGAACGCGAAGCGCCCCGCGCCGCTGAAACGGAATGGCCGGACGAAAAAAGGAAGCCCAGGAGGATAGCTCTTTCGGTGCCGGTATCCTGCATCTCAATCGACGGCGAAGACCGCCCGCTGAATTTTTATATCGGTCTGATCACCGAAGTCGGCCCTTCGGACCTGTCCGTAGAGGTTTTTTGCAGCACGGTGCCCCATTCGGTTTTGGTATCCTTCATCAATCTGGAAAACCGGGATGTCCAGATCAAGGCCGCCGTTACCGGCTCCGAAACCACCCCATCGCGGAAAACCAAGCTTGAGTTGGCTTTCGTAGGATCGCAGCCGGAAATCAGCGACTTTATCGCGCAGCTCGTCAAATCCTACCACTACCCCAGTTGAACGGCTCAGCCTGGTGCCGGCCGCCGGGTTGGAAGCGCCCGGATGCATCCGGACGGCCTCTCAGCGCTGCAAGGGCCGATAAAGTCCCCCGAATACATCCCAGAAGGTCGGAAATGACTTCTGAACGCAGGCCTCATCCAGGATGCTGATCCCTGGGGTCCTCAGCCCGGCGATCGCAAAGCTCATGGCGATGCGATGGTCGTTGTGGCAGTCGATGGCGGCGGCCTGGGGATGCCCGCCCTGAACCCAAAGCGCGTTCTGGTCGTATCCGGACTCGATCCCCATTTTGCCCAGCTCGGCAACCACGGCCGCCAGCCGGTCGCTTTCCTTATCCTTCAGATGGGCCACATTGCGAATCACCGTCCGGCCCCGGGCAAAGGCGGCCACGACCGCCAAGGTGGGAACCACGTCGGGGATGTCGGCCATGTCGACATCGACCGCCGCCAATCGACCGCCGCTGACGGCTACGCCGTTCTCCAGGATGGCGAGCGTGCAGCCCATTCGCTCCAAAATCGCCGCCAGGCGGATGTCTCCCTGCCGGGATGGCAGCCGCGTGCCCTTGACCGCGATGGTGGAGCCGGTGATGGCCGCAGCGGCCCAGAAGTAGCCGGCCTGTGAGCAGTCGGGCTCCACCAGAAAACAGCCCGACCGATAGGTCTGCCCGCCCGGAACCCTGAACCAATCGTAGTCGCTGCGATCGAACGTGATCCCGAACCGGGACAAGGTATCCAGCGTAATGTCGATGTAGGGTCGCGACACCGGTCCCTGCTGCACCTGAATCTCAACCCCGTCGCGCGTGCAAGGCCCGATCAGCAGCAGGGCCGACAGAAACTGGCTGCTCTTTGAACAGTTCAAGGTCGCCCTTCCGCCGGACAGCCCACCGCCCTCGATTTCGACCGGCGGGCGCCCGTTGCCGGCCCGCGATCGGGCCGCAACTCCTAATTGCGCCAGTCCGTCCAGCAGGTGCTGAATCGGGCGGGCCTGCAGACGCTCGGTCCCGGTGAGCACGGACCGGCCTTCGGCCAGGGCCGCCACGGCCGTGAGCAGACGCAGGGAGGTGCCCGAGTTTCCCAGGAAAATGGGCCCGTCGCTGGCCGTAAGAGCGCCCTGTCGGCCATGCACCACCAGTTCTTCCCGCATCGCTTCGACTCGAACGCCCCATTTTTCCAATGCCTGGAGCGTTAAACGGGTGTCTTCGCTCCCGAGGGCGTTGCGGATCCGGCAGCGCCCGTCCGAAAGCGCTGCCGCGATAAGCATCCGATGGGTGTAGCTTTTGGAGCCCGGTACGGACACTTCCATCTGGACGGGGGACGCCATTGGTTCGATGGGACGCATTCACTCAATCCTCGAAAGGGAACTTCGCGTGCGCGCGGGTCAATCCCGGAAGGACGGCTCAGTGGCCGGCCGTCAACTCGGCTTCGGCGGCCATGCGCATAATGTCTATCGGCGCGGTCATGCCGGTCCAGAGTTCGAACTGCAGCGCGCCCTGGTGGACCAGCATCGCCAGCCCATCGATGGTCGCGCACCCGGCCGCTTCGGCGTCGCGCAGCAGCCGCGTTCGCAGCGGATGGTAGACGATGTCCATCACGACCATGTCCGGCCTCAATTGCTCTCGGGGAACCGGGCTCTGCTCGGTCTGCGGCGCCATGCCGGCGGAGGTGGTGTTGACCAGGATCTCGATACCTTCGGCATCGAATTGGCCGAGGGGCTTGAAGCTCACGCCCAGCTCGGCGGCCAGCGCCGCCCCTTTTTCCGTCGTGCGGTTGAAAAGGCTCACCGCACCGCCTGCGGACATGACGCCGTGGGCGACGGCCCGCGCAGCGCCGCCGGCGCCGATGACCCCGACCCGCCGACCGGCCACCGCAACTCTCTCCCCAAGCGCCTTCAGGGCGCCGGTCCAGTCGGTATTGAAGCCTTTCAGCGTGCCGTTCTCGTTGACAAGGGTGTTGACGGCCTTGATGCGCCGCGCCCAGGGGTCGATATAATCCAGGCAGGCCATCACCGTCTCCTTGTGGGGCAGCGTGATGCTGGCGCCTCTGAGCCCCAGCGACCTGAATCCCGCCACCGCCAGGCGGATGTCTTTCACCCGAATGGCCGCATACACTCCGTTGAAGCCGGTGGCGCCGAAGGCCGCGTTGTGCATCACCGGGCTGAGGCTGTGGACCACGGGGTTGCCGAAAATCGCAAAAAGCGCCGGCGTCCCGAAGCCGTCGGCCGGCCGTGAAGGCGCTCCCTGGACGTCGCGGGCGGCCGCCATCAGCGTAGCGAACACTTTGACCATATAGCGGTTGGCCAGCAGGCTGCCGCGGTTGAGGCGCATGAGGCGTTGAACCACCTGCACTTCACGATCCGTGTCGCGCACGGGCAGTCCCAGCCGCCGCTTGAGTTCCCCGATCCGGGCGGCCGTCGCCAGCCGTTCGTTGAACCGCTCGAGAATCTCCGCGTCCAGCCGGTCGATGACGGCGCGCTCCTCCGCAAGCTGCTTCTCGTATTCGCCGGCTGCCGTTTCCCCGCCCGCATCCGGTGGTGGCGTTGTCTTCATGATCAGGGCCCTGGCCTTAGAACTTCGGTGAGTTCCGTCGCTTGCTTCTCCAGTTCGCGGACCTCGATCTCTTCTACCGCGGCTCGGCCGATCTCATCGAGCAGGACGAAGTGAATCCGGTCGGCTTTGCGCTTCTTGTCCCTGCGCAGCGCGTCGATCACCCGACCCGGCTCGGCTGCGGCCGCCACCGGCAGGCGCAACCGGCGCAGCAGACCGATGACCCGCTCGTATCCCGCCGCAGACAACCGGCCCCTCTTGACCGAGAGCCGGCAGGCGATGGCCATACCAACGCTGACCGCCTCCCCGTGCGACAGCCCGGCCACTTTTTCGATCGCATGGCCGAAGGTGTGGCCGAAATTGAGCTTGCGCCGCTCGTCGCTTTCGCGCTCGTCGCGCGCGACCACTCCGGCTTTGATCGCCACCGAGTCGCCGACCAGCTGTTCGATCGTCTCGGGGTCGAGGGCCAGGGCCTCCTCGACGCGCTCTTCCAAAAAGGCAAACAGGCCGGCATCTGCGATCAGGGCGTGCTTGACGATTTCCGCCATCCCGTTCGCCACCTCCGCCTCCGGCAGAGTATCCAGGAAGCGCAGATCGCAGAGCACGAATTCCGGCTGGTTGAAGCATCCGACCAGGTTCTTGTACCCTTCGAGGTTGACGCCATTCTTTCCGCCCACGCTCGCGTCGACCTGTGCCAGCAGCGTCGTGGCCACGTAACCGAACCTCAGCCCGCGCAGATACGTTGAGGCGACGAAACCGGTGACATCGCAGACCACCCCGCCGCCGACCCCGATGAGAAACGTGCTGCGGTCGACCGCCAAGTCCGCCAGGGCCTCGTAGAGGTCCTTAACCGTTTCAAGCGTCTTTACGGCTTCGCCGCAGCCGATGCTCAACATCGGCACCGGCGGAAGCGACTCCCGGTGCAGCCGGAGCAGGTTGGTATCGGTAACGACGACGGTGCGGCCGTGCGGAAGATGCCTGGGCAGGTTTTCCACCCGCTCGCCGATGAATATCGCCGATGGTCTTGAAAGCCCCTCGATTTCGATCACACGCATGCTCCGCTGCCCTCCATCTTTCTCTTCGCCCGCCGAGGATGGCGAAGAGCGGGAACGCCGGCATGGGTCAAGAGCGGCCTTCTGTTATTGGAGGCTGTCTTCACATCGCCCCGGCGATCTTTTCGGCCGCCCACATGACCAGCTTTTCGGTGGTTTCCCAGGAAATGCACTCGTCGGTGATCGAGACCCCATAGGCCAGTCCCGCTGGGCCGCTGGCGAATTTCTGGTTGCCCTCCGACAGGTTGCTTTCGAGCATCAGCCCGACCAGGGCTTCGTTGCCGCCGACGCGCTGCTCGACGACACTGCGCCAGGCCATCTCCTGGCCCTGGAATTTCTTCCAGGAGTTGGCATGGGAGCAGTCCACCATGATCGCCTCCGGCAGCTGGTGCGCGATCAATCGCAGCCGGGCTTCGGCGATGCTGATGGGGTCGTAGTTCGGACGCCTGCCCCCGCGCAGGACGATGTGGCCCATGGGGTTGCCGGTGGTCCGGACAATGCAGCTGTAGCCTTCCTGGTCGACCCCCAGAAACGTCTGGGGGGTGCGCGCCGCGACCATGGCGTGGACCGCCGTCTCCACGTTGCCGTCGGTGCTGTTTTTAAAGCCGATCGGCATGGAAAGGCCGCTGGCCAGCTCGCGGTGGGCCTGCGACTCGGAGGTGCGCGCGCCGATCGCCCCCCAGCTCACCAGGTCGGCGACGTACTGGGGGGTCACCATTTCGACCATCTCGGTGCCGGCCGGCAGCCCGATCTCGTTGATGCGCTGCAGAAGCCGGCGCGCCAGGCGCAGCCCCTGATTGATATCGCAGGCCCCGTCCAGGCCCGGGTCGTTGATGAAGCCCTTCCATCCCACCGTGGTGCGCGGCTTCTCGAAATACACCCGCATGATGATGCAAAACACGTCGGCGACTTCCTGCTGCAGCGCGTGCAGGCGTTCGGCGTATTCCAGGGCGCCTTTTTCGTCATGGATCGAGCAGGGCCCGGCCACGAGCAGAAAGCGCCGGTCCTCCTTGAACAGAATCCGGGCGATGGCGTCGCGCGCCGACGTCACCGTGCGGCCGGCGGCCGCGCTGACGGGTATCGCCTCCTTCATCTCCTGCGGAGATATCAGACGGGTGTAGCCTTTGACTCGCAGGTCGTCGGTCCGGGTCTGCATGCAGGTCCTCCCTCGGATGTAGTAAGCACAACGGCCGCGGGTCCTTCCGTCCCCGCGGCCGTTCCACATCCAAAAAAAATAAAGCCGCGGGCGCTTTCGATCCGCCCCCGGCTGTGTCGCGCTCTTGGCTGTTGCGTCTTGTCAGCGCACCGCAGGCAGATCGGCGCTATAGTAGTAGTGCCAAAAGTAAAAGTAAAATCTGCCTGTCGACGCGTTGGTCATAAGAGTCCTTTGTTCTGTCTGCGTCCATCCCTAAACGAATCCCGGGCCGGCTGTCAAGCATTTTCTGAACGGCTGGCGCTCGACAGGCAGGCGGCGAGCGCGGCCAGATCGGGGCCCACCCATTCGGCCCCGGCCGCGTGCAGCTCGGAGGCGCTGCACGTCCCGGTGGATAGGCCGAAGAAGCGGACCCCGGCAGCCCTGGCCATGCGCACGTCCTCGGCCGCGTCACCGACATAGCCACATTCGCGGGCCGCCACCCCCAGCGATTGCAGCATGGCCTGCATCGGCGCCGGTGACGGCTTGGGCACGGGCACCTCATCGAAGAAAAGACTCGCCTGGAAAAGCGCGGCGAGGTGCGCAGGGAAAAGCGCCTCGTATAGCGAGCGGAACGTGTTCGAGAGAACCCCCAGCCGGTAGCGCCGCGACAGCGCGGTCAGGACCGCCTCCGCCTGCGGAAACAGCCGGAACCCCGATCGCGCCAGCTCGGCGTAGAGCTGCTTGCGCCGGACGATGATGTCCGTCCACTCTTCGTCCGGGATGTCCCCGAAGTAGAGCGCTCGCTTGGCCGAAGGCGGCTGAGAGATGTGCGCCCGGACCGTCTCGCGCGCCAGCCGGTATCCCCGTTCCCGTCCGGCCCGTAAATAGGATTCCACCGCCAGATCCAGGTCGTCCGCCAGCGTGCCGTTGTAGTCGAAGACGATGGCTTTAAGCATCCGTCAGGGCCGCGACCCCCGGCAGCGTCTTGCCTTCGATGAATTCCAGCGATGCGCCTCCGCCCGTCGACACGTGCGAGACTTTCGCGGCCATCCCGGCTTTTTCGATGGCGGCGGCCGAATCGCCCCCGCCGATCACGGTGGTGGCGCCGGCGGCGGTGATCTCGGCCATGATGGCGGCGACGGCGAAGGTCCCCTGCGCGGTCCGGTCGATCTCGAACACGCCCATCGGTCCGTTCCAGACCACCGTTTTGGCCGTCTTCAACAGCGAGCGGAACTTGTCCACGCTCTTGGGCCCGATGTCGACGCCCTTGCTGCCGCTCGGAATCTGCGCGGCCGGCACTTCCTTCAGCTCGCCCACCTTGCGCGCCTTGACGTCCAGCGTGTCGGACACCAGAAAATCGACCGGCAGGACGATCTTGTCCCTGCCCTCTCCGAGAAGCCGACCCGCAAAATCCACCTTGTCCGCCTCCACCAGCGAGCTGCCCACCTCGAGTCCCTGCGCTTTTAAAAAGGTAAACGCCATGCCGCCGCCGATGATGATCCGGTCCACCTTCGGCAAGAGGTTCGTGATCACATCGATCTTGCCCGAGATCTTGGCGCCCCCCAGCACGGCCATATAGGGCTTCACCGGATGGCCGATCACTTTCCCGAGGTAGTCGAGCTCCTTCATCATGAGGTAGCCGGCCGCGGACCGCTTGAAAAAGCGCGTGACCCCCTCGGTGGAGGCGTGCGCGCGGTGGGCCGTGCCGAAGGCATCGTTCACGTAGACGTCGCCCAGCTTGGTGAGGGACTCGCGGAACTTCTTCACGTTCTCCGGGTCAGCCTTCACGCTGGTGCCGTCTTCGCGCTTGGTCTTGCCCTCTTCCTCGATGTGGAAGCGCAGGTTCTCGAGAAGCACCACAGA